>Ga0316226_1003793_pt1 | contig 12580 bp, 13 predicted proteins | sample TBH18017metaG_FD_206009 | JGI IMG/M metagenome (GOLD analysis project Ga0316226, IMG submission 206009) | Freshwater microbial communities from Trout Bog Lake, Wisconsin, USA - TBH18017 | ecosystem: Environmental > Aquatic > Freshwater > Lake > Hypolimnion/Profundal zone | place: USA: Wisconsin... | reverse complement strand
GGCGCTGACGGAGTCTACAGCCGGCAGCTCCTCGTTGCCGCCGGGTCTCCGGGAGGAGCGGGAAAAGCCGCAGAGCTGCGCGTAGTGCGCGTGGATGGGCGTTCGCCATCGGGCGTGCACAACGTTTTGTTCAGGAGCAGCGAACATGCAGTGCAAATTTCGCATCGCACAGAGCAGGATGTTTTTGCTGCTGCCAGGATGCCTGCTCATCGGTGGAATGGCGGCGGGCTTCCGCGTGGCGCCGTTGTGCGGGCTCTGGCCCATGCTGGCGGCCGTCGACCCTGCCGCACTTGCCGCGCCACCGCTGACGCCGTCACAGGAGATTCCGGAAGTACTGACGCGCGGGCCGGTGCATGAGGCATTCGCCCAGCCGGTGAACGTGCAGGTGCAAGGCGGCGTGGTGGTCCACCAGCAGCCGCCCGCGACGATCCGGGAGATCCCGCCGGCTGATCGCCCCCGTGGCGATCACAATGTCTGGGTGCCGGGATACTGGAGCTGGGACATGGACCGGAATAACTTCATCTGGGTCAGCGGTTGCTGGCGCGTCACCCCGCCAAACATGAACTGGGTGCCCGGGTATTGGGCTGCGGTGGACAACGGGTGGGAATGGGTGCCCGGCTTCTGGACCACGGCAAACACCACGGAGTTGAATTATCTGCCGTCCCCGCCCGCCACGCAGGAGATCGATCCGCCCGGCGCGCCGCCGGATGAAGCGGCGGACATGTGGGTGCCGGGGTGCTGGTACTGGGTTGAGGGGCAGTATGTGTTGCGGCATGGCTACTGGCTGCATCAGCAGACGGGATGGGTCTGGGTGCCGTCGCACTATTGCTGGACGCCGCGCGGTTATGTCTTTGCCCCCGGCCATTGGGACTATACGCTCGAACAGCGCGGCCTGCTGTTCGCCCCGGTTTGTTTTTCCGGCGCCTTGCTGGCCCAGCCGGACTATGTGTATTCGCCCGACGTGTGCGTGGATCTGGAGTTGCTGACCGATTGTCTGTTTGCCTACCCGTGTTATTCGCATTATTTCTTTGGTGATTATTACGATAGTTTCTATTTTGGGTGCGGCATTTATCCGTGGTTTGCCTGCACGCGGTTTCACATCTGGTGCTGTCCGACCTTTGACTATTGCCGCTGGCAGGGATGTTTGCGGGACCGCGATTGGGAACTCAACGTGCGCCACGCGTTTGATCAGCGATGCCTGGACCGCACGTTGCGGCCGAGTTGGACCCTGGCGGAACAGAACCTGCGCGTGGCCGCCCTGCCGCCGGCCGATCGCGGGCTCTGGCTGTTGGGCAAGCGGGTGACTGCGGTTGCCGCGGCTGAAAGCGGCAATTTCTCCCAGATGGATTTGTCCGCGCGCAACGAAATGGCCCGGCAGGCAAATGATGTCCATGTATTCCGCACGGCGCGAACACGCTGGGAACAGCCTTTTTCCGCGGGCGCCGCATCCGGCACGCGCGCCAGTTCGGAGATTACGCCAGCCGCACGCGCAGCAGAACAGCCGGGATCGCGCACCGGGGCGTCTGTGCCGCCGGTCGCCTGGACGCCGCTCCACGCTACGCCGAATGCCGCTCGCGAGGCTCCCGCTGCAACTGCGTCACGCGTGTATCACGAGTTCCGGCCCACCTATGAACCGCCGCGGGATGTTTTTCGAGAGCATCCCGAGCAGGTGCGCATTCCGGCGGCGCCGTTTTCCGGGCGGACAGCTGCTGCGGGGTCCAGTGCGCGCCTTCCGCCTTCCCGCCCCGCATTGGAACAGGCGGCCGGATCAGGAAATCAACGAAGGGAGAGATAAAAACATGCATACGCTACGTCATCTGTTGTGCGCCTTTCTGGCGCTGATGGTATTGGCCGTGACCGGGTGCGCCACCTCGGGCACGGAACGTCCGCGCCCGGTGAAAGTGCCGGAAGTGATTGCCATGTGCAAGGCGGGCGTGCCGGCGGACGAAATTGTACGCAAGATGCAAGCCTCGGGCACGGTTTACCGGCTGACGGCGAGTCAGCTGGTCGAACTCGCGCATCAGGGCGTACCGCCGGAAGTGCTGGATTACATGCAGAATACCTATCTGGATGCGACGCGTGTGGACGCCTCCTACGAAGAATGGGAACGTTGGCAGTCGTTCGACGGATATTGGTATGGTGGTGTGCCGTTTGGATGGCCTTACGAGTCGATCTACCTCATCCGGCCTCCGCCGCCCCCGCCGCATCGTCACCCGTAGGAATCGCCCCCTCTCCGTCGCAGGCGTAGCGGAGTTGATTGAGCCGCGCATGTCCCATCCGTCGCGCGCGTGTCCCTTTTGTGAGACATGCATCCCGGGACCACATGTGGCGTGCGCTGTTTGGAGCTCTTCTACAGAGCCATTCGGAACGAATTCAAGAGGATTTGTCCGATATTCGATGTTGCAGCAGCAGGATCATCCCGCTGGCACACCGCATGCATTATCAAAAAATGGGAAGAGGCATTCAGGATGGAATGGAGCTGAAAGGAGGCGTTTTATGACACTGATCGACAAAAGCAGGGCCGTGAGTTATTTCCGGTCTAAAATGGAGTTCACGCTTGGTCCGGCGGAATTGAATCACTTGATTCAAGAGCGCGCTGACATCACGATTGTGGATGTCCGGGCCGAGGATGATTTCCGCAAGGGGCACATCCCGGGAGCCATCAATCTGCCGAAGAGTCGGTGGGATTCCTTCACAGGGCTGAGCCTGACCCGGCGGCATATCATGTATTGCACCACGCAACAATGCCATCTGTCGGCTGAGGCGTGCCTGAAATTCGCTTCGAGAGGTTTCCACGTGATGGAACTCGAAGGCGGCATGGAGGCGTGGAAGCAATATGGGTTCCAGGAAGAAACTGGAGAGGAAAGGGCTGCACAACAGAAAGCGGCCTGACGCGGGAGACGGAGCACACGCGAGAACTGCGCATTTAGCTTGGGCGGCATGACACTGGAGGACGCTGCCCAGACCAGCGCAGGAGGGGGCGGAAAGAGCGAAACTTTCCGCCCCTTATTTTTTGTGCCAGCACCCGGAGGCCGGAATAATTCAGGCTTCCGGCATGGGTAACTCAGTTTCTACCTGATTCCGTTTTTTTGCCTTGCGAACATATCCTCACATCTTGGCGCGCTATCGCGAAAGCGCCACGGCGGACGGCGCGGCGCGTTGTTCCTCCCTGACCCGGATGTAAGAATATTGCGATGCTGGAGATTTGCAGTGGCGGATTTGCTGATACGGTTTGCCGGTGAGGCCGGGCAGGGTGTGGTCACTGCGGGCAACATGCTGATGGGTGGCCTGGCGGCGATGGGCGTGCATTTGTTTTCCACCCAGAGTTACATGTCCCGCATCCGCGGCGGGCTGAACTGGATGGACGTCCGGGTGGGCGATCAGGAATGTTTTGCAGGACGGGAGCAGGCGGACTTGCTGGTTTCGTTTACGGATGTGGCGCGCGAGGTATTGTCCCCCAGTCTGGCTCCGGGCGGCATGCAGCTGCACAATGGGGATGCGGCGGATGGCGCGAACTTCGTCGCGTTGAATGTCGGAAGACTGGCCGGCGACTTGACGGGCGCAACCGTCGCGGCCAACAGCGCGATGGCGGGTGCGGTTTTCGCCCTGCTCGGTTATCCGGACGACGCCTTGTGTCGCGAGCTGCAAAAGACCTTTTCGCAGAAAAGCCGCGAAATAGCCGCAGCCAATGTGATCTGTGCGCAGGCCGGCCACGCGCGCATGCGGGAGACTGGATTGGGCGGGCGGTTGCGCGCGCCGGTTCCGTGCGCCGCAGTTTCGGGCCAGATCTGGAGTGGGGCGGCAGCGCTGGGGCTGGGCGCGGCTTCGGCGGGCGTGAAGTTTGTGAGCGCGTATCCCATGAGTCCCAGCACGGCGACGTTGGTCTGGCTGGCGGAGAATGCCGATCGCCATGGCATGCTGGTGGAGCAGGCGGAAGACGAGATTGCAGCCATCAACATGGTTTGCGGCGCCACGTATGCGGGTGTGCCGGCTTTGACGATGTCCAGCGGCGGCGGATTTGCACTCATGGTCGAAGGCCTCTCGCTGGCTGGCATGCTGGAGCTGCCCGCAGTGGTCGTGATTGCGCAACGCCCCGGTCCGGCCACCGGCATGCCCACGCGGACTGCGCAGCAGGATCTGCAATTTGCCCTGCGCGCCGGACATGGCGAGTTTGCGCGCGCAATTTTCGCGCCGGGAACTGTTGAACAAAGTTATGCGTTGATGCGCGCGGCGCTGCAAACCGCGCACCGGTTTCAGACGCCGGTGCTGTTGCTGACCGATCAGTTTTTGCAGGATGCGCAAAAACTGGTGCCCTGTTTTCCGGAGAACGATCCGCCCATTGACCGCCATCTCGCGACGGACGCCGGCGCCGACTATCAGCGGTATCGGATCACATCCAAAGGGGTGGCGCCGCGCGCCATTCCTGGCGGTGCGGCGCGGGTGGTGGTGGATTCAGACGAGCACGATGCCGCCGGACATTTGTCCGAGGATTTCCAGGTGCGTCTCGCGCAGCAGAATCAACGGCTGGCCAAGGCCGCGGAGCTGCAAGCCGAAGCGCTGCCGCCGGTGTATTACGGGGCTGCCCAGGCGCCACTGCTGCTGATTTGCTGGGGCTCCTGTTACGGACCGGTCCGCGAAGCGGTGGATGCGCTCAATGCCGCCGGCCGGCCGGCCGCCCTGTTGCATGCCGCGCAGGTCTGGCCTCTGGCGGTCGATGCGTGGAAATCTCTTTTGCGCGACCGGAGCCGGATTTGCTGCGTGGAGTGCAATCAAACCGGCCAGTTTGCCGCCCTGCTGCGGGAAACTGGAATTCTGGCGCAGGTGAAATCCCTGTTGCGCTACGACGGTCAGCCTTTTACCGGCGCGGAAATCGTGGAAAGGGTGGGATCCTGATGCCGCCACTGGATTTGAAGCAAGCCGATCGCGCGCCGTCCTGGTGTCCAGGCTGCGGCAACTATCCGATTCTCAAGGCCTTCAACGCTGCGCTGGCGGAATGCGGTTTGAATCCGGATCAGACCGTGCTGGTTTCCGGCATCGGTCAGGCCGCCAAACTTCCGCACTATGTCATGCCGCCGTGCAACATATTCAACGGCTTGCACGGTCGCGCCCTGCCCGCCGCCACGGGAATCAAGTGCGCCAATCACGCCTTGGAAGTGATCATTACCAGCGGCGATGGCGACCTGTATGGCGAGGGCGGGAATCACCTGATACATGCCATCCGCCGCAACATCGGCATCAAGATGTTTGTGCACAACAATCAGGTTTACGGGCTGACCAAGGGTCAGGCGTCGCCCACATCCGACGAGGGATTTGTCACGCCGATCCAGAAACATGGTGTGGCGATCCTGCCGTTCAACCCGCTGGCGCTGGCGATTGTGGAGGATGCTGCGTTTGTGGCGCGCACGTTTGCCGGCGATCCGGAGCATCTGAAGGCCACGATGGTGGACGCGCTGCGCTGCAGGGAGGGATTTGCGCTGGTGGATATTCTGCAGCCGTGCGTGTCGTTCAACAGGCTCAACACCTACAAGTGGTACCAGGAACGGGTGCGGCCCGTGGCGCCGGAGCACAATCCGTACGATCGCATGCAGGCTCTGGCATTGGCGCTGCAATGGGGCGACGACATTCCCGTGGGGGTGCTTTATCGCAGCCATCGCCCCGGATTCGAATCCCGGCAGCCGGTGCTTCAGGCCGGGACGCTGGCGGAACGGTGGCCATCCTTTGCCGCCACAGGGAAAGCGTAATCACACGACCACACAAACCGGCGGCGGAATCGCCGCCAATCGGGTTTCCGGCGTACGCAAATGAGGGGCTTCCCGATTCTGGCCGGCCATTCCGTTCGCTTATTCTTGGCGTCAAGGACGAAGGACTGTGTTGATGTGAACAAACGTAACAAGGAGTGCAACATGAAAATGTATCAAATCATGATCGGAAGTGTGGTGCTGGCAACAGCGGCCACCGTTTCTGTTTGCTGGGCGCAAAGTCCGGCGTCAGATCAACCCGCGGCAGCCAGCGAGAGCAAGCCGGCTGCGACGCAGGCCGTGTATGTGTGCCCGGATTGCCACACCGTTGCTATGAAGGACGGCAAGTGTGCGATGTGCGGAAAAACGCTCGCGGAAAAACACGTCCTGAGCGTGAAGGACGGCAAATTGATGTTGTGCGATTGCGCGCCCGGTTGCGCCTGCACGGCTGCCGGCGTCAAGGATGGCAAATGTTCGTGCGGCAAGAAGGTTCAGGAGATGAGCGCCAAGGGCATGTACGTTTGCGCCTGCGCCGGCGGCAAGTGCTGCACGATGATTTCGGACAAGCCCGGCAATTGTGCCTGTGGCGAGCCGATGAAAAAAGTGGAATGAGCAGCGATTTGCTGCGTCGGCAGCCGGAATGAAATCGGAACGCAGGAATCACAACGGGCAGATTCAGTTCGTGCGTTTTTCAACCGTGTGCTGCCGGCGCGGCTCGACCGGTACGGACGGGGGCGACGATGAACGCATCAGTTCAGATCGGCATTCTGACAATCGGCGATCTTCGGCTCCTGGCCTATGCGCAATACATGGCGAAGACCGCGCAATCGGGGGCTGCCCGGCGTTTGTTTGCCGCGTATGTGGAACAGGAAAAACAATGGCTGGAACAACAGGAGATACGCATGAAGGCATTTGTGGACCAGGACACCTGCACCGGTTGCGGGTTGTGCATCGAGGCCTGCCCGGAGGTGTTTGAAATGAAAAATGGCACGGCCAAAGTCAGGGTTCGCGCGGTGCCGGTCGCGTGCGAGACCACGTGCCGGGAGGCGATGAAGGATTGCCCGGTGGCCGCGATAGCGATCGAGGCATGAACGACAACACAAATCGGAAAAACAGGAGCAAACGATGAAGAGCGAGGATTGCCGGAAACAAAAGAAGGTCAGTTTTTCCATCGAGGCGGAACCCGGCAGCAAGGTGTTCGTAGCCGGGTCATTCAATAACTGGAACCCCACGCAGTATCGGCTGCGCCACGATTCGGACGAAGGTGTTTACCGGATCGCCCTGACGCTGCCGCAAGGCCAGCATGAGTACAAATTTATCGTGAATGATGAATGGCGCCCGGATCCCTGTTGCGCCGCTTGGCTCCCCAACAACATGGGCACGTTGAACAGCACGATTGCTGTTTGACCCCTGCCGCGTGGCCTGCTTCGGGGGCGGGGCGAAAGGTTCCGCCGAAGCACGCCGCATAACAACTGGCGACTGGCATTGGAGGCTTGGCTGCCGCAAGTTTCCAGCGTTCAGTCTCCAGTTTTCATTTCTGCGCGGATGCTTGAAGACGGGTGAATGTCGTGAAACAAACGCGCAGTCCGTACGACGACATCGTCACGCTCGATCTGATGGGCAAGGACCGGATGCCGCATGCCGTGGCGCGGGTTGCAAATCCGGTTGTTTCGCCGCCGCCGTTTGATCCCAGCGTGACCATCGCGCACTTGCAGCAAAACTACAAGGCCATCCTCGATACCAGGGCCATCTTCGCTCCGGTGGCGTATCGGTTCCTCTGCGAGATCGGGTCCGGCAGACAGGGCTCGGTCTGGTCCGCGCAGCGGCACGGCGCCCGGGGATGCATCACCAGGCATGCCGTTAAATTGTTCGATCCCGGATTGTACCGCGCTGTCGAGGAATACTGGACCGACATGGGCCGCATTGCGCATCAGGTGGGGCAGTTGCAGCCGTTGCAGAGTCCGAATCTCGTTGCGACCGACAGTTATGAAGAAACAAACGGGATCGGGTTCGTTCAAATGGAGGCGATTGACGGCTTGGATATCGGCCGGTTGATGACCCACGCCGCGCTGGAACGTGCGAAACAGGCGCACACCGCCGCGGAATGGAGCCGGTTGATCTCGACGCTGTTCCGGCTTGAGGACGGCTGCGTTTGTTTTCAGCCCGGTGTGGCCGTGCACATTCTGCGCGCGGTTCTCCGGGGTTTGGATCGCGTGCACACGCTGCATTTTCTGCATGCCGACATCAAGCCCACGAACATCATGATTGACCGGCTGGGCGGCGTGAAGCTGGTCGATTTCGGCCGGGCCGTGCTGTTGGGCGAAAAAGCGACCTTTTTGCTCGGGTCTCCGCGGTATATGGCGCCGGAAACGCATCGCCGCGAGGCCGGAACCGTGCAATCGGATTGCTACAGCGTGGGCCTGGTTGCCCTGCAAATGTTGACCGGCAGGGAAATCGGCGAAAACGCCAATTCCGAGGACGAATTGCTGCAGATCAAGATGAAGCTTCCGGCTCTGCTGGCCGGCATGCTGCCTCCGACGCTGCGCGCGAACGGCGCGCTGATTGATATTCTACAAAAGTTTCTGGCACCCGATCCGGCGCAGCGGTATGCGAGCGCGGAAATGGCGGAAACCGGCGATGACGGTCTGAAAGTCATTTCCCGGCAACTCGTGAGGGCCGGTCTGGATACCGAATATGAACGCGAATTGGCGCATTTCATGGCGGGATTTGCAGAAGCCTCGAAACAGGACACGGAGGTCGTACAACCGTAATTACGTGCCGTGAAAAATGACGGGATGAGGTTTTCAGCCCTGGTAAATGGGAGGTAACCTGATACCGATGGAACGTCCAAAAAATATATATTACGCACGAACGCCGAAATGGAAAACGGCAAATGAACGCAGGGATTGTTGACGCGAAAATAAACAGGGAAGCCGGTTCCGGCCGCAAGGGAGCATTCATGAGCGTCAAGATCCAGGTCATTTTCTACAGCATGTACGGACATATCTATCAGTTGGCGGAAGAAGTCGTAAAGGGTGCGCAATCCGTGCCTGCGACCGAAGTGTCGCTCTTTCAGGTGGCGGAACTTGTTCCGGAGAAGGCGCTGGTGGCCAGCGGCGCGCAGCAGGCGCGCGCGGCGTTTGCGCATATCCCGGTTGCCAACCCGCGGCAACTGGTCGAGGCCGACGCCATTATTTTCGGCACACCCACGCGGTTTGGAAACATGTGCGCGCAAATGCGCAATTTCCTCGATCAAACCGGCTCTTTGTGGATGAAGGGCGCGCTGGTCGGCAAACTGGGCAGCGTGTTTTCGAGCACCGCCACGCAGCATGGCGGACAGGAAACCACAATCCAGAGTTTTCACACCACGCTGCTGCACCACGGAATGATTATCGCCGGTGTGCCGTATGCCGAACCGCGGCTCATGGAAATGACGGAGATCACCGGCGGCACGCCCTATGGCGCCACCACATTGGCCGGCACGGACGGTTCCCGCAAACCGAGCGGCAATGAACTGGCCATTGCGCGCTTTCAAGGCGCGCATGTCGCGAAGATCGCGCATCGGCTCTGCGGCCAATGAACGTGCGATTTCATGCAATTCCTGCGGGTGGTTTCAAAGTGGAGAATTTTATCGTCGAGTGAAATCGCAACACGCAACCGTGCCCGGTAACCTTTTCGGACGCCGGCCTGGCGTCAAATGGGTTGTTTTGTGCCTGAGCCTCACCGGCACAGTTCACGCCGACAGGGTGGAAACGCTGCGATTTGTGACCACCGAGTATCGTTTTGAAATGCCGCAAATGACGACCACGGGCGACTACACGCGCCTGACGGTTTCCGGCTGTGGACAACTCCATCGCATCGGCGAACCGGCCATGCCGTTTCATACGGCGCGGGTGCTGCTGCCGGTCGGCTGCACGGTCACGCAGGTCACGCTCACGTCCGCGTCCACACCCGCTGTGCTGGAAGGACACTGGCGGATCGAATCCGCCGGCCAGCCGCATGCCCGACCTGCCGTGCAACGGGTGCATCCCGATCCCGACAACAATTTTCGCATCTACGCATCCGATGCTGCCTATCCCGACGCGGCCGCGGATTTGATTTCGATCCAGCGCATGGCCGGGTATGACATTGCGCTGGTGCGGGTGTTTCCAGTGCAATACAAACCAGCCAGCGGGCAATTATTGTTCACCCCGCAAGTGACCCTGCGCTTGGATCTGGGCCCTGCTCCGGTGGAAACGCAACCGCGCGTGCAACCACCCACGTCCGCGCAGGCCGCCAGGCGTGTCGCGCTGTTTGTCGACAATCCGATTCAAAGCAGGAATCGCGGCGTGGAATTGGAGGACACGCGTGCTCGCGAGCCGCTTCCGCAGGCTTTCGATTATCTCCTCATCACCAGCAGCAACCTGGTTGCCGCCTTCCAGCCGCTGGTGCAACGCAAGCAACTGGATGGCCTGTCGGTAAAAGTAATGATGCTGGAAACGATCACCAACACGGTGTACGGCCGGGACATTCCGGAGCGAATTCGCAATTACATCCGGGAGGCCTATACCAATTGGGGGATCAGTTATGTGTTGCTGGGCGGCGACACGACGATCATTCCATGCCGCTACGCCTATGTGCACACTGACCTTGCATCCAAGGAATCCTACCTGCCGACCGATTTGTATTATGCCTGTCTCGATGGTTCCTGGAACAGCAACGGCGACCAACGCTGGGGCGAGGCCACGGATGGCGAGAACGGCGGCGACGTGGATTTGCTGGCAGAGGTGTACGTCGGCCGCGCGCCTGTGGCCTCCGTGGTACAAACGCGCACGTTTGTCGAAAAGACCGTGCAATATGAAGCGGAGGGCAACGCCAATGTCACGAATGCACTGCTCATGGCCACGTTCCTGGGAGATTTTCCCGCCGGATCGTGCCAGGGGATGGAAATGTTCAAGCCCTTGCGGCCGGTGCTGAACGGGTTTCAGATCGACGCGTTGCTGGACGACCAACCGCACAAACTGCCGCAATGGTCGCGCAACGATGCGCTGGCCGCCCTGAACCGCTCACCGCACGTGGTGTTGTTCAATGGCCATGGCAGCGCCGACATCCTGATGCGCATGCATACCGCCGATCTGCGGGAGCTGACCAATCGATGGCCCTTTTTGATGTGCAGCGTGGGTTGCAGCGCCGCCGAGTTTGACCACGGCAAATTCTGGCCCGATTCGTTCGGCGAACTGCTGATCAATGGCGGCCCCTCGGGCGCGTTTGCCGCCATTCTCAACGCGCGCGCCGGCTGGTTCGATCCGCAATATCCATGGAAATACAGCGGCGAATTCCAAACCGAGCTTTTCACGGAACTGCTGCAACGCGGCCATGTCAACCTGGGCATGGCCAATCAACTCGGCAAGGAGGCTTTGATTGGCGAGGTCGAAAGCAGGGGCGCCATGACCTATCGCTGGTGCTACTACGGCATTACGCTGCTGGGCGATCCGCAGGTGCCGTTTCATCTGGTCCGTCCGTAATCCACTTTCGCCGGAAAATTGAATCGATGATTAAGCCAACACCCACAATCGCGTGCGTCCCGCCTTCGCGGTCTTTCTTTTCTGAGTGGCGGCCGTCATCCTGCTTTCTGTCTGGGCGCTGACCAACCAGTCCGCGGCAAGCGTGGAGCAACCTGCCGCGGACAAAGCGTCTGCGTCGGCAACGCAACGGTCCGCGCGCACGCTGTGGTCTTCATGGGTGCGCTCTGCAACGGCCGCGTCGTCGTCCTCCGTGCCGGTCCAGTCGTCAGCCACGCCAACTTCGTCCGGTAAGCCAAAGGCCCATCCCCCCCCGCCAACCGCGCCGTCATCGCTGATCTTCACGCCGCACATGGCGCCAATACCGCAACGTTCCGCGGCGGCACGGCAGGAAAAACTGCGGCAGGCCATCGGGATTCCCCAATTGGTGCCGTCCGGCTCCACGGTGGAGACGCGTTGGGGGATCCAGGTGTGCAGTCTGGGTCTCTCGACGGGCAACGCCATGCTGGATCTGCGCTACAAAGTTGTGGATCCACGCAAGGCGGTTGCGCTCATCAACGGGAACGCGCGGGCCTTGGTGTTTGATCCGGTCACCGGCACAACCGTGTTTATGCCGTCGCCGCCCAAGGAAGGCGCTTTTCCGCCGAGCGGTTACCGGCTGAGTGCAGGCAAAATCTATTTTGCTACCGTGGCCAATCAACGCGGCGTTTTCAAAAGCGGCAGCCGGGTGAGTCTGGTCATCGGCGACTGCGTGCTGCCGGATCTGGTGATTAAATGAAAAAAACAGTGATCGCCCTCTCGCTGCTGGTTTCGTTCACCTTTGCCGGAACGATTCTCTGGCGTCATTTCACGCATGCCGACGCGCATGCGCGGACGCGCAAGGTGCTGTTTTATCAGGATTCCATGCATCCCTGGATCAAATCCGACCAGCCCGGCAAATGCACCATCTGCGACATGGAACTGACGCCCATCTACGAGGGCGAACGCGGTTTTGGCATGGGAAACAACCTGGTGGTGCTGAGTTCCAACAACATCACGGTGCTCAATGTGCAGGCGGAGGAGGTCAAGCGGCAGGACGTGCGCCGCATCCTGCGGGTGGCGGGACTGCTGGATGCTAACGAGACCAGAAAATCGATCGTCTCCGCGCCGGCTGCCGGCCGCATTGAGGAAACCGCCATCGATTACGCCGGCGTGGAGGTTCATGCCGGACAGTCCCTGCTGACGTTCTACAGCCCGGGACTGACCCAGCAGAAATACCGCTACATGGCGCGCGCCGCGCGCTCGACCGAACAGCGCGACCCCACCGGCGGACTGGCCATTCAAAAGGGCGATGCCGATCCG
>Ga0316226_1003788_pt1 | contig 12588 bp, 12 predicted proteins | sample TBH18017metaG_FD_206009 | JGI IMG/M metagenome (GOLD analysis project Ga0316226, IMG submission 206009) | Freshwater microbial communities from Trout Bog Lake, Wisconsin, USA - TBH18017 | ecosystem: Environmental > Aquatic > Freshwater > Lake > Hypolimnion/Profundal zone | place: USA: Wisconsin... | reverse complement strand
CAGCAGTAACTTGCCAACCTTGTGTGTTGTAGTCGATAGAATTGGTTGACGGATTTAGTACGCTGGCCGCAGTGTTGTTGTTTTGCATGGGAGTAGTTGCATCATTTACCTGCCCTTGTTTTTTCATTTGACTGGCTGCCAAGTCAGGCGGTGCAAATTCTATAACATACTGATCTGCTAGTTCTTGTTTGTTGGTTTTGACTAGATCTTGCTGATGTTGATTCAGTGCATTTACTAGACTGGCAGTTATTTCATTGTTTTTTATCTGTGCGGCTGGAGCTTTGGGCGGCGGGGTAGACGAATCAGCCGAGGATGCAAGTGCTGGATTTACAAATCCTCGACCAGCTCCAGCTACACCATTGGCACCCGACACAATACCTTGGCGAGTAATATTAGGATTGCCAAATGCGGCTCCGCCACCGTTGTTGGCAAAAGTATTGTTATTTGGTATAGTAGCCATAGTTTAAAAATTAAAATTAATTCCTGTACTGGTGTCAACACCATTGGTCACTGCCAGTGTTAAATCTTTTAGTGCGTTATTAACCGAAGCAGTGGCTGGCGAAGTTCCTGTCAGTGTTGTGGGTTTTGATTGGGCAACTCTAGCTCCCGGATCAGCAGTATTGGTTTGCGTAGTCACTGGAGTTCCTACCAACATCTGTCCCACGGTACTACCAGCAATGTTAAAGTTAAATGGAATGCTTCCACGGTCAGTACCGATGTTGTAAAAGTGAGCCTGAGGTTTGCCAGTTACTTCGTATTCAATTTGTTTGTTGGCCATGCGATATTTTAAATTTGCTATCACAAATGGATAGTACTTTTCTATCACTGCTTGAGGATCATTCTTGGCAGGTACGCCATTGGGACTATAGGAACCAACTGCAGGTGCAACTAGGTTGCCCTGTTGATCATATCCATAAAAATGTATGATCATGCAATAATGAGCCATGGGATAGTTGGGATTTTGAATAGACGTAGTAGCATTGGTATTGGTAGTAGGACCAGTGGTATTTGGTTGCGGTTGTTTGTATAATGTATTCACTGCTTGATACAACTTGTTTATCAAACTAATACCATTGGGTTCAACCACTTTGAATCTTATGTCTGTGGCACTGTGACACAAGCCTGTGCCTCCCAATGGAATAAGAGTAGTAATCTCTAAATCATCCATATAGTAGTCGTAAGGAAAAAATTGACTGCGGCCGCCGACAAAGGCAGTTGCCGCTGATGCCGCAGGATTATCTGCATAAAGATCTTGCCCTGAAGTTTGGCTAGGAGCTGCCCCACCACTCTGCATCAACAACGACCATTGTGTTGAATTTTTTACTCCATTTTGAAAATCAGTAAACTGCTGAGGTGTAAGCAGATACCAGGAAAGCGCATAGGTGTAACTGGCATATTGATCCAGTTGATTTGACTGTGTACGTATTATACCGTTAAAAGTTTGCGTTAAAACCTGTTGTGTGGTAGGGTTATTTGTTACTGGTGGATTATCGTCATTTTGTCGTGCTAGATTGTTAATACCAGTACCTGCTCCTGCTCCAGGTAGTTGTCCTGCGGCATAGGCCTGACCTGGTGTGCTGTTGGGACCTGATTGGCTGCCGTTTTGGTTGAGTATACCTTGTGTGCCAGTATCAACATAGGTACCACTGCCTAGTGTACCACTGCCTAGTGTGCCGCTGGCAAAATTTTGATTGGGGTCGTAGGGCGGTGTGGCCTGTGTTTGAGTTATGGGTTTTAGGGGCGCATCTGTGCCTGCTTCCTCAGTGGCTGGCACAGTTTGACCATTGACCACTGTGGTATTTGCTGCACCCGGAGGAGCAGTAGGTGAGCCAGCTGGAATGATTCTACCATCCAGTGTTAAAACTGTACTTGGTTGTGTAGGATCTTGATCCAGCACACCGTCATCTTTGGCTGCTTGTTGATTGGCTGCTATTTCTCCGGAACTGGCTGGTGCTTCATTGGTAATTGGTCTTTGTGCATTGGCAATGGCTGCATTCAATCCGTCAACATCCAAGTTATTCAATGCTGCTAAAAAAGCAGGATTATTTTGAGCCGCTCCGTTGCCTTTTTGTGCATCAATCGCCGCTTGTGTCACCGGAACAGGCAGTGTGCCCACAGCGTATTTGTCGTTGCCAAACTGGTATTGTAGTGTCCCTGAATTTGACCAAGTAAAATTAAATCCGCCATAGAAAAAAGGTGACGACATATCAGAATCCTAGTGCTGATTTTAAAGTAGAAAGTTTTGGCAAGTATATGGCAACACCAGCTGCAAAATCCAGTGGTGGCGCTTGTAGAGTATTGGGATTGCGTTGATAAAACACCCACCATAATCTTGAATCACCGTACAAATCAAATGCCAACAAGTCTGGTCTATACTGGTAAGTTAAATTTAGACGAAACAATATGTCGTCAGGTTGCTTGGGTATGGGTCTATTGACCATGGTATCCAAGAAAAACTGACTGTAACCAGTGAGATAGTAGGGACTGGTTGAATCGTAGGCAGCCATTACCAGAATCCTCCATTCAACAATGAACCACTGGCAAAATCTCTGAGATTAAAGTTTTGACTTACCTGTTGACGACTTTGTATTGGCAACAGTGATATTGATATTTCCATTTTGGTTGGAACATAAGTAGGCGAGTTCAATAAGTCCGAAGTGTTTGGTGCTGGATTTGGTGTTGCCATGGCACCAGGAGGTAAACCGTTGCTGGTTAATCTATAGTTACTGGTAGATCCATTTGTGGGAATTGTACTCTGACTGATCTGCTGATTTTGTTGATTAGTGCCAAGATTGCTGTTGCTCAAAGCTCGTATGTAATCTACACCATCAGGCAAGTTATAGGTAAAACTGCTGACCACACAGGGATGTTGTGCAAATTGATAAGACCCTAGTCCTGTTAAAAATACCAAGGGTGGCGGCGAACCCCGGTTGGGATCACTGGCACCATAAAACATTTTTGTAACTGATCTGAAAAAATGAATCACTGCCAAAAGGTAATTTGCTTCGCTGGTATTTTGAGCAGTAAACTGAGCTCGCATGGTAACTTGATCTACATAGCTGTTTTGATAAAAATATCCACGATAGTTTGAGTGTGTTAGATCATAGTTGCTGTAGGTAGCTCGATAAGAAGTGTCAATACTAGGCATGTAAGGAAATATCACACCGCCGGTGCCACCCTGACTGCTCAGCGGTGCAAGTATGCCAGGATTGCTTGAATTGTACAAATAATCAGCACCGGGTGCCAGACTCAGTTTGACTCGCCAGTCGCCGTAGTTCACTGCTCGTTGTTGTGCAGCTATGGTTTGTTGTTGCTGGGCCAAGGCCAGGGTAGCTTGTTGTTGAATGGCAGCCAGTTGGGCATCTGAATTTACAGGTGCAGTGCTCAACAGTGAACTTACACTACCAATTGATGCTTGTTGTGCTGAAGTTATTCCAAATGCATTTGTGGCACTGGTATTAGTTCTACTTGATGTGTTTATCTGAGATGCTGGCACGCTACTGCCAGTGCCAGCAGGTACTTGAGGATTAGCATTAGGATCAACTGCACCTGCTGACGCAGTGCCAGTGGCCTGTGCTTCAACGTTTGCTAACCCTTGTTGTTGTTGGACTAAATCAGCCTGTGCATTGGCTATATTTTGATTGGCAATAGCAATGTTAGCTTGATTGGTATCTATTGTGGTTTGAGCTTCGTCGATGTTGTTTTGAATGTCCTGGGCAGCTGCAGGATCAAGATTGGGATCAGCCAAGTTGGCTTGATCAGTTTCAATTGTGGCCTGTGCTGAATTAATTTCTTGTTGATAGGTAGCCAGTGCCGCGGTATTTTCGTCAATGGTATTTTGATCAGTCTGAATATTCTCATTGTACTGAGCAATTGCTTGTACTTGTGCGTCAGTCGCTATATTTGATGCTGTGGCCATGTGTATATTTACCAGGAAAATTATCGGCTCACATAATGATTGTGGTTGACAATCGTGGTTTTTGTGCTACAATAAATATATATTCAGGAGAACCATCAGTGGCAGAAACTATCACTAGAACCCCAGCCAAAGTCAACTATCTCAACAACAGAGATATACTCAAAGAAATTCATCTCAGCAAAAATACCTACTGTAGCTTTCGTGATCCCAAACTGGATCACCAGTACGATATTATTTTGCCAGCAGTGAACAAAATCAATCAAAAAACTGTGGCCGAGGCCAGACGCAATCGGGCAGACCGGCTCAAACGCGAAGGAATCATTGTGGATCCCAAAAAGATTGCCAATACTGATCTGGTGTTTAGAATAACCTGTTGGGAACATATTCCCATGGCACCCAAAAAGATCACCAAGGCCGAAGCCAAAAAACAAAAGCTTCAGGATATCTTTGAGCTGGAAATGGAAGAGGAAGATCCCTTAGCAGAACTGATTGAAGTACCTGTGTTGGATCCCAAGCACGTTAGATTGAATTTTCCTCCGTTTTATCACTATCGCATAGATGCCAACAAAGAGCCGTATCTGGTGGGCAAAAGCCACTGGAAGGGCGATTTAGAAACAGGCGAGTTTTCAAGGGATCACGGCGAAATGACTCGCAAGTTGGCCACCATGTTCATGAAGTTGTGTGAACGTTATGCCACAAGATCGAACTGGAGAGGGTATACTTACAATGAAGAAATGCGCGGACAAGCCCTGTTGCAACTCAGTCAAATTGGACTCCAATTTGATGAATCAAAATCGCAGAACCCTTTTGCGTATTATACTGCCGCTATCACTAATAGCTTTACTCGTATCTTGAATTTGGAAAAGAAAAATCAAAACATACGTGATGACATATTGGAAATGAACGGGCTCAACCCGTCATGGACTAGACAGAATTCTGGCAAACATTCCATGGCGGCCATGTCCGGACCGGTTTACAGCAGTCTAGATGATGCAGTATAATAGTTGAATGAGTCTATTTAAAAAAGTTGCTGTCTGTACAGACATACATTTTGGGTTGAAATCAAACAGTCTTGTACACAATCAAGACTGTGCCAATTTCATTGATTGGTTTATTGCGACTGCTCGGGCCAATGGTTGTGAAACTGGCATGTTCTTGGGTGACTGGAGTCACCATCGTGCCAGTATAAACATGCAGACGTTACAGTACAGTCTGCGCAGTTTGGAAAAACTATCTGCGGCGTTTGATCGATTCTATTTTATTCCAGGTAATCACGACCTATACTATCGTGACCGTCGGGATATCTACAGCACTGAATGGGCCAGGCACATACCCAATATTCAAGTGGTCAATGATTGGTTCACAGACGGAGACGTTACTATTGCTCCATGGTTGGTTGGAAATGATCACAAACGTGTGCCCAAACTCCAATCCAAGTATGTGTTTGGGCATTTTGAACTGCCACATTTCAAGATGAATGCCATGGTAGAAATGCCGGATCATGGTGAAATTTCAGCAGACGACTTTGGCGGCGTAGATCAAGTATTTTCGGGCCACTTTCATCTTAGACAGCAACGCAAAAACGTACACTACATTGGCAACTGTTTTCCACACAACTATGCCGATGCTGGCGATACCAATCGTGGCATGATGATATTGAACTGGGGAGACGAGCCAGAATATCATGCTTGGCCAGAACAACCTCTTTATCGTGTTACCAAACTGAGTTCACTGATCGATTCAGCTGATACTATATTGACCCCCGGAATGCATGTGCGTGTTGAGCTTGATATTGGTATCAGCTACGAAGAAGCGTCTATGATCAAAGATACATTTGTTAAAAATTATAATCTACGAGAAATGAGTTTGATTCCTATCAAAAATAGTTCTGTAGATACTGACATGGCGCCAGGTGATATTAAATTTGAATCAGTGGATCAAATTGTCACAGATCAATTGACCAACATCGAAAGTGATTTTTTTGATCCTAAATTACTATTAAAAATATATCAAAATTTATGAACAATAATTTAATAGTTTATAACATCTTAGAACAACATTTTAAATTTGATAAGATATTTACATTAATCGATTATGATGCTGATATGATAACTCTTTACAACGAGTTATTCAAATTAAAAAAAGATTCTTACGAACAAAACTATAGATTTATATTTTTATATTACGATACTGATTATTATATTACAAACAATCAGCCAGGACTGATACTACGTAATCTTCAAAGAATTATAGTTTCACTTGATATTTCAAATTATTTTTGTTTAATACTTACTCAAAAAGATATAACCAAAGAATTAGAAATATTACGTCAACAAGAAACCACAGATAATTGTGCTATTGCCAGCATTCAACATTGTTTACAGGACTTGTTATGGGTTGATGTTGCAAACACTGAGTTAGCTCCAGAAATTATTACAGCAAAGTATCAAAGTCTTTGCGGACGTCGTCGATCACACAGAACATTATTATATTCTTTATTACAAAATAAAAATCTGTTGGATCAAGGTATGGTAAGTTATTGTGACATTAGTTATTGATATATCGAATAATATATGATCCCTGAAAATTTAATTTTACTTTGTACTGACAGATACACCAGAATAAATGACAGATTGCATATTGCTAGGCACGATTTAATTACTTTAATGAGCAGCGTAGGAAGTGATCATTCTTTTAAAAATTTTAAAGAAGTTTGCAAAACTAGTAACGATAGATGGCCGGGGCCGCCTGATTTGGCGCAACAAGCATTTTTACACGTGGTAACCGAAACAGTTTTTGATTATCCAACTGTGTTTATTAGTGAAAAGTCTATTAGACCTATTTTGTTTAAAAGACCGTTTGTACTTGCAAGCAGTGTAGGATGTTTGGCCAATATTAGAAAAGTAGGATTTCAAACATTTAATCAATATTGGGATGAATCGTATGATTTAATTCAAGATCCTGCTGAACGAATGTTAGCAATTATAAAGATAATCGATTCTATTTGTGCAAAATCAATCGCAGAGTTACAAGAACTATGTGTTGATATGCAGGATATTTTAGATTATAATTTTAATTATTATAAAACTGAATTTAAAAAAAATGAATTAGAGAAATTTGATTCTGAATGCAGGAAAAATTTAGGAATAAGATAAAATATGTTGGAATCTAATTTTATTGTTAATTTTTGTAGGAACATATAATGGACATTGGTATTATTGGTCTAGGAGTAGTTGGTTCGGCTATTAGCAGTGGGTTTACTCAGATTGGACATAGTGTTAAACATTATGATATCAAAGATTGCAATAGTTCAATTGAAAATTTATTATCAACTGACATGATATATATTTGTGTTCCAACTAACAATAATTCAGATGGATCATGCAATGTTGATCAAGTACTTGTGTCTGTTGAAAAACTTAATGCATTAAACTATCTTGGTATTATTGCCATTAAAAGCACAGTGCCTCCTGGAACTACACAGGATTTTATTAATAAATTTACAAATCTAAAAATATGTATGGTGCCAGAATTTTTGCGTGAGAGGTCTGCACTTTCAGATTTTATTGGAAACCATGATGTATTAATTGTTGGTACCAATGATGAAACTATTTTTAACAATATAGTTAAATGTCATAGTAATATACCAAAAAAATCTGTCATGGTTAGCCCTACTGAAGCAGAAATAACAAAATATTTTAATAATGTATATAATGCTATGCGAATTACATTTGCCAATGGTATATTTGAAGTATGTGAAAAGTTAGGTGCGGACTACCAATCAATATTTTCTGCAATTACTAATAGAGACACAATTGGAACTGATTATCTTAGATGTAGTGAATATTTGCGAGGGTATGCTGGTGCGTGCCTTCCCAAAGATAGTCGGGCTTTTGCTTTTTTCTTAGATGAACTAGGAATAGATTTAGAATTATTTCGAGCCATTGTCAATGATAATCAAAAACACTTACTTAAGGATAAAAAATGAGAATACTAATCACTGGCAGTGAAGGTAGTTTAATGCAGGCAGTCATACCAAAATTATTGGCGTATGGGCATACTATTGTTGGAGTCGATAATTTATATCGTTACGGAAAAAAATCTAAGTTCGCTGGAAAAGATTATGAATTTATTTGTTGTGACTTAACTGATCGCACAGAAACTTTTAAATTATTCAATCAACAGTTTGACACTGTATTTCTTGCTGCTGCTAAAATATATGGAGTAGCTGGATTCAATCACTATTGTGCTGATATTATCAGCGATGACACTGCTATTCAAGGAAATATTTTGCAGGCCTGTGCTAAATTTTCTGTTGCTAACATTGTCTATATAAGTTCTAGTATGGTTTACGAAACTTGCGTACAAGATCCTGCGTATCCGGTAACAGAAGATATGGTCAATGAATGCTCATTACCTAATACAGATTATGGGTTGTCTAAATTGTTAGGCGAACGAATGTGTCAATCATTTTATAAACAGTACGGTATCAATTATACCATTTGGAGGCCATTTAATATTATTACCCCAAAAGAAACTGCAATGGATCAACAGGGATTTAGTCATGTTTTTGCTGATTATATTAAAAATATATTAGAGTATAAATTAAATACTTTGCCAATTATTGGAGATGGCAATCAAATACGGTGTTTTACCTGGATTGATGATGTGGCAAGCATTATTGCTGATTACAGTTTTATTGATCGTACAAAAAATCAAGCATTTAATATTTGTAATGTAGAACCAATTACAATGAAAATATTAGCTGAAAAAATATATCAATATACAAATAATGCTGAGCAGTTGACATTTGTTACAGTTATTGAATACCCAAACGATGTTAAAATTAGAATTCCGTCAGTGACTAAATTATTTGGTGCAATTGGTAACTATAATTTTAAATCAATCGACGATTGCATCAAATATTGTGTGTGATGAATAAATCTCTTTATATTTGTGGTGACAGTTTTTGTTGTTTGGATCCTGAATATGCAAAAAACTGGCCTGAATTATTACTAAGCAAAGTTAACAATATTAATGTGGTCAATCTAGCTAGCCCAGCTGCTAGCAATTATTTAATTTATCTACAAGTAAAACATGCATTAGATCAAAAATGCGATTACATTATTTACAATGCTACTAGTTCTATCAGGCACGAATTCATACTGAATAAGAATATGGATTCAACTGATAATATGTTGCGTTATTGGGATTTATCAAACCCTGACAACAATAAATCAATGATTAGTATGAGTTGGCTCAACCCGCAAAATACTGCTTCTCAAGTATTAAACAAAAAAATTATAAAACAACATGCAGAGTATTTTACTAATTATATTGATTTACCATCAATGATTGAAAAGAATTTTATTTTTATAAATTATACATTAGAATTATTAAACAAAAGTAATGTAATATGGGCGTGGAATCGTGGTGGGTTTGAACATAAAAATTTCAAAAGCACACAACATTACAATTTTTCAAATTGGCATGAGAAGGAATCAAAAATTAATATGTGGGATTACTATGATTCCAGTGTAATTCGACCTTATTACCATGTTACCAATAAACAAATACTCCAAGATGTTTGCAATGAATACATTAATATGTTAAACTTAGACAATGCTTAAAATAAAAAATTTAACTGTTAGAAATTTTATGAGTGTGGGCAATGCTACACAAGCTATTGATTTTGATCGACAAGATCTAACATTAGTTTTAGGAGAAAATTTAGATCTCGGAGGGGACGGTAGTCGCAATGGAACTGGCAAAACTACAATTATTAATGCATTAAGTTATGCTCTATACGGGCAAGCATTGAGTAATATCCGCAAAGATAATCTTGTGAACAAAACCAATACCAAGGGTATGTTGGTTAGTTTAGAGTTCAATGTATCAGATCAAAGTTATAGAATTGAACGTGGACGCAAACCCAATGTTTTAAAATTTTATATCAACAATAAAGAGCAAGCATCTCAAGACGATGCAAGCCAAGGCGATTCGAGAGAAACACAAGATGCTATAGAATCTGTGTTGGGTATGAGTCACGATATGTTCAAACACATCTTAGCCCTGAATACGTACACTGAACCATTTTTAAGTTTAAAGGCCAACGATCAACGCACTATTATTGAACAGTTACTAGGTATTACCATGCTCAGTGAGCGTGCCGAACGCATTAAAGAATTAAATCGCAAAACCAAAGATGCAATAACGCAAGAAGAATTTCGTATTCGTGCAATTACAGAAGCAAACCGACGAATTGAGGAGCAAATTGATGCAATCAAACGCAGACAGACATTGTGGGTTACCAAGCACAGTGAAGATCTCAACAATCTCACCAATGCGTTGAGTGCGTTAAAAGAAATTGATATTGGCGCCGAAATTCAAGCACACAAGGATCACAAATCTTGGGATCAAAAACGCAAAGATATAAATGATCTTGCTGGTAATATAAGCCGTATTAAACTTGACTTAGGACGCGAAGAAAAAACAATTGCTAAGTTGAAGAAAGATATAGCTGCATTAGAAAATCATACTTGCCATGCCTGCGGACAAGACTTACACGATTCCAAACATGAAGAAGTACTAGCAGGAAAACAACAAGATCTGGCCACTGCTCAGGCCAATGCATATACACATGCCGATGATTTGGCCAGTTTTGAATCTGCTCACAAAGAGTTAGGCACACTAGGCAAGCCGCCCAAGATGTTTTACGATCGAGAAGAAGATGCTATACAACATCGTGCCACATTAGAAAATCTACAAAAACAAATTGCAGATAAATCTGCAGAAGTAGACCCATATGGCGAGCAAATTGAAGAAATGCAAGGACAGGCATTACAAATAATTGACTACAATGTACTAAATGAACTAACAAGATTGCAAGAGCATCAAGATTTTTTGCTTAAACTTTTAACTAGCAAAGACAGTTTTATTCGTAAAAAGATCATTGAACAAAATTTAAGCTATCTCAATGCCAGACTAACACACTACTTGGATCGTATTGGGCTACCACACACAGTCATATTCCAAAATGATTTAACTGTCAGCATTGAAGAACTAGGTCGTGAATTAGATTTTGATAATCTAAGTCGTGGAGAACGCAATAGATTGATTCTGAGCATGAGCTGGGCATTCCGTGATGTATGGGAAAGTTTATATCAACCTATTAATGTATTGTTCATTGATGAAATGATCGACAGTGGATTAGATACTCAAGGAGTAGAAAATGCCTTGGCACTACTAAAGAAAATGAGTCGAGAACGACTCAAATCAGTTTGGTTAGTTAGTCATAGGGATGAACTAGCTGGTCGAGTAGAAAATATATTGAAAGTTGTCAAAGAAAACGGATTTACAAATTATAATACGGATATAGAAATTCTATAATTTTTTATATAACTAACACATCAAGGCATAACTACAAACAACAAGCAACCCAATGAACTTCACATGACATGGTATTATCAAAACACTCCAGTTGAGACTTTACCGGATGATTGTGTGGGATTTGTTTACTTAATCACAAATAACATATCTAGCCGCAAATACATAGGCAAAAAACTAGCTAAATTCTCTAAAACAACATACAAAACAATAAAACTTAAAAACGGTACTAAAAAGAAAAAAAAGATACGGTCAAAAATTGATAGCGATTGGCAAGATTATTATGGTTCAAGTCCAGCACTAACTGCAGATATAATTGCATATGGCAAAGAAAATTTTACTAGAGAAATACTTTTTTATTGTAAAAGTAAATCAGAATGTAGTTATATAGAAGCTAGAGAACAATTTTCAAGACGAGTGTTAGAATCCGCAGATTACTACAATGGACACATACAAGTTCGAGTACACAAGTCACATATAAAGGAATTATAAAAGTTTATGTCAATAATTGCAGTTATAACTGATCCAGGAAAAGGTGGAACATTTTTATCTTGGACGTTACATTACTTGTCAGGACATACTCGATCTTTTAATGGCAAAGCAAATGCTTGGTTTCCACTTCCGGATAATCCATTAAACAATATAAATGCTCATAATTTTAAATCAAATGATATTAAATTTTATTCTGAATTTCATCCCTGCGTAAATAATTTATTAAATTCCAATCCTGACAATTTTCATACCATATACTTCCATAATCTAATAGAATATCCGTGGTCAAATGAATTTTTAGATACCAAACAAGCAATTAAAGATGTAACAACAATCACTGATAAAATAATTTTATTAACCAATCAACCAAAAAATTCAGTTTGCGATCAATCCTATCGTCGACGAGCTCACGGAATATCATTTAACGATCCAGAAATTATTAAAGTGTCTGATGAAGATCAACTCGAAGATTATATAAATTATTTTTTCAAAGATAGTAAAGAGAAATGGAAACATTTGAATGAAATATGGGATTTAAGAGAATTTTTGGCACTTAACATGCCCGACGGATTTCAACATATATCACCCTTGTTTGATCTTACCTCAAAACACTACAGTATTGACTATTTAGAATGGGTTAATTCTGGCGAACTACTGGTGCAAGATATTTTTAAATATTTTGAAATGCCACTTGACCAAGACAGATTTACACAATGGAATGAAGTTTATCAATTCTGGAGAACCTTACATCATAATCGATTAATGTTTTTATACTCTTTTGATAAAATAAT
>Ga0316226_1003781_pt1 | contig 12613 bp, 14 predicted proteins | sample TBH18017metaG_FD_206009 | JGI IMG/M metagenome (GOLD analysis project Ga0316226, IMG submission 206009) | Freshwater microbial communities from Trout Bog Lake, Wisconsin, USA - TBH18017 | ecosystem: Environmental > Aquatic > Freshwater > Lake > Hypolimnion/Profundal zone | place: USA: Wisconsin... | reverse complement strand
TTGCCTCAGTACAAATCTTGATCTATGCCTTAACGAATTTTGCGACGGTCGACGAAGTTAAGGCTGGCTTTGAAAAGATTAAGGTAAATCGCTCCGTGATCCCTGCTTTTCATAATCAATCTGCGCCAGTTCGTATGACACTGCATGATGCTGGCGGAAAAAGTATTGTGATCGAATATTTAAAAGGAGAACTGGTGATTACCGATAATCCGACCACTGTGATGACAAACGATCCAGCGTTCCGGGAGCAGTTAAACACGATCGGTAGTTATGCTAATTTGACGAATGTGGAGCGCGATCCTTTGGTAATTAATGGTGTGAGTTATGTGCCACCCAGCTCTGGAAGCGGCCTGCACGGTTTGCCTGGGGACTACTTAAGTCCTAGTCGTTTTATTCGGGCATTATTTTTATCCAAATCAGCCCCAACAAATTACAGCACAGAACAGCAAACCAATACGGCTTGGCACATTTTAGGAAGTTTTGATATTCCACCGGGTGCCATTAGTTTGCCAGCATCGAATGCGTATGGTGGTGGTGCTGGTGGCATCGAGATTACGGAATGGACTGTAGTGGGTGACGTGAAGAATAAGATGTATTACGTCAAGATGTTTGATAACACGAATGTTCAAGCATTTGATCTCAAGAAGATGGACGTCAATGCAAAGCAGATTACGTATTACAACTTAGATGTGCCTCAGACCTATATCCATATCAACTAATTGAGGCTGATTGACTCTCGGGTATGAAAATGAAAAAGCAATGTATTGGTCTGATTGCTGTATTGGGTTTGTCTATCTGTTCACCCAGTTTTGCGCAAATTCCGGATACTCAGCGTTCCATGGGGATTGCATATATTTCTGGGGGAGTGGGCGATGATGAATCCGATGCCATTCTTGCGGAAGCAAAGGAGTGGCCTTTAATGCTGGAGCTTTCTCAGTTGGATGGCGCAAGGGGGGAGTGGATCTTTGGGGCAGCGATTAAGATCTTTTCTGGCAAGAACGTCATTTTTGATGCGCCGGCTGACGGACCTTATATTTTGATTAATTTACAGCCAGGTGACTATGCTATTCAAGCCAGCTATCAGGGTGTTGAACAAAAGAGGGCGGTTACCATTCAGGCCGGACACTCTCAGAAACTCTCTATTTTTTGGAGATGAATGAAACCCCCTTTGATATTTGTTTGGATAATGTGCCCATGAAAATTCTCTTTTATCCCATTTTGGTTTTATCTCTATTGTTGGCTGGATGTCAGTCAACCGGTCAGGATGGAAAGCCACTAAGCCCGGCAGAAATTCTGCAAAAGCGGGATGACACCATCAAGATGGGGGAGACGGGCTTAAATGCTTTGCTCAAGCAAGACCCATCGGTTAAGGCTCAGATTGCGCAATCGGCTGGCTATGCAGTTTTCAACACCACGAATGTCAACATTGTTTTATTGGTGGTGGCACGCGGGCAGGGCCTGCTTTATGACAAGCGCCGTAAAGACCCAGTGTTTATGGACGCATTAAAAACTGGTGAGGGTGTGGGTGCCGGCTATCAGCAGCAGTACCAAGTCATTATTTTTAAAACTCCCACCGCAATTGACCAATTTTTGTTGACCTCAGTAGATGGCCAAAAAGGTGGTGTTGATGTGGATGCCAATTTTTCTGCGGGGTCTGGCGGAGAAATTCGCTCTTTCAATCCAGAGATTACTTTTTATACTGTTGGCCTTTCTGGATATGATCTACAAGCCAACTGGGGAGGCACCCTGTACTTGGTTGATCAGCAATTGAATGATGCGCAGACGCTTCACTCGCTGCCGAGTAAGTCGTCCACTAATAAGTAGGCGGACAGATTACCCTTTCATTAGAAGGGTGATTCAACTGTTTTAATGAGATTTGCAATTAGTTCGTATTAGTACTAAAATAGTCCTAATACGAACTAATTGAGGTATCCGTGAATTTCTTACCCACTCTTAGAGAGCTGGTTCTAGCTTATCAGGCGTTTGAGCGCTATTCGATGCCCCATATCAAGGCAATGGGTTTGACTATGACCCAATTTGATGTGATTGCAACATTGGGGAATCAGCCGGCAATGTCGTGTAAGGAACTTGGTGAGAAGACTTTGGTCACTAAAGGGACTCTGACCGGCGTACTGGAGCGCTTAGAGGCAAAGAAAATCGTTTATCGAGAAACGAATGCAGAGGATGGTCGCAGTCAATTGATTGGTCTCACAGTGGCTGGTCAAGCGCTATTTGAAAAGGTATTTCCAGAGCATTTGGAGTATTTGGCTACAGCATTTTCTAAGTTGTCGACTGAAGAGAATGTGCAAATTCAAAAAGCGTTGGTGACATTGGGAAGTATTTTTTAAGGCAGCGAAGTTCGATTCGCTAATTCATTAATTAAGGAGAAGAGCATGAGTAAAGTAGCCGTTGTCTTTCATAGTGGTTATGGTCATACCGTAAAGCAAGCCGAAGCGATTGCTAAAGGCGCAGCGGGTACATTGCTTGCAATTGATGCTGATGGGAATTTAACCGATGCGCAGTGGGATGTTTTGAATAGCGCTGATGCGATTGTTTTTGGCTCCCCAACATATATGGGAACGGTCAGCTGGCAGTTTAAGAAATTTGCTGATGCCACCTCAAAGCAGTGGTTTGGTCAGCAATGGAAGAACAAGGTGTTCGGTGGGTTCACCAACTCAGCCACAATGAACGGTGATAAACATTCTACGTTGCATTATTTCTTTACATTGGCCATGCAGCATTCTGGTCTTTGGGTGGGTACTGGACTGATGCCATCCAATGCTAAATCTGCAAAACGTGATGACGTGAATTATGTTGGTTCATTTGCTGGCGCGATGATGCAAACTGCTTCCGATGCAAGTCCAGATGAGGTCAATAGCGGGGATTTGGAAACCGCCAGACTATATGGCGAGCGCATTGCAAACATTGCCAAACAATTGCGTGGCTAATGCGTACTATGCGATATAACCCCGTTTCCATTGTGTTGCATTGGCTCATGGCAGCCATCATTATTCTGACTTGGTCAATTGCCATTACCATCAGTGATATGCCGCTGAGCCCAATGCGTATTGCGGGCTATAGCTGGCACAAATGGCTTGGTTTGACGGTGCTTGCCTTGGTGGTGATTCGCTTGATTTGGCGAGGACTTCATCCGGCGCCAAAATTGACGATCCCAATGCCCTTGTGGCAAGAGCGGGCAATGCAGGCCACCCACATTGCTTTATACCTACTGATGTTTTCTATCCCACTGGTTGGGTGGTTGATGAGCTCAGCTAAGGGGTATACGGTGAATTATTTTGGTTTATTTGAATTGCCGGACCTACTCCCTAAGGATAAGGTTTTAGGTCATCAGCTAAAAGAAGTGCATGAATATTTAGCAGATCTATTGGTGGCCTTATTTAGTCTGCATGTTTTAGCTGCTTTAAAGCACCAATTTATTGATAAAGATGGGCTCTTGTCGCGCATGTCCTTGTGCTCTTGTTGGAAGAAGAGGGGTTAATTGATGAAATATTTTCCTATTGCGGTAATGCGGTTTGGTATAGGAATGTGGATTGCTGTGGCAACATCGCATGCTTTTGCTGCTGACTATTCGGCAATCGATTTGGCAAAAAGCAGAATCAGCTTTACCAGTAAGTTGATGGGTTCGAGCCTTAGTGGCGATTTTTCAAAGTTTTCTGGAAAAGTTTCGTTTAATCCAGATGAACCGGAGAAGGCAAAGGCCGCTTTAACGATTGATATAGCCAGCTTTAATGCGGGCGGAGAAGAGTTGCAAGATGAGGCCAGAGGTAAAGACTGGTTCAACACCAAGTTGTTTCCGGTAGCGAATTTTGTCACTGACTCTGTTAAAGCTCTAGGCAATGGGAAATTGGAGATTCATGGCACTTTAACAATCAAAGGTAAGAGTCTGCCGGTGTTGATCAATGCAACTTATCAGTCGCAAGGAAAGCAGATGGTTTTCGATGCCAATTTGCAATTGTTAAGACTGCAATTTGGTTTGGGTAGTGGGAACTGGGCAGACACCTCAGCCGTTGCAAATGAAGTTCCCGTCAAAGTGCATTTAGTTTTAAATCAAAAATAACGCAGTTCAACTTGTTTTACTGAAGCAATACTTTTATTCAATGGAGAAATCAATGAAATCTAAATTTATCATCGCTTTATTTGCGACCCTCGGCTTAAATGTAGCTGCTTTTGCTGAGCCAGCCACATATACCGCTGAGCCGAATCATACCTTTGCACAATTTGAATATAACCATTTAGGTTTTTCAAATCAAACGAGCCGTTTTAATACCGTGACTGGTACGGTCACTATTGATCCAGCTGCCAAAAAAGGTAGTGCTGATATTACGATCGATACAAAGTCGGTAGATACTGGCTCAACTGTTTTTAATGGCCACATTCAGGGTGAAGATTTTTTATCTACCACCCAGTTCCCAACAGCCACCTTTCAATCGGATGACATGATCTTTAAGGGTGATAAGCCGGTTGCATTGAAGGGTGTGCTCACATTGAAAGGTATTAGTAAGCCAGTCACATTAAAAATTACCAATTTCGATTGCAAAAAACACCCAATGACTGGCGTGGATTTTTGCGGTGCTAACGCAGTTGCCAAGGTAAAGCGTTCTGAATTTTCTATGGGTAAATATGCACCAGCCGTTGGTGATGATGTCACCATCATGATCGCAATTGAGGCTGCTAAAAAAGAGTAAGTGCGATCTTCGGTCTATCAAGAAAAAACCACCAAATCAGGTGGTTTTTTCTTATATCCCCTTTGGTTTTCTGACTCTTTCAGTTTAGATCTTGAGGAATTTGGGATTTCGGGGGAAAATACCTTGCGGCAGTGCAGCAAAATTTGTTCTATATCAACTTTTCACCATGGCATTCGCTTGATACTGGGCTAGATCAACATTAGGAATTAAGCCATTATGGATAAGCATTACCTCTCGTATTTATTTACTCCTAAATCAATTGCAGTATTTACGGGCGCCCCGCGAGATGGGCAGGGGATTGATTATTCGCAGGCACTCACTGAGGCGCTTGGAGCTCAAGTGTTTAAGGGGGTTGTTCAGTATTTGGATATCTACTCTCCCGACACGGTATTGGAGTTAGGGCAGGTGCAGGCTGAGCTAGCAGTTTTGGCCGTGCCGCCTAGCGATATGCTGGGGGCGTTGGAGATGGCGGCGCGCATTAAGTGTAAAGCGGTGTTAGTGATCGGTACTGGGGTATCGGCAGCATTGTCTGAGGATTTAATGCAAAGCGCACGTCGCTATGGAATGCATTTGTTGGGTCCCAATAGTTTGGGATTTCAAAATCCCGCATTGCAATTAAACGCCAGTGTAGTGGGGCCTCTAGCTGCCCCGGGTCCATTGGCATTAATCTCCCAGTCCGGCGCATTGGCGGCTTCGATTTTGGATTGGGCTGCACAGAATCAAGTTGGCTTTTCTACAGTGGTTTCGCTGGGTCCCAATTCTGAAGTGGATCTAGCGCAAGTTTTGGATTACTTGGCATCCGATGGGCGTACCCATAGCATTGTGATTTACATGGAAGGCATTACGAATGCCCGTGCTTTCATGAGCGCCCTGCGTTCGGCCGCGCGCGCTAAACCGGTTGTGGTCTTGAAGGCTGGCAGAAAGGCGGCGGCAAACAAGGCTGCCCAGACTCATAGCGGGGCTATTGTTGGTAGTGATGAGGTATTTGATGCTGCGCTGCGCCGTGCAGGCGCTGTCAGGGTTAGATCGTTTGTCGAGTTATTCTCAGCCGCCAAGTGTCTGGCATCGCGTTACCGGCCAGTTGGCAAACATTTGGCTGTGATTACCAATGGTGGTGGCCCAGGTGTGTTGGCAGCTGATTGGATTTCAGAGATTCATTTGGAGCTTGGGAAATTATCCCCAGAGTCGATTGCGTTACTTAAACCAAATGTTTCCACCAATGCCAGTCTTTCTGATTTAATTGATTTGTCGGAAGAGGCTACGCCTGAGCAATATGCTGCTGCGATTGAGGTGGCTAATCAGGATCGCGGTATTGATGGCGTGCTCGTGATTTATTCACCCAAGTTAGGAATGGATGGCTTGGCAATTGCCAAAGCTATTGTTGAGGTTAAGAAAAATATTGGCAAGCCAGTATTGTGTTGCTGGATGGGCGATTCCACGGTGGTGGAGGCTCGCGAGCTGATTACTCACTCTGTTATACCAAGCTTTAGAACGCCTGAAGCAGCAGTTGGCGCTTTTGGAAATATCGCTAGCTTTTATCAAAATCAGCTGTTGTTGCAGCAAACCCCTCCGCCGTTATCAGATTTAGCAAAACCTGACGTAGAGGGTGCGCGCTTGCTGATCGAGAATGTGCTTGCGGAGCGACGCAAGATCTTGACGGAGATGGAGTCAAAAGCGCTCTTGGCTGCTTTTCACATTCCGGTAACGCAGACAATTTTGGCATCCAATGCAAACGAAGCCATGATGATTGCAACGCAGTTGGGCTACCCCGTGGCGCTCAAAATTGATTCTCCAGATATTAGCCATAAGTCTGATGTAAATGGTGTGGCGCTAAATATTATGAATGCCGCGGGCGTGCGTGATGTTTATAACAACATTATTGAGACGGTGTCGATATTGGCTCCCAAGGCGCATATTAATGGGGTGACCGTGCAAAAAATGGCTCGCAATAAAAGGGCTCGTGAGCTTTACATTGGGCTGGTGAATGATGAGCCTTTTGGGCCCATGATTGCCTTTGGTGCGGGCGGCACCATGATTGAGTTATTTAATGATCGAACGATGGAGCTTCCGCCATTGAATCAATATTTGGCGCATCGGATGATTGATCGCGCTCGTATTGCCGAAACACTGGGTGAGTGGCGGGGTGCTAAAGCGGTTGATGTCGCGGCCCTAGAGCATATTTTGCTGCGTGTGTCCGAGATGGCATGTGAGCTGCCTCAGCTACGGGAGATGGATATCAACCCAATTATTGTCGATGAGTTTGGGGCTGTGGCAGTTGATGCGCGCATTGTGATTGATCGGACGCCTCCTGCGTCAGATGGGCAATCAGGTGTCTATGGACATCTCTCCATCTTGCCTTACCCGCTGCGCTACGAGCAGACTTGGCCTTTGCAAGGTGGCGGTGAATATGTTATTCGCCCGATTCATCCGGATGATGCCAGCATGCTTCAGCAATTGGTTGGCGGTTTATCCCCAGAGAGTCGTTATTTCCGATTTGTGGCGACGATTTCGGAGTTGTCCCCCGCCATGCTTTCCCGTTTTACCCTGATTGATTACGATCGCGAGATGGCGCTTGTTGCGGTACTAAAGGAGCGCAAAATAAACGAAGAGGGTATTTCTGTGGAGACGCAAAAAATCATTGGTGTTTCTCGATACATTACTAATCCAGATGTGGTGAGCTGCGAATTCTCTTTGCTGGTTGCAGATGAATTTAGTGGTAAAGGCTTAGGTTCAAGGCTGATGATGAGCATTATGGATGTTGCTCGCGATAAGGGGCTCAAAGAGATCGATGGCTTGGTGCTTGCGAATAATCCGGGAATGCTGAAGTTGATGTCGGGATTGGGTTTTAGTATTAATGAGTTTGATGAGGATCCCGATTTCAAATTAGTGAAGCACACCTTATAAGTGGATATGGGTATTTGGCCTAATTTAGCTTATAAGCCCTTGAAATTAAGCGTTTGACAGTCCGCTAAGGCTCTTGGACAATGGCTGGGGTGGTTCGCTCCAGCCATTTTCTATTCATGACTGCTCACTTTCCCTCCTCTCTTGCCTCTTCGGTCGCTAATGGCCAGTTACGTGCCAGTCAGCTAACGTGTCTGCGGGGAGAGCGAATCTTATTTGAGGGTTTGGATCTGCATTTAGATGCAGGTGAATGGCTTCATGTTCGTGGTGAAAATGGAGTTGGTAAAACCAGTCTATTGCGGTTGTTGGCGGGGTTGGCCCAGCCAGCTTCAGGGGGTATTTTTTGGGGTGGTTTATCAATAACCATTGATCCTTCGACATATCATCAACATCTGTTTTTCTTGGGCCATCGTGATGCACTTAAGGAGGATTTAAGTGCCCTGGAGAACATCGCAATTGCCGCTGCTTTAGATGGCCAGCGAATTTCTGAGGACCGGATGCTGGCCGCTCTCCATCGGTTTGGTTTGCGGGGGCGCGAGGATCTCCCGGTAACCTGTCTTTCTGCAGGCCAAAAACGCAGAGTGTTGCTAGCTCGCTTGCTATTGCGTAGTAGCCAACTCTGGATTCTGGATGAGCCTTTTAACGCTTTGGATTCTCAGGCGATAAAAATGCTTGAGCGGGTTATTGGAGAGCATATTGCCGCAGGTGGAATGGTCATTCTGACGAGCCATCAAGAAGTCGCCATTCCCAATGGGAGGGTGATCGAGCTATGAATGCTTTTTTTGCCATCATCCATCGCGAGGTATTGCTAGTTTTGCGCCGCAAAAGTGAGGCTCTGACCGTATTATTTTTCTTTTTGATTGTGACTAGTTTATTTCCTTTGGGGATTGGTGCAGATGTAGCGCTTTTGCGCAAAATTGCGCCTGGTGTCATTTGGGTGGCTGCCCTACTTTCGACAATTTTGGGTTTACAACGTTTATTTGCATCAGATTATGCCGATGGGACATTAGAGCAAATGGCCTTGTCGCCCACCCCATTCGTTTTGCTGGTGGGGGGTAAAATTACTGCGCACTGGTTGCTCTGCGGTTTGCCATTGGTTTTTCTGGCCCCATTCATCGGCATCCAGTTTGATTTGGATTTAGAGACATTAAGGACGTTAATTTTGGCATTATTGCTAGGCACACCGATTTTGTCGTTAATTGGCGCTATTGGCGCCGCACTCACTTTGGGGGTTCGGGGTGGCGGCGTATTGTTGAGTCTTTTGGTGTTGCCCCTCTATATCCCGGTATTAATCTTTGGGGCCGGTGCTGTGTTTGCAACTAGTGCAGGGCTGGATGTCGGCGGACATTTTTCATTGCTGGCTGCGCTTCTGGTCTTAGCAATCGCATTTGCTCCATGGGCGACTACTGCTGCGCTCCGCATTGCTATCGAATGAACATCATGCATTCATCTTCTAGCGGTCGATATTTAAACTGGTTTAGTTTTTCCAGTCCAGCAACCTTCTACCCTTTGGCGGCAAGATTAACGCCATTTTTTTGGGGGCTTAGTATTTTGTTTGGGATAGTTGGCCTCTGGATTAGTTTTTTTGTTGCTCCTGCTGATGCGGTTCAGGGTGATGGTTACCGAATTATTTTTATTCATGTCCCGGCCTCCTGGATGTCCATGGTGATTTATATGGCGATGGCGATGTGGGCGGCATTGGGTTTAATTTTCAATACCCGGCTATCGGCAATGATGGCTCAAGCATTGGCGCCAACCGGTGCCTTGATGGCCTTTTTGTCTCTTTGGACTGGTGCGTTTTGGGGTAAGCCGATGTGGGGCGCCTGGTGGGTATGGGATGCACGCTTAACTTCAGAGCTCATTCTCTTATTTTTATTTTTGGGTTTTATGGCGCTACAGGCATCCATTGATGATCCGCGGCGTGCGGATAAGGCCGGGGCTATTTTGGCTTTAGTGGGCGTGGTAAATGTGCCTATTATTTATTTTTCCGTAACATGGTGGAATACCTTGCATCAAGGTGCTTCGGTCTCCATGAGTAAGGCTCCAGCTATGGCTCATACGATGCTCTGGGGAATGCTATTGATGACAATGTGCTTTTGGATGTATACGATTGCCCTTGCTCTAATGCGAGTGCGGGCCATTATCTTAGAGCGTGAGTCTCACTCCGACTGGGTCAAAACGCTGAAGGAGCTCAGAGCATGATCTGGAATTCAGTGGCAGAGTTTTTTGTGATGGGCGGCTACGCTTTATATGTTTGGAGCAGCTTTGGAATGTGCGCCCTTATCTTGATTGGTGAGTTATGGGCTGTGCGATCACGGCGTAAAGTAGTTGTACAGCGTTTGCAGCGCCAAATTCATGCGGAAAAATTGGATAAAGAGGAAAACCATTGAAGCCACGTCATCAGCGAGCGCTATGGATTGTCGGTGCCTTGGTTGCGTTAGCCATTGCAGCGGTGCTGATATTAAATGCGCTTAATAGCAATATCGCACTTTATGTTACCCCGAGTGATGTGGTTGCAGGCAAGGCGCCAAAAGGCCAAGCATTCCGGATCGGGGGTTTGGTAAAGCCGGGATCATTAAAGCGCGATGAGCTGGTGGTTCATTTTATCGTTACCGATTTAGTCAAAGAAATTCCTGTTTCATATAAAGGCATTCTTCCTGATTTGTTTAAAGAGGGTAAAGGTGCAGTTGTGCAAGGTAAGCTAGATGAGGATGGTCAATTTGTGGCGACTGAAGTGCTTGCTAAGCATGATGAAAATTACATGCCGCCAGAAGCCAAGCATGCGCTAGATCAGGCTCAGAAAAATGGAGACAAACCATGATGCCAACGATCCTGCCTGAGATCGGTCATTTTGCGCTGATTTTGGCGCTTGTAATCTCAATCGTTCAGGGGGTCATTCCACTCATTGGCGCACACCAGGGGCGAGAAGATTGGTTGGTGCTAGCACGTCCTGCCGCTCAACTGTCTTTTGCTCTATTGACGATTTCATTTGGGGTGCTGACATGGAGTTTTTACATCAATGATTTTTCAGTGCTCTATGTTGCAGAACATTCGAATGCCTTGTTGCCAACGGTTTACCGTATTGGTGCTGTTTGGGGTGGTCACGAAGGCTCGCTATTGTTGTGGATTTTTCTGCTGACTGGTTGGGGTTTTGCCGTTGCGCAGCTTTCCAAAACTCTGGATGAATTCATGATTGCGCGTGTCTTGAGTGTTTTGGGTTTGATTGCTACTGGATTATTGTTGTTTGTATTAGGTACTTCCAATCCATTTGAGCGTTTATTCCCTGCGGCGCAGGATGGGCGCTCATTAAATCCTTTGCTACAAGATCCGGGTTTAGTGTTTCATCCGCCGATGCTCTATATGGGTTATGTTGGATTTTCTGTGGCATTTGCTTTTGCAATCGCCTCATTGCTTTCGGGTAAATTGGATGCTGCCTGGGCGCGATGGTCACGCCCCTGGACTATTACTGCATGGATTTTTTTGACTCTTGGCATCGCGCTAGGATCTTGGTGGGCTTATTACGAATTGGGCTGGGGTGGTTGGTGGTTTTGGGATCCGGTCGAAAATGCATCATTCATGCCCTGGCTGATTGGTACGGCGTTATTACACTCATTGGTAGTTACTGAAAAGCGCGGTGGCTTTAAAAACTGGAGTGTGCTGTTGGCCATCATCGCATTCTCGATGTCGCTGTTGGGCACCTTTCTGGTCCGATCTGGCGTATTGACATCGGTACATGCATTTGCCACAGACCCACGTCGCGGTATTTTTATACTAATTCTGCTTTCTGTAGTGGTAGGGTCTTCCTTGTTTTTGTATGCATTACGAGCCCCAAAAAGTGCCATTGGTGGAGCCTTTGATTTAATGTCGCGCGAGACATTCATTTTGCTTGGAAATGTATTTTTGGTCGTCGCTGCAGGCTCAGTTTTATTGGGTACCTTATACCCTTTATTGGTCGATTCATTAAATCTCGGAAAGATCTCTGTCGGCCCGCCTTATTTCAATGCAGTTTTTGTGCCCATCATGATTCCGGTTTTATTCTTGCTGGCCGTCGGGCCATGGGCGAATTGGAAAACCACCAATCTTCGTTTACTTCTTAAGCGTTTATGGGGTGCAGGGGTTGTGGCAATTGTGGCGGCAATTTTAATTCCACGCATGATGGGGGATTTTTCCTGGCTCACTGCGCTGGGGTTCTTATTGTCTTTTTGGATTATTGCTTCTGGTATTTTGCAGACAATTCGACAATTGAAGGTTGCCAAACCCACGCGGTCCTTCATCGGGATGCAATTAGGACACATTGGCATTGCAGTTTTTGTGATTGGTGTGACAATGGTTAGCTCCTATCAGGAGGAGCGTGATGTTCGCATGGGGCCGAGTGATACGGTCATGGTTGGTGGGTATCAAGTGCAAATGATCGAAGTGGTGCCTGCACAAGGCCCAAACTACCAAGCTACGCGTGGCGTCTTTGAGGTTAGTCGCCATGGTCGGGTTGAGCGGGTGCTCACACCAGAAAAGCGAAATTATGATTCTTCGGCGATGCCGATGACCGAGGCTGCTATCGATGCAGGGTTAACGCGGGATATTTATGTTTCGCTTGGTGAACCCTTGGAGAATCAAGCGTGGGCCGTACGGGTGTACTACAAGCCATTTGTAGATTGGATTTGGGGTGGCTGTCTCTTGATGGCTTTGGGTGGCCTATTTGCGGTAATGGATAAGCGTTATCGCCTACGCAGCAAGAAATAATCTTTTGAAGAATCGATTGGGCATGAAGGCAAAATTCATTATTCCTCTAATATTGTTCGCGATCTTGGTGGCATTCCTGATTGCCGGCTTAAATCACGATCCTCATGAGGTGCCTTCACCACTGATTAATAAGCCAGCACCCATTTTTAAAGTATCACAATTGGGCAATCCCAGCGCCTTCTTTTCCCCGGAGGAGATGAAGGGCCAGGTATGGATTTTGAATGTTTGGGCTTCTTGGTGTGTTGCTTGCCGGGAAGAGCACCCTG
>Ga0316226_1003780_pt1 | contig 12616 bp, 8 predicted proteins | sample TBH18017metaG_FD_206009 | JGI IMG/M metagenome (GOLD analysis project Ga0316226, IMG submission 206009) | Freshwater microbial communities from Trout Bog Lake, Wisconsin, USA - TBH18017 | ecosystem: Environmental > Aquatic > Freshwater > Lake > Hypolimnion/Profundal zone | place: USA: Wisconsin... | reverse complement strand
CCAACAATGCCCGCGATGCCCTGCGGCGGTTGGAGAACATGGTGAGCATGGCCGGGCTGAATTTCCCGATCAGCGCCATCCGGCAGCAGATCGCTTCGGCGCTGCACCTGCTGGTGCAGACCTCGCGCCTGGCGGGGGGGCGGCGCAAGGTGGTGAACATCGCCGAGATCACCGGCACCGAGGGGGACATCATCTGCCTTCAGGACCTGTTCGCCTATCGCCAGACGGGGGTGGGCGCCGATACCCATGCCACGGGGCATTTCGAGGCCTGCGGCGTGCGTCCGCAGATGCTGGACAACCTGCGGCAGCGCGGAGCGCGGATTCCCGACGACCTGTTTCAACGCCGGGTTCTGCACATGGCTGGCGGGAACGGCAAGCATGTCAGCGCAGGAGGTCAACATGCCAAATGATCAGCAAGAGACTCTGAATTATATCCTGGAATTAGCGGCGTTTGGGCTGGTGATGTCGATATGGTTGGTGGCGCTGCTGTTGCTGTCGCTGCGGCGGCGCCGTCGGGCCCTGGAGGTCGAGGAACGGCTGCGCACCGCCCAGCCGCAGGCGGAAGGTCCCGGACGCGTCCTGCGCCTGTGGCACGATGGGCATGAGACGACCATCGTGGTTCCCGGTATTGTCGGCAAGGGCGGTCCGCTGGCGCGTTTCCGCAAGATGACCGGCGCCGCGGGGTTGCGTTCCAATGCCCAGACGGTGCTGGCGAGCATGGTAGCCAGCGTACTGCTTATTGGTGGGGGCGCCTGGCTGGGGACGGGGAGCGCTGTGGCGGCTCTGGCCACAGTCATTGCCGTGCTCATAGCCTGGTATCTCTACTTCACGCATCGAATCGGCAAGCAGCGGGATACTTTCGACCGGCAGCTGATCGATGCCCTGGATCTGGCGGCGCGGTCGCTGCGGGTGGGCCATCCGCTGGTGGCGTCATTCAATCTTATAAGCCAGGAGATACCGGCGCCGATCGGCGAGCTGTTTGGCGAGGTCTGCCAGGAACAGGAATTGGGCGTGGCCATGGATCAATCCCTGCGCCGCGCCGCCGCGGAGCACGGCAGCGAAGACATGGGCCTGTTCGTGGCGGCGGTGGTGACCCAGTTACGCTGCGGCGGCAACCTGGCGGACATGATGGAACGGGTGGCCGCCGTAATCCGCGAGCGCTGCCGGCTGGCGCGGCGAGTGAGGCTCCTGACGGCGCAAACCCAGTTTTCCAAGCGCATTCTGCTGGCATTGCCGTTTTTTCTGTTCGTGCTGTTGAACGTGCTGAATCCCACTTACATGAGCCCGCTGATGACGACCGCCGCTGGGCAGTTGGTGTTGGTGGCCGCCGGCGGGTCGCTGCTGTGCGGCTGGATGACGATGAACTGGCTCTCGAAGTTGACGCCCTGAGGCGATGGTTGGCCGGAGTTCCGGCCTGAAGGATAGGACATGGATGCACAGAATATCATCCCGTTGCTGGTCGGAGTGGCCGTGGTGGCGGTGGGCGGCGCCCTGGTGCTGCCGCGCCTGCTGGTCCGGGCCGCGGTGGCGGAGAGGTTGCGCGGAGGAGATAACGCGTTGGGAATGCAGGAGACCGGCGGCAGGGGGCGTCAGCGTTACCTAAATGCCATGCGCAAAATAGGCAACGCGGTTTTTTCGGGGAAGGTCTCCCTGGGACTGAAGGAGAAACTGCTCCAGGCCGGATATCATGAGGCCGGGGCGGTGGCGGCGTACATGGGCATAAAGGCGCTGTTCTTTGGCATTGGGCTGGTGGGCGCGCTGCTGTTGATTATGCCCACGAATCTGCCTTCAAACATCAAGGCGATGTGGATCATGGCCGGGCCGGCGGGGATGTACATGATTCCCAATATGGCGGTGAGCGCCCGGCGGACTCGGCGTTGCGGCGAGGTGCGCCGCCACCTGCCCGATGCCATCGATCTGTTGGAGATCTGCGGTTCGGCGGGTATGGGCCTGGATATGGCCTGGAATGCCGTGACCGACGAGGTGCGGTCGGTAAGTCCCACGCTGGCTGATGAAATGGCCCTGTGCAACCTGGAAATACATCTGGGGGCCCCGCGCCTGGAGGCCATGCGGCACATGGCCCAGCGCACCGGCGTTGATGAACTGTCCAGCCTGGTGGCGGTGTTGGTGCAATCGGAACGTTTTGGTTCCAGCATCGGCGACTCCCTTCGCGTGTTTGCCGTGGCCATGCGCGAGACACGCAGCCAGCATGCCCAGGAAAACGCGGAAAAGATGGCCATCAAGCTCATCTTTCCCATGATTCTTTTCATTTTCCCCTCCGCCGTCATGATCATGATCGGACCGGCATTCATGAGCCTGTATCGGGCCTTGGGCACTTAAGAGACTATTTTTTTCGGAGACTCACCATGAAAAATCAGCCTGGTTCTTACGCCGCGGCAGTTGGCGCACTGGGATATCTTCTTGTGGCGGCGGGGTGCGCGTCGCACTCCCCGTCCGCGCCACCGCCGCCTTTGCCGCAGTTGGCGGATATGGAGATCGTCGATTCCATAAATGATTCGGGCATTCGCTCGGCGATCATCACCCAGCACACCTTGTACGGCTACCACTTTGCCGGGGACTCCCGGGAACTCAATGAGCTTGGGCAGCGCGACCTGGCGGTGCTGATAGCCCATTTCAAGGCCCAGGGCGGCGGCGAATTGAATGTCCGCCGTGGGGAGATGTCCGAAACCGTTTATGCATCGCGCCTGTCCAGAATACAGGATTTGCTAAAAGCCAGTGGCTTTGATCCGGCCCAGGTGCGGATAGCCGATGCCGCGCCGGGAGGCTCGGGGCTTGCCAGCGATGACGTGGTGCGGGCCATGAAGCGGTCAGCCAGCGACCAGCCGTATCAGGCGGCGGACCGTTCGGCCAGCGGCAGCGACCAGGGCGTTGCCGCGGCTGCCCCAGGAGGAGGCAAATGAAGCCGGCATTGATCTTGAGCATGTTGATGATTGTTGATGCGGCCGGCGGCTGTGCCAGTTCGGTTACACCCTCGCCGCAGGGACGTTTGACCGCCGGGGATGAGGCGTTCGCCGCCGGCGCCAAGCGTCCGCCCACCGCCAAGACCGTATACGCCATGGCCCAGATCCTGGCCACGCAGGGAAGGGATGCCGAGGCGGAGATCGGCTTCAACCGTGCCATAGGCATAGACCCTGGTTTCATGCCCGCCTACTGCGCCCTTGCCGAGTTGCAGATGCGGCAACGGCATATTGACCAGGCGATCCAGGTGATCCAGGCGGGCTTGAAGAAATCGCCATGCGAGCATGTGTTGGTCAATGATCTGGGCATGTGTCAGCTCCTTAACGGGAATGTGGTGGCCGCGGCGGCCGCGTTTACCCGGGCTTCGGGGATGGCGCCTGACGAGCATCGCTATCGCGCCAACTTGGCGATGGCCCTGGGAATGCTGGGGCGGTATGACGAAGCCACGGCTCTCTATCTCCAGGTGCTTGCCCCATCCGATGCCCACTACAATCTGGCGGTTCTCTGTGAGGCGAGGCAGGATTTGGATCGGGCGCGCCGAGAGCATCTAGCGGCCCAGCCGCGCTAGCGCGGCGGAGCAGGGGAAGAGGACATCAGAAGTAGAGCAGAATGAGCACACGATTAAGGGAAGCTTGGCTGTACAGTGGTTTGCCGCTCTTGTTGTTCGAATTGAAAGGCAAGTATTTATGCATACTGGCGCAGATTATTGCCCTGGCTTATACATGGGCCGGGGGTTGACCGGTCGGCCTTGCCGCCATGGCGTGGCCATTGTTTACCTTGCGCTGATCATCTCCGTATTGCTTGGCGTCATGGGGTTGGCGGCCGATACCTCTTATGTATTCTGGACGGCGCACCAACTTCAGAACGCCGCCGATGCCGCGGCCCTGGCCGGCGCCGCCGAGGTGGGATTTTCAACCTCCCAGGCGGTAACTAATGCGGTCAACGCAGCCGCGGTTAATAAAGCCGCAGGCGCTGCCGTACAACTGAACTCTTCTACGGATGTGCAGGTCGGCAACTACGTTCGCTCCACCGCCACTTTCATCGCCAATACCTCTCCCTACAATGCCGTCAAGGTCACGGCCTGCCGAACCACCGGCTCTCCGGCGGGACCGATCAATCTTGTTTTCGGCCCCATGTTCGGCGTCACCAGTTCCAACGTCTCACGCTCCTCCATCGCCATGAGCAGTTCCACCACGTCGGCCGGTATTATTCTACTGAACCCCAACGCTGCTGGTGCACTTACCATGAGCGGATCAGGCACGATTACTGTCAACAATGGCGGCATGGTTGTTAATTCCACCAGTAGCAGTGCCATTGTGTGGAGCGGCTCTCCGACTATTGTGGCTAAGTCGCTGTGCCTCAGTGGCAACGATACCGCCGTCAACACTGGTTGCTTGTTCTCCGGTGGCGTGGCACTTCTCAATCAAACGCCCTTGGCCGATCCGCTGGCATCTCTTGCTCCACCAGCCAAGCCAGCTGTGGCTGCCAGCGGCAATCCTCTCCCGCCAGGATACTATGCCAACGGTCTTCCTGCCGGGACGCTCGCCGGCGGCGTATACTGGGTGGACAATGGTATCGTTCTGAGCGGGAGTGCCGGAATTGATGCCAGAGCCGGTTGTCTCATTTACATCCATTCTGGCGGCATTGTCCTTTCCGGTAGTTGCACTCTCAAATACGCTCCCATGACCACTGGCACTTATGCCGGCATCGCCTTTTACCAGGACCGCGGCAACAGCAGCGCTGTCGCCCTCAGCGGGGCAACGGGAGTGACCAATGCCGGTGTCCTCTACTTCCCTCAATCCACCATCACAATTTCAGGTAGCCCTACTTCCATTGGAACTCAGTTGATCTGCAATAAAATTGTCACTTCCGGCAGCTCGAATATTGTAGTCAACTACAGTTCCAACAGTTCAGGGCACAGCGCGTTTTTGGTGCAGTAGCATATAGGCATTCCCTGTGTGCGGCATATTTGCAGCAGGATATGAAGTGTGCGATAAGGAATGGCGGTCATCCCTGTTCGTGCTGTTGAACGTGCTGAATCCAACTTACATGAGTCCGCTGATGACGACCGCCGCGGGGCAGTTGCTGATGGTGGCCGCGCTAACGCGGCGAAGCAGGAGAAGCGGAGATCAGAAGTAGAGCGGAAAGAGTACGCGATTAAGGGAAGCTTGGCTGTACGGTGGTTTGACGCTCTTGCTGTTCTAATTGAAAGGCAGGGATTTATGCATACTAACACAGCCTGTGGTCATGGTTTGCACATGAGCCGGGGGTTGACCAGTCGGCCTTGCCGCCATGGCGTGGCCATTGTCTACCTTGCGCTGATCATCTCCGTATTGCTTGGCATCATGGGGCTGGCCGCCGACACCGCTTACGTATTCTGGACGGCGCACCAGCTTCAGAACGCCGCCGATGCCGCGGCCCTGGCCGGCGCCGCCGAGGTGGGATTTTCAACCTCCCAGGCGGTAACCAATGCGGTCAACGCAGCCGCGGTTAATAAAGCCGCAGGCGCTGCCGTACAACTGAACTCTTCTACGGATGTGCAGGTCGGCAACTACGTTCGCTCCACCGCCACTTTCACCGCCAATACCTCTCCCTACAACGCCGTCAAGGTTACAGCCCGCCGAACAACCGGCTCTCCGGCAGGACCGCTCAATTTTGTTTTCGGCCCTGTGTTCGGCGTCACCAGTTCCAACGTCTCGCGCTATGCTATCGCCATGAACACCGCTTTGGTGCATCCCGGGGTAGTCGTTCTGAATCCCACCGCCAACCCGGCTGTGCAGCTTACAGGGACAGGCAGCAATCCCACCAAAATCACTGTTAACGGCGGCGACATGGTGGTCGATTCCAACAGCAGCACCGGCATTTCGTGGAGCGGCCATCCCACCATATCCGCCAACAACCTTTATCTGAGCGGCAATGACACCGGAGCCAACAGCGGAGGCGTGTTTCCCAGCGGCACGGCCCAGTTGAATCAGACGCCGTTGACCGATCCGCTGGCATCGCTTCCAGCGCCTGCCAAACCGGCCACGGCCGGCAGCGGTTCGCCCCTCCCGCCTGGGTACTACGCCAATGGCTTGCCTGCCGGAACCCTGGCCGGCGGCATCTACTGGGTAGACAATGGCATCAGTCTCAAAGGGAACGAGAGCATCGACGCCACCGCCGGTTGCCTGATCTACCTCCATACCGGAGGCATCACTCTAAAAGGCAATTCCGGCATCAGCTACGCGCCGATGACCACGGGCACGTACGCCGGTATTGCCTTCTATGAAGATCGCAGCAACAGCAGCGCGATAGCGCTGGGAGGCACTTCTGGCGTCAGCAATTCCGGCATCCTTTATTTCCCAAAGGCCGCCGTCAGCGTTGCTGGCACTCCCAACGCGACGGGAACCCAGTTGATATGTGATACCCTGTCTGTTCAAGGCAACGCTCAGATCATCATCAACTACAATTCCAGCGACGACCCCGCCAGTCACGTCGCGTTTCTGGTGCAATGATTGGCGGGTGGGTGAAGCGCCCGTGATCTTTGCTTGCCGCTTGAGCGCGTCCTCACCTCGAGCGGACCTTGTCATAATCCCATGCGTTATTGCGGCACAAGACGCGGACGTGCGAGTCCCAGGTGGGTTCGGCGGTGGGGCGGCCGGCAGGGAAGCAGTCGATGGCCAGATAGCGCAGGACTGTTTGGCCGGTGCAGAAGATGCGGTGGGGGGCGCTGACGGGAATGCGCACCAGGTCGCCGGGCTTGACCTCATAGCACTGGGGTTCGCTGCCGATTTCCAGACGGCCCTGGCCTTCCATGACGTAGAATAGCTGCTCGGTGTCATCGTGCTGGTGACGCGGCGGGGCTTCGCCGGGCTCCAGAACCACGATGAAGGCCTCCGAGGCTTTGGCCTGCGACCGGTCCATCACCAGATCGTTGGTGTGGGTGGGGAAACGGTAATGATCGAATTTGCTGATGGGGAATACGTATTGAACGGGTTTGGCGGGGGATGACATGTTCTGATTCCTTTGTCAATTGATTGTACTAGCATCTGCCCAAGACAGCACGCGGAACGTACTCTGCGGAAGCGTTGGCAAATCAAACGATCCGGGCACCGGCCATAAGGCCATAACTGATCGTGGAAATTGGTCGTACAAGCCCATCCTACACGATCTGCGGATTCTCCATAAATGCGTAGCAGAGCATGTGGCAGATTCCCATGTGGGCGTCTTCCACACGGCCATAATGTTCCGAGTTGATGACGATCGTCTGGTCGGCGATCTCGGCCAGGCGTCCGCGTTTGCCGCCGACCAGCGCCGCCGTGAATAGGCCATGATCCTTGCTCCATTGCACGGCTTTGACGATGTTGGGCGAGTTGCCGCTGACGCTCATGACCAGGACCACGTCGCCGGCCCGGCCGTAATTTTCCAATTGCCGGACGAAGATGTCCTCGTAGGAGTAATCATTTCCCAGGGCGGTGATCCAGCTTATATTGTCATTGAGGGTCAGGCAACGGAAGCGCTTGCCATTGGCGTTGGGGGCGAGTTTGTCGCTGGAGCCTTTTCCCAGGTCCGTGATGAAATGGCTGGCATTGGAGGCGCTGCCGCCGTTGCCGAACACAAATACCTGGCGGTCCTGGAGATAAGCCTCGCGGAGCTTGTCGATGAGCCCCTGGACGCTGGCCAGGGGTATGGAATCCAGGGCGGTTTTCTGAGCCTGGACATATTGTTCAAGCCAGCCGGAGACAGCGGTGGATTTGCCGCTGGTAAAGACAGGTCGGGTAGAAGTTTTTGGCATAGGGCGATTCCTTATAGTTACACGCGTTTCTGGGTCAATAGAACCCAGGGAAGTTTAGCCACTACAATGGCAGGGTCAAAGAGTTAGGCGCTGCGTCTGCACGCCAGGACGCCGGGAGGGGAGAAAAAGACAGGCAATAGTATAGTGAGGAGGCAGTCCCCAAGCATCGCGCCAGTACCCGTCGATTTTGGAAAGGTGGCGCCGGCCCGCGTTTTTCGTTAGCGCCGGGTGGTGCGTTTCCGCCGCCTCGCCAGAAGGCCCAGGGCACCGAGGCCAAGCAGGCTCAGGTCGGTAGGTTCGGGAACTACCGCTACCTGGTAGACCTCAAGACTGCCACTGCCGGGAACGTTGCTGAAATCAAAGGTCACGGCGTCGTTGCCATAGTCCAGGGTCGGGGTTGCCAAGGTCATGGCCAGATCGTAGCTGGGGTTCATGTCCAACAACGCTTCATCAGGCGTGTTGCCGGATAGCCCGTGCGTGTCGTTGATGGCAAAGGCGTAACCCAGGCTGCTTAAGTCTGCAGCCAGAGCGCTCAAATCGGCACTGTGGATATCGGGCGTGGAATCGAAGCGGAATAGCAGATTGGGCGGCACCCAATGACCATCGGTGGCTGAGGAATCTATGGTCACGTTACCAGTGGCGATTCCGGTCAAGGTGGTTTGCCCGAAATAACCGACCGTCTCATACAGGTGGATGGTGCCAACATTCCCACGGGCGCTGTTGAAATTGGCATCGTTGCTGGGCATGACGGCCGCGATCGGGTCCACCAGCGTTGTTGTGGTGCCGTTGATTGTGACGCTGTGGGCGCTCTCGCCGGTCAGCCCTTCGCCGGTCAGCATACCGTTGCCGGTGGACAACACCATGCTGACTGTAGCCATGGCCGTGCCGCCGACGGCGCCTGGGAATGATCCGGTGAGGGTTCGGTTGTCGGTCGCCTGGGCCACCGAGCCGCCGGTAAGGTTGGAAAACAGCGTACCCGAGCCCGAGGCGGCCATGGCCAGCACTCCGCCCCCGCTGATTGTGGCGATGGCGCTGGAGCCGTTGTAGGTCACGTTGGTCAGATACGGACTGCCTGGCGATGTCACGCTCAGGGTCACGCCGGACAACATCTGGCCCTGGGTGATCCGCGCCGGCAGGTTCAGGGTTCCGGTAAGGGTTCGGTTGGTGACCACCTGCCCGCTGACGGCGGTGGTTGTGAGGGTCTGGCTGGTGGTGCTGGTTCCGAGTATTCCGTGGGTCTGATCGTCTAGGTAGGTGAGACTGCCCAGGATGCTGGCGTTGCCAGTGACGCCACCGGCGACGAAGACTCCGCCTACGTAAGGCCAGTTGCCGGGTTGGATCAAGCTGCCAGCGGTCAGGCCGTTCAGGCTGCCTTGTATGGTCAAATTGGTGGCCGAATAGTTGACGCCCCCGCTGGCCACCTGCATGGCGACACGGTAGGTGCCACCAGAAGTATCGCGGGGATTGGCATAGGTGAAGCCGGCCGCTACCGTTCCACCAGCCATTATGCGGAAACTGCCGGTGTTGTTGGTGGCGCCGGAGCCGGTCAGGCTGGACTGGTAGACGCTGACATTGAAGTTGGCGTTTATGGTTCCGTGAGCGTTGGTGACGCCGGAAATCCCGCTTTGCTGGTCGAGATAGGTTAGGCTGGCCGTGCCATTGTAGAGACCCGGGGCATTTCCGGCGGTGATGGCGGCGGTGATGTTGGAAGAACTGCCCGAGGCGATCAGGGAGTTGACAGCCAGTCCGTTGGTGGCGAGGGCGAGGGTGAAACCCGACGCGGCGGTGCTGAAGCTGTTGACCTGGATAGCGGCGCGCCAGGTGGTGCCGCCGATCAAGGAGTCGCCGAAGGTGATGTTCTGATTGCTGAGGCTTTGACCGGCAAGCACGGCGAAGTTGCTGCCACCGGCGAGGGTCGCGGTAGCACCGCCATTGAGGCTGGAGGCATAGATGCCGATGGTGTTGGTGAACGACTGATTGGCGGAATATCCGGAACCATCGGAGCCGTTTAAGGTGGTTGTGAGGTTGCTGGCGCCGTACCAGGAGGAGTTGGCGGTGAAAGTGCCACTGATGGTGGCGCTGCCGCCCTGGGCCAGGGAGCCGGTGGCATTGCCCGATAAGTTGTAGCCTGGGGAGCCGGCGGTCGCCGTGTAATTGAGGTTAATAGCCGGGGCGCTGCCGGTATTGGCGATGGCCCAGGATGCGCCGGTGGTGCTGCCGGAGATAATCGGCGTGTAGGTGAGCGTCGGCGATAATTGGGCGACGTTCATGGCGGCCAGATTTTTGACGATCAGATCAACTTCGGTGGAAGTGGTGGCGATAGTGAAACTGTAGCCGGCAGGAAGGATGGCGCCGTTGTTGGTACTCAGCAGCAGGGAGCCGCTACCGGTCCAGAAGACGGCGTTGGTGGCCGATGCGGTGTTCATCGATACGACCGATCCCGCCGTGCCTGCGAAACTCAAACCTCCGCCGCTGTAATAGATCAGGGGATAGGTACCGGCGCCAAAGCCGGGCAGTTTGGCGATCTGGAGGGCGCCGCCCAGCACGATAGTGCCGGAGTTGACGACGATTTCGTCGCTGGTGGCATAGTTGGTGCCGATGTTCCTCGTACCCAGGTCAAACTGAAGAGTGGTGTTCGAGGCCATCCAGAAATTGCGTCCGGCGTAGGCGCTGAGGCTGAGGATGCCGACGTTGTCGGGAGAGCTGGCGCTGTTGCTGAAGCCCATGCCGGGGGAGATGGAGGTATTGGCAAGATTGCTGGCGATACCGAAGTCGTAGGCGCCGGCCATTAATACTGAGCCGGCGCCGGTGATATTGACGAGATTTCTGACATTTCCGGAAGGTGATTGCTGGAAGGTCGCCCCCGGTGCCACCTGGATGTTTGCCGCGGGGATGTTAGTGGCGCTGCCGCCAAGCTGGAGCAGGCCTTCGTTGACATAGAACGGGAAGGGGGCGGCACTGCCGGTATTGGTGACGGTGTTGGTGATGTTCAGCGAACCGTCGCCGTATTTGGTGATTGACTTGGCGATTATGGCACCGGCCAGGGTTTCCATGTTGACCGGGGCCTCGCCGCCATTGATGCCAGTGTTGCCGTAGAGGTTGGTGGTGTAGATATAGGCATCGATGGGGGCGCCGCCGGTGTTGGCGAACTTCAGCGTGGGGTTGATGGTGACCACGCCGCTGGAGGTGTTGCCCGCTCCGGTGATCAGCAGGGCGCCCTGGGTGAGGGTGATGTTCGAGCCGGAGGCGGTGGAGGCCAGGGTATTGTTGTAGTTATTGAGTATGTTTATGTGCAGGGCGCCGACCGTCATGCTGTTGGATATTCCGGAGGTGCCGCCGACCTGGTTGTTGACGTTGATGGCAGCGATGTCGGTGGCGCCCCAACCGGAGGTTGTGGCCAGGCCCGAGGCGTTAATGGTGGAGGTCTGCGAATAGGGCACGGGGGCTATGGACGAGCCGTTGTAGTACACAAACTGCCCCGGAGCAGCCTGGCCGCCCACCGTGGCGCCGAGGAAGGAGGCGGCGAAGGGGATGATGTTGCTGGGGGTATTGTAGTTGGCGAATACCGCGGCGTAATTGTTGACGACAATTTTGCTGTATTTGCCCAGGTCGGCGGGGTTGCCGCCGGCGCCGTTGGAGTTGCCGCCCAGAATTTCCAGCGTGCCGTGGTTGGTTATCGTCAAGCTATTGAGGGTGATTTGATTGGTGGCCCCGGCGGTGTTGGAGGAATGCAGCAGGAGCTGGGATCCGCCGATGACGCTGATCGTGCCGAAATAATTGTTGACGCTGTTGCTAGCGGCCCCAAAGTTTTCCTGGCTGAGTTGACCGCTGTCGAGCACGATCGCGCTATTGGTGGCGATGTTGGCGCTGGTGGTGCCGAAGGTGATATTGTCAACTTCGAAATTACCGCCGCGTATGGCCACCAAGTTGGTCGGCATGATGGCGCTGGAGCCGCTGAGGGTGAGCTGGCCGTATACCGTAATAGACCCGGCGCCGAAATACGTGCCGGCGGAGGCGTTGTTGGTGACCAGCAGATTGCCGTCGCTTTGCACGAGCACGCCACCGCTGAAGCTGTTGGAGGCGTTGGCCAGCGTGACGTAGCCGCTGTTGACGCTGCCCAGACCGCCAGCGCCGATGTTAACGTAGGCCCTGGAACTTGAGGCGGCGATGTCGCTTAACTGGCTGTTGACGGTGAGCACGCCATAGACGAAACGGCGGTTGAAAAACAGGTTATTGTAATCGCTGAACTGGGCATTGATAAGGTTTGTCGAGGCATTGCCGCCGAACATGTAGACGGCGCCGGCGTTGCCCAGGGTGGTTCCGGTGTAGGCATAGGGGGTGATACTGGCGGTGGCACTGATGGATTGATTGCCGTTGGCGCCCAGTCGCACGCTGGGAAGGTTGGCCGCGTTCGAGCTGAAATCGAGACTTGCGGCTAAAGGTGTCCCAGAACTTATGCCTACCACGCCGGCCAGCGAGGTGGGGCTGATGAGATTGAGGAAACTTTGGTTGAGGGCAAGGCTCTGGCTGGCGTCGGGCTCCAGGTATCCGCCGTTGAGGACGATGGCCCCATTGGAGGCGTTGTGCAGCGATCCGATTCGTCCCCAGCCGCCAGGGCCGATATTCAGCGAGGCCCCGCCGGTGACAGCGGCGTTGGGGCCCAGGACGAAGAACCCGCCGAGGCTGGAACCGGTGACGTTCACGCTGCTGGAGGCGTTGCCAGTGAGAAGGAAGTTAACGTCTGAGCCGCCGGCTAGAACCAGATTGAGTGTGTTGGCGGAAGCGCTGATGGTCCCGAGGGTGACGCTGGCGTTGTCCAGGATGGTGCCGCCGCTGGCAAGCTTGAGCGTGCCGAGGTTCAGA
>Ga0316226_1003779_pt1 | contig 12618 bp, 8 predicted proteins | sample TBH18017metaG_FD_206009 | JGI IMG/M metagenome (GOLD analysis project Ga0316226, IMG submission 206009) | Freshwater microbial communities from Trout Bog Lake, Wisconsin, USA - TBH18017 | ecosystem: Environmental > Aquatic > Freshwater > Lake > Hypolimnion/Profundal zone | place: USA: Wisconsin... | reverse complement strand
CCGTCCTTGAGCTTGGCCTGGATTTCGCGGGCGAGCTTGAGCGTGTTCGTGTCGTCCGGCGCGGACTTGGCGAGGACGATCATGCGCAGCTTGATCTGGTCCTCGAGGCGGAACTCGTCCGGGTTCGCCTGGTAATATTTTTCAATCTGGTAGGGCGAGATGAAGATTTCGCGCTGGACATTCTGGTTGCGCAGCGCGGCCTCGATGTATTGGTTGCGCACCTGCTTGCGGAACTGCTCCACGGTCAGGCCCTGCGCCTGCAGGGTTTTCATGAAGGTGATGCGGTCGCCGAACCGCTCGCGGATGCGTTCCTGCACCAGCTCGTCCACGACGGCGTCCGGCAGCTTGTAGCCCTCGGTGTCGAAGCTGCGGAGGATGAGCGCGTTTTCGACGAGCTGGTTCAGGCTGTCGTTGAGCGTGTCATTGAGCTTCGACTGGAAAACGTCCGGCTGGTCGCCGTATTGGCGGCGGAGCGCGTCGGCGGCGGGGCGGGAATAATCCTCCACCTCGGAAAACGTCACCACGCTGCTGCTGACCACGCCCTTGATCCCGTCAACGACCGCCGGCCCGGCCCCGGCGGACAGGACGGCGGCGACGGCCAGTCCCGGAATGAAATAAAACAGCTTCATCAATTTTTCGCATGGTAGCAACCCCGCCCGCGCGGTCAAGCGCCGCTCACGGCTGCGCGCGCGCCTGGCTCCACATCACGAGCGCGATGACCAGGCCGAAAAGCAGCGCCACCAGGACCGCCCAGCGCAGGAACACCTTTTGCTTGCGGTGATAGTTGCGCCCGCCCTGGCCCGGCAGCAGGTAAAAGCGTTCGCGCGGTTTGTTGGATTTGAAGCCGAACACAGGTTTGTTTTACCACGCGCCGGGCCGGGCCACAAGCCGCCGCTTGCGATTGGGAAAATTTTCAGTATCGTCTGGCGCGTGCAACTTGAAGACCATCCCGGCGACATCGTCCGCAAAGCCTGTGCGGCGAACAACGTTCCTGCCGCCGCCGCCGCCGCTGCGGCCGGCCTGACCGAAAGCGAATTCACGGCCTTCGGCGAAAACGGCCAGTCCGCGAAAAAAATAAATTTCCCCGCGCTTGGTAAATTGCTCGGCCTGAATCCCGCCAAGCTCGAAGCCGTCGCCAACGGCTGGCTGCCCGCGCCGGAAGATTTGTCCGGCTGGCGCGAAATCCGCGTCATCACCACCAAAAAAGACGATTTGTCCGTCAATTGCTATCTCGTCTGGGACGAGGTCCAGCGCGACGCCGCGCTCTTCGACACCGGGCTGGACGCGCAGCCGGTGCTGGACATCATCGCGGCGGAAGGTTTGACGCTGCGGCATATTTTCATCACGCATTCGCATTGGGACCACGTCGAGGCGCTGCCGCAGCTCCGCGCGGCGTGGCCAAAAGCGCGCGTCCACACCAGCTCGAAAAACGCGCCGGTGGATCAGCGCAACAAAAACGCCGAGATCATCCCGCTCGGCGGCCTGCGCGTGACACACCGCGAGACGCCCGGCCATTCCGAGGACGGCGTGACCTATCTCGTCGGCAACTGGCAGGAGGACGCGCCGCACGTCGCCATCGTCGGCGACGCGATTTTCGCCGGCTCGATGGGCAACGGCAACGGCGCTTGGGATTTGGCGAAACAAAAAGTGCGCGAACAAATTTTGTCGCTGCCGCCGGCAACCTTGCTCTGCCCCGGCCACGGCCCGCTGACAACCGTCGCGGAGGAAAAAGAACACAACCCGTTTTTCTGACCGGCGGTTCAACTTGAATTGTCGCTTCATTCCGGCGAAAGTCTGCCCGTGCGTTTCAACCCCGGATTCTGGCGCCGCTGCCGCCTCGCCTTTCGCTGCGTCCGCATCGCGGCGTGGCTGCTGGTGCTTGCCGGGCTGATTTTCTTCGTTTGGTGCAACCGCATCGGCCTGCCAAACTTTTTGAAGGCGCGGCTCGTCGCCACCTTGTCGGAACGCGGCGTGAAGCTGGAGTTTTCCCGGATGCGCCTGAGCCTCGTCCGCGGCCTCGTCGCGGAAAATGTCCGCGCCGGCCAGGCGCAGACGGACGACAGCCCGGCCTTCACCGCGCGGCAGGTTCATCTGCAGATTAATTTCCCCGCGCTCCTGCACCGGCGCTGGCAGGTGGACGGCCTCGTGATCCGCGACGGCCAGTTCATCCTGCCGCTCTCGCCGACGAACGCGCTCGCGCTCACCAACCTCCAGGCCGAGCTGCGCTTTGAGACGGACGACACCTGGTCGCTCGACCATTTCCGCGCGGACTTTGCCGGCGCGCAGATCGGCATCACCGGGGAGGTCGCGCACGCGCCGGAAGCGGCCAACTGGAAAATGTTCGCCGGGCGCGGCTCGGACCGGGGCGCGCTGCTGGCCTCGCTGAAAATTTTTGCCGACACGCTGCGGCAAATCCGTTTTCTGGGCGAACCGCAGCTCCGGCTGGCAATCTCCGGCGACGCGCGCGACCAGCACACCATCACCGTGCGGCTGAACGCCACCGCGCCGGGCGTGAGCACGCCGTGGTTTGGCGCGCATGATTTTTCGGCCGACGCCAGCCTCACGGAACCCGCCGACGCGCCGACCAACTGCGACGCCGCGTGGGGTTTCTGGACCAACTTGCAGCCGTTCCGCCTCGCGTGGTCGGTGCGGCTCGGCGAACTCCGCTCGCAACCGCTGAAAGCCGGCACCATCAGTTGCGCGGGCGTCTGGGCCGCGCCAACATTGGCGATAACCAACTTCGCGGCCAGGCTCGGCGGCGGACAACTGGCCGTCGGCGCGGCGCTCGACGTGGCGACGCGGGCAGTGACTTTCACGAACAGCTCGCAGTTTGACCCGCACGCGTTCGCAAAACTGCTGCCGGAAAAAGCGCGCGCACAATTGGCGGAAATTTCCTGGTCGCAGCCGCCGGCGCTGCACGCGGAGGGTTCGCTGCGATTGCCGCCATGGACGAACGCCGCCGCCGGCTGGCGCGACGGTCTTGCGGAATCCTTGACGCTGCGCGGCGACCTGGCGTTCACCAACGCGGCCGTCGCCGGCGTGAATTTGGACACGGTGCGCACGCATTTTTCCTTCACGGACATGATCTGGGATTTGCCGGACTTCACGGCGGTGCAGGGGCGGACGCAGTTGCGCCTGAGCGGCGAGGCGAGCGCGGCGACGGGAAATTTCCACGGCCTGCTCACCGGCGCGCTGGACGAGGCGAGCGTCGCCGCGCGGCTGACAACGACCAACGCGGTCCACGGGCTGTCTTGTTTCACCTGCCGCGAGCCGCTCGTGCTGGCGGCGGATGTGGCCGGCAACTGGCGGAACCTCGAAACCCTCTGCGCCACCGGCCGCGTGGCGCTGACGAACTTTGCGATTCGCGGCGAGGAAATGGATTCCGTCGCGGCCACCTATTTTTACACGAACCTCGCCTTCAACATCTTTGCGCCGGAAATTCGCCGGGCCGGCGGCGCGCAATGGGTGAAGGCGGACGAGGTGTTCCTGGATTTGCGGCAGCAGGCCATCTGGATCACGAACGGCCTGAGCCTCATGGATCCGCAGTCTGTGGCGCGCGCCATCGGGCCGAAGACGGCGCGGATGCTCGCGCCGTATCATTTCCTGGCGCTGCCGCTCACGCGGGTGCACGGCAGCACGCCGGTCTTCAATGTCGTCACCGGAAAGGACATGGAGCTGGCCGACCTGACGATGGAAATCCTGCGCGGCGTGCCGTTCCGCTGGGCGAAACTCTCCACCACAAACATCACCGGCACGGTCTGCTGGCATCAGCAGTCGCTGATTCTCACCAACCTCGCCGCGCAGCTTTATGACGGCAGCGGCGAGGGCTGGGGCTGGCTGGATTTCCGGCCGGTGGGGCACGACTGCGATTTTGATTTCGGCTTCGCGGTGACGAACATCAATCTGCACCTGCTCGCCGCCGATTTGTCCACGAACAAAAACAGTCTGGAAGGCCGGCTGGCCGGCGCGGTGCTGGTGACCAACGCCAGCTCGGCGGACTGGCGCTCGTGGAACGGCGGCGGGAACGTGAATTTGCACGACGGGCTGCTGTGGGACGTGCCGATGTTCGCGTTCATGTCGCCGGTGCTGAACACCGTGTCGCCGGGGCTGGGCAACAGCCGCGCGAAGGAGGCCGCCGCGCAGTTCATCATCACCAACGGCGTGATCACCACCGATTCGCTGCTCATCCAGTCCACCACGATGCGGCTGCTATACGCCGGCACGGTGGACCTGCAGCAGAACGTGGACGCGCGGGTGACGGCGCAGCTGCTGCGGAACGTCCCCCTGTTCGGCCCGCTGGTCAGCGCGGTGCTGATGCCGGTCAGTGAAATTTTCAAATGCCGCGTCACCGGCGAGCTGGGCGCGCCGGTGGTGGCGCCCGTCTATATCCCGGGCTTCATCCCCAAAATCCTGGCGGTGCCGCTGCATCCCATCCGCAGCGTGGAGGAACTGTTCACGCCCGCGCCGGCCACGAACGCGCCGGCAGGGAAATAATTTTTTTACTGCGGCGGCGGCGGCAGCGTGGGCGGCGGGACGGACTCGACGGCCTTCTGGTCCATATCCTGCATCTTTTGTTCCAGCACGGCGCGCGCCTTGTCCTGGTCGGCGGTGTCCGTGGCGGCGGGCCCGGTGTCCTGGCCGGCGGCCGCGTTGGTGCTGGCGGCATCCGGGGCGGTGCCAAAATCACCGCTCTGCACGTTGGTGCCCATGGCGGAGGCCGGGTTCATGTTGAAGAAGCCGTCGCCGACGCCGTTCGTGGCGGCCTTCAGCTCCTTCTTGCGCTCGGCGGCAATCAGCTTGCGATTGTAGGCGGCCTCATCGGCCACGGCGCCGGAAATGCCCGGCAGCCGCTGGCCTTCCCGGATGGTCTCGACCGCCGCGAGTTCGGGCGTCTTCAGCACGGTGGGCCGCATCAGCACCATCAGCTCGTTGTGATCCTTGGAGTCGGACGTGCTGCGGAACAGCCAGCCGAGCAGCGGAATGTCCATCAGCAGCGGCACGCCGGAGATGGCGTGGTTCTTGTCCGAATAGATGAAGCCGCCGAGGATGACCGTGTCCCGGTCGCGCACGGTGATGGTGCTGTTCAGGGTGCGCTTGACCGTGCTTGGCTGGCCGCTGTCATTGTAGTTTTTATCCTGGATTTCATCAATCTCCTGCTGGATCTGCATGGAAACCGCGCCTTCCGGGTTGATGAATGGCGTCACGTCCAATTCCACACCGACCGAGAGCTGCGAGTAAGAGTCGCCGCTTTGGCCGCTATAGGCGTAGGTGCTGGTTTTATAAGGCACGCTTTGGCCGACGAAGAACTGCGCGGGCACGGCCTGCGAGGTCTGGATGCGCGGGCGCTGGATGATATGAGCCTTGCTGTCCGTCTCCGCCGCCTGCACCGCGATGTCCCAAGTCGGGCCGATGCTGCCGAAATAATTCAGGCCGCCCGTCGCGCCATTGGTCGGCAGACTGTTGCCCAGGCCGTTGGTGGCCGCATTCTTCAAGAAGTCCACAAAGGAGCCGGTGCCTTTATTGGCCATGATGCCGCCGCCGCCGAGGTTGGCGTTGTATTGTTGCGGCTTTTGGATCGCCGAGACGCCGGCGTTCAAGGTGTTGCCCAAGGAGACTTCCACGATGATGGACTCAATCAGCACCTGCGCCAGCGGCACGTCCAGCTTGGCGATGATGCCCTTGATGACCTCCATGTCCGGCCGCGTGGCGTAAATCAACAGCGAGCTGCTGCTCTCGTCGGGGATAATCTTGGTCTGGCCGAACAACGTGATGGGCTGGTCCGAGCCGCCGCCGCCGCCGGGCGCGCTGCCGCTCGCGTGCTGGATGATGGACTGCAGCCGCTGCTGGAACGTCGTGCCGCCGGTGGGCGTGCCGTTCGGGGTCGCGCCGCCGCCGGCGACGCCCATGCCGCTGCGGGTGGTGATGCCGCCGCCCATCCCGCCGCCCATCCCGCCCTGATAGGAGCTGCCGCCCATCCCGCCGGGGTTGCCGCCGTTCATGCCGCCCATCCCGCCGGACGTGGAGCCGGAAATGCCGCTGATACGGCCGGGGCTGGGGGCGTTGCCGATGGTCACCGACGTGCCGCCGCCGCCGCCCAGGGCGTTGAGCGCGCTGGCGATGTCGTCCACCTTCGCGTAGCGGATCGGGATGACCTCGGAGATGTATTCCGTCGGCGTGCTGATGTCCACCTTGGCGATCATCTCCAGCATGCGCTTGATGTTTTCCGCGTTGTCGCGGAGGACGAGGATGCCGTTGCTGTCAATGGCGAGGATGGAGTTCGCCAGCTTGGAGAAGGGCTGGATGATGGGGATCATCTCGCTGGGCTTCACATATTGGAGCTGCACGATGCGGGTGATGTAGGAGCCGAGGTTGGGCAGGTTGGTCCCGCTGGTGTTGTCGAACTCCGCGCCGGCGGAATTGGCGTCGCCCACCGGCAGCACCTTCACAAACTTCTCGCCGATGTTCACCACGGCGATGCCGTTGAGCGCCAGCACCGCCTGCAGCGCCTCGATGGCCTCGGTCTTGGTCAGCGGCGTCTGCGTCTTCAAAATGATCTGCGCGCCCGGCACCGCGCCGCGGATCAGCGTGCGGTTCACCAGCTGCGCGTAGATGTCCAAAACCTGGCTCACGTCCACGCCCTGAAAATTGATGTAGCCGGCGGGCACCATCTCCTCCGGCGGCGCGGGCGTCGTGGGCGCGGCGGGCGCATCGGCGGGCGCGGCGGCCGGCGAGGCCGCGGGATAAAGCGGCTGGTGGCTGCGCGTCAGCGCGGGGGACTGGCCGGCCGGCTTGCCGGGCGCGCCGGGCGGCGTCTGCGCTTGCAGGCCGGGGACGGCGAGAGCCAAGACCAAGGTGAGAAGTATAGTTTTCATTTTGCCTTTGCGGTTGAATTTTTGGCGGCGGACGGCGGGCTTTTCTGGTAGCTCGCCACGAGCCGGATGTTGGCGTTGAGATGCTGGTGCGGCGGGTCGGGCTGCAGCTCCAGGTCGCGCACCCGGATCATCGAGGCGCCGGAGCCGAGCTTGTAAAGAAAGTCCACGAGCTGGTCCTCGGTGGCGAGGACGTTGATGTTCTCCACCTGCTCGACAAAAAACGCGTCGTTCGTGTGCGTGATCTGGCGCGAGGTGTTCACGATGGCCACGCCGCTCTGCGCGGACTGCGACTGGATGGCGCGCATGAAGTTGATGCCCTGATCTTCGGGCGCGACGAACTCGCCCGCGCTCTCGAATTTTTTCACGTCCGCCGTCAGCGCCGGGGTCTGCGCGATCGCCGCCTGGTAAAGTTTCAGCTTCCGGTGCGCGTCGTCCAGCCGGCCGCGCAATTTGCCCCAGTCCGCAAAGTGCGGCCAGATGAACACCGCGTTCAGCACCAGCACCAGCACCACGGCCACACCGACCACGAGGCGGCGTTCCATCGGGCGCAACTGGGCGAAATATTTTTTCATGGCGCGTCCGCCTCCGTTTCCGTGCGCAGCAGCGTCAGGCCGAAATTCCAGGTGGCCTGGCCGCCCTGGCCGTTGCGGTAGCTGAGCTGCTGGCTGGGCTCCGGCACGGGGTTGAACACCGCCTGGCCGTTCACCTTCACCTTGCGGATCGTGTCGTTGAAGTCAAAAATTTTCGTGATTTCATCCGCCGCCACCTGCCCGCCCAGCGTGACGGACTGGCCGTCGCCAAAACTGAACCGCGACAGCGACAACCCCTCCGGCAGTTCCTGCGCCACCAGCTGCCAGGCGTCCAGCGCCGCGTATTTCAACTGCTGCCGCTCCTGCAAGACGCCGAACCGCGCCTTGAGCTGCAGGGCGTTGGTGTAGTCGTTGCTGATGGCCGCCACCTGTGATTCCACGCCGGTCGTGCGGAAATTCAGCACGCTCACCGCGCAAAAATAAATGACGAGACCAACCGCATACGCCACGCCCGCGTAGGCCAGGCCGCGCAGCCACAGCCGGTCAACAAACTGCTGGTGATACTGCGCCGTGAATTCCGCCGGCAACAGGCCGGATTTCTCCGCCGCCGCCGCGCGCCGCGCCGTGGCCGCCGCGAGTTCCGCCGGCGCCGGCGGCGCGGAAACCGTCACCGGCTCGTTCAGCGCCGCGCGCAAAACATTTTCCCACTCCGTCGCGTTCACCGGGTCGGCGACCAGATGCCACTTCGGCGTCGCCGTCAACCAGCCCTCGAGTTCGCCCGACCACGCGATATGGGAAAGCTGGTCTTTCAATTCCAGCGCGCGGTCACCGGCGGGCGGCAGCGTGACAAAACTCAAATTCCGCAGCACGCCGCCGAACCACCACGCCACCAGCGCGGCGTTCTGTCCGCCGAGCGACAACGGAAAAAACCACGCGTCCGCCGCCGCTTCGCTTTGGCGCGACAAGCCGTCCGCACCCGTCATCACAGCTTCCAACTGGTCGAGCATCGGCGTCTCCAGCCGGTCGGCGAGAAAACCGTCCTTCTCCAAACGCCCGAGAAACTCCTCCACCACGCTGCGCTCGACGATGACCACGATGACCGTCTGCAAACTTTCCGGCGCGGCATCGCCCTTCGCCGGCGCGGTGTGCGTGCCGATGACGTGCATCGTCCACACAATCTGCGTGACCGGCAGCGGCGAAAATTTTTCCAACTGCAATTCCACCATCGCCAGCGTCTCCTCGAAATTGCTCGTCGGCAGCTCGACGACGCGCAGAAAAACATTTTCCGCCGGGAGCCAGGCGACGTTCAGTTTCGGCTGCCACAGCGAAGACCATTGTTTCGCGATGCCTTTCGCCGGCAATTTTTCCGAATGCGGCACGCGCTGCTCGCGGTCGAGCGCGAAGCCGCCGCCCTTCGCGTCGAACTGCCAGACGCGTTTCGCGTCGGGGGCGACGTGCAGGATGTTGCAGGAGTTCCAGCGCATGAAATTTATTTTAGCGCGTGATAAACTGCGTCTTGTCCTCGCCGCCGGCCAGCGATTCCATGTGTTCTTCCATCTGGGTGACGCGCAGGATTTCCTCGATGGTCGTCTCGCCCGCCTTGACCTTGGTCCAGCCGTCGGTGCGCAGCGTCCTCATGCCGGCCTCCATGGCGCGCTGCGCGATGGTCGTGGCCGGCGCGCGGTTCATGATGAGCGGCCGCAGCGCCTCGGTGACGATGAGCAGTTCGTAAATGCCTTTGCGGCCCTGGTAGCCCTGCTGGCGGCAATTTTCGCAGCCCATGCCGTGAAAGAATTTCGCCGTGCCGATGTCCGCGTCGGGAAAACCGATGCGGCGCAAATAATCGTGATCCACTTTCTGCTCGGTCTTGCAATGCGGACAAATCGTGCGGACCAAGCGTTGCGCCTGCACGGCTTCGACCGATGACGCGATCAAGAACGGCTCGATGCCCATGTCCGTCAACCGCGTGAACGCGCTCGGCGCGTCGTTCGTGTGGAGCGTGGAGAAAACCAAATGCCCGGTGAGCGACGCGCGGATGGCGATGTCGGCGGTTTCGGAATCGCGGATTTCGCCGACCATCACGACGTTCGGGTCCTGCCGCAAAATGTGGCGCAGCCCCATCGCGAACGTCAGCCCGATGTCCGAGCGCACGGCAATCTGGTTGATGCCCTTGAGCTCGTATTCGACCGGTTCCTCGATTGTGATGATGCGTTTGTGAACCGAATTGATCGCCGAAAGAAAAGCGTAGAGCGACGTGGATTTGCCGGAACCGGTCGGGCCGGTGACGAGAAAAATCCCGTGCGGCTTGACGATGATTTCGCGGATGGCGTCTTCTTCCAGCTTGGAAAAACCGAGTTTGTCGAGCGACAGGAAAATTTTCCCGCGCGTCAGCAAACGCAGCGAAACCGATTCGCCATAAACCGTCGGCACGGTGGAAACGCGGATGTCAATTTCCTCGCCCTTGATGCGGACATTGATGCGACCGTCCTGCGGCAAACGCTTTTCGGAAATGTTCATGCCGCTCATCACCTTGATGCGCGAAATGATGGCCGACTGAAACCGCTTCAGTGTCGGCGGCAGCGGAATCTGGTGCAGAATGCCGTCCACGCGGTTGCGGATGCGCAGCTCGTCTTCCTGCGGCTCGAAATGGATGTCCGTCGCGCGATCCTTGAACGCCTCCCAAATAATCTGGTTCACGAACTTGATGACACTCGCCTCCTGGTCGCCTTCGGTGATTTCCTTGTCGTAGGCCAGCTCCAGTTCCATCGGCTCGCCTTCGCCCATTTCGTCGAGCGTTTCGGCACCGACGCCGTAATATTTTTTCAGCGCCTTCTCGATTTCGTTCCGCGTCGCCAGCGCAAAGCTCACCGGCATCTTCGCGTCGAAGCGGACGGCGTTCATCATCGCCGCGTCAAACGGGTCGCTGACGGCGATCTGCAAGACGCCGTTGTTGATCGCCACCGGCATCACAAAATACTGGAACGCGATCTTGGTGGAAATTTTACCGCGCACCTCGTTCTCAATCGTGAGCTTCGGCAGTTCGAGATACGGCCAGCCGAGCGCGAGCGCGAGCTTCTGGATGAAGACGTCCTCGGCCACGCCGCGCTCGCGCGCGACGAAGGTCAGCAGCGGCTCGGCGGAGCCGGCGTCCGCCGCCGCGCGCCACGACTTGCGCCAATCGTCGAACTGCGCCGGTGACGCATCCGCGACCGTCGCGACGAGATTTCTGACTGGGCTAAAGGCCATTTAGGTTCAAATTGAACAATCCGGGATGCGAAAAGTTGCAGATTTTCTTGGAATTATCAAACCCAGACTTCGGTTGGTCAGGTTTGTCCGGGTCAAACGCAAATTTGCCAAAAGCCGGTTTTTCGGCAATCCTGTGGCGTGAATTTTTTCATCCAACGCAGCGAACTCCGCGACATTTACGACAAAGTCGTCGCCGGCGAACGCATTTCCGAGGCCGATGCGCTGCGATTGTTTGAAACGAAAGACCTGAACGCCCTCGGGGCCATCGCCGATTTCGTGCGGCAGCGCAAGGTCGGCAACCGCGCCAGCTTCATCATCAACCGCTACATCAACTACTCGAACTATTGCATTCTCTCGTGCCAGTTCTGCTCGTTCGCGCGCAAGAAACGCGACGCCGACGGCTTCGAGCTGACCACGGAGCAAATCGTCGAGAAGGCAAGAGAGGCGCTCAAGCTCGGCATCACGGAACTGCACATCGTCGGCGGACTGCACCCGTCGCTGCCGTTCAGCTATTACACGGACATGCTGCGTGCGTTGAGTGCGCTCAACGATGAAATGGTAGGGCGGGCAGTCCTCTGCCCGCCGGACGGCGCGCACGGAGTGACGCGCCCTACCCAAAAGCTGCACCTCAAATGTTTCACCGCCATTGAGATTCTCCATCTCGCGTGGCTCGCCAAAAAATCCGTCGTGGAAACCCTGACCGAATTGAAGGCCGCCGGCCTCGACTCGCTCACCGGCGGCGGCGCGGAAATTTTCCGCAAGGATGTTCGCTCGCAAATCGCCAAGGGCAAGGAATCCGCCGAGGAATATCTAGACGTGCATCGCACCTGGCACAAGCTCGGCCAGCGCAGCACCTGCACGATGCTTTACGGCCACGTCGAGAGCCTCGCCGACCGCGTGGATCATCTGCGGCAGTTGCGCGCGTTGCAGGACGAGACGCACGGCTTCACCGGCTTCGTGCCGCTGGCGTATCAGCCGGAGGACAACGACATCCCGGTCACGCATCCGCCGACCGGCTTCGATTCGCTGCGCACCATCGCCGTCAGCCGCATCTACCTCGACAACTTTCCACACATCACCGCGTATTGGGTCGGCCTCGGCCTGAAACTCGCGCAAGTCGCGTTGAGCTACGGCGCGGACGACATCCACGGCACGATCATCGAGGAACATATCTTCCACATGGCCGGCGCGACCTCGCCACAATTGCAAACCGAGTCGGAAATGATCAAGGCCATCCGCGAAGCCGGCCGCACGCCGGTGCAGCGAAATACTTTTTACGAGCCGATCAAGATTCTGGAAAACACGCCCGCCGCCGAGCCGACGGAAAATCCCGCGCACTCGAAAGTCCTGGAAGACAATCTGGCGACGGCGTAAGGTTCAACTTGGGTAAATTCAGCAAAGAGAAACAATGACCAATAATTTTTATGGCGATTATTCTCATCATCTTTAAGTTCTTTTTAGCTTGCTTCATCGGAGGAATCGCCGCGTTGGTGGTTATAGAATGGTATGAAAGAAGCCGCCCTTGGTATCAAGAACTGCAATCTGAATCTCACAGAAATGAAATGCGGAAGGCTACAAGCAAAACCTGCAATTTTGCCGGACTAATCGTGGGCGTTGGATGGCTGATTTACCATTTCCTAAATACAAATTAGGACACCACCAAGAATCTGTGATTGCTGATTTTTCTTGCGATGCATCTATCAGCGGCGCAACCTCAAAAAAGTTATGGGACTCTTCTCGATTTTCAAAAATGACCAGCGGCAAAATCCGGCGGTCTTCATATTGTGCTATGCATTTTGCTATCAGTCATTCCCGAAGAAACTTTTCGCTGATCCAATCGGCGTCACCAAAGCGCTGCAAAATGAAGGTGGCCTTGCCTCGATTTGGTGGACAGGAGTCATGTGATTGTGTGAGCTAGGGGCAACACACATGAAAACCGAATCAGCCACCACCAAATACAAACGTTACGA
>Ga0316226_1003773_pt1 | contig 12644 bp, 22 predicted proteins | sample TBH18017metaG_FD_206009 | JGI IMG/M metagenome (GOLD analysis project Ga0316226, IMG submission 206009) | Freshwater microbial communities from Trout Bog Lake, Wisconsin, USA - TBH18017 | ecosystem: Environmental > Aquatic > Freshwater > Lake > Hypolimnion/Profundal zone | place: USA: Wisconsin... | reverse complement strand
AGGTCTTGTGGTAGTAGATATTCACCATCAAACAAAAATACAACATGACCCAGTTTTTTACCGTTGCCACTGGCGGTGACATATATTACTGTATGGTTATCATAATCTTCATCATCTTTTTCTATCTCCATAGAGATATTCATACCATTGAAGTTTTCTTTGCCTTCCAACACATCTTCATTCTTTACACAGTTAGGATAGCGTTTGCCAAACATGGTTTTCATGCCTTCTTTGTGATAGCCTTTCCAACAGGCTTCGTCGATAGTATCACGACTGTGATCGCCGTGTGTCTCACACATGCCACAGTCTGGGCAAGTCATTTCCTGTTCAATACTTTCGTTATGCTTACGCTTGCCGGCACAGTGTGCCTTCTGACTAAATCCTTTTGGATGTGAGCAGTTGATACTTTTCTTGTATTTGGCGCTCCACTTTTCTGTTAATATTTCGTTGATTTTCATAACAATATTTATTAATATTGCTTTTTTGGCAACTGCTGATCACGCAATTTTTTACGCCAGCGAGATTTGGCCGCACCCTTTTTACGTTTTCTTTCTGTGGTGGGTTTTTCGTAACTTTCTCTACTTCGCAGCTCTTCGAGCAGACCAGATTCTGATATTTTTTTCTTGAATTTTCTTATAGCTTTTTCAAAATTGCCGTCTTTGACAATCACCGAACTACCATATAATCTCATTCATTTTCCTGTGCTAGTGTTACAGGAGTATTTACCAGATCTTTATTAATTGCTACTTTTAGTATGTTTTGTTTTCGATATCTAGGAAGATCAAACATGTGAGGAAGTAGTATTCGTTCTAATTCCGAATGCAATCCTCTAGCTCCTGTTTTATTTTTAATACTGAGTTCTGCTATAAGATCCAAAGATTCTTCCTCAAATTCTAAATTTATTCCGTCTTGATCAAACAGCCACTGATATTGACTGATAAAATTATTCTTTACTTTAGTAAGTATAGACATTAGTTGATTTTTAGTTAACGGGTGTAGACTTACGGCATTATTAAATCTACCTACAAATTCTGGAATCATGCCATATTTGACTAAATCATCCGAACCTACAGATTTATTACCTAGTTCTGTGGCATTAACTGGATGCGCCGCAAATCCTATATTTGAACCTTGAATGCGATTTTTAAGTATGGTTTCTAACCCAACAAAGGCTCCGCCGGCTATAAACAGGATATTAGTAGTATCTATTTCAATAGTAGCCTCAGACTTCCTTCCCAACGGATTAATTTTTACTTTAGTACCTTCTATTAATTTAAGCAAAGCCTGTTGTACACCTTCGCCGCTAACGTCTCTGCTCACAGTAGGACTTTCGCTTTTTCGAGCAATTTTATCAATTTCATCTAAGAAAATAATGCCACGCTGTGTGCGCTCAACATCGTTATCTGCTTTGTTATATAATCTAGTAATTACCGAATCTACATCATCGCCTACGTAGCCTGCTTCGGTTAATGTTGTGGCATCTGCTATGACGAATGGCACATCTAAATAATCTGCTACTGTTTTAACCAGTAGGGTTTTGCCAGTACCGGTAGGTCCTATTAGTAAAATATTTGCTTTGTCTATTTCATTTTTAGAATTGTTAATTCTTTTATAGTGATTAGTTATAGCTACTGACAGTACTTTTTTGGCATCTGGTTGTCCTACTACAAATTTATCTAGATAATCTCTTATATCTCTTGGATCTGGAGTTTTAACCTCGGCACTTTTATGAAGTTTTTGATCTACCAATAGATTACTACACAAGTCAACACATTCATTACATATGGCAACATCATGCCCTACTATCAATTTTCCTACTTGATCTTTGTGTTTTGCACAAAATGAACAGTGTGATAATTTTTCAGTCATATTGTTCTTATCCTGTGATATCTTTTAGTTTTTTACTGATATGATCTCTTTCTATATCGCTTAATAAATCCGGATCGTATTCGCCAGAGGCTATTTTTTCTATGAGATGATCTATGTAAGCATCATCGTATACGTATGCGTCGCTTAAATTTTTATTAACTCTTATCCATTGATTGCCGTTAAACTTAAATAGCTGACTAGGCAGGCTGTCTACTCTCAAGAACATATCTCCCTTTGCCGCTTCTTTTGGAAATGCGGAACCAAATCCTTTTACTTCACCTTTGATAATGTCGTTGTCAGCTTCCACTGTTAGATTAAAACTTTGTGCGTCTCTGTCGCTTAAATTTAGTGTTTCTATGTGCTCTGGATGTAGCCATGGTATGTGATCTATTTCTTTTCTGTCATACGCTTCCAACACATCGATATACCTAGTATTTGGGTTACTGTTTTTCCATACCCTCATAGAATGTTGATGTAGTTCATTGCCATATGGCTCTATATCTTGTTTAAGATTAGTCGTTGCTTCTGGTTGTTTTATAACAAAGGAAGATTCTATTTCGTCTACTATAGCATCTACATCTAGATAAGGTTCTTCTTCTTTGATATTGGTCGATTCATATTGTTGTTGATTCTCATCTGCCTTCTTGAATAGGTGTTCTTGGGCGATGATTTCGCCTGTAGGCTTGTACAGTTCTGCATCTGCTTTGATCTGTTCAACCTGTTCTTCCGTTAAAGGACCGTCATCCTGTTCGTATGCGGCTTTTTCTTCCTCTGTTGGCTTTTCACCCACATCGGTATCGAGTGTATCATCCCATTCATATTCGGGATGGTCATCTTGGTACTCAAAGATAGGTCCAGTTTGTGTCCATTTACCATCGGGCATACGAACACCCTCGAAATCAGTTTTAGTCGCAGGAGTAGCTGGTTCTTTCTGACTTGATATTAATTTTTGTTTATCTTGCTTTTCCCACTCAAATGTTTTGGTAGCTGCCAATAGTAGTGTCAATGCCAAAGGATCAAACACACTGACAATAAGGATTATGACCCAGCGTACTGCTTTTTCTAATACGTTGCTATCAGCATTATCTCCGTATATCAGCGCCGCAATATATTTAATCGGTCCAACCTCAGCTTCCACTTTCCTAACTTGTGTGGCAATTGGCGCTCTCTCCTCGTTAAGAACGGATATCCTTTTCTGACTCTCTGTAATTTCCGTAAGCAAGCGATTACGTTCTTTTTGCTGGGATCTGCGAACTGAAATTGCTTTATCCGCCCCATTTTCCGACGTTGAACGACCCATAGTTTGGTCCACAGCCTCGTCCATCTGTTTGAGAGATTTGCGATTAACATCTATATTATCCTTTTCAATCTTTAACTTTTCATCATATACTGCTATCTTTGCCTGTACATCGCCTGATACTAAACTTTGATCAGAGTGTGCTTTGCTGAGAAAGCCAAAAACTCCCATAGATGTCATCAACATCAAAGCCGCAACAGCAAATGACAGATAGAGTTTATATTGTGATTCGGCTCGATCCCAATGCTTATGTAGCCAAAGAGTAGTTACTATTTTACCCACTTCTAAACTTCCGCCTAACACTACTACGGGCCAAAAAGCCGAGGCAAATATAGCGGTTAATCCCATTATTGAATAGACAGCAGCCGAAATACTTATGATTAAGGCGGTGATTAAAGTTATGTATCCTAATAGCATATCTAGTTATTTAGCTCCATGTTCTGTGTTCTTCGGCAACCCATTCTTTGCCGTCGTAATTTTCTATTTGCCATTTTACATTAGCTGGTATAGATACTATTTTGAGTTTAGAATACTTACCATTGGCTTTTTCCTTTAATTCTTGAACTACAGAAATCAATGCCGGATCGTCTCTAGATATATTATCCTCAGAAAAAACAGTGCCGTTTATCATTATCATATGCCCGTATTTGATTTGGCTATCTCTATCAAGTTGCTCTGCTAACGTGTATTCTATACCCGCCAGTTCAAGATATCTTTGTTGTGCTTGGTGACTTAACCCAAACCCGCCATAATCAGTGTTGATAACAATTTTTCTTATGCCACGAAGATGTGCTATAAGTTCTTCGTGATCTGTTACTTCAGCCATTGACTCAGTGTTAGATTATAGTCACGCTGAGATGCTACCATTTGATTTTCTAAATTACGCAATCTGCGTTCAACACGTAGTTGTCTAATCATAAGAAAAATGATACTTGATACTATCAAAGTTACCAAAACACCCCATCCTGCTATTAGACCATAGATGTAGACCCATATGCTTCCGATACTATCGGTTACCAAATTGACGTGCATCATAGTATGTTACCACTTCCTTTTAACCAAATATACATAGGTCTATCTTCAGTAAGCATTTTTTTGTTATACTCATCCAGTTTGATTTTGTATTCGTCTTCCGTAAGAGCATGCCATCCACAGCAATCGCCTGTTGGGCTGCGTCCGCAACCACAACTTCCTAACTTAGAATTAGATTTGGCTTGCATTTAATTATCTCTTGGCATTTCTGTTGCTTCCTTAATTAAGGAAACGAGCCCATTGACATCATGTACAATTAGTTTGGCAGTAGCCCAATCCTCAGAAGCAGTGCGACCACTAATTTCAAACATGAATCCATTGTCATACATTTGTATACTGAAGTTGTCGCTTACTTTTTCAATCTTATCACTAATTTTTAATATTGAACGGTTGGTTGTCATAAAAGTCTCCTATAAACGTATATTATATACTACTGCTGTTAGAGAATCAAGACTTAATTTTACCTTTAACTTGTATCAAAATACCTTTATATCGCCAATCTCCGCCAATTTCATCATTTAATCTTCCCGCAATAGATTTAAAATTAGCACGTCCGTTTTCTGTTGATCTAAATTCTTGGAATTCTTCTGGAGATAACACAAATATATCGACTGGCCCTTCGACACTATTTTTGGCTATTTCTAAATCCATCAGTTCAATGATTGTAAACTTTCTTCGTAAAGTTTTCATCATCTACCCCACTTGATTTTATTCCACACATGATCGTGTGCAAAGTGCAATACAAAATTAACTAAAAAGTAAAAAAACAAAATGCTTAATGCTGTGTAAACATCACCAATTATTGCCAAACTAATAATAAAACAACTGGCAGCTGCCAAACACAAAGATGTCATCACTCTCGCTACTTTGCGTTTTTTAGATTCTTTCCAATCCACTTGATGTGGACGGGGTTTAGTAAGTCCCATATTTTCCTTTTATAATTTTTCACCTGCTTCAAATCCTCTGAATCTCACAAATCGAGGAAATCTCAAACTGTAAGAGCCATCTTGATTTTGGGTGACAGCATCTGCTGCCACTTCAACCACTCGACCAAGCAGGTCATCTCGGGCGGTCCAATATTCATCGCGATCAGCGTCGGAAAGACCACTGCCCACATTGACACGAATATTACGATCATCATCTACTCCTTCACAAACAATAGCACCTAGTCTACCTTCATTGCGTCCTGTGCCTTCTTCAAACCCCACAATATTTAAGTCTACAGTGATGACTGGTTTCGATTTCATCCAAAAACTGCTACGCTTGCATTCATACGGAGCATCAATGTCTTTGATCATGATACCTTCATACCCAGACGCAACAGCATCTGTGGCAAAACGACGCATGACATCATGGCCTTCTGAGGTAGTTAGATCCACTTCTATACCTGGCATGATTCTAACAGATTCAGTGGATTCAAACAATTCTTTATGAGACTCTAACAATTCTGTACGCTTGTGCTGTTGAGCATTCCAATAACCACGCTCAAACTCCTCAAACGGAATCCAATCAAACACACAATAAGTCATGTCTTTAGTTTCCACATTGGTTTTGCGTTGTGCCTGTTTCATCAAGGCTTGGAAACTTTCACCCACGATTTCACCATCCAGCACTATGCCGTTATTGTTGCGAAAAATAAACTTTAGTTTGCTTTTTATTGATTCGAGATCGTTTTCGATTTGTGGGAAATTATCAAATCTTTTGCCATTGCGACTGTAGAGATTTACGGCATTTCTGGTTATCACAGCCAACACACGCACACCATCCAATTTGCATTCAATACGTTTGAGACCTGTCATCTTGGCAGTATGCTTTTCCGAATCAGTGGCCAACTGGCAGGTAAACACCGGTATGCGCCATTCGCTGTTTTCCAATATCTTGTTTAAGGTTTTTTCTGTAATGCCACAGCGTAGGTCTTTGATTATGACTCTACGACATAGGCCGTTCCATTCTATGCTGTCAAATTGCTCGCTCATCGATTCGATAGCAGTCTTGGCATTGTGTCCAGTAAGGCTCCTGGTACGGAGTCCTTCTAGCATGGCCCAGAACTTGGGCCATGGATTGGATCTATGTTCAAGTCCGATAGTCTCGGGTACCTTCTTAACTCCAAACACATAGTAAGGATTATAGGCTTGGTAACAATTAAATAAAAAACATTGGGCATTGGCTGATCCTAACTTTGCCGCTACCAACGCACGTTCAATCACAAGCTCTTTGTGCTTGCGGCTGTCACTGCTTTCTAGGTCACGTATCCAGTCCGCAGCCAATTTAATTCCTTCAAATTGTGTAGATGTATAATCTATATTCATATATTTATCTACCAGCTAGAGTTATAAAATACACGCAGACCTAAAAACAAGTCGGCACGGGCACGCCGTACGAACGCTAGATCTTTTTCACGATAGTAATCGTCACTGTCACTGCCAAAAAAGAATCCAGTGGTGCCAGGTAGCAGATTGTTGGTTACATCATGCTCCAGATTGTCAAGGTCTTCTCTGGTCAGTTCCAGTTCAATACCATTGAAGCTGTCCTCATCAATATTCTGCCCGGATTCTCGACAGCGGTGATACCAAAGCCGTTCCATCCAGCCATGTAGATTAGGATGCTTGCGCCAGTAGGCTATTTCTACAGGTCGAGATACCACTGTACTGGTAAACTCTTTATCATCCTGCAATTCGGCTGACTGCCAAAATTCTGTGTATTGCCCAGCACGAGCGGAACTGTAAGCATACATGTCTAATCCCATTATTTCAGTCCTCGTATGTGATTGATAATTTGGTTTGCTTCTGGGTAGCCCAGGAAGCCTTTGTCCTCTAGGGCCTCTTCGATCATGTCGGCTTGTATGTCATGTAACCCACCTACCCACGATATGATCTGATCTGGGGTCAAAGTGTACTTGACCAAGTTGATTCGTTTATTGAATTCCATCATACCATTTCCTCTTCTTTACATAATTCAATAAACTCAGCTAAGTTACCAGCGAATAGTCCATCGTTGCGGTCACTTGTCGTCAGACCAAACATATTGCAACCTCTATCTATCACCTCTACACGGAACTGTTTATCCTGCTGATAAATATGATACTCGTAGTCCTGTCCGCAGTCTTTGGCAGTAACTGGATAAAGATAGAACTGACCTGGTCCGTCTTTAAAGTTAGCTACCAACTGAGCTGCCAAACACGACATACCATTGCTCTTGACCGTTGATAAGAATTCAGCCAGCTCTGCGCCGTGTCCTGTAGGATAACCGTCATACTGACGATAAAGATTTATGATCGGCTGTGGTTCGTCGCCGGGATTAAATGCTTCTTCATAGACAAAAGTAAGTGATCTTGTTCCCATTATGCCATCTCCTTTAATTTTAAAAATTTTGCCGGATACGCAATATGTCCATCGTATTCCAACTGCGACTTTTCGTACTCTGTCATAAAGTTGTCTGGCTGTACCCCATAGCCAACAATATATTGACGACTAGCAATATCAGACCATTCTATCTGATCTCTCAATAATGTAACTAGGCTAACCAATTGTAATTCAGTTGGATTATCGGCACCCAAAGGGTAAAAGTATTCCTCACCACCTTTGGACTTCCAATACTGCGGGCATTCGCCTTCGCCGTCCCAATTATGAGCACCATAGTTTTCCATATATTGGCATTGTATATGTAATTTCATTTCAACCCCTAATTTTTAATATACTAATATTGTAACAAATTGATACTTCTTTGTCAACCATTATCCAGGATTTAGGAATTACGTTGTGTTTTCACAACAACCCTGGTTAACAATTTACATGAATGCATTAGTCTAATCTACTACCAGCATAAGCACGAAAACCATACTTTTCAAATATCTTTTGAGCTGCATAAGCTCCTGCTTCTTTGGTGTCTACGTTTTGTACGGGCATGTCGCTGGGATTCCAGATTGAAAATGCTTTGTTATAATTTTGTTTAAGTCCTGCTTCTTTTAAGATTTTGCCCATTCGAGTGTTACCTTTGATTCCAAAAATTTCCACCCAGGCAAACCCGCAGGCATATTGATCTTGTCCGTTTAATTTTTCTTGAAAGTATTTGTTGGCAGCTTCACGAGCAGCCTGTTTAGCTTCGGCTACAATGTCTTTAACTTGTTCTACAGTGTACTGTTTCATTAATGTTGTCATTTTAAGCTCCTTATTTAATTATTAATATATGTATATTATACAGTTAATTTAATCAAAAGTCAACCAAAATTAAAAATGCGGATTTAAATGATTATGAACGCCTGAGACGAGATATACGTATTTGCAACCAGTTTCGGTGTAAATAGTACGACCATCATACGACTGTTTTTTAGTATATTTTTTACCAGTGTCAGTAAAAATAAAACGAGGAGTAATACGGGTAATTTTACCGTCATAATAATAATCACCGTTGATACCATAACTTACTTCGTCACCTACTTTATAATTTGCTGTTGCCATTTTAAGCTCCTTTTTATTAACTATACATGCAGTATAGTATATTTTGGATAAAGTGTCAACCAAAATGTCTGTTGTAAAAAAACAACAATAATTAAGGGGCGGGAGGATAGGGCGGTTGATTGGGGCTGAGTGGGGCTGGGGTAGGATTGACCGCCGGAGTCGAAGGAGGATTATTATAAGTTCCTATCCCAGCTTTATTTAATACTGCCTGAGTGACCCCTTGTCTTAAACAACCAACCACAGCTTGCCCACCGATATTTGCCGTGTCGGCAATAGCTTCTAAATATTGCGCGGTGCCTCCCTGTGACTGATCTAACCCATACGTGGGAAGTTGACTTATAAATCCGTTCATAGCACTTTGACTTGTACTATAGATGTTGTAATTTATATTGGCTTTAGATTGTAGGTTAAATTCATTGGTCAATGACGATGCCATACCATTCCAGTAAGTATTTAATTGCTGTGTCTGCGAAGGATATGTTGTTACTAAAGTTTGAATTTCTGTGTTTGCGGCAGATATTAATGTTATCATGGCATTGTCAATAGTAGAGTAGGTACCAGCGGCAGGACCTGATGGTATTACCACAGGCCCAGTACCATATACTCCGTTTAGGGTGGCTACCATAGTGTTGTATATACCAGTGAGTGCGCTTACGTCAATAGATTCTATTGTGCTTACTGTATTGTTAATATTAGTGGTATAACCTATACCAGTGGCTACTCCTAATATGTCCAAAACATTTACGGTGTTGCCACCATTTAAATTATTGTAAAAGTCTACTACCGATTGACTGACTGGTGTTGTTTCAGCATTGATTAATCCTAGTCCATATGTGGTTTGTATATTGACAACTGTATTGGCAAACGATGGCAGTTTGATTTTTTTAATATTGATAATACCTTCCATACTGACTGCCAAAGCTTTATTTGCCAATGCTTGATCTTCGGGAATAATTTGTGATAATTGATCAAATGATGTCATGATGTGCTTACCAGTGCTTTAGAAGGTAACAGTTGGCTTAGTGTTGTATTGACTGTGCCGGTATTGTTTAAATATATGTATTGAGGATTACTATGTATGTCGTATACGGTTAGTCCAAGAAAACTGTTGGGAAAGATTTTATAAGGATTTAGCAGATCCGCCATGGTGTTTATATTCGCTGTTTTAACTCCCAAAATTTGCAAAACCTGGGTCAATGTGTCGCCAGTTATGTTAGTCATAGCATTGTACATGTATTTCTGTTCGGCTAATGTTACTGCTAGTGATGTGTTTGAGGGTTTTGAAATATTAATTATGGTATCGACACTTACTCCGTAGTTAACCAGTATTAAACTAATACTTGAGCTTAAACCTCCCACTGCTACTAATTGCTTGAGTAATGCCAGTGGCGTTCCCATTTCATCTAAATTAGATAAATCAATCAAAGAACCTAGATTGACTAGATCTTGACCCCATAGATTGGTATTGGTATTAACTGCTGTGATGTCACCTGTTACCATGTTGTTGATGTTAGTAAACACATTGCCAAGATAAGTATTCACGTTCTGCGCCGCATTAATCTGTTGGTTTGTAGTTGTGGAATATGCTTTTGCTGAATTGAATGCTTGCACAAATATAGTCAAATCGCCATTTCCAAGATAGGTATTGGCAGTCTGGGTCAACAAAGTGGTAAATCCAGCCGAAGTAGGAAGTGTAGTGTAAGCATTTCCTATGCTATCCCCTAGAGCTGGACAGGTGGTATTTCCTATGGTCTCTAAAGATATTATTGTAGATGGAGATAAATTTCCAGTTCCACTAGATCCTAGTCTAATGGCCGTGACACAATTACCCAAAGCACTGCTGGTATTATAACTTGTTAGGGCATTGGTAAATTGACTATTGGCTATTAGCCCTTGATTTTGAAGCAAATTGGCACCAGCGGTTAACTGTAGTGCGGTTAACGTACTTGCCATAATTATGCGCCAATTCTTACAGTGGGGTTTCCTGTACTACGAAGATGTTGACAATTATCCGAGTCTGTATTGACAACTATCGGTTGCCCCGCGGCGCGAACTGTTTGATTCTGCCCAGCTACGGTCACAGTTGATCCAATACATATAGGTTTTATGCTGTAAGGATAATGTGGAGTAACTGGCTGATTTGGAATCATGACAGATTGCCCGCCCACTCGCACACTAGGAACTCCGCCTTGTGCGATTCCGCCGCATACGTTTGGCATTCCGTCTGTAACTACTGTTGGCATATTATCCCATTACTATTTTTTTGCTTGGTACGGTGATACCCGTTGTGGTTTGTATGTATTTTTGTTTAATAGCATCAGCAGTATCGACTATCATTGTTATACTATTAATATTTAGCGATACTTTAGCACCTTCTTCCGAAGTAAATATAGTTTGCATCAATCCCATACCATTTGGACCAGGGCTAACACTCAATGGTTCCACTATAAAAATATATTTTTCATCTTGCCCTGCTACTTTGGCAATAACTTCTTCGCTTGAAGCTAATTTAAAAGTATAAACTTCGTGTTCTTTAATATCCATATTATCCTTGTAATAGATGTTTGCGTAATTCTGTAAATCCACCTACGTACTTATCATCTAGGAATATCTGCGGTAAAGTTCTTGCGGTTGGAACTGATTCCAACAATTGGTCTCGTGTCCAATCTTTACTAATGTTACGTTCTTCAAATTTAATACCTTTTTGTGTTAATAACGCCTTTGCTTGTAGGCAGTGGGGGCAATTTTCTTTTGACCATACGATTGCTTTTTGAGTCATGTTGTTCCTTTATATATTTGGTAATTCGTTATAGTCTAAACTATCGCCCATTACGCCGATAACATAATTAGTAGACTCAGTTTCCTGAAGTGCTGACTGTTTTTTAGAAATGTTCAAGTGTTTGTTGAACCACGGGATGGGTGTTGTCTTAGGTGAAGGATTCCAGTAGCGTATGCCTATTTCCTTTAGTGCGCTGGTAGCAGTATAATCTACAAATTCTTTAAGTATGTTGGCGTTTAATCCTATCACTGGGCCTCGCTTGAACAAATAATCGGCCCAGGATTTTTCTTCTCTTATAACATCTGTATACATACTGATAACTTCTGCTTCACATTGTGCTTTAGCCTCAGCAAATCTTAGATCTTCCTTGACTACTTGATTGATCAGCCAAGCAGTCCATTCTTTGTGTAGAATCTCATCTTGTAGAATAAGGCTAATTATATTGCCGTTGCCTATAAAAATGCGATTTTCTACCATGGCTAAACTTGTGGCAAACGACACCATGAATCTAAATGCCTCCAACCCATAGCTGGCATTCAGTGCTAACCATATGGCTTTTATATGTTCCATCTCATCAACGGGTTCACCTAATTCTTTTTGACAATTAATAACGTGAAGTTTATCATAATATTCACCTATGCTGCTGGCCATACTTACGATTTCTTGTGTGTCGTGAATAGTATTAAACACCTCTTTTGGCACGTTGTAGATGTTCCTAATAATGTGACTGTAACTTCGACTATGTATATTAGTTTCGAAAAAGCTCCAGTTATACATTAGTGCTTCTAATTCAGGTATAGAACATGTGGGCGTAAAAACCTGTGCCGGTCCTCGACCTTGAATACTGTCTAAAGCGGTTTGTCTTAGAAGATTACTGGTAAAAATATGTCGAACTGTGTCAGAAGATTCTTTGAAATCGTTGGCGTCTTTAGTTAAACTGACTTCTTCGGGTACCCAGTAGAATCCTCTGGCTTCTTGCTCTAACTTGACTAGTTTGTTATACTTGACTTCTTCAAATCTCTGAACAGTCACAGGACCCGCTGGATCTAGAAACATCTTGCGATTGAGATAATCGGTTTTTGTATTTAGGTTGTATTGTTGTTTGCTCATTTTATAAAATATTGTTTTACCTGTTCGAGTCCTTGAAGAATTTTATTTTTATCTTCTTCGGCACGTGCTTTGGCTTCCGGAGTAGAGGCCTTGTCACGTT
>Ga0316226_1003767_pt1 | contig 12655 bp, 12 predicted proteins | sample TBH18017metaG_FD_206009 | JGI IMG/M metagenome (GOLD analysis project Ga0316226, IMG submission 206009) | Freshwater microbial communities from Trout Bog Lake, Wisconsin, USA - TBH18017 | ecosystem: Environmental > Aquatic > Freshwater > Lake > Hypolimnion/Profundal zone | place: USA: Wisconsin... | reverse complement strand
TGAGGGCCTTCATCTCGATCGAATCGTCGGGGATAGCGCGTCCCGACAGGCTATGGGTAAAGCACAGGTTGATTCGGTTCTCCAGCGTGACATTCCTGCCAAAGCGCGCTTGGAACTGGGGATACACGGCATAGGTTCCCACCAGGGGGGCGGCGTATGGCAGCGTCGCTGCGGCACGGTGGCAACTGGCACAGGCCATGTTGGTACCTGCGTAGCGTTTGGCAGGATTGGCTACCTCTGGGCCTAGGTATTCAGAGGTGTGTACCAGCAGTTCCTGCCCCAACTTGATTAAGCGGTTTTGCTCGTTGTCCGGCATCTTCGAAAGGTCCGTATCAGGCATTTTCCAGGTGCGAAGGTCCACGACCGGACGCGCAGCTGCGGGTTCGGCGATGGCCTTGCCAGCCCCGATGGATGTCAGCAGCGCCAACAGCAAGGCCCCCGCAAGGAGGCCTGATTTATTCTGCTTGGTGTGTGAAAGTGCTGCCTGCGTGACTTTGTTGTTCATGGTTTTTTTCTTTCGATGAGCGGCATCGCCGCAACCAACTGCCAGCCTATTCACAAGCCAATCTTGGCCTGGCGATAGCACGGCAATATTTTGGGCAATTTGTGAACTGCCAACGAAAGGCTAACTGCTTGTGCAGGTTTGGGGATGATCTATATCACTACGCAGTAGATTTTTATGCCAATGATTCCGCCCGCTTAAGTAGAACTTAAGCGCCGAAATTTGTCACGAAATCGACACACCTAATAAGTAACTTAGGGCCTCCTTTACTCAGGCATTTTTCATGAATCCAACATTTAGAACGATTTCGCTTGTCGTTGCATCGATTTCTTCCTTAACTGGCGCTAGCCACGTCATCGCACAAGAAATAACAGGTGCCGGTGCCAGCTTTCCCGCCCCCGTCTACGCCAAGTGGGCCTCCGACTACAACAAGGCTACCGGTGTCAAGGTCAATTACCAGTCCATCGGCTCCGGCGGCGGCATCAAGCAGATCGACTCCAAGACGGTGGACTTCGGCGCCTCCGACATGCCCCTGACAGACGAGATCCTCAAGTCCAAGGGCCAGATGCAATTCCCCACGGTGATGGGCGGAGTGGTTCCGGTCATCAACATCAAGGGGATTGAGCCTGGTCAGTTAAAGCTGACCGGCGCGGTGCTGGCCGACATTTTTCTGGGCAAGCTGAGCAAGTGGAATGACCCCGCCATCAAGGCCCTGAACCCCACACTTGCTCTGCCGAATATGGACATCTCGCAGGTGCGCCGTGCCGACGGTTCTGGCACCACCTTTATCTTCACCAACTATCTGAGCAAGGTGAGCCCCGAATGGAAGACAAAGGTCGGCGAGGGCACGGCAGTGAACTGGCCGGTGGGCGCCGGTGGCAAGGGCAACGAAGGCGTGTCGGCCTTTGTAAACCGCCTGCCCAATTCCATTGGCTATGTGGAGTATTCCTACGTCAAGCAAAACAAGATGAACTACGCCATCCTGCAAAATGCATCGGGCGCTTTCGTCCACCCGGACGAAACGGCCTTCAAGGCAGCTGCGGCTGGCGCCGACTGGAGCAAGTCGTTCTACCAGATCCTGACAAATGAACCCGGTAAGGAAGCCTGGCCCATCAGTGGCGCCACCTTCATCTTGATGCATGAAAAGCAGGACAATCCAGCTAATGCCGCTGCGGTCTTGAAGTTCTTTAACTGGGCCTACGCCAACGGCGGCAAGGTTGCCGCGGATCTGGATTACGTACCCATGCCAGCCTCTGTGGTGGCCGCCATCCAGAAGTCATGGAGTGACATCAAGGACAACGCGGGTAAGCCGGTAGCCTACAAGTAGGTCCAGCTTGTGAAGCAGCCAAGGCCCTGATGACCTGGCTGCTTCACAAGCAAGTTCTTGTAAGCCATGACATATAAATTTATGGCTTAAAAGCAAAATATTCTACTCTGCCGCAATACTGGCGGACACGTAGACAACATACGATTAATGGCTTATTTAACGCGGTGCTGTGACCAGGCGATATGCTTGGAAGGTGACGCTCACGGATAGTCCGCCGAGAGTGTTGGATTTACTGATTTCAATCGTTGCTGAGTGCAAATCGGCGATGGTCTTGACAATGGAAAGCCCCAAGCCACTTCCTGAAACTGGGTTTCCAGGAATTCTGTAAAATCTATCCATAACACGTGCATAATCACTCTCCGGTATCCCCGGGCCAGTGTCCTCTATAAGGAGGCAGACAGATCGGCCATTTAATATTACTTTGAAATCTATTTTTCCATGCTCTGGAGAATACTTAATGGAATTATCCAAAATATTACGCAGCATAATTCTTATGGCCTCCTCCTGTCCCATCACAAAACACTCGTCGGTTTGACTCAAGCCCATGTCGATATGCTTTTGCAGTGCCAGGGGATAGACGTCAGTAAATGCGACTAAACATAGTCTATTTATATCAAAGTGTTTGGTGGAATTATTCGAGTTGGAATTGGACTGTTGTTTGGCCAAAACCAACAGTTGTTCGACCAATCTGGTTGCTCGGTCGATTCCAGTACCTAATCTGTGTACGGCAACTTCACGATCCTTCTCTGTGTGAGCGCGTCTGAGTTGTTCAACTTGCAATTTCAGCGCTGAAAGTGGTGAGCGCAATTCATGAGCGGCATCGGCTACAAAATTCTTTTGTGCATTAAATGCTTGGCGCATGCGTCGCAATAGCAGATTGAGCTCTTCAACCAAAGGGCGTACTTCATTGGGCAAACCTGCAGTATCCACCTCATCAAGGGAGTCTGCTTCTCGCGTTGAAATCTGCCGCTGCACGCGATAGACCGGGGCTAGGGAAGACGTCACGACCCACCACACCATGAACAGCAAAAGCGCGACCATAACCATGATCGGAGTGGTGGTTCTGATGGCCAGATTGCGAGCCAGGCTGCGGCGTGCAGCCCGGTCTTGCGCCACTTGAATGACTTGCTTTCCATGGAGCAGCGTGTACAGCTTGTAGGTTGTGCCACGCGCATCAAACAGTGTGAAACCGGTGGTCTCCCGCAAAGGTAAAGTGGTGCTAGAAGAAGACTGAAAAAGGACCTTGTGATTCGTCGTTGCGACTTGGACAATGAATTCGAAACTCTCTTCCTCATCCTGCCGAAACCCGTTGCTACCGTAACCATCGAAATTGAGTCCAGGTCGAAGCGACAAAGCCATTTGTTGCATCTGATAGTCGAATATCTCATTGGTTTCGTCTAGTGACGTCCTGTAGGCGATGAACAACTGAATGCAGGCTGTTATCACCACGGCCGAAAAAAGTAGAAGCAGGAGCCTGGCACGCAAAGAATTTGTGACCTTGCGCTTCATGGGCTTCCTTTGGAAATCATATATCCAACCCCTCTGACATTTTGGATCAGTTCGGCCCCGATTTTTTTTCGTAAGCTATGGATGTGAACCTCAATTGCATTACTGCTTACACCGTCCTTCCAGCTGTACAGTCGGTCCTCAAGTTGATTGCGCGAAAGAACAATGCCAGGACGTGCCAGTAGCAGTTCCAAAATGGCCCACTCACGTGCCGACACCATAACCGGCTGTCCTTCAACTTTCAACTCGCGCGTCGCTGGGTCAATGCTTACACCAGCATACTCGTAAATAGGCTCGGCACGGCCAACAGACCTGCGAACGAGCGCCCGAATTCTGGCCAGCAACTCACCCAAGTCATAGGGCTTTACGATATAGTCGTCTGCTCCTGTGTCAAGCCCTTCGATGCGTTGGGCTATGCCGTCGCGAGCTGTGGCCACCAGGACCGGCGTCCTGTTCTTTCTATCCCGCAGTATTTTGAGTACGGTTAGTCCGTCGCACTTTGGCAGCCCTAGATCCAAGAGAATGAGATCGTATTGCTGATTTTCCAGAACGGAGATAGCGACATCCCCGTCTTTTACCCAATCTACGGCATAGCCCTCGTCACGCAGGAGATCAAGCACTGATTCCCCGATCATCGTATCGTCTTCAACAAGAAGCAGACGCATGACAGCCTCGTGAAATCTACTTGTTTATCTGCGAGTCCATGACCTCGATTACCCTTGCGGTGATGTCCGTTTTGGGGTTTGCATACACCACATCCTGAAACACCATGTCTACATGCATAATTTCAGCTATTTTTTTCACAGCCTGGGTGGCAATGCCAAATACGTGCTGGATGTCATCACGTTTTCTGGCATCACGATCCTCAAAAAATTGCTGTTGCTTGCGTTTCAAATCTCGTGCCAACGCATCATTTTCGACCTGCTTGTCCTTGAATTGCGAAGGGGAGAGGCTTGGCCCAATTTTATCGAGCTCAGCGTTCTTTTCCTTCAATACCGTTGCAAGGCCTTGCAGCTCATTCTCCTTGGGCAAGAAGTCCGCCTGGAACTTGACCAATGCTTCCTTTGCGACCTGGGAGTCACTGAGGATCTTGCGCGCATTGATGGTTGCGACCGGGATCTCAGGCGTGCTGGCAGATGCCAAGGTGCTCACACAGAGAAAACAGGAGATGAATGGGAGTACGAGATTCTTGTATTTCATTTGACGTTCCAGTCGACGAAGTGAACTGAACTGAACTGACTTTTTGTTCTGCATTAGCGAAATGCCACTTGACGCGATTGCACCATCGGTGCCCTCAGTCGGGTGAGGTACTGTCGAATTTGTAACGCATCCCGCAGTCGAACGGCATTCGCCCCAGCATTCAACAGAACCAATGTTGCGTGTGAACCTGCTTGTTTAACTCGCATGATGAGGCAATGGCCAGCCTCGTTGGTAAACCCTGTCTTGGAAAGTAGTACATCCCAACCAGTTGCACCGACCAAGCTGTTGGTATTGTGGACCGTAAAACTGCGTCCATTCATTCGTATAACCTCAGACTTGTCGGTTGTGATACTGGCGATTTGTGGATACCTTGCCGCGGCTTGCGCCATCTTGGCCAAATCGGCGGCACTGGATGTGTTTTCAGGCGAGAGACCTGTAGGCTCCTTGATGGTGGTTTCCTTCAGACCGAGCGCCTTGATCTTAACTTGAACGGCTTGAAGAAATGCAACGGTGCTGCCGGGATACGTTCTAGCCAATGCCGCCGCCGCCCGATTGTCAGACGACATCAATGCCAGTTCAAAGATCTCTTTGCGCCTTAGCGTGGTTCCCACTGGAACATGTGATTTGCTGTGCTTTAGCAAGTCAACATCCGAGGCTTGAATCGATATAGCCGCATCCATATCCGGCTTACTGTCGAGCACCACCATAGCGGTCATCAACTTGGTAAGTGACGCAATGGGAACAATTGCATCGGCGCCTTTGGATAGCAACACTTGGCCGGTGTCATCACTCACCACAATGGCGTGTTCGGACCGCAAAGTTGCCGCCTGACAAAAGTCTAAGGTAAAAAAGAGTGAAATGGCAATTGCGATGAAAAATTTTGAAGTCATCGGATCGAAAGTGGCAGTTTGGGTGTGACGCTCACTGAAAGGGAGCCGATGTAATAGAAATGAAACGGCAGTTGCGATGATGATCTACTTGGCTTAAGTGAGACTTAAACGCATGCGCTGTCACTGTGTGCGGCATCAATCTGCAAAAAAGGTAGGCAAAATCTGCAACGTTCTTCCGTAATTGCCGTAGCAGCATTTGCAGAGGACAGTAATATTAACAACTGGAGTTTGAATGAAAAACGTTAACCGCTTGGCGCTCATCGGTTCACTGACAACGGCTATGCTTTTGGGTGCCTGCAGCAGCACTCCAGTTGCGCCACCAACAACTGCAACCCCACCAGCGCCAACGGTACAGCCTGCGGCCGCGCCATCAGTGGCACCCAAGGCGGCTACACCCGCGCTCGTGACCAAATCGGAGATAGCCGCTTATTTGGATCCGGCTAACCCACTGAGCAAAGACAAAAGTGTCTACTTCGACTTTGACCAGTACTCGGTAAAGCCAGAAGGTCAGCACGTTCTTGAAATGCATGGCAAGTATCTGGTGTCCCATTCCGGCGTGAAAATTAAGGTCGAGGGCAACGCCGATGAGCAGGGTGGAGCGGAATACAACCTGGCACTTGGTCAGAAGCGCGCCGACGCGGTTGTCAAAGTCCTTAAGGTTTTTGGTGTGCAAGACACTCAAATGGAGGCGGTCAGCTTTGGCAAGGAAAAGCCCAAAGCTTTGGGCCATGATGAACAGTCTCGCGCCCAAAACCGCCGTGTCGACTTGGACTACCCAAGCAAGTAAGCAGGAATAGGTGGCCGTAGCATTTCTTGCTTTATTGCCTTCGCAATAAGGTTTGCAGGAGGACTAATGCATTGCTGTCCAACTGCCACCCCAAGCCGATTGCTTTTGCAATCGGCCGCTTAGACGTGCATGGCCATACCTGGTTTGCGATGGTTTTATTTTTTCTATTGCAGCCTTCGGCAAAAAGTCAGTGGTTCATGCCTCCAGCACTATATTCAATCTTGGCGGGTATATTCCCCGCTCCCTCTGGAGCGTTCTCCTACCAGGCAAAGCGCAAGCGAGTCGTAGGGCTCCCGGCTTCTGATACTCTAACCCTCTGGGTGGGGGTTGTTCATTTGACTTATGGTATATGACTATTTCCTGAGACTCAAAAGCCATGAAAGAACATTCGATTTTTCTTCTGGTGTGCATTCCCTACCAATCACGTCGTTGCAATTTCTACGGAACCATTTTTCTGTCTTTGCAGCATCCGTGAATCGTTCTGAATTTACCGCGGGAGCCATCGGTTGAATTGTCTTTCCCGTCTTAACGTGCTTGCCTAAAGCAGTTGGATCATTTGTGTGGCAGCTGGAGCAAGACCAGTCACGCCCATGTTTGGATGTGAAGAAATCGTGGCCACTGCTTGTTCTGGGCTGTATTCCTGCAAGACGTACGAAAGTTTCTATTTGCTTTGCAGGCGTCGTGTTTTCAGCATGGACATGTGGGCTCAACATGACAAAAAATCCTGCCGATAAAAGTCCGATCAATGTTTTCATCAAGTCTCCAAAGTATGGAGCTAGTCTATATCGCTATAAATTAAGTCAGACTTAACTTGAGATTTTGAGAACTATCAATTGTCAGCTTTTGTTGAGTTACGCCTGCTGCCCACCAGAGGACTTGAATTGAATGTGTTGACCTGCATTGAAAAATTGATTTGCAGTGCAGTGCAGTGCAGTGCAGTGCAGTGAGTGTCATTTACTTTGACTCAAAACTAATTGTGCTTGCGGCAGTTCAATCCCTGTGATTGGTGCCACTTCGCAGAAATGTCCGGACGTCTGATCGCCACAAAATCGCTTGCGCTCACGGGGTCAGGCAGATATAAGATATGTAAAGGTCCGGAGGGAAAGTTGAAGCCTGCGCGCAGCTGAATTGGAACGATGGCATCGCGATGCATTCGTAATTTGAGCGTTAAGTTACGTAAAGTTAGTTTGCTCTCGTCTTGCCCTGAACTAGACTCAGTTCCGCACCCGTAATACCGTATTTATGAAAACTTGGATTGTCCTGAGTCTTTTGGGCTCACTATGTGCTTCGGCAACAGCGCAGTCATCTGATCCACCGTCGGCATTGCTGTTGAAAGAAATGTCAGATGACCGCTCGGAAGTGCGGCTGATTACGTCGCTATTTGCGCCAAACACCTCAAGTCCATGGCATGTCCATCCAAGCGCAGTTGTAGTCTATGTTGAGGTCGGAGCCGGATTTTGGGAAATTGAAGGCAGACCATCCATGACAGTAACTGCAGGGCAAGGTCTATTGGAGCCAGCCAATAGGCGTTCCAAAGTTACAAATACTCTTTCTACGCAAGTTCTCAAGTTAGTGTCTTTTCAAATCTCGGATCCTTCGCGACCATTTTCAATTCCATCGAAGTGATCTGATCGCATGTTGCCATATGCCGAATATGACAGATTGACATATCTTCGGATTGGGTTTGGTTGGCTTTTTACTCCGAGTGTAATCATGTTTCGTTATTTACGTGTTGCGATACTAGGACCGGTTGCTGGCGATACATTTAACCCTTGAGTGTCTGGAAGCTCTGCACTAAGGAGTCGGAATGCAAACAGGACTCAATCTGTATGACTGCCCCCCAAGAAATGGAATTGGTGGTGCACCTAAAATTTAGCGATGCATGGTTTTCAACCCGTATGACTGCTTCTGAGCTGTACCGTTGCTGCCAGTAATGACTGAATTGGAGCAGCAACCACTTTTGAGCTGGCTTTTCGTGTGACTCCTAACGCTGCGGTCCTGCCGACCACCGGACTGCAGCGTATGGCAGCAATGGGTCGGTTGCAGCGGCAAGTCTGGGCTCGCTAACTACCAGCGCCGTCTGCATTTCTTACCTCCGGCAAATGCTCCATTAAGTCTTCCACCCTGCATCCAAAGAAAATGCACAGGCGGTCAATAGTGTCAGTGCCAGTGCCATAGCCTTTTTGATTGAGGATCTTTGAAAGGGTCATGCGGTTCAGTCCGGTCGCGTTGGCAACTTCGCTGATAGATACACGTCGCCCGTCAGCGAATTGCTTTTTCTCCATCATTTCGCCCAACTTGAATCTGATCATGATGAAATAAAGAGTTAAATGATAAAAATTTTCATCAAAAGACTTGCAAAGTAAGCAAAGTAGATTAATATTGGCGGCAAGTGATACAAATTTTTATCACTTGCAACTCAAATTGTAAAGGAGCATGCCAATGACCGAACAGACTTATCTCACGACAGAGGAACTCGCAGCCCGTATCAAGTACGACAGCCGCACCATTCGTGACCGTTTGAAGGATAGCGTCTTACTGGAGGGACGCCACTACTTCCGCCCGTTTGGCGGTCGCAAAACGCTCTACATCTGGGAGCACATCCAGAAAGACATGCTGATGTACTCCAACGAAAGCTCGGTCGGCATCCCCCTTGCAAACGGAGGAACTATCCATGGGTAGCATCCGTTCGCGTCCTGAAACCGGCGCCCTGTTCATGGACTTCAAGTTTCTTGGGCAGCGCCTGCGGGAACAGACTACTCTGGCAGACAACCCAGCAAATCGCAAGCGCTTGCAAAAGGCTCTGGACAAGATTGAAACCGACATCGCCCTGGGCACCTTCGACTATGAAAAGACCTTTGGCAAATCGCTTCCTGAACGTAATGCCAAAGATGTCCCTGTCAATGCAGAGTTGAATCCGACGGCGATGGCCGCCCAGGCAGCGGTAGCGCAGACCCCAAATTTCAGAGAGTTCGCCAACCAGTGGTTCGGTGAGTCTGAAGTCACTTGGCGTCGCAGTTACAAGATTACGCAGCGTGGTGCTCTCGACAAGTACATTCTGCCGAACTTCGGTGACAAGCAGCTTGGCATGGTCACCAAGGCCGATGTGCTGGCCTTTCGTGCGACTTTGTCCAAGCTCAAGGGCAGGGGTAAGAACGTCACTATGACGGCCAGACGCATCAACGCGATCATGAAGCCCCTGCGCCAGATTCTGAATGAGGCAGCGGACCGCTTCAACTACAACTCGCAGTTTCGCAGCATCAAGCCTTTGCGCATGAAGCGCAGCGAGGTGATGCCGTTCACGATGGTTGAAGTGCAGTTGCTGATTACGACGGTGCGCGTGGATTTTCGCCCGTACATCAAAACGCGCATCTTTACCGCCATGCGTACGGGAGAAGTCAATGGGCTCAAGTGGAAGTACGTCGACTTCGAGCGCCGCCTGATCTATGTCCGTGAATCGATTGTCCTGGGTGAAGAGGATGAACTCAAGACGGACGGCAGCATGCGCGACATCCAGATGAGCCAGATCGTCTTCGACACACTCAAGGAGCAGTACGCGATTACGGGCAAGTTGTCGGAATACGTTTTCTGCAACCGGGCAGGCAATCCGATTGACAACAAGAACTTCATCAATCGCGTATGGGCGCCATTGCTTCGGCATCTGGGCTTGGAACATCGCAAGGCGTATCAGATGCGTCATACCTGCGCCACGCTTTGGCTCGCGTCAGGTGAGTCACCCGAATGGATTGCCAAAATGCTTGGCCATACGACGACTGAGATGCTTTTCAGGGTTTATAGCCGCTATGTTCCCAACCTGACACGCAATGATGGATCTGCGATGGATCGATTGCTTACCAATACCTTTGTAGCCACGACGGTACAGCCAACGCAGCCGATTTCACAGCCAGAACAAATGCCGGTAGCACCGTCCGTAAAGGAAAAGGTCGCGCCGCCAACGCCAACCGAAGTCGTGGTCAACGCCCGCGAAGTGCGCGCCGTGCCAGTCAGCATCAACGCAAATGGCATGAAGCCTGAATCCCAACCGCCGCCCATCAGTTGGGCTGACATGGCGAATTCGTGGAAGAGCAACGACTCATCCTTCGATACCGCCGCCTAGCCCAGACACATCGCCACCCTTATCAATCCCCCATGCCCGAATGAATCGGATCGGGGGCAGGGCGGAGCTTTGTCCAAAACAGCGCAACGCGCACAACCGAGTCGTCGAATAACCCGGATCCGCAGGGATCAGCAATCTTTGGAGTCCATATGAAACAGACACAACCTCCTGGTCGCCCTCGCCTGACACTGATCGTCAACCAGAACGCCATCAGGCGCGCCGATCAAATAGCGAACAACAAAACGTCCCAGTCACCTGGAGGGGAGGACGCATTCTGTGCCGCGCTCATCAATGGATTGAGCCTGCAGGTGCAAAGCCACTTTGTACGCCAGTTCCTCAATGAAATTCTTGCGGAACGCAATCTGCGCACGGTACTCGCAACACGGTTGCCCGGGCACGGCAGAAACGCTCAATGGGTGGTCCAGGCGGTGCGACCCGTCGCCGAACATGCACAGCGCAGAGCCCAAGGTACTACGGAAGAGCGAGAAGCGGTTTATGCAGCCACGATTCTGCTCGGCATTGACTACTGCTTCTTGCCGGTAATGCGGGGCAAATATGACGCAGCGGATGCACTCAAGACCATTGTGTGGTCGGCAGTTCAGCAGCTTGATCGCAATGCTCCAAAGGCCGCCTTCGCTTTGCGCACGTGCATGCGCTGGGGCAATTTCGATGAGGAGGACTACTTCACCGACTGGCTGGAGTCACGTTTGCACCACGCCATGGACGTGCTCAAACTCATCGCGTTTTAAAGGGAGCCAGCATGGACATCCAATCGATTATGAACAGGGAAGATTTTCGTGAGCACAGCGACAGTGGAGATTACTGGGGCAGCATCTCGAACCAAAGTACCCGCGCCGCATACCGACTGCAGGTGGTGAGCTGGGTTTTGCGCATCTACTGCGGCTTTGGTGGCATGCCTGGGTACTTGAGGGCGGGCAACCCCGACCAGCATGAGGTGGCCGATGTCTTGCAGCTGCCTGAATTGCGGGATAGCAAATGCGGCCCCGTCGAGCTGCAGCAGTTGCTCTGGCAAAAGGCAAATGTGGTGCTCGGACCATTGCGCGGGTTCGAGGTACAAGCGAGGGCTGCACAGGGTGCGCTGACGCCAAGAATGGCCACGCATACTGTTGACAGTGCAGAGTCCGGTCTTGGGGAGGCTGCTCAAGCTGCCTTGTCCAACTGGCCCATAGCTGACTGTCCCATGCGCGTGACCGTTCAATGGATGTCGGATAGCGCAGGCCTGAGCCCTGTAGAGCGCGCCATCTTCGAGTTGGCTGTGGCCATGCGCGTGTTTCCACCGGTCAAAAAAGCAGTAGAAACTTGGGGCGTTTTGAATCGGGGCGATCTGCCCTATGCACTGAGTGCCGTTCTGAACGTCCCCTTGGCAGACGCCATGGCGGCCTGCCACCCCAAGGGAGCTTTATGGACATCCGGTGTGGTGCGCATCAACCGGCACAACGACGAATACCTCAGCGCCATGCTGTTCGTGCCGCGCACCTTGTCAGAAAGCATTGCGCATCACCAGGGGCCACCGGAAGCCATTCTGGCGCACATGGCCGAACCGCTGCGAACCGTTAGCTTGAGTCTTGCGGACTTTGCACACATTGAGCGCCACACGCGTTTGGCGCAAAGCTGGTTGTTCGGGGTACTGGCGGCGGTGGAGCGCAAAGAGATCGCGGGCAACATGCTGGTAACCGGGAAGCCCGGTTTGGGTAAAACCGAATGGGTTGAAGCTCTTCTGTTGGAGGCAAAAACCCAGACCCTGGTGACGGTGGCTGTGAACAACCTGGGTCATGCACTCTCGGGTGAAGATCGGTTGACGAATTTGCGCATGCTCATGCGCATGATGCGCAACACAGCGCGTGGTGTCATTCTGTTCGATGAAGCCGACGATGTGTTTCGCCCACCTGGCAATAGCCTGGCTGGCGGGGGCTCTGGCGACAGCGATTCGGTCAGCATGGACAACCACCGTGCCAGTCTGAACCACTTGCTGGAAGACAGTCGCATCCCGGTGGTGTGGATCATGAACCGGCCGGAAGTATTGGATCCTGCGGTGTTGCGCCGCTTTGACGTGGAGATCCACTTTGAAGGCATTCCGGAGTCGGTACGACTGGCCTTGATCCAGGCGCGCTTTCGGCATCGGACCGAAAGTGCCAATGACGCCATTGTTCTGAAAAAGGATCCAGAAGGACTTGCACGAGAAGTGGCCGAGCAGAAGCGCTGGGGCCGGGTGGAAACCCTGACGCCGGCCATGATTGATCGCTTGGGCCGAGTCAGTGAACGTGCACAACTGGCAGGGGTTCCCATGGACGAGGCATTGTGCCGG
>Ga0316226_1003763_pt1 | contig 12661 bp, 8 predicted proteins | sample TBH18017metaG_FD_206009 | JGI IMG/M metagenome (GOLD analysis project Ga0316226, IMG submission 206009) | Freshwater microbial communities from Trout Bog Lake, Wisconsin, USA - TBH18017 | ecosystem: Environmental > Aquatic > Freshwater > Lake > Hypolimnion/Profundal zone | place: USA: Wisconsin... | reverse complement strand
GCCGGTGTCAGGGTAGCTCAGTTCCAGCGCTTCTTGTCGTCGCCGTCCTCGTCCATCCGCTTGCCGTTGCCGTCAAAGCGCACCGTGCGTCCCTGCGAGCGCATGTACACCTCGAACTTGCGTGCCGAGCGGCGGCGCTTCCAGCGGTAATACTGGTTGCGCAGCCCGTACCACTTCTCGCTCAGCTTCAAGCTGATGCCGCGGCGCGGGGCCAGGCGCACAAACAGCAGCCCTGCCAGCGCACCACCCAGTTGCGCGAAGGCATACATCTTTTGCTCCCCAAACACCATGGCGATGGAAACCAGCGCATAGATGGCCACCATGTAGCGGGCCTTGATGCCAATGGTGAAAAACAGCAGAAACTCCGTATCACCATAAAGCAGCCCGATCGCCGCCAGCAGCCCAAATATGCCGCCAAAGCAGCCGTAGAGCGGAATCTCCGCAAGTGAATATCCCAGCGTGCCGCTGCAAACGTAGATGGCCGTTGCCGCCGCGGCTGTCCCTAGCACGGATGCGCCGTACAGCCCGGTTACCCAGCCGGAGCTGTTAGTGTTCTCAAGAAAGCCGGCCAGAAACCACAGCGAAAGCATCTCGAAGAGCGTTCCCACAACATTGCCGGGCAGATGCACGAAACTATAGGTAAACGGCTGCCATAGTTCACCATGCAGAAACGCCGGTGGCTGAAAGGCCAGCAGGCTGAAGAACCCCGCCGCCGACTCCCGGAACGCCATAAGCCCCAGCGCCATCGCAAAATAAGCTGCCAGGTTGGCCAGGATCAGTTGTCGCGTGGCGCCTCTGAACTCGGGAAATGAAAACGGACTGGAGTTGTACCTGCGCATTGTCTCCTCAGGGTAAACGGTTTTGCAGACGTATGTCAGGGTGCGCTGCCTAGCATACGGCGGCTCCTGGTTCATTTTGGGCATCCCCCGCCCGCCGAATTGCATCGAAGCGAATAAATTATGGGCACATTCCTTGCCAGAGCAACTTCCGGCAGCCCTTGGCGGCTGTCGCTCTTGACCTGAGGCCGGGTTGTCCCTAAAACTACGGATGATGCACCCGTGATTCCGCAGTACTGCAATGCGAAATGCCCGAGAAAGAGAGGATGCTGCCGTGCCCAGCTGCCCTGAATGCGAGAATGAACTAGACGTCGAATTGGACGAAGTTGAAGAAGGCGATGTGGTTGCCTGCGACGAATGTGGAACCGAGTATGAGGTTGTCGGCACTGAACCGCTGGAATTGGCCCGCGTCGACGAAGACCTTGATGACGATGACGAGCCATTCGAGGAAGAAGAGGAGGAAGAGTGAGGATTGACCGCACGATTTTGCTGGCAGGGGTGGCCTTGGCCGCTCTGGCGGCAGGGGTAGTTCCCATGGGTTCACGCAGTGCGCTGGTCGCTCCGCCCATGGCTGCAGCCCAGAACCTGGGTACACGCGTGGTATCGGGCACTGTGCTGGACGATACATCCACTTCCGTAGCTGGAGCTACCGTCTACCTGAAGAACCTGAAGTCTAAGGACATTCGGAGCTACACCTCCGCAGCCAACGGCCACTATTACTTTGCCCAGGTGAGCATGGCCAATGACCACGAACTGTGGGCCGAAAAGGGCGGCAAAAAGACCCCGGTAAAAACCGTCAGTTCCTGGGACACCCGCAAGGCCTTTGTCACCGACCTCAAGCTAAAGTAAGCCTCAAGCAGTCTGCATCGCATAGGCGTTTTCAATCGGGAAACGCCTTTTTGCGCTCCTCAGACCGCCACCCTTACCCCTCCAGCTTCTTCGCCACCAGCTCATTCAGTAGCGCCGGATTCGCCTGTCCCTTTGACGCCCGCATCACCTGGCCTACAAAGAATCCTGCCACCGTCTTCTTTCCCGCCCGATACTGCTCCACCTGCTTGGGATTGGCCGCAATCACCTCGTCGATCATCTGCTCGATCGCCGAAACATCTGTAAGCTGTTGCGGCTTTTCGCGCTCGTAGACAGCCCCAAAATCCTCGCCCTTCTCAAAGCACACATCCAGCAGCTGCTTCAGTTGCTTCGAGCTGATCTTGTCTTCTTCCAGCAGATCGGCAGCCTGCACAATCCCCGCCATCGACACCGGCGACTGCTCCTGCTCCAGGTCCAAAGCCTTCAGCCGTCCCCCCACCTCGCTCAGCAGCAGGTTGGCCACTCGGCGCGGACTCTTCGCAGTCCTGGCCGCTGCTTCAAACCGGTCTGCAAACTCCCGTGACGCCGTCAGCGTAGCGGCATCCTTCGGCGCCAACTCGTACTCAGCAACCATGCGCACCCGCCGCGCCTCCGGCAGTTCCGGCATCCGCTTGCGCATCTCTTCCTGGAACGCGGCCGACACAATCAGCGGCGGCAAATCCGGCTCCGGGAAGTAGCGGTAATCGTGCGCCTGCTCCTTTGACCGCATGGAGTAGGTGCGCCCCTCGCCCGCATTCCACAGGCGGCTTTCCTGGGTTATGCGCCCGCCGCTTTCGATCACTTCAATCTGCCGTTCGATCTCGTACTCCAGCGCCAGGCGCACAAACCGGAAGCTGTTCACGTTCTTCACTTCCACCTTGGTGCCGAACACCGGCGCGCCCTTCAGCCGCACGCTCACATTGGCGTCGCAGCGCAGCGAGCCTTCTTCCATGTTGCAATCCGAGACGCCCGTATAAAGCAGAATCTCTTTCATCCGCGTCAGGTACTCAAAGGCCTCGTCCGGCGTCCGCAGATCGGGCTCCGAGACAATCTCTGCCAGCGGCGTCCCGCAGCGGTTCAAATCAAGATAGGTACGCGTGGCGGAGTCGGAAAAACCATCGTGCAGGCTCTTGCCCGCGTCCTCTTCCATGTGCAGCCGCGTAATGCCGATGCGCTTGATGCTGCCGTCCGCCGTCGGCACATCGATCCACCCGTTCTCCGCGATAGGCTTGTCGAACTGCGAAATCTGGTAGCCCTTGGGCAGGTCGGGATAGAAGTAGTTTTTACGCGCAAAAATTGACCGCTCACGCACCTCGCAATTGATGGCCAGCGAGGCCAGCGTGGCAAACTCAACAGCCTTGGCGTTCAGCACCGGCAGCGCCCCCGGCAGCCCCAGGCACACCGGGCAAACATTCGTATTCGGCTGCGAGCCGAAGTGATTGGCGCAACTGCAAAACGCCTTGGTTGCGGTGAGCAGTTGCACATGGACTTCAAGCCCAATCACGGGCTCGTACTTGGCCATAACCTCAGGTGAAAGCGCTGCTGCGGGCATATTTGAATTCTAGCGCGACAAGGCCCGCTCCCTACTCAAACCAATACAGCGTCACCCTCTCCGTCCTCACCCCTTTGGGATCGAAACGCCAATAGACTCCCTGGTTGTCCTCATCCCCATTCAGCCGCCGTCCCGCTGCCCATTTTCCATCCACAAATGTCCCCTCGTCCACGGCCGCGATTCCCACCTTCGGTCCGCTGTCCGAGCGCGGCTCAAACGTTACTTTGAACCCCTTGCCGACGCCCACAAACTCGTCCTTGCCCGTCATCATCACCAGCCCGAACCCGCTTGACGCCGGTCCGTCGAAGCTGTTGTCCTTCGTCACATGCAGCGTCACGCCTCCCATCGTAAAGTCCACCTCCGGGCGGTCTCGATCCAGCACAAAGCCGTGCACCTCGCCCTTGCTCTGCTGCTCGGCCAGCAGCGGCGCAATTGCGGCAATCGCCTTGTAGCTCTCACCCAGCGGATCGGTGTCGCTGGCCTCGCTCTCAATCGCGAACGGCGAAAATCCAACCCCCGCCTCTTCGCCCAACGCATAAAACACATTCGCCGCCCCCGCCTCACCGCCCCGCGTCTCCGGCATGTACAGCGGATTGCCCTTGCGATGATAGCGCCTGCACCACTCCGTAAAATTCGTTGCATACAAGTCCGGCGAGTAGAAGTCCAGCGCAGACCCGGCGGCCTTCCACACGTCCAGAACACGCGGCTCCGGCCCGCCGCTGGGATACTCTCCCGGAGGCGTCGTCTCGCCCGCCAGCCACGTGTTCACGTACATCGGCAGGTTGTATTCAGCCTTGCCCTTGGCCGCGACCGCGTGAACAAACTGCGCATAGTGCCACGCCATGAAGATCTCGTCCGCTCGCTCCGAGTCGCCGAATACCTCCGTCCATGTGCCCGTGGTCTTGTTGCCGTTCGCGTCCCACAGGTCCTTCAACTCCGGATAAAGCTCATCCCGATGCGCCTTCAAGGATGCGGTCAACTCCGCCGGAACCATTCCGGCAAACGCGCGATTCGCAGCTTCGGAGTGGTCGCGCGAGCCGCCCAGCACCCCCACTTCATTCTCCATCTGCATCATCACCACGGTGTGGTTGCTGCCGTCTACGGCCTTGATGTGCTTCATCAGCGCCGCAAACGCACGCGCATCCGCTTCCTCGGTGGCCGTCCCCATTGGGCTCAGAATCTCCACTTTGCTGTCATGCAGCACCATGCGCGGGAACCGCTTCGTATCCTGCTTCACCCACACCGGCACATAGCTCGACAACCCGTTCTTCCACGACGCCAGCCAAAGAAATACGATCCTCTGCTGCGAGGCGCGCGCCTGCTCAATCAACCCATCCATCAGCGCAAAGTCGTAGCTGCCTTCCTTGGGCTCCACCAGTTCCCAACTCAGCGGCGTCACCACGGAGTTCAGGCCCATGGCCTTGAGCTTGGGCCAGATCGGCTTCATATACTCCAGGTTCGACGACGACGAGTTGTGCAACTCGCCAGAGAGCATGATGAAGGGCTTCCCGTCCACAATCAGTTGCGTAGCGGTCCCCCGCTTTTCCAGGTGCGGCGCAGTAGTCTCTTGCGCGTACACGGTGGGGTTTACAAGGTAAGCGAAGCACAGCAGAATTGGCAGCAAAATCAGTCGTTTTTTCATATCGTCCCGGAGTGTAGCACACGTCATTCGCCGCCGAGTGGGACCCCTTCGCTGTCCCGTTTCGGCCCGCAGTTTCATTTCCGGCCCGCCGCCGGCGCATCTCTCCGCGCCCGATTGTCTTTCGCCATCCATGGCGGGTAATGTTGGGGAGTGCCCGTCCTCTCCGTCGATCTCGCTTACCGCCGCTGGTCCGATGTAGGCATCGTTGTCCTGGACCGCGTGCCTTCTGCTGCAACGCCCTCCGCCATCCCCCCCGCCACGCACCCCATCAACTGCCAGATCATTCCCTCCTCTGCCGCCGGAGAGCCAGACGGGCCCATTGATGCTGAAGTTCTCGCCGGACGCCTAAACCACCTCGCCACCGTGCGCGGCATCCGCGTCATGATGCTTGACGGGCCGCAGGCATGGAAGTCCGTATCCAACGGCTTGGAGCATGCGCGCGTAAGCGAGCGGCAACTCAACACTTCCGCTAAAACCGGTCTGCCCGGCATGGTGAAGCCCATCACCTACCGCCCCTTCGCCGAGTTCTGTCTAGATGTGTATGACGCGCTCTGCCGCCGCGGTTGGCAGCGATTGAACACAAATGGCAAGTCCGCTTCGCTGCAAAATCGTGTCCTTGTAGAGAGCTACCCCCACGCCGCCTGGAAGTCTCTCGGCCTCAAGCCCCTGCCTTCCAAGCGCCGAGCAAGGGTCAGCGACCTGGCCCAGGCCTACCACGATCTGTTTACTCTGGTCCCGTTCACCACGGACCGCCCGCCCAACCACGACCAGTTGCAGGCCATTGTCGGCGGCCTGGCTGGCCTTGACCTGGAAGTGAGCAACACCGCCGCCGTCCGCATCGTCGGCAATCCACCACGCCGCGAAGGCGGCCACTGGCGTGAGGGCTATATTGTCCTGCCCCTGCCCCCGCGATGCCCCGCCGACTTCCGCTGGCTCAGCTAGGATTTTCTGGATTGGATGGCCAGCCGCAATGCCCCACCATCTTCGCGCTTGTTGCGGAAAGGGCGGGAATACAGAGCACCATATTGGGCAGATTGAATAACCCTACAAAATTTTCTTCCCGAACGCCGAGCATGCCAGTTCCACCGCCAGGTCAGCCGTCCGGTTGTGCTCGTCGATCACTGGGTTTACTTCCACAATCTCGAAGCTCAATAGCCGTCCGTGATCGGCGATAATCTCCATCGCCAGGTGCGCCTCGCGGTAGGTGGCCCCGCCGCGAACCGGTGTACCCACGCCTGGAGCGTCCTCCGGATCTATCCAGTCCATGTCGAGTGAGACATGGTATCCCGCCGTGCCCTGGCTGGCCGCCCGCAGCGCCTCCTCCATCACCGTTCTCATGCCCATCTCGTCAATGTCGCGCATGGTGTAGACCTCGGTGATTCCGGCGCGGCGAATGTTCTCCCGCTCGGCGGCGTCGATATCGCGAACTCCGATAATCACCGTGTTCTGGGCGGCAATCTTGGGCGCGTAACCAAAGATGTTTGCCAACGGCTCCGGCCCCAGCCCAAGCAGGGCGGCCAGAGGCATGCCGTGCACGTTCCCCGAGGGCGAGGTAAGGGGGGTATTGAAGTCGGAGTGCGCGTCGATCCACAGGACCCCGATCTTCTGCCCCTGGCGGCGATGAAACTCCGCCACGCCTGAGATTGAGCCTGCGGCCAGTGAGTGGTCGCCCCCCAGCAGCAGCGGCGTCATGCCCTCTTCCAGAGTCTTCACCACTGCCTCAGCCGTGCGCGAGCATGTCTCTGTGATCTCGTCCAGGTAGTGCGCGTTGCGGCTGCCGGGGACCTGGGTTTCAGCTATCTCCACGCGGATATTGCCGCCATCCGTCACCTGGTGGCCCAGCGCTTCAAGGCGGGAATCCATCCCCGCCACCCGCATGGCAGAGGGCCCCATGTCCACGCCGCGGCGGCTCGCGCCCAGGTCCAACGGAACACCCAGTACGTGAATATGCCGGGTAGGCTGCGCCTGCGTGCCGCTGTGAGTAAGGGAGCCGGGATGGGCGGTAATTTCAGTTATCTTCGGCATAATACCTTCCTTGGGAGAGCAGGCGCCCTGGCAAGCCGCCAATCTTTCTCAAATTCGATATTTATACAGATTCCACTGGGCGTAAGATTGTTGCGTATCCGTTTCCAGTTATCTGCGTTGTAGCCGGACTTCTGCAAGTACGTGAATTGGCTCGATTATTTCACTCATCCTGCCGATAGATTGATTCAGGGGTCAGGGATCTGCTCGTAGCGTTCGCCTTGTCAGGTTCAATGAAGCGATTTCTTCCGGTGGTTGCGGCACTTCTGGGATGTGCGGCGGCTTGGTCATCCGAGCCAGTCGTATTCACTGACTTGCACACGATCGCCTCCCTCACCAATCAGGATGTAGCGAGTAAGCCGCAAGTGGCCATTGAGGCCACTGTTATCTATTTCAATCACGATACCCAGAACATGGATGTTCAGGAGAATAACGAAGCGATCTTTGTAAGGGCGGTGACTGACTCCAAAATCGTTCCCGGTGATCGTGTCCAGATAAGGGGCACTCTGCAGCCAAGTTTCCTGCCCTACGTAGTCAGCAACAGCGTTACGGTACTTCGGCATGGCACTTTGCCTGAGCCGGTAACAGCTACCTATGACGACCTTGTCCATACAAAGTTGAACTGCAGGTATGTGCGTGTCCGCGGCGTGGTGCGCACCGCCGATACCATCTCCAGCCCCGTTGCCCCCGCTGGCCTTCTTTCCATCCTCATGGATGGCGGGTACGTTGACATTGAGCTGGACACCCAGGATGGCTTGGCCTTGCGTAACCTGCTTGACACAGAGATTGAGGTTATTGGCACGGCAGGGCGAAAATTCGACGGCAAGATGCAGCAGACTGGCGCCAAGGTCAAGCTGTCTTCGCCAACAGACATCAAGGTCTTAAGGCGGGCGGTAGCCAGCCCATGGACCCTGCCGGTTACACCCTTGAACCAGGTCATCATGGGCACTCACATCCACGACATCTCTCAGCGCCTGCGGGTCCATGGAACCATCACTTACTATCAGCCTGGCTCGGCGGTCGTGCTGCAGGATGGCGATAGAAGCCTATGGGTCTCAACGCTGACGCGCGAGCCCATGCAAATTGGGGACGTAGCTGAGGCCACCGGTTTTGCAGACACGCATGGCGGCCTTTTGGCTCTCGCGCACGCCGAGGTTCTGGATAGCCATACCCAAGCTCCTGTCACCCCCAAAAACGCCACTTGGCGTCAATTATCCTTCTGGGGCAGAAGCGTCCTCGGTGGCATGGATTACGATCTGGTTTCAACTCAGGGGCGTGTTGTAACCGCCGTCCGTCTGGCAGCGCAGGATGAGTATGTGATCTCCGCGGATGGGCGATTGTTTACTGCCATCTACCACCACCCCCCGGCACCCGCCACGCCACCACCCATGTTGCAAGTTCCTCCAGGGTCCACAATTCAGGTCACCGGCATCTGTGTGGCCTTGGATGCGAATCCATATAACAATGAGGAGCCGTTCAATATCCTCATGCGCTCGTTCAACGATATCCAGGTGCTTGCAAAGCCTTCTTTACTGAATGTGCGCAATCTCACCATGGTTGTTATTTTTCTGCTGGCACTGGTGGTGATTGCCGGATCCAGAAGCTGGTTGGTCGAGCGCAGGGTTCGGCTGCTGCACGCCGAGTTGGCCTATCTTGAGCGGCGCCGCAGCCACATCCTTGAAGACATCAACAGCTCTCGTCCCCTGGCCGAGATCATTGAGCAGATCACCGAGTTGGTCTCCTTCAGACTGCGCGGCGCTCCTTGCTGGTGCGAGATCGCCGATGGAGCAAAGTTGGGCAACTGCCCTGAAAAGCCTGAAACGCTCCGCATTGTACCCAGAGAGATTCCCGCTCGTTCCGGGCCGCCCCTCGGCAAGGTCTATGCCGCCTTTGACCGGCACACCAGGCCAGGTGCGGTTGAGGCGGAGGCCCTCTCCATTGCCACTGAATTGCTCACGCTGGCCATCGAGACCCGGCGCCTCTACTCTGACCTGCTCCATCGCTCGGAGTTCGATCTGCTTACTGACATCCAGAACCGCTTCTCCCTGGAGAAGCACATGGCTGCCCTGATTCAGTCCGCACGAGAGACAGCCAGCATCTTTGGTCTCGTGTATATCGACCTCAATGGTTTCAAGCAGGTGAATGATCTCTATGGACACCAGATTGGGGACTTCTACCTGCAGGAAGTGGCTCTGCGCATGAAGCGCCAACTGCGCCCCGGCGACATGCTGGCGCGCCTAGGCGGCGACGAGTTTGCGGTACTAGTTCCAGAGGTGCGCAACCGCACTGAGGTCGAAGAGATTGCTCAGCGATTGGAGCACTGCTTCGACGAGCCTTTTATCGCGGAGAATTGCACTGTGCATGGCTCGGCCAGCGTAGGCATTGCACTGTATCCCATAGACGCCAAGAGCGAAGATAGCCTGCTCAGAGCCGCTGACGCCGCCATGTACGAGAGGAAGCACGCCAGCGCAAAGGTGGCATCTCTCTATTAATTTCGTCCATAGTTGTTGCAAATTGCTCGCTGTCGCTTCTCCACGTTTTGTCCGATTGCGCTGGGTAATTGTGCACATTGGAAGACCTTCGCTGCCCGGTCAGTTCTCCTGGTTCCAGGCTCCTGCCCCAAGGGAATCTCTGTCAGCAGTCCATAACAAAGGCCCGGCTTGCGCCGGGCCTTTGAAGTTGATGATGCTGTTCCTTGATCCGGCTCCCTACTCGGCCGCCATCTCTTCAGCTTCGCCTTCCTGGCGCATCAGTTCCAATTCGCGCTCGGCGGCTTCAATCTCCGCCGTAACTTCCTGCTGCACACGAGCCGCCGCTTCTTCCAGTTCCGGTGAGAGCTGGACGTTGCGGTAGTACTCCAGGCCCGTGCCGGCGGGAATAAGGCGTCCGACGATCACGTTTTCCTTCAAGCCGCGCAGGTTGTCGATTGCGCCGTTGATGCTGGCTTCCGTCAACACGCGAGTCGTCTCTTGGAAGCTGGCGGCGGAGATAAAGCTGTCCGTCGAGAGCGAGGCCTTGGTGATGCCGAGCAGCAGCGGACGCCCGATTGCCGGACGGCCTCCATTGGCCAGCACGCGCTCGTTCTCTTCGCGGAAGCGGAAGCGATCAACCTGCTGTTCAAGCAGGAAAGTCGTATCACCCACTTCGTCGATGCGCACCCAGCGCAGCATCTGACGCACAATTACTTCGATGTGCTTGTCAGAGATCGCCACGCCCTGCAGACGGTATACTTCCTGGATCTCGTTCACCAGGTAGCCTTGCAGCGCCTTTTCGCCCAGCACAGCGAGAATGTCGTGCGGGTTCAAGGGGCCGTCCATCAGCGGATCGCCGGCACTAAGCCGCTCGCCTTCCTGGACGTTCACATGAATACCGCGGGGCACCGAGTATTCCTTCTCGTCGCCATTGTCGGCCGTCACGTAGATCTTGCGCTGGCCCTTGACCACTTCGCCAAACCGGACAACACCATCAATTTCGCTGATGATGGCCGTCTCGCGAGGCTTGCGGGCTTCGAACAGTTCCACAACGCGGGGCAGACCACCGGTAATGTCCTTGGTACGCGTGCTCTCCTTGGGAATCTTCGCCAGCACGTCGCCCGGACCCACTTCGTCGCCGTCCTGAATCATCAGGTGAGCGCCGCGCGGCAGCAGGTAACGCTTGTGCGCCTTGGCGTTCTTCACCATAAACGCCGGTTGGCGTTTTTCATCGGGAGCGTCGGCAACCACCCAACGGGAGAGACCGGTAACTTCATCCACTTCCTCGTTGAGGGTGATGCCTTCCTGCAGATCCTTGAACTGAACCGTGCCGCCGATTTCCGTGAGGATGGAGTAGGTGTACGGGTCCCACTCAGCCAGCACTTGGCCCAGCTTTACAGCCTCGCCGTCCTTCACCTTCATGCGAGCGCCGTACACAACCTGGTAACGCTCCTTTTCACGGCCGCGCTCATCCTGGATTGCGAGCGAGCCGGAACGGTTCATCGCAACCAGCGTGCCGTCCTTGCTCTCTACGTAGTTGAGATTGATAAAGCGCACATAGCCGTTGTTCTTGGCATCGAGTCGCGACTTGTCCTGCACACGGCTAGCGGTTCCGCCCACGTGGAAGGTACGCATCGTCAGCTGCGTTCCAGGCTCGCCGATGGACTGTGCCGCGATAACGCCGCAGGTCTCTCCCAGTTCCACCATGCGGCCGGAACCAAGGTTACGCCCGTAGCACAACGCGCACACGCCGCGGCGGGATTCGCACGTAAGCACAGAGCGGATCTTCACCTTCTCAACGCCTGCACCCTGAATCGCAGAAGCGCTGTCTTCATCGATTCCCTGGTTCACATCCACAACAATGTTGCCGTCGTAGTCCTTGATGCGCTCCAGGGTTACGCGGCCAATAATGCGGTCGCGCAGCGGCTCAATAATCTCGCCGGACTCGACGATGGCGCCTACATAGATGCCTTCGACAGTTCCGCAATCGTACTCAGTGACAATAACGTCCTGTGCCACATCGACAAGGCGACGAGTCAGGTAACCGGAGTCAGCCGTCTTCAGCGCGGTATCAGCCAGGCCCTTTCGTGCGCCGTGCGTTGAAATAAAGTATTCCAACACCGTCAGACCTTCTCGGAAGTTCGCGGTAATCGGCGTTTCAATTACCTCGCCCGAAGGCTTGGCCATCAATCCGCGCATACCGCTCAACTGACGAATCTGCTGCTTCGAACCACGAGCGCCAGAGTCGGCCATGATGTAAATCGGGTTGAATGCGCCTTCGTCGTCAGCGCGCTTCATGTTGCCAAACATCTCGTCGGCCACCTGATCGGTAACCGCGGACCACATCTGGATGACCTTGTTCGAGCGCTCGCCGTTGGTAATGGCGCCGTCCATATATTGCTTCTGGACTTCGATCACCTTCTGGTCGGCCGCATCCACGGTCGTGTACTTGCTGGCCGGAATCACCATGTCATCCAGGCCAACGGACAGGCCGGACCGGGTGGCATAGTTGAAGCCCAGCGTCTTGATGCGGTCAAGCATCCCAACCGTCACTTCAAGGCCCAGGTTCTGGTTGCAATAGTTCACCAGTTGCCCAATACCCTTCTTCTTCAGCAGGCCGTTCACGAATGGCATGCCTGGAGGCAGCGAATCGTTCAGGATTACGCGGCCCACGGTGGTGGAGATGTACTGCTTGTTAAAGTCCACCGGCTCCGTGTGCGTCAGATCCTGATCGTCATACGCGGTGGTCATGTCCAGAACCTGGCCTGTGTAGCGCAACCGGATGGGCGAGAGTGTCTCGACCTCCTTGGCTTCAAGCGCCATCAGGATCTCTTCGGTGTTGGCAAACACGCGTCCTTCGCCTTTGCCGCCCTTCTTGGCCTTGGTCAGGTAATAGAGGCCGAGCACCATGTCCTGTGTAGGCACGGTGATGGGGTGGCCAGAAGCCGGCGACAGAATATTGTGCGAAGCGAGCATCAGCACGCTGGCTTCAATCTGCGCCTCAGGAGACAGCGGAATGTGAACAGCCATCTGATCGCCGTCAAAGTCGGCGTTGAACGCTGTGCAAACCAGCGGGTGAATCTTGATCGCCTTGCCTTCAACCAGCACCGGTTCAAACGCCTGAATGCCAAGGCGGTGAAGCGTAGGTGCGCGGTTCAGCAGTACAGGATGATCCTTGATCACTTCCTCAAGAATGTCCCACACCACCGGCTCCTGCATCTCGACCATTTCCTTGGCCTGCTTGATGGTGGTGCACTGGCCGGTCTGCTCCAGACGGTGATAGATGAATGGC
>Ga0316226_1003757_pt1 | contig 12669 bp, 5 predicted proteins | sample TBH18017metaG_FD_206009 | JGI IMG/M metagenome (GOLD analysis project Ga0316226, IMG submission 206009) | Freshwater microbial communities from Trout Bog Lake, Wisconsin, USA - TBH18017 | ecosystem: Environmental > Aquatic > Freshwater > Lake > Hypolimnion/Profundal zone | place: USA: Wisconsin... | reverse complement strand
TTCCAAATACGTTAAATGCCACGTTGCCACTAGCAGCATTGCCACTCAGAACATCAGTGTTCCCTAGTGTCATGCCCAGTGTCAATGTGATAGTATCGTTAGCTGGCAATGGTGTGTTAAAGTTGATGTAATGCTGTCTGGACAATGCAGCACCTTGTGGCTGAACTGCCAGGCTAAATGTGGTAGCCAGGCTGTTGGTATTACAAACGCTCACTGTGCTAACAATAGTGCTAGTAGCTGCTGGCACCGTATAGATAGTGGTTTGTGTGTTTGCTGCGGGGTTGATCTGTCCCAATACTCGATATGTTATTGCCATTGTAGTTCCTTAACTTGCACCCATTAACATGAATGGATGCGGTATATTATATTCAACTCTGGTCACTGTTCCTGCTGCGGCATTACTGGTCACAAACAGATTACCTCTCACTGTGGTGTTACCAGTTGTGATCAGTGTGGTGACTGTTTGTGTTCCTGTAACAAAGTTGTTGGCCAGATAAGTGTTGGCTGTTACCGTCAAATTGCCGTTTACTGTCAAATTACCAGTGACTGCGCTGCCAACACCTGCGCTGGTTGGGCTAGACTGTACATCAACCCAAACCAACTGTGTTCCATCGTTGATGTATTCGTATAAGGTGTCTGCAGCCTGGTAGTACCATTGATCGCCCACGTGAGCAGATGCTGGTACTGTGTTGCTGGCCGTGTAAGTAATACCAGTGCCACTGCCGCTACTGTAGGCATTACCGTTGGCCCAGAACACACCGTTAGTGGTGATTACATTACCAACTGTTGCAGTTCCTACAATTGAGATAGTATTACTATAGGTAAATTCGTTGGTTGTTGTATTGTAGGTTACAATATTGCCAACGTTACTGGTATCATTGCGTACTGCACTTACAATAAATCCAGCTCGGCCGCCATCGTTTAAAGTAGCGCCGCTGGAATTCAATATGATACTTGGTGCAGACTGTACTACACCGGCACTGTTACCAATTGCTATTGCGTTGCTTGCTTGGTTGTTGGATCCAGCATTTGGGCCAACTGCCACTGCACCTTGACCTTGGTATTGAGTACCAGCATAAGAACCAATAGCAACCACATTGCCGTTGCTGCTGTTAAAACCAGCATTGTAACCAATCAATACGCTTTGGGCGCCAGCTGTGTTTTGTCCGGCCTGACCACCAATTACAACACTGTATGCACCTTGTGTATTATAACCAGCGTAAGTACCAATACCAATAGCGTAAGTACCTTGACTGATTGCTCCTGCACTTGCGCCCAGAGTGACTGTTGTTTGAGTAGTTTTTAGACTACTGAATGTTGCTGCACCCGGGGTAGTTCCACCAATAGTGCCAGGGCTTGCTGGGTTAAAGTTACTACTGACAAATGGTGCACCGTTGGCATAGAAAAATCCTGTGGCTAGCACATTGCCTGATATGGTATTACCCAATGTAGTTATACTATTGGCCGTAATGTTGCCGGTTGTGATGTTGGCATAACTGGTCACAGCTATGTTGGTGTTGGTAGTACCGTCACTAGTAGTAAAAGCTGTGACAAAGCTCTGTGAGTTTTCATTCCAATACAGAGCCACGTTTGATACTAGTCCGTTGGCACGATTGAATAAGAATCCAACGTCTACATTGGCCTGGGTAGATGCTTGGTGTAAGACCGTGATGGGATCCACAAACCATTCAACGTTCGTATCAATGTCCCAAATCTTTGGTCTAGTTAATGCCATCTTTTTCTCACTCTATCACGTATTTATCCAAAACAAAAGGGGCCTCGGCCCCTTTATAGAGTGTGTTGATTTAGAATCTGCCCACAACCACTTCAATGACACCTTTGCTGTTCATTGGGAAATCTTGTAGTGCTTTACCAATCACTTGTCCAACGCCTGCACCGTTGTTGGATTTGGCATAGCCCCAACCTGCACTGACCATTAGATCACCTTTGGCAACTGGTCCTACTACCATACAAGGTACACGTCCTGTCAGTGCCAGTGCGGTGACATTGGGTCCAGATAATGCACCATTCATCAGGTGAGCTGGGTTAGTAGAAACTACTCCTGCTACACGGGTTGTATCAGCATCAGCTAGTGTAACTTCTGCTGTGCCACCAAACTGCAATACAGTACCCGGATTGTAGTATTTGTCTGCTTGATAGTTTTCTGCCAAGTCAGCGTATTTGGCTGTAGTACTTGTACCATAAAAGTTAATACCGTAAATATTGTTAAAATATGCAGCAGTAGATCCAATATCAATTGCGGCGTTAGCACCTGGCAATACTTTGCCGCTGTTCACAGTAATACCGGTTGCTGTTAGTGCGTTAACGTAAGCATTGTTCCAATATGCACTAGTAGATCCCAAGTTCACCGAAGCATTAGCGTTTGGAACAACTGCCGCGCTAACGGTCAAACCAGATAGTGTACCAACTGCTGTGATGTTTGTTTGACTAGCTGTTTGTAGTGTACCTGTTAATGTTGTTGCACTACTAGCACCAATTGATGTAACACCAGCGAGTGTTGTGATGTTTGGTTGGCTTGCACTAGAACTATTCAGTGTACCATACAATACTGCACTTGCGTTGCCAATGGTAGCACCGTACACGTTTGTGGCTGTCACTGTACCAAACTGACCGCTTGCTGCGGCATTACCAATGGTGGCCGCATTGACTGCACTAGCTGTTAGTAAACCAGTCAATGTTGTAGTAGCACCACTCAATGCTGCTCCAGCGTTGCCAATGGTAGCACCGTACACGTTTGTGGCTGTCACTGTACCAAACTGACCACTTGCGCCTGCATTGCCAATGGTGGCAGCATTGACTGTAGTAGCGGTGATAAAAGTAGCAGTTTCTGTGTTAATTGTGGTTGTAGTACCGTTGACTGTGAAGTTGCCAGGAATAGTTAGTCCTGTAGAAGTAAAGGTGGCAACGTTGGCCCCACCTACACCAACTGTAACAGATGCAGAGTTGACGTTTACGTTGCTGGTGCTCTGATATATTTGATTACTGCTCAAGCCACCAAAGCTGCCGCCGCCGGTGACTGTGATGTTACCGCTTGTGATAACGTCGCCGTTACCTGCAAAAATTGTTGCCGGTCCTGCTGTGAGACCGTTTTGTACTATGAAGTTTGTATTTACGCTTGCTACCATTTTGTTTCCTTGGTTCCATATTCCCCAAAAGGATTAGAAGTCAGGGTAGACCATCTACCCCAACCAATTAAATTGCCATGTAATCTCGTTTGATTCTCAAGATTGTGTTGGCGTTTGTTGTAGTAGCCTGCAATTGAGCAATGTTACCACTTGTTGATCCACTGTAGGTTACTAGTGTGTTACCCGCAGTGTTGATTCTACCATAGGCTGTTAGGTACACGGATCCAGCACCTGCACCGTTACCAGTGTGTACCATGTGTACTTCAGTCATTTCACGAATGTTTGTACCGGCCAGTGTTGCTGTGATAGTGTATTTTGCACTGCTGTAGCTGTTAGCAAACAAGTTGTCAACGACACTGGTACCAGCACTGGCAATAGTCACGTTTGAACCATTGGTTACGAAACCACCGTTGGTGTCAATAGTATACTGTGTAGTCTGTGATGATGTACCAGTTGTAAATGTTACACCAGTTCCTGTGATCACGTTGACTGTGTTGTAGCCACTGGTATCGCTCAATCCAGTAACTGTGGTAGTTGTAGTCAACATACGAACGTCAATCACGTCACCGTTAGCTGGATTTTCAGTGAATGTTAGTGTTGTACCACTTACTGAGTAGGCCAATGTTGGGATCTGTACCACACCGTTGATAGACACAATACAACTGTTGGTTGTTTGGCTACTTGGCAATGTGAATGTTGCAGTAGATCCTGTTCCAGTAAATTGTGCATCAGCAATAACTGTAAAGTTACTTGAAGCTGTTTGCCAACTTGTACCGTTGTACCATTCAATTGCGTTGGCAGTTGTACTGTAACGGAACATACCAGCAACGTCACTATAGCCTGCACTACCTGGACGTTGTGCGTTAGTACCAACTGGTAGTAAGATCGAGTCTGTGGTGTTGATGTTTAGTTTAGCACCGTTGACCACGTTGGTTGCTGATGCGCTGTTACCAACAATTACTGTGTCGTATGTGGCGTTTGGACGTGCCCAAATCAATGTGCTGTCGTTTTTACCTTTAACTACTACATCGTTACCTGCTGCTTGGTTACCGTTCAAGTATACCGCGCCACCTAAGAATACGTTGCTACCAAAACTTGCACCGCCCCAAACTTGTAGCGCACCTGTGTTGGCTGCTGGACTTGCGTTGGTTGGCAATTTGATTGAGAATGTACCGCTGGTACTTGCATTACCATGGAAGCGAGCAACTTCACTGTTTGAATAGAAGCTGCCAACACCAATTACAATGTCATTGTAGCTGCCGGTCCAGTCTGTGCTCAATACCAAGTTGCCGCCCACTGTTGAGTTGGCAGCGCTGGCAAACAAGTAACCATCGTTGGCTTTGGTTATTGAGTATACCGGGTCGTTAAAGCCGTCACCAGTAAAGCCCATGTCCATCCAACCGTGGTCATTGCTTGGACCAGGATAGTTGTTACCGTAGGCAATAAAGTCACTAGAACCAGTGTTTGTACCGTTGATCAGTGCGTCTTGTGTATACTGTACACCAGCACCGCTGGTACTTGTACCACGTTTGACAGCAATAGCGCTGGTCAAAGTTGTTGCTTGTGCGCTAGAGCCAACAAACATCTGTCCACCAATGTTGATGTTACCAGTAATTGCTGTACCGCCAGTTACTTGTAAGGCACCAGTTGAGTTGTTTGTAGTAGCTACACCACTACCAGCAATGATTGCACCGCTGGCACTCAACTGTCCGTTGACTTGTAGTGTTTGGATATAAGAAGTACCTGAGCCGTTAAATGCTGTTGCACTCAATGTACCAGTGTTTGGTACATAGCTCAAGCTACCGTTGACCTGTGCTTGAGTGTTGCCAGTGGTTGATTGTCCGCTCAACATTGGGTAGTATGTACCACCGCTAGTATTGTTTGTTACGCCAGCATATATAGATGTGTTGGCACTAGCGACACCAGTAATACCAGAACCGTTAATGTTGGTCAAGTATGCACCAGAACCAACAAAAGCTGTTGCATACAAGTTGCCGCTGCTTGGGTTGACGTTGATTGTACTCACTGCGCCCAATGTGCTGTTACCAGTTGTAACGTTGGCAAAAGGAATATAGTAGGTTTGGTTGTTGCTTAATGGTGTAATCTGTTCGTAGATGGCAACGTTGGCTGTTGCTACTGTGCCAGTTACGTTTGCACCAGTTAATGATGTGATACTTGCACCACTACCAACTAGACTTGCACCTGTGTTACCAATTGTGGCTGCATTGACTGTTGTGGCTGTTACTGTACCAAACTGACCACTTGCTGCTGCATTACCAATTGTGGCAGCATTGACTGCACTGGCTGTTAGTAAACCAGTTAATGTTGTAGTAGCACCACTTAGAGCTGCTCCTGCATTACCAATAGTGGCTGCGTTGACTGTTGTAGCTGTTAACAGGCCAGTTAATGTGCTAGTTGCACCGTTTAATGCTGCTCCTGCATTGCCAATTGTAGCTGCGTTTACAGTAGTTGCTGTAACTGTGCCAAATTGACCACTTGCTGCTGCATTACCAATAGTGGCTGCGTTGACTGCACTGGCAGTTAACAATCCGGTTAGTGTTGTTGTTGCACCGCTTAAGGCAGCGCCTGCATTACCAATAGTGGCTGCATTGACTGTGGTTGCTGTAACAAATCCAAATTGTCCGTTGGCACCTGCATTGCCTACTGTTGCTGCGTTTATGGTAGTAGCTGTTACTGTACCAAACTGTCCACTTGCTGCGGCATTACCAATAGTGGCTGCGTTGACTGCACTAGCTGTCAGCAAACCAGTCAATGTTGTAGTAGCACCACTCAACGCTGCTCCGGCGTTGCCAATGGTTGCAGCATTTACAGTAGTAGCTGTTACCGTACCAAACTGTCCACTTGCTGCGGCATTACCAATAGTTGCTGCTTGGACTGTGCTGGCTGTTAATCCACTGGCAGCATTCAATGATGTAAATGAACCAGTACTGGCTGTGGTTGATCCGATGGGAGTGTTCTGAATACTGCCAGCGTACAATGCGCCAGCAATACCTGCGCCACCTGCTACGTATAGCGCACCGCCTGTGGCCTGTGTTGTGCCTGTGGCAGCAGTAGTATTGGCCACAATCAAGTTACCAATCTGCAATGCTTCCCAATTGCTGTTGGTAAAGTTGACTATGCCGCCAGCGGGTTCTGGAGTATTGGCAAACAGTTTCCAAATACCTGCTGTGTGATCACGTACAAATCCAGTGTGTTGATATGGGGTACTACCAAATGGGCCAAAGTGACTATAAAAACCAATTTCGTAGTTGTAGTTACTTGGTGTATTGGCATTCAAATATAGTAAAGGATCTGTTACTTCAAGAATCTGTGTTGTTGTGCTGATCAAGTTACCAGCATACACGTTGCCAGCAACATACAAGTTGCCGCTGATGCCTGCGCCGCCAACAATTTGCAGTGCGCCGCTATTGTATTGAGATGCGTTGTTGTCTGGACCAGTCAAAGTGATGCTGGTACCATTAAATGTACCAGCACTGATTGTACTTGTGCTTGGGTTGATGTTGACACTTGTGACTGCGCCCAGTGTACTATTTCCATTAGTTACGTTAGCAAACGGCACATAGTATGTTTGGTTGTTGTTCAACGGAATAATGTTTTCGTAGAATGCAACATTACCAGATATTGCAGATATACCAGTCAATTGAGCGCCGTTACCAATGAATACAGCACTGGTGTTACCAATCGTTGCTGCATTGACTGTGGTTGCTGTAACAAATCCAAATTGTCCGTTTGCGCCCGCATTACCAATAATGGCTGCATTTACTGAACCGGCTGTCAACAGACCAGTTAGCGTAGTTGTCGATCCACTCAGTGCTGCTCCAGCATTGCCAATCGTTGCTGCATTGACTGTGGTTGCTGTAACAAATCCAAATTGTCCGTTTGCACCTGCATTACCAATAGTGGCTGCGTTGACGCTGCTGGCAGTTAGCAAACCAGTTAGCGTAGTTGTTGATCCACTCAGTGCTGCACCAGCATTACCAATAGTAGCTGCATTAACACTACCTGCTGTCAATAGACCAGTCAAAGTACTTGTTGCGCCATTTAGTGCAGCACCTGCATTACCAATGGTGGCAGCATTGACTGTTGTGGCTGTTAACAAACCAGTCAAGGTAGTTGTGGCGCCACTTAGGGCTGCACCTGCGTTACCAATAGTAGCTGCGTTCACGGTACTAGCAGTGATAGTACCAAATTGTCCGCTTGTACCAGCATTACCTAACGTAGCGGCGTTGACTGTGGTAGCTGTTACAGTGCCAAACTGACCACTGGCGCCGGCATTACCAATTGTGGCTGCGTTAACAGTACTTGCAATTAAAGTACCAAACTGACCACTGGTGCCTACGTTGCCAATAGTAGCACCATAAACGTTTGTTGCTGTAACTGTGCCAAACTGACCGCTTGCCCCTGCATTACCTATGGTTGCTGCATTAACTGTAGTTGCTGTTAATGTTGTTCCAACACTGGCTGAGCCACTTGTGGTCAACGTTGCTCCAGTTAGAGCAGCACCAGTATTACCAATCGTAGCAGCATTAACAGTTGTTGCTGTAACTGTGCCAAACTGACCGCTTGTGCCAGCATTACCTACAGTAGCAGCGTTCACAGTTGTGGCTGTAACAAATCCAAACTGTGCGTTAGCACCTGCGTTACCTATGGTTGCTGCATTGACTGCGCTGGCTGTCAACAGGCCAGTTAGTGTAGTTGTGGCACCACTTAAAGCAGCACCTGCGTTACCGATTGTTGCGGCATTGACACTACCTGCTGTCAATAGACCAGTTAATGTCGTAGTAGCGCCACTCAATGCTGCACCAGCATTACCAATGGTGGCAGCGTTTACTGCGTTGGCTGTTACTAATCCAGTAATTGTTACAGTAGAGCCAACGTGCGCTGCACCTGTGTTACCGATTGTGGCAGCGTTTAGAGTTGTGGCTGTAATTGTACCAAACTGACCTGTGGCTGCTGCATTACCAATTGTTGCCGCTTGTACGCTGCTGGCTGTCAACCCCGAGCCAGCGTTTAATGACGTAAATGCTCCTGTGCCAGGAGTCACGTTGCCAATGGCCACTGCCTGTAGGCCGCCTGTGCTGATTGTGTTAAATGTAGCAGCACCAGCAGACAATGCACCCGACACTGTGGCTGTGACCATTGTGGTGTTGCCAGTTTTGACGTTGGCATAACCACTGTTGTTGATACTGGTTGCACCAGTACCTGTATCTGTTGTGATTAAGGATTCAAATGCTTGATCGTTTTCTACCCAAACCCAAGCGCTGTTTACAGCTGATCCGTAAGGAGCAAGTGCGCTCAAGTTACGGTTGACCAACATACCAATGTCGTATCCGCTCAAACTACCAGTGTAACCGTTGTTGAATACAACCAGGGGATCGTTGATGTAGGTATTGGTAGCGTTAATTGTTGTGGTATTACCTGTATTACTCAAGAACAAGTTACCGTTGATGGTAACGTTACTGTTCAGCGTAATAGTTGGGGCAAATAGGTTACCAGTGAGCGAACCAGATTGCAGTTTAGCATAGGCAACAATGGTGCTGTCTGTAATCTGATTATTCTGAATACGGGTAATTGACATTGAATCGTCCTTAAATCTTCGTTATAGTGTATTTAGTCAGCCCACACCGAAACACCCAAACGGGTTTAATATCATTTAAACGTTGAAGTAAGTACGCTGAATGCGTAGTTGATTCTGGGGGATTGTGCCTTGTGCCAGCAGGTTTACAGTGGATCCATTGACGTTTGCTGTGAAAGTCACTGTGTTTGCACCTGTGTTTAGCAGTGCGTAGGCTGTTGTGACCACAGTAGACCCAAACTGAGTCAACCCAACTTCTGCATATTGACTGTCATATGGACTGGTGCTTGATATTAAATATTTTGCACTGCGATACAGGCCGCTGTTAAAACTGTCAATGATAGTTGGTGCTGTGTTTACTGTAATGTTGGTCGAATCAACAATTTCATAATCAAGACTTGATGATGCTGCTGACGCAATGTAACGAATATCAATAATGTCAGTGGATGCTGGAACTTCTGAAAAAGTAATAGTTGTACCTGAAACAGTATAAGCTGATCCAGGTGCCTGCATGGTACCGTTAATACTGACCAACAAGCCGGCTGCTGTTGACGTTTTGTTCAGTGTAAAACTGGCAGTACTGCCGCTTGGAGTAATCTGCTGGTCCGTAATACTGTTGGTAACTGGAATCCAAGCAGCACCGTTATAGTATTCAATTGTAGATATTGTGCTGTTGTATCTAAGGTAGCCTGCTATGTTTGCAGCAGGATATTGCAAACTGGTTCCTACAGGTAATCCTACTGCTGTGGTGTTATTGAATACTGTGACTGTGGTTTGATAAGGTGTAATGGTATCAGCAAAAACGTTACCATATGTACCTCCTGCTAAGACCACGTTGCCAATTGTAATGTTACCCGATACAGCCAAATTGCCAGCAGCAATGTTGCCTGTGTTTGTAAGCAAGTAAGCTGCCACATTGGCATTTGAATAGGAGTTGGTAACTGGCACGCTGGTAAGGTAAGCTGCGTTACCAATCAAATAGCCAGCCGACACGTTGCCTGTTACTGTCAAATTGCCCAATGTACCAATGTTGTTGATGAACGGCTGGTTGGGTGTTTCTACAGTACCATATAAGTTTGCTGAGATATTGCCAGCAGTGATGTTACCTGTAGCGGTTATGTTACCGTTGACAGTTATGCTGCCATTCCCACTAATAGTATTGCCTGCAATTGAGATATTGCCAATGGTCAAGTTGGCAAAGTTATTGATACCAGTGACACCAGTGTACCGTGCGCCAACTACGTAGACTACGTTGCCTGCAACTGCACTAGGCACGTTGGTATCAGCAAAGTTAACAATACCTGCTATGTAGTCAAAGTACCAACTGTCTGAGTTACCAGATCCGCCAACTGGCAAGTTGATGCCTGTTGTCTGTGGGCTCGACGTCCCACTTGGTGCTGCATACAGTTTGACTTGATAACCTGCACCAAATTGTGGACTGATCCAATTGGTCAAGTTTGTAGCCCAAGTTTCGTTGGCAGCAGACTCTGCCAGTGACACTGCCTGTACTGTGCTGGTAGTACTGTCGCGATATACTGTGACTACGCTACTATTGCTGGTAGGCAATGTGGTAACATTGGGAATATAATAGTCTTGTTGCCAAACTGTAGAGCCAGGACTCAACTGTGGACTTGCGTTGGCTTCGTTGGCAGGACTCTTGGCCGTGCCAGTATCTGTCTTAGAAACCCCACTCAGCTTCTTGTACAATATGTCAACTTTTTGTGAATCTGTAATTGCCATGTTAGTTAGTTGGGTTTGCTATGCTTAATGCGGTTAAACTTTGTCCGCTAGTTAGTTTTACACGAATGTAGATACTGCTTACACTGGTTACTGTACCAGGCGTAAATGTCACGTTGTAGGTTCCGCTGCTGTTCAATGTTGCTGCTCCGCCTGTACTGCATCCTGTTGATCCATTGCCACCTGTGCCTGTGCCTGGTACACCAGAACCTGCATAGGCTGCTGCCATATTTAACCATCCATTGGTTGGTGCTGCTGTTGTATCAATTGAGCTGCCAGGCATGGCTACCCATAGTCCAGTAATTGAACCTGTGTAGCTGATGTTGAACTTGCCAACTGAACTCTTGGTCCATTTGAATGTAAAGTATTGACTTGTACTACGCCCACTCAAGTTTGGGCCTACAGGTAAAAATCCTGTACTATAGTTTGTTTGATCGTACTGTATCTTGGCAGCTACATTGGTAGCATCAGTTGTATAGAACGGTCCTGTAGTGCTGTTAAATGTTGATTCGCTGCCGGTGTAGGCAGGATTATCAGCTGCTGTGCCTGCATCAGGATTGGCAATACGGAAAGCTGCACTTGCACCTGTATAGCTGTTGGTAATGCTGGTTTCTTCAATCTGAGTGCTTGTACCAGTCTTATAAAGTATATAAGTTGCAGGAGCACTAAATCCCCAGCTTGTGCTATTGTAGTTATTACTTACTGTAATGCTTGGTCCTGCACTGGCTAGTGCGTTACCAAATCCACTATTGATGTTGGATGTTGTTGTAAAGGCAATGTTTGCTACATTACTTCTGCTAATAGGTGTTGTTACACCTGCTGTAGCGTAGCTGACCAATGCCGGTGCTGCAAATGCACCGTTGGCACTGCTTGACGATATCAAGTTTGTTGAGTTAGGATAAGTGTCACCGCTAATATTTTGTACACCACCTTTTAGTGTAAAACCAGCACTACTAGTAAACATAGGAATAGTACTTGAATAACCAACCACGTTACTACTCAATGCCATACTGGTTCCTGTAAATGCTGGGGCGCTAGGGGCTGAATTATCGTAATACCAAGTAATAGTGTTAGTGGCAGTGCCTGAGCCTGTGTAGGCAATGTTAGCTCTATTCCAACCTGCAGGGATACTAGATGTTGCTGATGCACTAGCACTGAACACGTTCCAGAAACCTGCTGTTACTGTGCTGACTACCACATGATAGTCTTCTGTTGCACTGATTACCAAATTGCCGTAGGTACCGTTGTCTGCGCTGGTTGGGCTTGCACCAAACAGGTGATAGCTGTTGTTGCCAGCAATGTTGCCGTTTAAGTAAAGTTGTACATTACCACCGCTAGGTGTAGTACCACTGTTTTGAATTGTGTTGGTTGCCAGCGTTGCTACTCTGGTAGCATTAACTGATGTGCCGCCTGCAACGCTTAAGTTTCCCCAGCCGCTGTTGTCTGTCTGTACAAAGTTACACATTAGGCCACCGCTAGTTGCTGTGCTTAATGTAAGAGTAGTGCTGTTAGGAAAGTTAGGAGGACTCGGTGGAACTAGTTTACCAAGGATAGCGTTCAACTGTGCTATGGAATCCGTCACGTCAGATGTGGTAGTTAGAGTCACAGCATTACTGACCAACTGTCCACTTACGTTTGCGCCCAACAACAAGGTGTTGGCAAAAAAGTTTGAACTGATGGTACTGGGATTAATGAATGTCAAGTTGCCAGTACCATCAGTGGCAACAATATAACCATTAGTACCACCTGTGATCTGTACGTTGGCAATGTTGCCAAGTCCAAGTTTATAACCTGGATCAAGAGTGATAGTGGTACCTCGGATATACATGTTACCAAGGTGAACGTTTCCAACAACGTCTAGGGCGTAGGCCGGCGTGGTATTATTGATACCAACATAACGATTGTTAACATCCCAATACATAAGGTTCGCATCAAGAGCAATATTAATGCCTTGGCGTTCCAAGTTGGGTTGTAACATTGGCCCATTAATGCGTCCTAGTGACATCTTGTTCCTTAGGCCGGCACGTTGGTGCTGTTAATGTTATGTATTACAACAATGGTTGTTGGGTTGATTGTACCTAGTGGTGGAGCAACGTTAAAACTTAATCCGTAGCCACTAACTGTATAATGAGTTGTAGGTTGTTGATACACACCGCCAACAAATACCGCAATGGCAGTTGGATCAGTTTC
>Ga0316226_1003756_pt1 | contig 12670 bp, 8 predicted proteins | sample TBH18017metaG_FD_206009 | JGI IMG/M metagenome (GOLD analysis project Ga0316226, IMG submission 206009) | Freshwater microbial communities from Trout Bog Lake, Wisconsin, USA - TBH18017 | ecosystem: Environmental > Aquatic > Freshwater > Lake > Hypolimnion/Profundal zone | place: USA: Wisconsin... | reverse complement strand
GGTTTGACCGAGCCGCTGGCCACGTTGGTTGCGGAAAAACGGCTGGGCGAAATCAAAGGCATCGGCGCGGCGCTGGAACAGAAAATCACGGAGCTGGTCGAGACGGGAAAATTAAAATACTACGATGAACTCAAGGCATCCATCGCGCCGGGGTTGATTGAAATGCTGGAAATTTCCGGGCTGGGGCCGAAGAAAATCCAGGCGATGAACCAGCGGCTGGGCGTTGATTCTATTGAGAAACTTGAGGCCGCGTGCAAGGCCGGCAAGGTCGCGGAGCTGGACGGCTTCGGTGAAAAAACGCAGGCGAACATTTTGGAGGGCATCGCACGCAAGCGGACTTACGCGAGCAAACATTTGTTGAGCGACGCGTGGCTGGCGGCGGAACCGTTGCTGGAGGATTTGCGGTCGCAGCCGGACGTGATCCGGTGCGGCACGGCGGGCAGCCTGCGGCGGTTCAAGGAGGTCATCGGCGACATTGACCTGCTGGCGTCGTCGAAAAACGCGGCGGCGGTGATTGAATTTTTTGTGTCGCAGCCGGGCATCGTGAAAATTCTGGCGCGCGGCGAAACGAAGGCGAGCGTGATTTTGGAGGGCGGCATCCAGTGTGATTTGCGCGTGGTGAACGATGCGGAATTTCCGTTTGCGCTGGCGTATTTTACCGGCAGCAAGGAGCACAACATCGTCATGCGGCAGCGGGCGATTCAGCGCGGCTTACGACTGAATGAATATGGCTTGTTCAAGTCGAAGGAGGAGACGCGCGATGCGAAACTGCTCGTGCCTTGCCAAACGGAGGAAGACATTTTCGCCAAGCTGGACTTGGCGTTTGTGACGCCGGAGCTGCGCGAAGATCACGGCGAATTTCTGGCGGGCGAGAAAAATGATTTGCCGAAGCTGGTCGAATGGTCGGACTTGAAGGGCGCGCTGCACAATCACTCGAACTGGAGCGACGGGCACAATTCGCTGGAGGAAATTGCGGATTACATGGAGGAGCTTGGCCTAGAATACTGGGCGGTCACAGACCACTCGAAGGCGTCGTATCAGGCGAACGGGCTGGACGCGAAACGGCTGCGCGAGCAGGTTTTGGAAATCAAAAAGCTGAACGAAAAAATCGCGGCGCGCGGCGGCGATTTCAGGCTGCTGACGGGCTGTGAGGTGGACATTTTGAAGGACCGGCTGGATTTTGACGACGACGTTTTGGCGGAATTGGAAGTGGTGGTCGCCAGCCTGCACGTTCCCAGCAGCAGCGAGGCGGAGAATACGAAACGGCTGGTTCGCGCGGCGGAAAATCCGTTTGTCCACATCCTCGGACACCCGACCGGGCGGCTGCTATTGGAGCGCGAGCCGTATCCGGTCAATGTCCATGCGGTGATTGACGCGTGCGCGGCGACGGGGACGTGGATCGAGCTCAACTGCAATCCGCGCCGGCTGGACCTGGACTGGCGGCACTGGCCTTACGCGACGGGCAAGGGCGTGAAATGTGTCATAAACCCGGACGCGCACCGAAATGCGCACGCAGGATTTCTGCGGCTGGGCGCGGGCGTGGCGCGCAAGGGCTGGCTGGAAAAGGCGGACGTGCTGAACACGCTGTCGCGGCCAAAGCTGGAACGTGAATTGAAACAAAAGCGTTACAAACACAAGGCGTAATGGCGTCAATTCCATAAATTTATGGCGGCATATCGCGGTTCAGCGATAAATAATTGCGGGAAAATTGTTTTGACGGGCAGCTTGCCCGGGTGATAAGTTTCACAGGCATTCGGCCGTTGGAATTTCTTTGAACTGGAAGAACTGTCTGCGGTCAAAAGCTGAACGTCGTATAATGAAAAAAATCTTTGTCTCGGTCGGACTGGCAGCGGCAGGCGCTGCCGGGTTGCCAGCAATCCATGCCCAGGGCATGGACGCGGGAGCTTCGCCGAAGGTTTGGAACGTGGCAGCCACCTTGCGTGGATTTTACGACGACAATTACGCGGTGGCGCACGACAAGACCGGCAGTTTTGGTTTTGAGCTGAGCCCTTCCGTCTCAGGCAACGTGGCGCTCCAGCAGACCGACATCGGCGTGCGATACACCTTCGGGATGTATTATTACCTGCAACGCGACCAAAACGGGATCAACCCGTTAGATTACACGCATCAGGGCGATTTTTGGCTGGATCACTCTTTCAACGAACGCTTCAAGCTGACGCTTTCGGACACGGTGGCCGTCGGCCAGGATCCCAAGCTGGTGCAAGGCGGGTCGACAATTCGCGTGAACGGGAACAATGTGGCCAACACCGCCACCGTCACCTTGAGTTCGGAATGGACGCGCCAGTTCAGCACGGCCACGCATTACAGCGTCTATCTGGTCAACTACAACAACGAAGGCACGAATTCGCCCAGCAATCCCAGCCAGGCGGCATTGCTGAACCGGATGCAGCAAGATGTTGGCAACACGTTCAACTGGCAGTTCCAACCGGAGACCACCGGCTTCATCGGGTATGATTTCAGCTGGGTGGACTACACCGGCAATTCGCAGATTGCGCCCCTGTATGTTTTAATCAACCCGCCAAACATCAGGAATGTTCATTATTACAGCGACTCCCGCAACTACCGCTCGCATTCCCTCTACTTGGGCGTGTCCGAGGAGTTCAGCCCCAATTTGAGCGCCGACGTCAGTCTGGGCGCGACGGAAACCGACCTGTATAACGACCCCATTTCCAAGCAGACGTCGCTGTCGCCGTATGCGAGACTGGCCGTCACCTACACGTATATGCCGGGCTGCTATGTGCAGGCCAATTTCTCTCAGTCCCAGAACGCCACGGACGTGTCCCAGCCCGGCCCCGACGGCCATTTGACGCAATATCAGGACAGCTCGGTGTTCACCATGAGCCTGAACCATCAGCTCACCCCCAAGCTGTCGGGCTCACTGGTTGGCGCGTATCAATATTCCAGCTTCAAGGACGGCGCGTATGCCAACAACACCGGGGACAGCTCGATCGATGCCGGCCTGCATCTGAATTACACGATCAACCGGCACCTTTCCGCGAATGCCGGCTATGACTTCAGCGAGCTGTTTTCCACCATCAACCAGCGCGGCAACAGCCGCAATGTGGTCTACCTCGGGCTCGGGGCGAATTATTGATAATTGCTGGATGATTAATATTAACAACTCTGAACCACTAATCCGGGAGCCAAGTCCGCAGAAGGCTCCCCTTGTTTTTTAAGATATGGACCCACTGACCCCCCCAGCGCCTCCCGAGGCCAGGCTGCACTTTCTGGACTACTGGCGCGTGATCCGCATCCGCAAGGCGATCATCATCACCGTCTTTCTCATCACCGCCATCATCGCCACGGCGGTCACCTTCATCCTGCCGGAATCCTACGCCAGCACCTGCAAAATCAAGATTGAAAACGACGTCAACGACAGCCCCGGCGGCTATGCGCCCACGCCGTCGCAGACGAGCTACGACCCGTATTTCGTCCAGACCACCTTTGAAATCATGTCCTCGTCGCTGGTGTTGAGCGACGTGGTCAACACGCTCAACCTGAATGTCGAATGGGGCAGAAAATATTTCGGCGGCGAGACGCTCAAGAGCACGGAGTCCATGGAAATGCTCCGGGGCCGCATGGCGCTCGCGCCCGTCCGCAGCAGCAAGCTCGTTTCCATCACCGTTTACAGCGACGACCCGAAGGAAGCCGCCCTGCTGGCCAACACAATCGCCCTGGCCTATCAAAATTACCGGATCAACACCCGCCGCGAAACCACCCTCAAAGGCCTGGACGTTCTCGAAGGGCAGTATCTGGACGAGTCCAACCAGATCCAGGCCGCCCAGCTGAATATCGAGACCCTCCGGCGCAACTTGGGCATCACGGTGGATCAGGCGGACTCTCCGGGTTTCACCTCCTCGCTCACCACCGAGCAGCTGCAGACGCTGCACGGCCAGATGATTCAGGACGAGCGCGCTTTTATGGAGCAGTCCAACCAGCTCGCACAGCTCAAGTCTTTTGATAACACCCGGCTTCGCGACGTGCTGCCCAATGTGGTCAACGACGGCGCCCTGTCCGACCTGCTGGCCAAGCTGCATGAGTCCGAGCAGCGCATCGCCACCCTAAAAATTGACTACGCCACCAACAACCTGAACGTGACCCGCGTCCAGACGCTGATTGACACGCTGAACCGCCAGATTGACGACCGCATCGCCGGCATCCTTTCCAGCCTGGACAGCCAGGTCAGCGGAAAGAAGGCCGCCCTGGACACGCTGACCAAGTCCGTCGAGGACGCCAAGACCCTGGACATGGAGGAATCGCAAAAATTCCAGCCCTACTATGACGCCAAGCGCAGCCTCGATCAATTACGCAGCCTGCACAACCTGCTCTATTCAAAAATCGAGGCCGAAAAGCTCGACGCGGAGATTCCGAAAAGCCAGATGGTGCAGATCACCGACCGCGCCGAACCCGGCAAGACGCCCGTCAAGCCCAACCGCACGGTCAACATCGTCCTCGGCCTGGTCTTCGGCCTGATCATGGGCATCGGCCTGGCCTTCTTCATCGAATACCTCGACACCAGCGTCAAGACCATTGACGACGTGGAACGGACTTTCCAGGCGCCTGTGCTTGGCGTGATTCCGCAAAACATCGGCTACCTTGTGGACGAAGGCTCCGAAAGCAAGCACGCCGAGGCCTACCGCGTGCTGCGCACGAACCTGCTGTTCACGCGCAAGGAAGAGACGCTCAACACCATCGTCATCGTCAGCGCCGGCGCCGGCGAGGGCAAGTCCACCACTGCCATCAACCTCGCCACCGTGTTCGCCCAGGCGGCCAACCGCGTGCTGATTGTGGACTCCGACTTGCGCCGGCCGACGCTCCACAAGCTTTTCAAGGTCACCAACAACATTGGTCTGACCAACTACCTGCTGAAGCAAAACACGCTCGCTGAAATCGTCCAGACCACCAATATTCCCAACCTCGACTTCATGGCCAGCGGCAAGCTGCCCAACAGCTCCATGGGCATCCTCGGTTCCGCGCAGATGAAGCAGATGATCGCCGAGCTCAAGCAGCGCTACGATTTCATTTTCTTCGATTCCCCGCCCATTCTCGGCGTCAGCGACGCCTCCATTCTCGCCAGTGAAGTTGACCTCGTCATGCAGGTCATTCAATACCGCCGCTATCCGCAGCCCATGACCATCCGGGCCAAGCAGATGATCGAGAAGGTCGGCGGCAACTTCGTCGGCATCGTTCTCAACAACATCAACATGTCGCAGGACGAGGGCTACTACTACTACAGCGGCTACTACCACGACTACTATTACAACCGCAGCCCCGCTGACCAGGAGGCCGAGGCCAAAACCGCCCCGGCGGCTTCGGGCGACACCGAATTCCAAACCAAACCGTCCGGCGACACCGAGATCAAACAAAAGTATTGATCAGGCCGCCTTCCGATGCTGACATAATTTGCCGATGAAACTTAAATCATTCTCCCTGTTCCGCCGAAGCCTGTTGACGCTGTTGCCCGTGCTGGCGCTGGCGCTCACGGGCTGTTCCCTCTTTTCTCATCCTGAGAAAAAAAATGTCATGGCCCAAACTTACGGGGAATCTGATACCAACGCGGACAGAGTGGCCCGGTTCCACGTCGGCGACACCATGACCATCACCTTCACCGGCCCGCCTGAACAAATGCAGACGCAGGAGCCCACCATCAAGGAAGACGGCACCATCACCCTGCCCGACATTGGCCGCGTCAAGGCCGTCGGCAAGACCCCCGGCGAACTCGAAGACGCCATCCACGACCTTTACGTCCCCAGATTCCTCACGCATCTGAACGTCACCGTCAAGACCAGCAACGACCGCGTGTATTACATCAGCGGCGAGGTGCGGCAACCCGGCCGCCTGATTTATACCGGAGCCATCACCGTCAGCAAGGCCATAACCTCCGCCGGCGACTTCACCGATTTTGCCGACCGTAGTGACGTCGTCCTCACGCGCGCCAACGGCGACCGATTCGAGCTCAATCTCAACCACATCATCTCCGGCAAGGATCCGGATCCGCCCGTCTATCCCGGCGACCAGATCAAAGTCGGCCGCCGGATTCTCTGATGATCCAATTGAAAATAATTTCCGGCTCGACGGCGGACGCCATCCAGGTCGTCCGCCGTTTTCCTTTCCGCATCGGCCGCGCGCCGGAAAACGACTTGCGCCTCGAAGCCCCCGGCGTCTGGGACAATCACCTCACCTTGGAGTTTCAGAAGTCGGAAGGAATTGTTTTGCACACCGCCCCGGACGCCTTCGTCGCCATCAACGAACAGCCGCTGACCTCCGCCCGCCTGCGCAATGGCGACATCATCTCCTTCGGCTCCGCCAAGATCCAGTTCTGGCTGGCCGCCCCGCGCCAGCGCGGCCTGCACCTGCGCGAACTTTCCATCTGGCTGCTGCTCCTCGCCGTCACCGCCTTCCAATTCGTCTTGATTTACCGGCTCGTCCGCTGATTGGACTTCTTTGCGCCTTTGCGGCTTTGCGCCTTTGCGTGGAATTTTTCAGTGCCGGAAATGCCGCGCGCCGGTGAACGCCATCGCCATCCCGCGCGCGTCCGCCGCCGCGATGACCTCCGCGTCCTTCACCGAGCCGCCCGGCTGGATCGCCGCCGTTGCGCCCGCCTCCGCCGCCGCGATGAGCCCGTCGGGAAACGGGAAGAACGCATCGCTGCAAACCACGCTGTCCGCGAGCGGCAATTTGGCCTCGCCCGCTTTCCAAACCGCGATACGGCTGGAATCCACGCGGCTCATCTGCCCCGCGCCCGTGCCGAGCGTCCGGCCTTCGCCGACGTAAAGAATCGCGTTTGATTTCAGGTGTTTCACCACGCGCCAGCCAAACAACATCGCTTTTAATTCGGCTTCCGTCGGCTGCCGTTTCGTCACGATTTTCAAATCCGCAACGGTGGTGGTTTTCAAATCACGCTGCTGCAGCAAAAATGAATCCGCGCCGACGCTGCGCACGTCCCACGGCTGCGACGTCGTCGGACATTTCACGATTTGCAAGAGACGGAGATTTTTCTTCTTCTGCAAAACCTCCAGCGCCGCCGCCGAAAATTCCGGTGCAACGATCACTTCGCTGAAAATTTCCGCAATCGCCGCCGCGCAATCGCCATCAAGTGTTTTGTTCACCGCAATGATACCGCCAAACGGCGCCTGCTTGTCCGTGGCAAACGCCTTGTCCCACGCCTCGCGCAGATTTGCGCCCTGACCCACACCGCACGGATTCGTGTGCTTCAAGATCGCGAGCGTCGGCGGGTCGTTTTTGAATTCAGCAATCAGCGCTGCCGCCGCCGTAAGATCCAGAATATTGTTGTAAGAAAGTTCCTTGCCGTGGAGCTGCTTGAAAAATTCATGGAATTTGCCGTAGAGCGCCGCCGTCTGGTGAGGATTTTCGCCGTAGCGCAACGGCTGCGCCAGCGGCGCGGAAATCGTCAGCACCTGCGGCAAAGCATTCTTATCGGCGGAAAATTCTTTCTGCAAGTGCGCGGCAATCGCCGCGTCGTAAGCCGCCGTGCGCGCATAAACTTTCGCGCACAATTTACGGCGCAGTTCCAAAGTCGTGTTGCCGTTCTCGGAAATTTGTTTCGCCACTTCCGCGTAATCAAACGGGTCAACCACGACCGTCACGCTGTCGTGATTTTTCGCGGCGCTGCGGAGCATCGAAGGCCCGCCGATGTCAATGTTTTCAATGGCATCGTGCAGCTTCACGTCCGGCTTGGCGACGGTCGCCTCGAACGGATAGAGGTTCACGACCACCAGATCAATCGGCTTGATAGCGTGCTGCTTGACCGCCGCCTCGTGCGTGGCGTTGCCGCGAATATAAAGCAGTCCGCCGTGGACGAGCGGATGCAGCGTCTTAACGCGACCGTCGAGCATTTCGGGAAAGCCGGTGTGCTCGCTGATGTCCTTCACGGCGAGGCCGGCTTCGCGCAGCGCCTTGGCGGTGCCGCCGGTGGAAATGAGTTCGACGCCGGCGGCGGCGAGGATTTGGGCGAAGGCCACAAGGCCGGTTTTGTCGGAAACAGAAAGCAGGGCGCGTTGAATTTTCACGCGCGTAAAAATCTACGAAAGCCGTGTCCGCCGCAACCGGCAAATTGCGCTTCACAGAACATTTTTTGCTACGCCGCCCGGTCTGGACGGCATGCGGCAATGAAATTGTCCGCCATTTTATGGTTTCGCCGACGCGAGTTCCGCGCCGATGGCGCGTTCGAGCCGCGCGCGCGCGGCGGCGTAATCGTGCAGCGCCTGCACCTGCGTGGTGCGCGCCTGCGTGAGCGAAGTCTCGGCGTCCAGCACGTCGAGCTGCGTGCCGGTGCCGGCATCAAAGCGCGCGTTGGCCTCGCGCAGGGCTTCCTCGGCCTGTTCCTGCACTTTGGTCTGCGAATCGAGAACTTCTTTCGCTTCAAGAAAATCGGAATACGCCGTGCGCACGTCGAGTTCGATCTGGCGGGAACGGTCTTCGAGTTCGGTCTGGGATTTTTTGTAGAGCGCCTTGGCCTGTTGCACCTTGCCGATGGTCAGCGCGCCATCAAAAATATTCCAGGTCATCTGCCCGCCAACACTCCAGCCGTCGATTTCGTCGCCGATATCGGTGCTGAAGGCGGAATTCTGCCAGCCATAGCCGGCAAATGCCTGAACGGTCGGCTTGTAGCCGGACTTGGCGTTCACGATGTTCAGGTTCTGCAACACCACCTGCTCGCGCAAATCCGTCAGCTCCGTGCGGCGTTCCAGCGCCTGCTGGATGGCGTCCGGCAAAACCATGTCCCACGGCGTGATGTCAAACGTGTCCGTGAGATTCAATGGGATGTTTTCCAAGACGTCATGCGGCAAATTGTAGCCGAGCAAATTGGCCAGAATATTTTTGGAGATGCGATACTGGCTGTTCGCGTGAAACAAATTTGGCTTGGCGTTGGCCACCGCGACTTCCGCGCGCAGCACGTTGAAATGCGGCACAGTGCCCGCGTCGAACCGCCGCTGCTGGTCGTCCAGCTCCTTTTGCAGCAGCTTGACCGAGGCCTCGTTGACGGTGATTTGCTGCGCCGCGAGCAGCACGTCATAATACGCCAGCCGCACGGCCAGCAGCGTGTCCGCGACCTGCGTCTGGTATTGAGCGATGGACTGCTTCTTCGTGGCGGACGCGGCCTGGATGGCGGCAATCAATTTCCCGCCCTCGTAAATGCCTTGAACCAGTTGAATGCCGGAATTCCAGTCTTGGTGCGGCGTGGGATATGGGGGAATTCCCGGCGGACTTTGCAGCAGCGACTGATCCATGTCCGTATATTTCCCGGTCGCCTGCAACTGCGGCAGCGCCACCGCGCGCGTCTGCACCACCACCCCCGCAGTCGCCTCAAGGTCGCTCTTCGCCTTGAGAATCGAGGCGTTCTGCGCCAGCGCGATGTTGAGGCAGTCCGCCTGCGACAACGGCCGCGACAGCCACGCCGGCGCGTTGGTTTCTTCGGCGGAAACCACGAAAGTCAAAACGGCCAGCAGCGAAAACAGCGTCAGTTTATTCATACAGCGGAACCATCCTACCATTCGGTAGGTTAAAAGTCGAATGAATCGTTTCGCTCGTAAAATTCAAGGTTCGTGGTAACGTCAGGCCGGCGTCCGTATGAAAATTTTCCTTAACACAATCTGGCTCGTGCTCGCCGCCGCGCTGCTCGGCGGCTGCGCGAAAAATTCGTCTGATGCCTTCCAGGGCTACATCGAGGGCGAATATGTTTATGTCGCCGCCCCGCTCGGCGGCGCGCTCACCAATCTCGCCGTCGCGCGCGGCGACCAGGTAAAAAAAGGCCAGCTCCTGTTCGAACTGGAACGGCAGGCCGAAGCCGCCGCCCTCACGCAGGCCGAAAAAAATCTCGCACAGGCAAATGCCAGCCTGACGCTGTCCGACTCCACTTTTCAACGCCGCCAGGAACTGCGCAATTCCCCGTCCGCCGTCATTTCCGCCGAAGAACTTGACCAGGCGCGTTCACAGCGCGACGCCGACGCCGCGCAAGTCGCCGCGCAGCAGGCCGCGCTCGACAAGGCCAAATGGTCGTTTGACCAGAAACAGCAGTTCGCGCCAGCCGACGCGCAGGTTCACGACACGCTTTACCGCAGCGGCGAATGGGTTGCGGCGGGAAACCCCGTCGTGGTTTTACTGCCGCCGGAAAATTTGAAAGTGCGCTTCTTCGTGCCGCAGGAAATGCTGCCGCAAATAAAAGTCGGCCAGACCGTTTCCGTCCAATGCGACGGTGCGCCACGTGCGATCAAGGCGACGGTGAATTACATTTCCACGCAGGTCGAATACACGCCGCCGGTGATTTACAGCCGCGAGACGCGGGCGAATCTCGTGTTCATGATCGAGGCAAAAATTCCCCTGGCGGACGCGGCGGACGTGCGCCCCGGCCAGCCGGCGGATGTGCGCCTGAATTAAAATGACCGCGCGGCAAACCCTCCACCTCCTGCGCGACCACGAATCGCGCAACGTGCTGTTCACCGAGCCGGACGGCTCGTGGCCGATTGTGTGGGAACGCGCCAAAGGCGTTCACGTCTGGGATGCGAATGGAAAAAAGTATCTGGATTTGACCGCCGCGTTTGGCGTCGTCGCCGCCGGCCACACAAATCCGAACGTCGTCAAGGCCGGGCAAAAACAGATGGGAATACTCTTGCACGCAATGGGCGACGTGCATCCGCACGCACTCAAGGCGCAGCTTGCGCGCGAATTAAGCCGCATCACGTTTGAACGGTGGGCAAAAGAAAATCCGCAATCCGCAATCCGCAATCCGCAATGGGGAAAGGTCATTTTCAGCAACTCCGGTTTTGAAGCCGTCGAATCCGCGCTCAAGACCGCGCTGCTCGCCACCGGCAAGCGCGGCGTCATCGCGTTTGAGGGCGGCTATCATGGCCTCGGCTACGGCGCGCTCAACGCCACGCACCGCGAACACTTCCGCCGCCCATTTCGCCCGCAGTTACGCGCCTTCGGCCATTTTCTGCCATTCCCCATAGCCGCGAATGTCAATTCGCGGACGGCCCCCGATCTCCGCCGATTGACATCGGCGGCCACGGAAATTTTCCACCGCGAAAAAATCGGCGCGATTCTCGTCGAGCCGGTTCAGGCGCGTGGCGGCATCAATGTTCCGCCGCCGGAATTTTTGCCGCTGCTCCGCAAACTTTGCGACGCACACGACGCGCTCTTAATTCTTGATGAGATTTACACCGGCTTTGGCCGCACCGGCAAATGGTTCGCCTGCGAACATAGCGGCGTGATTCCCGATTTGATCTGTCTCGGCAAAGCATTGACCGGGGGCTTCCCGCTCTCGGCCTGCGTCGGTCGTGCGGACGTGATGGACGCCGCGTGGCCGGCCTCGACCGGCGAGGCGATCCACACCAGCACCTTCCTCGGCCATCCCGTCGGCTGCGCGATGGCGCTGGCGCAAATTCAGGAAATCCAACGGCTGAAACTTTGCGAACGCAGCGCGGTGCTGGGCAAATTTTTGCTCGGCGAACTGAACCGAATCCGCAATCCGCAATCCGCAATCCGCATTTCCGCACGCGGCCTTGGCTTGATGGTGGGCATCGAATTGAATTTGCCGAACGGTAAGCCCGCAACATCAATCGCGCTGGCCGCCATCAAAAAGCTTTTGCATCGCGGCTACATTTTCCTGCCGGAAGGCGAATACGCCAACGTCATCAGCTTCACGCCGCCGCTGACGATTTCCAAAGCACAACTGGCCAAGGCCGTGGCGGAACTTAAAAAAGTCTTAACCACAGATTAACACAGATGGACACGGATAAAACCCAGCGCCGAGCACACGATTCTTTTCCCATCTGTGTCAATCTGTGCCCATCTGTGGCTGGTTTTCCCAAATGAAACTAACCGAAATGCGCGACCTGCTCGCCCAGCGCGACATCCAGCTCACGAAGTCGCTCGGCCAGAATTTCCTGCACGATGCGAACCAGTTGGAACGCATCGCCGCCGCCGCCGAACTGACCGCAACCGACAAGGTTTTGGAAATCGGGCCGGGGCTTGGGCCGTTGACGGAATTGCTTTTGAAAAAGTGCGGCCAAGTTCTCGCCATCGAATTGGACGGCCGGCTCGTTGATTTTTTGCAGGAGCGATACACGGCACAGCTTGCCGACGAAGCCAGCCCGCAATTGGAATTGCACCACGACGACGCGCTGAAATTTTTGCAGCGCGAGCCGCGCGACTGGCGCGATTGGAAGCTCGTCGCCAACCTGCCCTACTCCGTCGCCTCGCCGATTTTGGTGGAGCTCGCCGCCGGCGCGCGCGCGCCGAAGATGATTGTCGTCACGCTCCAACTGGAAGTCGCACAGCGGCTCATGGCGCCGACGGATGATGACCATTACGGCATCCTGACGCTGCTCGTGCAGCTCGATTTTCAGCCGCGCGGCTGGTTCAAGATTCCGCCGGGCTGTTTTTTCCCGTCGCCGGAGGTGGATTCCGCCTGCGTCTGCCTCGTGCGCCGCGCGACGCCGTTGCTCGCGGAAGAACAGCGCGAAACGTTCCGCCGCATCGTGAAGAAAGCCTTTTCGCAGCGCCGGAAAATGATGCTGAAATTGTTGAAGCAAGATTGGCCGAAAGAAAAACTGGAAGCCGCGTTTGTCGAACTGCAAATCTCGCCGATGGAACGCGCAGAGAAATTGAGCCTGGAACAATTCGTTGC
>Ga0316226_1003755_pt1 | contig 12670 bp, 10 predicted proteins | sample TBH18017metaG_FD_206009 | JGI IMG/M metagenome (GOLD analysis project Ga0316226, IMG submission 206009) | Freshwater microbial communities from Trout Bog Lake, Wisconsin, USA - TBH18017 | ecosystem: Environmental > Aquatic > Freshwater > Lake > Hypolimnion/Profundal zone | place: USA: Wisconsin... | reverse complement strand
CCACCAGGCCCAGGTGCCGCTCCTCCGCCATCAGGGACTGGTGGTCGTGCTGGCTGGTCAGCCGCATCCAGATCCGCCCGGCTTCGCGCAGGTCGGCCAGGCTGCAGGCGCCGCCGTTGAGCCAGGCCCGGCTCCGGCCGTTGCCGGCGACCTCCCGGCGCAGCACCACCGGCTGTTCCTCGGGCAGCCCGCGCTCGCCCAGGAAGGCCTGCCAGGCCTCGAACCCGCCCTCGGCCACGGCCTCCACCACGGCCCGGTCGGTGCCCTGGCGGACCAGGTCGCCGTCGCCCCGGGCCCCGACCAGCAGGGAAAGGGCGTCCACCAGCAGGGACTTGCCCGCCCCGGTCTCGCCGGTGAGCACCGTGAAGCCGGGCCGCAGTTCGATGGAAAGGTCCTCGACCAGGGCAAGGTTTTGGATGCGCAGGGATGTGAGCATGGAACCAGGGTAGCCGAGAAGGCAAGGACCATTGACATGGGGAACCCTTGAAACGAAGATGAGGATTCGTCGTTCTTTGTCAGTTCCATAGTGAGCTATCCAGAAAGGTGGAGGGACGGGCCCTGTGAAACCTTGGCAACCTGCTTGACGCAAGGTGCCAATTCCTGCCGGCGGCGACGCCGGATAGATACCGAACGGATGTGACTGCCAACAAGGACACAAACATGAGGGGGCCCGATCCACGGTGGGGCCCCCTTTGTCCGTTCCGGGGCCCGCCGAAGGGAGTGCACACGCATCTGCTTTGGAGGTAGGTTGTTGAAAATTCTCAAATTCGGAGGGACCAGCGTCGACACGGTGGAGGCCCTGGGCCGCTGCGCCGGCATCATCGACCGGGAACTGCCCGCGGGCGGCCTGGTGGTGGTTTCGGCCCTGGCCGGCGGCATGGACACCCTGCAGCGGGCCATGGCCGCCTCGGCCCGGGGCGACCTGGCTTCGGCGCAGGCATTCCAGGCCGACCTGGAGCGGCGCCACTGGGATCTGGCCGGGGCCATGGCCATCGAAGCGGAGCTCCGGCCCCATTGGCAGGGGCTGTTCCAGTCGCTGGCCGACCTGCTGAAGGGCATGGCGCTGGTGCGCGAGGCCTCGCCCCGCTCCCGGGACGCGGCCATGGCCGTGGGGGAGACCCTCGCCGCCCACCTGCTGGCGGCCCTGCTGCGCGGGCGCGGGCGGGCCGCCGCCTTCCGGGACGTGCTGGAAGTGCTGGCCACCGACGGCCGCCACGGCCGGGCCCGGCCTGCCCCCGCCCTGCGGACCGCCTGCGGCCCATGGCGCGAGGCCCTGGACCGGGGCGCGCTGTGGGTGACCCAGGGGTCCCTGGGCAAGGCGCCCGGCGGCGCGGTCACCACCCTGGGCCGGGGCGGCTCGGACACCAGCGCCACGCTGCTGGCGGAAGCCCTGGAGGCGGCGGAAGTGCAGATATGGTCCGAGGTGGACGGCATCCTCAGCGCCGATCCGAGCCTGGTGCCGGCGGCCCGGTCCATCCCGGTGCTGAGCCTGCGCGAGGCCGCGGCGCTGTCCGCGTTCGGGGCCAAGGTGCTGCATGCGGATTCGCTGGCGCCGTTGAGCCGCTCCGGCATCCGGCTGGTGGTGGCCAACACCCGCCGGCCCGCCGGCGCCGGGACCGAGATCCGGGCCCAGGCGCCGCCGCGGGAACCCGGCGAGATCACCTCGGTCGCCTACAAGGAAGGGGTCTGCTGCCTGCGCCTGCCGCCGGAGCAGGAAACCGACCTGTTCGAGCGGCTGTTCCAGGCGGCCACCCGGCTGCAGGAGGCCGGGGCCTCGCTGTATGGCCTGCTGGCCACGCCCGACGGCGGACTCCTGGTGGCCCGGGTCGAGACGGCGGAGGCCGAGGCGGTGCTGCTGGATCTGGCGGGTTCGGGCCTCGTCCTGGAACGCGGCCTGGCGGTGGTCGCCCTGGTCGGGGAGGGGCTGCGGGACGCTCCGGGCCGGGCCCTCGGCCTCCTCGCCCCCTTGGACGGGGAGCCGATCGCGGCCATCCTGGCTGGAGACACAGGTGTTTCGCTTGCGTTCCTTATCCCTGAAAACCGGCTGGGCGAACTGGTCCCCAGGCTTCACCAGCACTGCGTCGAGAGGGTGGCTGCCACATGACCAACGATTTCGCTGAAGCGCTCAGATCGGGCCAATGTTTTCTCTTTGACGGGTCCACCCCCACGGTGCTCTACGAACGCGGGGTGTACATCAACCGCTCGTTCGACGAGGCCAACCTGACCTCTCCGGAACTGGTGCGCACCATCCACGAGGAGTTCCGGGCCGGCGGCGCCCAGATCATCACCACCAACACCTGGGCGGCCAACCGGATGAAGCTCCAGGGCTACGGCCTGATGGAGAAGCTGGTGGAGATCAACCGCGAAGGCGCGCGTCTGGCCCGGGAGGTGCTGCAGGACGGCGCCCCCGGCTGGGTGGCCGGCGCCCTCGGCCCCCTGGGCGTGCGCATCGAGCCCTGGGGCCCCACCTCCTTCGACGAGGCCCAGGGCTATTTCGCGGAACAGGCCCAGGCCCTGCTGGACGGCGGGGTGGACCTGTTCGTGCTGGAGGGCTTCGCCGACCTCAACGAGATCCATCAGGCCATCCTGGGCATCCAGAAGGTCTGCGCCCTGCCGGTGGCGGCCATGATGACGCCCAACGACGAAGGCCAGACCCTGTACGGCACCGAGCCGGAATGGTACATCCGCAAGCTGACCGACTGGGGCGCCGCCCTGGTGGGGGTCAACGGCGGCAGCGGCCCGGCCCCCCTGCTGGACCTGCTCAAGCGCTTCAAGACGGTGACCGACTGTCCGCTCATCCTGCAGCCCAGCGCCGGCCTGCCGCGCATGGTGGACGGGCGCCTGCTCTACATGGCCAGCCCCGAGTACCTGGGCGAGTTCGCCCGCCAGGCCTTCCAGCTCGGCGCCCGGGCCGTGGGCGGCGACGCCGGCACCAGCGCGGCGCATATCCGGGCCATGCGCGGCGCCCTGCGCCAGGAACGCGCCTTCGTGGAAGGGACCAGCGAGCGGGCGGAACCGGAAAGCCCCCATCCGGGGGTGCCCACGGCCGACCGCAGCGCCTTCAGCCGGAAGCTGGCCGAGGGGGGCTTCGTCATCTCGGTGGAACTGGTGCCGCCCAAAGGCACTTCGGCCGACAAGCTGGTGGAGAAGGCCGCCTACTGCCATGCCCGGGGCGTGGACGCCATCAACGTCCCCGATGGTCCCCGGGCCATGGCCCGGATGTCGGCCCTGGCCACGGCGGTGATCATCCAGCGCCGGGTCGGCATGGAGACGCTCATGCACTTCGCCTGCCGGGACCGGAACCTGCTGGGCATCCAGAGCGACCTGCTGGGCGCCGCCGGACTGGGCCTGCAGAACGTGCTGGCGATCACCGGCGATCCGCCGAAGCTGGGCCCCTACCCCACCGCCACCGCGGTGTTCGACGTGGACGCCATCGGCCTGGTGAACATCGTCAGCCAGCTGAACCGGGGCCTGGACCTGGGCGGCAGCGACATCGGCGTGCCCACCCGGTTCAGCGTCGGGGTTGGCGCCAATCCGGTGGCGCTGGACATGGACCGGGAGCTCAAGCGCTACCGCTACAAGGTGGAGGCCGGCGCGGAATGGGCCATCACCCAGCCGATCTTCGACGCCGACGCCCTGTTCCAGTTCCTGGAGTTCGCCGAACCCCTGGGCATCCCGGTGATCGCCGGGATCTGGCCGCTGAAGAGCCTGCGGAACGCCGAATTCATGGCCAACGAGGTGCCCGGGGTGCGCGTGCCGCCGGAGATCCTGGCGCGCATGGCCCGCTGGACCACCGCCGAGGACCAGCTCAAGGAGGGCATCGCCATCGCCCAGGAGACCATCGCCCGGGTGCGTCCCAGGGTGCGCGGGCTGCAGCTGTCCGCCCCGCTGGGCCAGGTGGAGCTGCTGGACACGCTGCTCGATGTCGGGGCGCCCCGATGAGCGGTCCGGTGCGGGTGCGCTTCCTGCCGGAGGACCTCCTGGTGGAGGCGCCGGGCGGCACGCCGCTGCAGGCCATCGCCGACGCCGCCGGCGCCGACATCACCTTCGGCTGCCGGAGCGGCTCCTGCGGCACCTGCCGGATCCGGGTGCTGGCCGGGCTTGAGCACTGCTCGGCCATGGCGCCGGAGGAAAGGGACTTCCTCGCGGGGCTCGACGCCCCCGGCGATCACCGGCTGGCCTGCCAGGTGGTGGTCGATGGGGACATGGATCTGGAATACCTGGGGATCAACTAGATGACCACACTCGCCTCCCTCATGCTGGAACGGGTCCTGCTGCTGGACGGCGGCATGGGCACGCAGATCCTGGCGCGCAAGCCCAGCGTCGACGATTTCGGCGGCACCGCCTTCGAAGGCTGCATGGAGCTGCTGAACGAGCGCCGCCCGGAATGGATCAAGGAGATCCACGCCGCCTACCTGGACACCGGGGCCGACGCGGTGGAGACCAACTCCTTCGGCGCCAACCAGGTGGTGCTGTCCGAGTTCGGCATCCCCGAGCGCACCGAGGAGCTGAACATCGCCGCGGCGCGCCTGGCCCTGGAAGTGGCGCGCTCCTATGACCGGCGCCGCTACGTCATCGGCTCCGTGGGACCCGGCACCAAGCTGCTCACCCTCGGCCACATCGGCTACGCCGCGCTGTACGCCAGCTGCCTGGCGCAGATGCGCGGCCTGGTCAAGGGCGGGGTGGACGCCATCCTGATCGAGACCTCCCAGGACCTGGGCCAGATCAAGTGCGCGGTGCGCGCCGCGCGCACGGCCATGGCCGAGCTGGGGCGGGCCTGCCCGGTCTGGGTGCAGGCCACGGTGGAGACCACCGGGACCCTGCTGCTGGGCACCGAGATCCAGGCCGTGCTCACCTCGGTGGAGATGCTCGGCATCGACGTGCTGGGCCTGAACTGCGGCACCGGACCCGACGAGATGCACGCGCCCCTGCAGACCCTGGCCGAGACTTCGCCGTTCAGCCTGAGCTGCCTGCCCAACGCCGGCTTGCCGGTGAACCAGGACGGCGCCCTGGTCTACCCCCTGGGGCCCGAGGCGTTCGCCGAGAAGGTGGCCCAGCTGGCCCGGAAATTCAGCCTCAACATCGTCGGCGGCTGCTGCGGCACCACGCCGGCGCACATCCGCGCCCTGCGCGAGCGCCTGGGCTCCGGTCAGACCCACCGCACCCCGAGCCTGGAACGCTCGGTGGCCAGCCTCTACCAGAGCGTCACCCTGAGGCAGGAGCCGCGCCCGCTGATCGTCGGCGAAAGGACCAACGCCAACGGCTCCAAGCGCTTCCGGGACCTCCTGGCCAGGGAGGACTACGACGGGCTGACCGAGATCGCCCGGGACCAGCAGCGGGAAGGCGCCCACATGCTGGACGTCTGCGTGGCCTATGTGGGCCGGGACGAGGCCCGGGACATGGTCGCCTTCCTGGGCAAGACCGTGCCCCAGGTCATGCTCCCGCTCATGATCGATTCCACCGAGGTGCCGGTGCTCGAGGTGGCGCTGCAGAACGCCCCCGGCAAGTGCGTGGTGAACTCCATCAATTTCGAGGACGGCGAAGGCCGGGCGCGCAAGGTGCTGGAACTCTGCCGCACCTACGGCGCCGCGGTGGTGGCCCTCACCATCGACGAGCAGGGCATGGCCCACAGCGCCGAGCGCAAGCTGGAGGTGGCCCAGCGGCTGTACGACCTGGTGGTGGGGGAGTACGGCTTCAACCCCTCGGACCTCATCATCGACCCGCTCACCTTCACCCTGGGCAGCGGCGACGAGACCTTCCGCCGTTCGGCCATGGAGACCCTGGAGGCGATCCGGCAGATCAAGGCGCGCTTCCCCGGCGTGCTGACCATCCTGGGGGTGAGCAACGTCAGCTTCGGCCTGAGCCCCCAGGTCCGGCACCTGCTGAACGCGCTCATGCTCTATCACGGGGTGAAGGCCGGGCTGGACCTGGCGATCTTCAACGCGGCCAAGGTCATCCCGGTGGCCACGATCCCGCGCGAGCAGCGCGAGGCGGTGGAGGACCTGATCTTCGACCGCAGGAGCGAGGGCTACGACCCGCTCAAGGTGGCCATGGCCCTGTTCAGCGGCGGCGCGGCCCAGCACGTGGCCGAAGCCGCCACCGAGGACCTGCCAATCGAGGAGCGGCTCAAGCGCGACATCCTGGGCGGCGAGAAGCGGCGCATCCTGGATCACGTCGACGAGGCGCTGAAGACCCTGCCGCCGCTGGACCTGATCAACCGGGTCCTGCTGGACGCCATGCGCGTGGTCGGCGAGCGCTTCGGCGCCGGCGAGATGCAGCTGCCGTTCGTGCTGGAGAGCGCCGAGGCGATGAAGGCGGCGGTGAAGCGGATCGAGCCGCACCTGCCCAAGGAGTCCTCAGCCACCAAGGGCCGGGTGATCCTGGCCACGGTCAAGGGCGACGTGCACGACATCGGCAAGAACCTGGTGGAGATCATTCTTTCCAACAACGGCTACGAGGTGCTGAACCTGGGCATCAAGCAGCCGGTGGAGAGCATCCTGGCCGCCATGGACGGGTTCGCGGCGGACGCCATCGGCCTGTCGGGCCTGCTGGTCAAGTCCACCACGGTCATGCGCGAGAACCTGGCCTACATGGAGGAGCTGGGCCTGCGCATCCCGGTCATCCTGGGCGGCGCCGCGCTGACCCGGGATTTCGTCGCCGAACAGTGCCAGAGCGCCTACAGCGGCAAGGTCCTGTATGCCGAGGACGCCTTCGAGGGGCTGCGCCACATGGACGCCATCCTCAACCGCGGCCCGGCGCCGCAGGCCGAGCCCGCCCCGCCGGAAGCCCCCGGCATCACCATCGTGCACCGGGGCGCAGCCCCCGCCCCGCTGTCCGACGCCGGCCAGAGCACCTGGGTCAAGCGCGGACTGGAGCTTCCCGAGCCGCCGTTCTGGGGGGTGCGGGAAGCCGGCCACACGGTGGCGGAGATCTTCGAATTCCTGGATGAGTTCGTGGTGATCCGCAACCGCTGGTCGTTCACCCAGGGCAAGCTCGACGACGCGGCGTTCGAGGCGGTCCTCAGGCTGAAGGCGGAACCGCTGCTGGCCGACTGGAAGGCGCGGATCCTGGCGGAGGGCCTGCTGGAGCCGCGGGCCCTGTACGGCTATTTCCCGACCCGGGCCGAGGGCGACAGCCTGGCGGTCTACGCTCCGGACCGGACCCGGATCCTGGCCCGGATCCCGTTCCCGCGCCAGGACCAGGGCCGGCGCCTGTGCATCGCCGACTTCTTCGAGCCGGCCGGCGGCGGGCGGTTCGACGTGCTGCCCTTGCAGCTGGTCACCCTGGGCCGCAAGGCCGCCGAACTGGCCGCGGAACTGTACCGCTCCGACCGCTATTCGGACTATTTCCTGTTCCACGGTCTGGCCACCGAGCTCACCGAGGCCTATGCCGAGCGCCTGCACGGCAGCATCCGGCGCGAACTGGGCATCCACGGGCACGATGCCCGGCAGCTGCGCCAACTGTTCAACCAGGGCTACCAGGGCTCCCGCTACTCCTTCGGCTACCCGGCCTGCCCCGACCTGGAAGGCAACGCCACCGTGCTGGACCTGCTGGGCGGCCCGGCCATCGGGGTGACCATTTCCGAGCAGTTCCAGATGGACCCGGAATACACCACTTCGGCCCTGGTCGCATGGCACCCCCAGGCACGCTATTTCGCCGTCTGACCTTTTCATGAAACGAAACGACCTGGAAAATACCAGGCCGTTTCGCGATGTCAACCGGTACGGAACTGAGCAATCTAGGGTCTTGGCGATGGGAAATCGCGTTTATTGTTTATTTATTTTTGATTCATTAGCCAATCGACCAATCGGCGATGGAAGGTTTCAGGATCGGCCAAATCCGCCTCATATAAACGGGGAGAAGATTCAAGATCCCAGGCCGGGCGCGCTTCCGTGGAGGAAGTCCACCGCTCCCAATCCTCAACCCCTTTGGCTTCCGGTGCCAGGATGGGTGCCCCACTCATAATTACCTCCTTCAGGTCAAAATCGTCTGTACCCAAGATAGGCATCTGGCAATCTAATGCCATATGTCTCGGATTATTCAAACCCACGTCTTTCCACTTTACCCTCCGACCGGTCCGGTGCGGGTGATGTTGTTCGGGGAGGCACCCGGTCCCAGGGGCGCCGACCAGAGCGGCGTGCCGTTCTGGGGGGACCGGGCCGGGGTCCTGGTCTACCGGGCCCTGGAGGCCGCCGGGCTGGCCCAGGTGCCCCAGGAGGCCTACGCCGACTGGGACGGCGCCGGCTTCCGGGAGCGCGGGCTGTTCCCGGTGCTGCGCGCGGCCGCCCTCAGCAACGCCTTCCCCTTCTGCCCCAGCCGGGACCTGCAGACCTTCCGGGCCCCCACCGACGCCGAGCTGCGGGCCCCGGGCAACCTGGCCCGGCTCCGCCAGGAACTGGGGGCCGCCGCGGCGCGCTGCCCGGGCACCCTGCGGGTGATCACCCTGGGCCGGCGGGCCCAGTGGATCTTCCAGAACCTGGCGGGGGCGCCGGACTTCCAGTGGCACGGCCTGCCCCACCCCTCCGCCCAGGGGCTGCTCCAGGCCGCGCCCGGCAAGGGCAAGGGACTGAAAATGGTGGATCTGCAAAAGGCCTGGGAAGCTTCCCTGGCCGCGCTGCTGGCGCCGTGATGCAAAATAGTCCTTGTAAATAAAGGGTTTTGGTGGTCTCCTGGGGAATCGCTCAGCGTTTTCAAGGACGCCGGGCACTGGAGGCAGCATGACCCGTACGAACGAGACCTGGAAGGTCGCGGTGGAAGGCGCAGCCCTTGCCACCGAACTGCATTCGAAACTCAAGATCAGCCACCGCCAGGCCAAGGGCCTGATCGACGCCGGCTGCGTCAAGGTCGACGGCGCCATCTCCCACACCCATGGCCAGCGGCTCCACCCTGACGAGGCGGTGGAAGTGAGCTTCGACCCGGACATGGTCTACACCGCCCTGCCCAGGCCCAGCAAATCCAAGGACACCCCCTTCGAGATCCTGTGGGAGGACAAGCACCTGGTGTTCGTCAACAAACCGGCGGGCCTGCTCACCGTGCCGGCCGAGAACCACCAGGATCCCTGCCTGGCCGAAGCCCTGACCGACCATTACCGCAGGCGCGGCTTCAAGCGCTTCCACCTGTTCATCGCCCACCGGCTGGACCGCTACACCTCCGGCGTGCTGGTGTTCGCCAAGACCCCGGAGGCCCTCAACGGCCTCAAGAACATCTTCGAGGAGCACCACCTGCGCCGGATCTACCTGGCGATCCTGGTGGGCGAGCTGCCCGAGAACGCCGGCACCCTCTCCGACAAGCTGGTGGAGCGCAAATCCCTTAAAATGACCGTGGTGCCCGAAGGTTCCAAGGCCAAGCAGGACGTCAAGGGCGCCAAGCTGGCCGTCACCCACTACCGGGTGCTGGAGCGGCTTCCCGGCCACACCGTGGTCGAGGTCAAGCTGGAAACCGGACGGCGCAACCAGATCCGGGTGCAGTTCGCCGAGCGGGGCTTCCCGCTCCTGGGCGACCAGGTCTACGGCGTGCGCAGCGCGAGCCTGGACCGCCAGGCGCTGCACGCCGAACTCCTGGGGTTCCGCCACCCGGTCACCGAAGAGACCATCACCGTGACCGCGCCGATGCCCGCCGACATGGAGAACGTCCTCAAGGCCCTGCGCAACGCCCGCCGGGTGGTGCGCGCCGAGGCCGGGCTCACCGGCGAGGCGGACATCTACAAGCCGAAGATCACCAAGGTGCGCAAGATCGAACGGCGCAAGCGCTCGGAGCGGTTCACCGAGGAGCCGGCCCAGGCCCGGCCGCGCCCCTCGGCCCGCCCCGGGGCGCCGGCGCCCCGCCCGCGCAGCGGCACCGGCTCCCCCACGCCCCGCACCCGGCCGGCCGGATCGGGCCGCCCGGCCGTGGCGCGGAAAAAAACCGTCAAATAATCGTCATTCCATTTCCGGCGCCAGCCGGGCGGCGATGCCGTCCCGGAGCTGCTGGAGCAGCCCGAGCAGGCCCTTGCTCTCCCAGTCCTGCAGCACCGCGGCCACTTCCCGGCACAGGCTGGCGTGGATGGGGGCGAGGCGGGCTTCCAGCGCCTCTCCCTCGGGGGTGAGGCTGACCAGGGAACCCCGGCGGTCCGCCGGGTCCTCCCGGCGCGCCACCAGCCCCGCGCGCGCCATGCGCTCCACCAGCCTGGGCACATCCGCGCTGCGGGCGATCATGCGGTTGCGGATCTCCCGGATCAGGTAGCCACCCGGCGGACCGCCCTTGAGAATCCGCAGCACGTTGAACTGCTGATCGGTGATCCTGGCCGGTTTGAACAGCCGTTCATCTGAAATCCGGGCCAGATATTCCCGGGTCAACAGGACCGCGAGCATGACCTCCTGGCCCGGCTCCATGGGCTTGCTGATATGGAGTTCGCTACGCACATTCATGGGTTCCACCGGCGGAGTGAAATAAGATAGCTCGGGTCGGGTTGCCGCTTTTTTTTATGAGCATGAGCAAGTCAACAATGTGAGATCATGGCCTGATGGCTGATCCAGGAAACGCAATGAAGTCTCAAAAAGATCTTGCGATCCCCATCGAAATGTATACCTTTTCGGATGAGTGTTCAAACACTTATTTTCCGGAGGCAGCATGACAACGTGTTTCAATGCCCGCTTCGCACCGATCATCGCCCTGATGCTGGCCGTTCCGGCCACCCTGCCCGCGGCCGACACCTACACCATCGACGGCGCCCACTCCGAAGCGACCTTCCGAATCCGCCATCTGGCCTTCACCAAGGTCTCCGGCAAGGTTCCGCTCCAGGGCACCATCCGGATGGACGAAACCGACCAGAGGAAGTCGAGCGTGGACGTGACCATCGACGCCGCCAGCATCGACACCGGCAATGAAACCCGGGACAAGGACCTGCGCAGCGCCAAGTTCTTCGACGTGGCGAACTATCCCACCATCACCTTCAAGAGCAGCGCCGTGAGCGAAGTGTCCAAGGGCAAGCTGAACGTGACCGGCACCCTGACCATCCACGGCCAGTCCAAGACCGTCGTCATTCCCGTGGACTTCAAAGGCACCGCCCCAGGGGCCAAGCCCGGCACGACCGTGGCCGGTTTCGAAGGCAACCTGACCTTGGACCGCACCGATTACGGCATCAAGACCTACGCCAGCGACTCGGGGGATGTGGGCCTGGTCGGCAAGGAAGTGACCCTCAACCTGATCATCGAAGCTGGCAAAGTCCCAACCGCACCTTAAGGAGGCGCCCATGAGCGAACCCAAGATCGCTGCCCTGAAACCCGCCGTGCTCAACCTCGAGCCCGGAACCTACTACTGGTGCGCCTGCGGCGCCTCTGGGGCCCAGCCGTTCTGCGACGGCTCGCACAAGGGCACGGACATCACCCCGATGAAGTTCGAGCTCACCGAGACCACCAAGGTCGCCATGTGCCAGTGCAAGCACAGCGGCACCAAGCCGTTCTGCGACGGGGCGCACAAGGGCCTGAACCTCTAGTACTCCGCCACGGGCCGCCATCGTTCAGGCTAGACTGGGGGTTCTTTCGGCGCTCCGCCGGTGAGTCTTCTCAATGAATCATCCCCTCCCACCTGAAACCAGCGATGTGCCCATGGCGCCGGGCCGCCGGCTCCCGCTCAGCGAGCGGTCCCGGCTGAGCCCGGAGGCGGTGGCCGAGATCAGGACGATCGCCGCCAAGTACCCCGACCCCCTGGCCGGCACCCTGCCCGCCTTATACATCGCCCAGCGGGAATTCGGGTTCATCAGCCTGGCGGCCATGAAGGAAGTGGCGGCGGCCCTGGCGGTCCCGGAAGGGCATGTGTTCGGGGTGGCCACCTTCTATACGATGTTCCGGAAGCGGCCCGCGGGGCGCTTCCACCTGCAGGTCTGCACCAACGTCTGCTGCGCCCTCAACGGCGCCTACGAACTGCTGCGCAAGGTCGCCGAGAAGACCGGCGCCGAGCCGGGCCAAGGTCCCACCGGGGACGGCATGTGGAGCCTGGAGCAGGTGGAGTGCCTGGCCTCCTGCGGCAGCGCCCCCTGCCTCCAGGTCAACGAAGCGGTCTACGACGAATTCGTGGACGAGGCCAAGCTGGAAGCCATCCTGGACGCCTGCCGCCGCGGCGACTACAGCCCATGGGGGGAGTGAGCATGGCCCGGATCCGCGTGAAGCCCGACCCGCAACGCTACAGCTTCGACGGCTTCGGCTCGGCCAAGTACCCCAACCTCATGCTGCAGGGCGCGGGCGACCTGGACAACTGGACCCTCAAGACCTACCGGGACAAGTGGGAAGGCTACGCGGCCCTGGTCAAGGCCCTGAAGCTGGAGCCCGCCGCCGTCACCGCGGAGGTGAAGCTCTCCGGCCTGCGCGGCCGCGGCGGGGCGGGATTCGGCACCGGCATGAAATGGGGCTTCATGCCCAAGGACACCCCGGAGCGCAAGGTCATCCGCTACGTGGTGTGCAACGCCGACGAGGGCGAGCCGGGCACTTTCAAGGACCGCGCCATCCTGGAGTACAACCCGCACCAGCTGATCGAGGGCCTGGTCATCGCCGGCTGGGCCATGCAGTGCAAGCTGGGGTTCATCTACGTGCGCGGTGAATTCGGCTGGCTGGTGGACAAGCTGGAGGCCGCGCTGCAGCAGGCCCGGGACGCCGGCTTGCTCGGGAAGAACATCCTCGGCACCGGCTGGGACTTC
>Ga0316226_1003754_pt1 | contig 12672 bp, 11 predicted proteins | sample TBH18017metaG_FD_206009 | JGI IMG/M metagenome (GOLD analysis project Ga0316226, IMG submission 206009) | Freshwater microbial communities from Trout Bog Lake, Wisconsin, USA - TBH18017 | ecosystem: Environmental > Aquatic > Freshwater > Lake > Hypolimnion/Profundal zone | place: USA: Wisconsin... | reverse complement strand
AGCACAGAAAGCCGGCGAAGACTGACGTTATCCGTAACGCATGGCAATTCATGAGAGACTCCTTTCGCTTTGGGAGGGACAATTTTTCTCAGATAACTGGCGCAATTTTAAACAGAAGCGGTTACGGACGCAAGGGTGCCGGGCACAGCAAAAACAGCACACGGAATCGGCCCTGGCAATGCGGTTGCGGTCTTGGGGAATATTATTTGACGATCGAGGCGCCCGTGGCGGAATGCAGGCAAGGCAACAGCGCGGCGATCAGGACCGCCGATCGTTGGGCCGGGGTTGCAGGGTTTGGAGCTTGGCCACTTTGGAGGTCATGTCTGTCATGGCGAGGTTGGCCTTTCCCTGGCGGGACAGGCGTCGTGCGGCGCGGATTTGACCAATGGCCTTGAAAACCAGGAGGAAGAGCCACCAGCCAAGAATGCTCAGGAAGCTGGTCAGGAAGAGCACGCTCAGGAGGTGGGGTTGGTCGTATTTGACAAACAAAAGATCAACCGGGACGCGGGTGTTGCGGTTGAGCAGCAGAATGATGATGACGAGCAGGGCGATGACGCTGAAGGAGACGATTTTGGTCCAGATCTTGATATTGAGCCAAAGGGTGGACATTGTGAGCCTGCCGTAGAATGGGGGTAGTATACCCTGACAGGGGCGCTCCCGACAGGGTGAGACGACCATTTCAGGCGTTTTTGATAAATTGACAGGGTCCGCAGGACGGGCGCTGGTGGCGTCGTCATTGGCCAGTAGTAGATCGCCTTTACCGCGTATCATTTCACTGTGTGGTCTGCGGAGCGCAGCGGCAAAAATATCTTTTGACAACCTGGAATTAACGCGATTTTTATTGTGCTGGGCGTAAGTCGTCGATAGTATTATTGGCGCGAATATTCTGTGGTGTTTGTGATTGGAGGTAGATTATTTGGTTAAACCGATAAGCAACCCTCGGGGTTGGCCACCCGCCTGAAGCATGCCCGCAGTATTAGCCGGCTAGAGCCGGTGGATCAAGACGGGAAGCAGACGGCGGGATTCACAGGAGAACCCTCCTGAGGGAGTTGCGAAGCTCCCGGTTGGCTTTCACCCACTTTTCTATAGGGTTTGACTGAACCACCTGCACACGGCACATGCGGAGTATTCGATATTTTACGCCCGCCAGCCTCGTTCGCGAGATGGCGGGCGTGATTGTTCGATAGGAAACGAATGGTGGCTTATCAATCCGGTATGCGGGAGTATCCGCCGATGAATTTGCATCCCGCGAAAAACGACAGTGCTTGGGCCGAGGAGCCAGAACGCGGCGCGGCGCCGGCAGATGCGGCGATGCATGCGCCATGGCCGACGTGGAAGAAGATACTGGCCTATGCGGCGCTGGCAGCGCTGGCGGCGGTCTCCATATGGGTTATCGATAGGCGAGTGTGAGCGGGTACTGACCGACGACCGATCTGCAAACGGCCAGGCCGCCAACGAGTTTCAACCCGTCGGGCAGGATTGGCGGCGCTGGCGCAACCAGGCCAGGAGCAACAGACACGCACCCGCGGCGGCGTGGGCGAGGATGGCGAAGGCGGCGCCGTGCGGCTGGGCATAAGACACATCCTGATTGAGTACCGTGATGCGGTAAATATGATCCTGCTTTACCCAATAGCCAAGATGATTCAGAGTGCCGTTGAGGCCCAACAGGGGATGGGCATGGATAAGTGCGGAACTGAAAATACCGTACATGTCGTGGAAGCTGAAGGAGGCCAGCCAGATGGGCCAGGTGAGCCAGGCCAGCGCCAGTGTGGTGGTCAGTGCGGCGGCAGGAATGGGGTTAAGGCTCAGAGAGGTCAAGATGCGGACGACGCCGAAAAGGGCCAGAAGATAGGCGGCCAGCAGCGCGGTGGCGAGGAACCATTGACCCAGGGAGGTGTCGCCACAGACTACGGCGAGAAACCAGATGATGGAGACGCCGGCGAGGAGGGGGAGGAAAGGTGAAAGGTGAAAACAGTGGCCTGGGGCTTGGGGCTGGTGTGGGGAAGAAAGGGGAAAGAAATGGGGAAGGGGGAGTGTGGAGGTCGGAGGCTGGAGGCCGGAGGCGAAAGGCGGAAGGCGGTAGGCAAAGACAGGAGGAGCCAGGAGGGTTAAGAAGGCCAGGGAGCCGAAGAAAAGACCAAGTGTCGGGCCGCAGGCCAGATAGCAGGCGGCGGCGGCAAGCAGGGTCAGCAGCAGCGGGGGAAGCGAACGGAGAAGGAGGCGAAAGTCAGGCATCGCGTTTGGGGTGTAGACACTGCCCGAAAAAACAAGAGCAATGAGGTTTCAGGGAAAGGCCTACTCCTTAGGATTTGGGGTGGTCATGTCCTGGTATTGTTTCTGAAGGTCGTCGATGACGCGCTGGACGCGGTCGGCTTCGTCGATGAGGCGCTGCTGCTCGCGGCGCAACGACTCGATGACTTCGTAGTGGGCCTGGGCGGCCTGCCGCAAGGCGGCGTCGTGTGGAGCAACAGCCTTGGTCCAGTAGGTTTTGAGTTTCTTCACTTTCTCCGCGTCAAGGCGCACATCATCCAGGGGTTCGGCAGCCCCAAGCGTGGCGGGCATCGTGGCCGCGGCGGCAGTGGAGGGGTTGGCCTCGAACCTGGGCGTCACTTCCTTGCCTGCCGGCTCGATAATCAGCCAGATGGCCGAGCCTCGGGCGGGAAGGAGGTCGGTATTGGGCTCCCACTCGCGCGATTCCAGGGCACGGCTGGCAAGTGAGGGAATGTCGATGACGGTCAACTCGTTGTTCAACACGCTGAGCAGATATCCGGTGACATCGGCGGCATAGTTGCCGTCTTCCATGACCTTGCTTCCAGTGAAAACCCAGGTCATAGGGGGAACTTCCTTCCTGGTTTTGACATTGCGCATGAGGCGATAAGCGGGGACGACGAAGGGCTTGCCATTTTTCTCGAACTGACAGGATATCTGCAGCGGGGGACCGTGGGGCGGGAGCCATTTTTTTGCGGATTCGGAATACTTGACGGGCTCGCCGGGCTTGAGCCCCAGCAGCAGCAGGGCGGCGTGCAGGTGGGAGGCCATAACTTCGGAACTGAGGACGGATTCGTATTCGTTGGTGTTGGTGTGGCAGCAGAAAAATTCCAGACCGTAGTTTTCAGTATTGCAGACCTTGCACTCCACGCGGATGGTTTTGTTCTTGGCATCGATCTCGATGTGAGGCACCTTGCCGATGCCTGGCTCTTTCGCGGGGATGGAGGCCTTGGGATCGCCGGCGTTGTCGGCCGTGGCCGGTGGAGGATCGTCCCTGTCAGGAGTCACGGGCGCCGCTCCGCACATGGCCTGGGCGGGCAGAATGGCGGGGGCCAAAAGGTTCAAGAAGAAGGGGAGCAACGCCAGGATGGCAAGAGCACGGCGCATAGAGCCTCCGTAAAGGGTGTTCCTACATCCTAAGTGTAACCTAAGGCGCCGCCGGGGAGAAGCCGGCTGTTGACAGGCTGTTGACGGGAAGTGGAACGCGAATGCTCAGGTTGCGCCGACGCAAACGCCAGCCCCATGCTCCTATCCTTAGCTTGCATGGTCGTGGCAAGGGCAGAAAAACCAAAGACTGGATGCGCACGTAATGAGCAAATGCTGCTCCGGGGCCATCGGGAAAAGTTTCCACCGGTGCTTGCGAAGGGTGCTGAAGATGGCTAAATTACCTGGCTCGCCACCGGCATGGCGAGAATGGCAAGGTGCGCGCCAGCGGACAGCAGTGATTTCCCCTGACTGGACGCGGCGGTTATATCGGCACGGCTGACGCGAAAAAGCCGGAATCGCGCACGACCGGGCACAGGAGTTCTTATGAAGTCAGGTATTCATCCACGCTATCAAAACTGTACGGTTCACTGCGCCTGCGGCAATACGTTCCAGACGCGAAGCACGTTGCCTAAGATCAACGTCGACATTTGCAGCGCCTGCCATCCGTTCTTCACCGGCAAACAGAAGTTCGTGGATACCGCCGGTCGGGTCGAGCGCTTCAGCAAGAAGTTCGGCGGCACCTACAGCTTCCAGAAGACTTCGGCGGTTGGCGGCAAGCCGGCGGAGACATCTAAGAACTAGACGGCAGGGGTTCAGACCACAGGGTCGCCGATGTGTTGCGGGCTGCGGTGCGGATGGCCGCGCCCATTTTCTTGGTTGGCCTGCGATCTCGGTTCAGTATTCACAGCCAAGTTGCGTTGACAGGCGTGTGGTCGCAAGCATGGGCGAGTGAGTGGCTAGCGTTGTTGCGATATCTGTTGGGGCGGTATGAAGGTGGCGCCGGCGACGGATTGGGCGCAGATGGCGCCGGAAGCCACCGGTTCGGCGGAATGACAATTGCCGTCAATCCAATCGCGGACGAATTGCTGGCTGGAACGTAAACCCAAAACAGAACATATCCATGGCCCAGGGTCTGGGAGGCTGGAGGCGATGGTCGGGCCGTCGCTGGCGGAGTCATCGGCATTTTGGGGACTAAGCAGATACCGAGCCAGGAACTGCCGATCAGGACCCCTGGGGACAATGTCCTGGGGATTGAGGGGGCCGACCCGATGAAACTGCGACGACACGGCATTGCGAGGCTGGAGTTGCGAGATATTTTGCGTCGTTTTGTTGGTGGTCACTGGCGGTGCATCGGCGTCTTGAGGTCGCGGGGCGGCCAGATGCTGGGCCAACTGATGAGCCAGGGTATCGATAGCGTCGGCGATGGGAGCGTCGCCGTCCGATCGTTGGGTGGCCGGCGTCCGGCCTCCGATGGAATCAGCCATGCGCCGTACAAGTTCCGCGGCCGGGGCGGAAGTGTTGGAGGTGGCAACCGAGCGCATGAAGGAGACAGCCTTGAGCAGTTCCGGCTGAATGTGCGGCTGAGTTACGGAGGCAAAGGAACGTCCCTGTTCGTGAAGTTCGCCGTAGTATAAGGCATGGTCCAACGGTCCGGCTATGGACATCAAGCGAGTGGCCGGCGAGGTGGCCAGAACGCGGGTCGCGCTGTACCTGGTGGCCGCCTCTTCGGCGTTGGCGAAGCGGGTGGTTGCCGGCAGAGTGGAAGCAAAACCAACCAGTACAGGCACAAAGACGCCGGGCAGCGAATCGGAATTGTCCTCGGCCGACTTGCCGGTTGCCGGCGTGGCGCCAGGAGCGGTGGCGGCGAAGGGTCCGGTAGTGGCGATTCCCGAAAGCGTCATCACCGTGGCAACGTCCTGGAGGCGGACGCTGGCGCACGCTTCTTCCAGCCGTGACAGTTCGGCAACGGTGTTTTGCGACGGTTGGCGACCGGTCCAGCATAGGCGTTCAGTGGCGATCTGGAAATTGGTTACGACAGACGGGGCGAGGCCGGTATCATTCAGAGCCGCAGCCAAACACAGACGGTTGGCCATGGGGCCAGCAATCATCAACACTGCGGCCAAGATAAGCTTGACCATGCCATCCACTGGTTTCCTCATTGCGGGAGATACGGCGAATTGTTCGGCAGTATTAATATTCACAACATCCGTGCCTAAATATTTACTATGATTGAAGATAGTAAGATCAGAATAGGCCGGTTCAACCAATTGTCAACAGAAAAATAGAGGATATGGGGATTGGGTCCGGCTATCGAGTTTGCGATACCTGCTGGGGCGGAATAAAAGTACCGCCGGCAACCGATTGGCCGGAAATGGCTGGGGAGGCGACTGGTTCGGCAGAACGGCAGTCATTGTCGACCCAGTCACGGACAAATTGAGAAGAAGAAGCCAATCCAAAAACGGATGTGAGCCACGATTTCGGATCATACACGGAGACGCTGTAGGTCGGTGTAGTGTCGGTATCCAGGAAACTGGCGTCGATCAGATAACGCGACAGGAAATTGCGATCCGGGCCTTTGGGGGCGACATCCTGGGGATCGAGAGGGCCAACTCGGCGGAGTGCTGATGTCTGTGCCGTGCGGGCGGTTTGGCGAGCCTGTCCATCCTGTGCCGTCGGGCTTGAGGAAGAAGCATTGACCGTCTTGCTTGCTGAGGCATTCGTATCCATGTCGCCCAACCCGGCGAGTTGTGCCGCGACTTTGTGGGCCAAGGCGTCGATGATGTCGCCGCTGACGTAGGAATTAGCGGAGTTCTGTGTAGTTGGCGAGGATGGTCCGAGCGTATTGGCCATGCGACGGATGATTTCCGTGGCTGGAGCGGAGGTGTTTGAGGCCGCAACCGAGCGCATGAAGGAGATGGCTTTCAACAGTTCCGGTTGAATTTTCGGTTGAGTGGCGGAAGCAAACGCCCCGCCATCTTCGCGAACCTCACCATAGTAGAGCGCGTGGGTCAGCGGGCCGGCCACGGACATGACACGCGTAGTTGGCGACGTCGAAGTAGAGAGGCTTCGAGTGGAAGCATATCGGGTGGCTGCTTCCTCGGTGCTGGCGAAGCGCGTGGTAGCTGGGAGCGTGGAAGCAAACCTGATAAGAGCCGGCATGTATACGCCGGGCAGGAAGTCCGGATTATCGTAAATCATGGCTCTGTCGGTCGCTGGCTGGCTTCCCGAAGCGGTTGTCGTGGTGGCGACCAGAGGGTTGGTGGTGGCGACGATACCGGCCAGCGTGACCGCGCCAGAAATGTCGTGAAGTCGCACGTCAACCAAGGCCGCCTGCAGCAGTGCCAGTTCAGTGACCGTGTCCTGGGAGAGCTGCCGACCGCTCCAGCAGGCATGCTCCTCGGAAACCTGAAAGGTGGTTTGGGCAGATGGTGCGATAGGGGAATCGTGTACCGCGGAGGCATGCAAAACTCCCCCGAGCGCAGCCACAACGGCGGCGGTGAGCACTGCTTTGATAATGCGTCTATTCCCGCGTCGCAAATTTTCTCCGACTCCGACCATCGGAACACGCTAGACAATCCAATGGTGAATCACATCCTGCTAACTCAAGGACCCAACCCATATCTTTCTGATAACACGTTCGCAACGATATCAAGAACAATGCGCCTGTCAAGCATAAAAGCAAGAGAATTATGGTTTTTATGCGCTAATAAAACGTCGCTAATTTTGGACTTGGTTACAGGGATTTGGCTGGCCATTAGCATTATCGTCGGCTCGCTGCTAAGCTCTTGTTTTCACAGTAGATTAAGGAAATTACCACTATGGCCAAAACACGTGTCCAGTTTTTGTGCAATCAGTGCGGCAACGTCCATCCCAAATGGATGGGCAAGTGCCCGGATTGTGGAACGTGGGATAGTCTCGAAGAATATAAAGCTCCAACCTTGGATACGCACGGGGCACAACGGGCCGGTTTGGCCGTAAGGGGACCTCAAAGCGTGACCGGCGATTTGCTTCGTGGCGGCGAGGCGGTTGCCATGAACGACATAGATGAGGATGATACGCCGCGCATGCCCTGCGGGATCGCGGAATTCGACCGGGTGCTCGGGGGAGGCATCGTGCCGGGCTCGGCGGTGCTGATCGGGGGCGATCCGGGAATCGGCAAGTCAACTCTTCTGCTCCAGGTGGCCCATGCGCTGAGGGGGCCTGAAGGCACTGAAGGACGAAGCATTCTGTACGTGACCAGCGAGGAATCGGCGCGGCAGACAGCTTTGCGGGCGGGACGGCTGGGGGTGCGCGGCAGCAAACTGCTGGTGCTGGCGGAGACCAATGTCGAACGCATCATCAATCAGATTCAAAAGCGGCAACCGGCAGTGGTGGTCATTGATTCGATCCAGATGATCTACAAGCCGGACATCCCGGCGGCACCTGGATCGGTCACGCAGCTTCGCAGTTGCTGCATGGACCTGGTCTACCTGGCCAAGGCCAGCGGGATCGCCGTGCTTTTCGTGGGGCACGTCACTAAGGCCGGCACGCTGGCCGGTCCCAAGATTATTGAGCACATCGTCGATACCGTGGTTTATTTCGAGGGCGATCGGTTCCACTCGCATCGCATCGTCCGCTGCATAAAGAACCGTTTTGGCAGCACCCATGAGGTGGGGCTGTTCGAGATGACCGGGAGCGGCCTGCGCGAAGTGGCTGATCCGGGGAATCTCTTTCTGGAACAATATGGTCCGCAGGGACCGCCGAGCGGTTCGGTGATCACGGCGGCGATGCAGGGTTCGCGGGTGCTGCTGGTGGAAGTGCAGGCGTTGACGGCCTCGAGCGTGATTGGGGCGGCGCGGCGCAAGGTCAGCGGCGTCAGCGCCGATCGCGTGGCGATGATAGTGGCGGTGCTGGAAAAGCGTGCCGAGCTGCGCCTGGCCGCCGATGACGTTTTTGTGAACATCGCCGGCGGAGTGAGGGTGGTCGAACCAGGCATTGACCTGGCGATTGCCCTGGCGATAGCGTCGGCGCATCTCAAGCGGCCGGTGGGGGCGGGCACGCTGGTCGTCGGCGAACTGGGTCTGGGGGGGGAGGTTCGCAGCGTTGCCCAATTGGAGCAGCGGCTGCGCGAGGCGGGGCGGCTGGGGTTGGGCCATGCGATTGTTCCGCACATGGGCTCCAACGTGCCCAAACTGGGGGGCATGGCGCTGCATGAGGTGCGGTGGCTGGCCAATGCGATGGCCGATCTGTAGGGCGTGGCGCCTAGAAGACACGGCTTTTTTGGACTGTGGCGGCAACGGCATCGTTTTGGCTCGTTGAGCCGGTTGGCCAGCGAAGAGAAAGCGTCGGCGTTGCCGCCGCACCTGTAAGAAGGCGAAAGTCAACAATACTCCCCCGTGACCACTGCTATTCGCTTCATTGCTTTTGCAGGGCCTTCCTTCGATTAGAGGTGCAACGGAAATGCCACGATTACTACAAATGAGAAATGCAAAATGGAGAGAATGAAGGATGCGGGCGTATCTTGTCTTGCGCCTACATCGGGATTTTCTACTCCTTGCCAATCTCCCGCAAGTACGTGAATGAATAAATTCCCGTGCCATGCTGGTCGGACCATTCGATGCGCAGGGCATAGTTGCCGACCAGTTCGGCGGAAAGGGCGGCCAGGGGAGCGGAAAAATTGCCGGGCAGAACCGTGAGGCTGGTTTTTTTTCGGGGAGTGGCGGATTGGTCGCGGAGGGTCTTGCAGGTGGCGCAAGGACACATGGTGCGCAGGAAGGAGAGCGAATATTCACTTTTCTGGCCGTCACTCCAGTGAATCTCCAGGCCGCGTGCGCGGTCGAGGCGAAGCTTCAGGGGAATGGCCTGGGCATCGGTCGAGTTTGGTGTGTCCATGGAATAATAATAGGTTAGACGTTCAGCCCTGCAATCTGGCCTTGAGACGCTCCTGAACCAACCTGGCGTTGAGTCCTGTGCTGGATTTCATGATCAGGCCGACCAGGTTGCCCAGGGCGGCCTGCTTGCCGCCACGGTAGTCCTGGAGACTTTTGGGATTCTGGGCGATGAGGGTGTCGATGGCGGAGTCGATGGCTCCGGTATCGCTGACTTGAAGCAGGCCCAATTGCGTGGCCGCGGCCTCGGCGGAGATATCCTGCCGGGCCAGCATGGTGAGGATGGATTTGGCGGTCTCCTTGCCGGCGGCGATGCGGTTTTGCGCTACCAAAGCCGCAACCTGGGCCAGACGGGAGCCGGTAATGCCCAAAGCCGCCGGGGATACGGCGTGTTCGTTGGCCATTTCCCGCAGAGTTTCCATGAGGCTGGTGGCACGGCGGGTTTCGGCGCCGGCGGTCAGGGCCGATTCGAAAAGATCTCCGGTGGCGCGGTCCGATGCCAGGAAGGCCGCGTCTTGGTCGCTAAGGCCCAGGGTATTGACATAGCGTTGGCGCCGGGCGGACGGAAGTTCGCCGATCTCGGCTTGCAGGCGGGCGAGCCAGGCATCATTCACTTCGACGGGCATCAGATCAGGATCGGGGAAATAGCGATAGTCGTTGGCCTCTTCCTTGTCGCGCTGATGGAAGGTAGTGCCGGTGGCATCGTCCCAGCCATAGGTGCTCTTTTTGCCCAGGGTGCCGGTTTCTTCCCAGGCGGCAAGCTGACGCTGGATCTCGCAGGCGCTAGCGCGATGCAGGGCGTTGAAGCTGTTGAGGTTCTTGATTTCGGTGATCGCCGTCTTGTGCAGGGTGCCTTGGGCGTCGGTTATGTGTATGTTGACGTTAGGCTCGAAACGCATGTGGCCCATCTGCATCTGGGCGGCGCTGACGCCCAGATAGCGGACAAGTTCCTGGAGTTGCTGGGCAAAGATGGCGACCTGGGCGGGCGTGGCCAGATCGGGCTCGGTGACGATTTCCAGCAGAGGAGTGCCGGCCCGGTTGAGGTCGACGATGGTGTGATCTATGGGATAGCCACCGGGGGCTTCGTGGAGAAGTTTGCCGGCGTCCTCCTCGAGGTGGGCTCGGCGGATGCGAATGGTGCGTTTCTGGCCGTTCTCGTCGCTAATAACAAAGACGCCGTTGGAACAAATCGGCAGGTCGTATTGGCTGATCTGGTAGTTTTTGGGCAGGTCGGGATAGTAATAACTCTTGCGGTCCCACTTGGTATGGCGGGCAATCTGGCAACCCAGGGCCAAGCCAACTTTGATTGCGTAATCGACGGCCAGTTTGTTCATGACCGGCAGGGTGCCAGGCAGCCCAAGCACTTGGGCGTCCACCTGGGAATTGGGCGAACCGCCGAACCCATTGGCGGCGCCGGTGAACATTTTGCTCTTGGTGGCCAACTGGATGTGGATTTCCAGGCCGATGAGCACGCGATAGGACTTGTAGACGTTCACTATTGCTCCTTACCGCAGCGACAACATTCAAGGTCGCGCTGCGGCAAGGAGAATAACTTAATTAGGGATTAGTGGCGAGTGACGAGTGGCGAGTGGGTTATCTGTTGAATTAAGCCAATTTGCGGACCCTCTGGAGTGCAGCTGCCTGAGGGCTTGCAATGTTGGGCGAAGACAGATAATATTTTCCTCGTTCGTCCGGGGAGAGCCGGATGGACGGAAAATCGAATCGCGGGTGTAGCTCAGTGGTAGAGCGTCACGTTGCCAACGTGAATGTCGTGAGTTCGACCCTCATCACCCGCTCTTAAGCCCTTGCAATCCCAGTGGTTGCAAGGGCTCTTTTGTATCCCCGCCTCCGTATCCCTTTTCGTATCCCTTTTCGTATCCCTTTTTACCCTCACTTTTACCCTCACCGCCGGTCGGCCGGCGGCACCGACTCTGCCGGCCAGCGGCGGACGCGCGCACACATTCCAGACTTTTAAAACCGTTTTCCGTAGACTGGAGGGCGTGTTGACGCAGCACGAGCTAACCTGGTTCCCTCCACGCCGGTGCTGGAAGAAGAAGCATCGTGGCAAGGTCTACTATTGCCCGATCCCGTGCCAGAACAAGGCGGACTGGCGGCGCTACGTCAGTGGGTGGCAAGATTCTTTGGTCAGGCAGGCCCATGTTTTGGCCTCCATGCTCATCCAGTGGTAAACTCCCGGCTGCACACGAGATTCTCAGACCAGGAGCCGACATGATTGAGAACAATCCGACTAACGTGTCCTCGGCGTTCGAGATGCTGTTGGAGGAGGTCGAAGCGGAGATCGATTTTGTCAACGGCGTGGGGGCTAAGGCCTTCGGGGGACGTGACTACGACAAGGCTAAGGAGGCGTTGGAGCGTTCCGGGGTGCTCACGGCATTTAGGGACAAGGTCGCCTTGCTGCGGAAGGAATGGGAGGCGATGGCGGCGGCGGCCGAACGGGATGAGGACGAGGAGACCCGCGCCGAGCGCCGTAATCTTGGTAAACTGCGCAAGGGCGTGCGCACGCCGGAGTCAGCCTACTACCTTCCTCTTCTGCGGGTGCTTGATCAGATGGGTGGCAGCGGCAAGGTCGCTGAGGTGCTCGACCGTGTGGGCAAGGCCATGAAGCCTATCCTTAAATCCGTGGACTACGACCCCCTGGCCAGCGACCCGGCCGACCCGCGCTGGCGCAACGCGGCCCAGTGGGCGCGGAACAGCATGATCCACGAGGGCTTGCTCAAAGCCGATTCCCCACGCGGGGTGTGGGAGATTTCGGACAAGGGAAGAGAATCACTCAGGAAGGCGCCGGCGGCGCAAGGTTGACCGGCAGTGGCGGATGCTGCATCGCGCGTTAGAATGCCGGCAACTTTGTTGAGGGGCTTTCAGATGCCGACGAAGAAAAGCACAACCGGAAGTGAACTGTTCATCGTGGACAACAGCGATGAGGACTGGAAGGTTCTGCGCTATCTGCACGACTGGTGCCAGCTATCGAAATCCATTGATATCGCCACCGGGTACTTTGAGATCGGCTCTTTGCTGGCACTCAAGGATGAGTGGCAGAAGCTGGATCATATGCGGATACTGATGGGGGACGAGGTATCGCGCCGGACCAGGGATGCCTTTGTCGAGGGCCTGGACCAGGTCAAGGGGATGCTCGACAAGAGCATTGAGGCCGAGAAACTCAAGAACGATTTCCTTGTCGGGGTCGGCGCGATCGTCGAGGCCATCCGTGCCGGCAAGATCGAATGCCGGGTCTATCGCAAGAACAAGTTTCACGCCAAAGCCTATATCACCCACGCCCGCCTTGAAGTGGTCGGCTCCTCAGCCCTCGTCGGTTCGGCCAACTTCACCTGTCCGGGGCTGACCGAAAACATTGAATTGAACGTCCAGATCACCGGCCGGCCGGTCACCGTCCTCCAGGAGTGGTACGACGAGCATTGGAGCGACGCCGAGGACGTGACGCCGGGGATTCTCCAGACCATCGAGCGCCACGTCCGTGATTATTGTCCCTTCGAGGTGTATGCCAAGGCCATGCAGGAGTTCTTCCGGGGCC
>Ga0316226_1003751_pt1 | contig 12681 bp, 6 predicted proteins | sample TBH18017metaG_FD_206009 | JGI IMG/M metagenome (GOLD analysis project Ga0316226, IMG submission 206009) | Freshwater microbial communities from Trout Bog Lake, Wisconsin, USA - TBH18017 | ecosystem: Environmental > Aquatic > Freshwater > Lake > Hypolimnion/Profundal zone | place: USA: Wisconsin... | reverse complement strand
TGGCGCGGGCCGAACGCGAATTTTTGACCTTGCGGTTTTCGGTGTAATCCACCGCCTGGCGGAAGCTGCGCTGCGTGGCCTCCTTGTAGATCTTGGCGCAGCGGGTTTCTTCCCCGCAATGCACCACATAGACCATGGCCTCCTTGCCACTCATCAGCTGGCGCACCACGGTATCGATCAGGCCTTCGTCAACAAGGGATTGCAATCTGGGGGGTGGTCTCATGCCCCCATTTTGCACCCTGCGCGCCGCCGCCCGGTCGCACCCCTCACCGCGGCGCGGGCATGGGGCCCTAGTCTCCGATATGGAAGAAGTCGACCGACTGCTGCAGCTGCTCGGCCTGGGCCGACAGCTCTTCGCTGGTGGCGGCCAACTGTTCGGAGGCGGAGGCGTTTTGCTGGGTCGCCTTGCTGAGCTGTCCCATGGCGCCGCTGATCATTTCCACCGAGCCGCTTTGCTCACGGCTGGCCGCAGCAATCTCCTGCACCAGTTCACTGGTCTTGCGGATACTGGGCACAATTTCATCCAACAGGATGCCGGCCCGCTCGGCGGTGGCCACGCTGCTGCCGGCCAGTTCGCCAATCTCCCGGGCCGCCAGTTGGCTGCGTTCGGCCAGCTTGCGCACCTCGGCGGCCACCACGGCAAAGCCCTTGCCATGCTCGCCGGCACGCGCCGCCTCAATCGCGGCATTGAGCGCCAGCAGGTTGGTCTGGTAGGCAATGTCATCGACGATGCCGATCTTGGCCGCAATCTGCTTCATCGCGACCAAGGTCTGGGCCACGGCCTCGCCGCCTTCGGTGGCCTCATGGCTGGCCTTGGTGGCCATGCCGTCGGTCACCCGGGCGTTGTCGCTATTCTGGCTGATGGATGCGGACATGGCATCGACCGATTCCGAGGTCTGGTCCACGCTGGCGGCCTGCTCGCTGGCCGCCTGTGACAGCGAGGTGGCGGTAGCGCTGACCTGGTTGGCCGCGCCGGTCAGCGCGTCGGTGGCGGCGCGCACCTCGCCCAGCACGCGTGCCAGGCTGTCGGCGGTGGCGTTGGCGTTGCCCACGACCTGGCCAAACAGACCGGAATACTGGCGCCGGATGCGCTGCGTCAGATCACCCTCGGAAAAGGCTGCCAGCAGTTTGGCAACGTCCTGCAGACCCTGCTCGCTGGTATCCATCAACTGGTTCATGCCCGCCGACATGGAGGCAAAAAACCCCACCTTGTCTTGCAGGGACAAGCGCTTGCTGAAGTCGCCCTGCTCGGCCGCACCCACCATGTGGGCCAGCTCCTGCTCGGAGGCGATTTCATCGGTGCGGTCCAGCCAGTGCGTGACCCGGCCTATGGACGCACCCGACTCGGAACGTATCGGCTTGGCCAGCAGCCGGATATGGCGCCCATCCAGGTCCAGATCCACCGCCTCGGCCGAGCTGACGGCCGCGTCAAAACGCGCGGCCAATTGCTGGCTGCGAAACAGGTCGCTGATGCGCTTGCCAAACAGGGTATCGAGCCGAAAGCCCGGACCGCCCAGTCTTTGCATCAGCAATGCGGCCGCCGGTGTGGCGTGTACCAGCAGGCCATCGGAATCGGACACGGTGACGCTTTCCGGCAGGCTGTCGAGCGCCATCTTGATGCGCAGGTTCTGGCTGGCCACGGTTTGCTCGCGCTCCTGAGCCGCCTGCTTTTCGCGACCCGTCTTTTGCTCCTGCAAGACCTTTTCTTCCATGCTGGTGAGCGAGGCATTGGTGCGGCGCTGCGACTCCAGAAAGCCACCGCGCAGGCCGGTGGTCTGGGCCTTGCGCACATAGTGGCCGCTGGCGGCATTGCCCAGGGCAGTGGCCTGCTCGCGAAAGCAGGCTTCAATCTGGTCCAGCATGTCGTTCATGTTCCAGCACAGTTCGCCGAGTTCACTGCCCTCGGCAATGCCGGTCAGTCGCTGCTCAAACTTGCCGTGCGCCACCTCGGTGGCCACCTGGCTGATCCGGGCCAGCAGCACATTCTGATGCTGCAATCGGCCGGCCCACCACAGCAACAGCAGCAGGCCTGGCAGCAGACACAGCAGGGCCAGTGGCGCAACGCCCAGAAACAGCGCCTGTGCCGCCAGCCCCAGGCCCAGCAGCAGCAGCGCCCCGGCGGCAAAGCGTCCGGACTCAGATTGAAAGAATGAAGGACTCATAGCTCACTCCCTGTTGGGCCAGCGCATTGTTTAAAAGTGCCAGCGATGCACCACAGGCATCCCTGGTCCCGACGCGGTGTTCTTCCTCTAGCATCTGCCGGTACAGGCCCGTCACTGCGGCAACGGCAGAGGCGCGCGGCTTGCGGCGCACCGAAAAATACCCATCCACCTTGCCATCGGCACCATAGGAGGGGGTGACATTGGCGAACACCCAGTAAAAGCCACCGTCCTTGGAGCGGTTCTTGACATAGGCAAAGCATTCCTGCTTGGCTTCCAGCGTATCCCAGAGGAACTTGAACACGCCACGCGGCATGTCGGGGTGGCGCACGATGTTGTGCTGCTTGCCCAGCAGCTCCGCCTCGCTATAGCCGGAGAATTCGATGAAGATCCGGTTGCCATAGGTGATGCGACCCTTGAGGTCGGTTTTGGACACCAGGAAGTCGTCTTCCCGCATCACGCGCTCCCTTTGTCCGGGAACAGTCTTGCTGTGGTTCATTTTGGCCTCGCCTCCGATTTTTTGGCTTTTCAGGTATGCGCCGCATCCCCAAAAATTCCGTGTTGGCATCATCACAGCATTTCCGATGCTTCGCCACACCCAAGGCAGAAACTTTTGCGCGAACTTGATCAACATCAAATCCCATTGCAGGCTTAAACCACGAAATTCCCTGTGCAAAATTCTCCAAAGGTTACTATGTGCGCACGGGAATTTCATGCCAGCCACCAACAAACCATCCAACACCGCTTTGGCTACCCCGCCGGATGGGCAGTTTCGCAACCATGTTCTGGAAATGCTGGTGGATGGCGCGCCGCTGATCCACATTTTGGAAGTCATGTTGCGCGGCATGGAAACATTGCTCCCCGGTGCGCTGTGCACCCTGATGCTGCTGGACAACGAAGGGCTTCATATTGCGCAGGCTATCGGGCCTAGCCTGCCAGACTACTACACCGCGGCCCTGATAGGGCTTGAAATCGGCCCGGCCGCAGGCTCCTGCGGCACGGCGGCCTACACCGGCCAGCGCGTGGTGGTGGAAGACATTGCCAGCCATCCCTATTGGATCCCCTACAGGGATTTGGCCGCACAGGCAGGCCTTGCGGCCTGCTGGTCCGAACCCATTCTGTCGGTATCCGGCAAGGTGCTGGGCACCTTTGCCGTGTATTACCGCAGGCCGCACGCCCCCGATGGCGCGGATCTGGACCTGACCCAGCAGTGCGCCGCCCTGGCCTGCATTGCCATTGAAAAAGACGCCGAGGCACAAAAGTTGCGCGACAGCGAAATGCGCTACCGCACCCTGGTGGAATGGTCACCACACCCGGTGCTGGTGCACCGGCAGGGCATCATTCTGTACGTCAACCCCGCTGCGGTCAGCATCTTTGGCGCAGCCCAGGCCAGCGAGCTGGTGGGCACGCCAACGCGTGATCTGGTGCACCCCGACTACCGGGACCAACAGACCCAGCGCATGCGATCCATTGAAACGCAGTCGCCGATCAAGCCCATGGTGGAGTCGCGCTTCCTGCGTCTGGACGGTAGTGCCTTTGATGTGGAGGTACAGGGAACCGCCATCGTCTACCAGGGACAAGCGGCCATCCACGTAGCGCTGCGCGACATCACCGAGCGCAAGCTGGCCCGTGAAAAGCTGCAGCTTGCGGCCAGTGTGTTCCGCCATGCGCGCGAGGGCGTGGTCATTACCGATGCCGACATGTGCATCGTCGATGTCAACGCCAGCTTTTCAACCATCACCGGCTATGGCCGGGAAGAGGTGCTGGGCAGGCAGCCCGACATATTCCTCCCGGGTCCACATTCCGAAAGTTATGTCGACGCACTTTGGCAGGGCCTGCGCGACACCGGGCACTGGAGCGGCGAAATCTGGAGCGAGCGCAAAAATGGCGAGGCCTATGCGGAGATGGTCACCATCAGCGCGGTACTCGACGAGCAGGGCCGGACGAAAAATTATGTGGTGCTGTTTATCGACATCACGCCCATGAAAACCTACCAGCTGCAGCTGGAAAACATGGCGCATTTTGACGCCCTCACCCAGTTGCCCAACCGCCTGCTGCTGGCCGACCGGCTACGCCAGGCCATGAGCCAGAGCCAGCGGCGCAAACAGTCGCTGGCCGTGGTGTTTCTGGACCTGGACGGCTTCAAGGCCGTCAATGACCGCTACGGCCATGCGGTGGGCGATGAGTTGCTGATGGTGCTGTCGCAGCGCATGAAGGGTGCGCTGCGCGACTGCGACACCTTGGCCCGCATAGGCGGCGACGAATTCGTGGCCGTGCTGGTGGACCTGGACCAGGCCGAAGACGCCGAACCGGTGCTGGAGCGGCTGCTGCAGGCAGCTGCCGAACAGGTCCAGATCGCCCAGACCGCGCTACAGGTGTCGGCCAGCATGGGCATTGCAATGTATCCGCGCGATGGCGCCCACGCCGACCTGCTGCTGCGCCGTGCCGACCAGTCCATGTACCTGGCCAAGCAGGCCGGGCGCAACCGCTACCGCTTTTTCATGGAAGAGGCTGCGCAATCCCCGGCTGTCTTGCAAGACCGGAAATAGGCCCAGGCCGCGCTCAGACCGCCAGCAGCGGCTGGTCCGTCGATTCCGGCTGCGACAACCAAGCGACGACGGCGCGGCAGCACACCAGGGCCTGCACCAGATCCAGATCCTGCAGCGCCGCTTCCAGCGGAAGCGCCAGCGTTTGCGGTACCGCGTCAAGGGCTTCGCGCAAGGTGGAAAACCGTTCCAGGGCCGTCAGATCATCGTCCTGCAGCAGCTGCAGCAACTCTTTCATGCCCGCCTGCAGCGTCGCGGGATAGCGATCTGCAAGCGCGGGCTCAGAGGTGGGCTTGAAAACCGGTGCCACCTGCTGCAGCGCCGACATGGCGCTGGCGGCCACAGCTTGCAATTGCATGAATACCACCTGGAGCCGGGGCTGCGCAGCGGCCTGTTGGCAACAGGCCTCCAGAGCTGCCGCGGCGTCGGACAATGCCTGTGCCCCCAGGGTGGAGGATGTACCCTTGAGCGTGTGAGCCAGCATGCCGCACTGCGTAACGTCGCCTGCAATGGCACGCTGCATCTGCGCCAGCTCGCCCGGCAAGGCACTGATGAATTCCAAGGCCAGCTTCTGATACAGCGGCTGCAAGCCACCCATGCGGGCCAGGGCGGCGGGTATGTCCATCTCCTTGCGCTGCGCAGGCAGGGCGACAGCCTGGGCCGACTCGGGCGGCACCGCAAAGCCGGTGAGTTTCAGCAGCATCTGCACCAGGACCTTGAGGTCAAAGGGTTTACCCACATGGGCGGTCATGCCGACGGCCAGACAGTCTTCGCGGTCAGAGTCCGAGGCATTCGCCGTCATGGCCACAATCGGCAAATCCGTCAACAGCAAGTCCTGGCGCACGATACGGGTCGCTGCAAAGCCATCCAGCACCGGCATCTGGATATCCATCAGCACCACATCAAATGGCTTGCCATTTTGGGCGGCGGCAATGGCCTCCACGCCCAGGCGGCCATTGGCGGCAAGGGACACCAGGGCACCCTCCGTGGCCAGCAGCTCTTCGGCCACCTGCTGGTTGATCAGGTTGTCTTCCACCACCAGGATACGCATGCCCTGGAGACGGCGCTGACTGGCACCGCTGCGGCGCGAACGCCGCAAGCCGCCAGCACCCGCAGCAGACTCCAGCGCCGCTTCGCGCAACATGGCAGCGGTCACCGGCTTGACCAGAAAGCCGCTCAGCAGGGCCTGCTCTTCCTGCGTGCGCTGGTCCAGCGCCTCGCGGTTATTGGCAGACAGCATCACCACCACCGGCTGGCTGCATGCCGCCTGTGCGTAAAGCTGGCGCAGGCGCGCGGTGGCGGCCCAGCCATCCATGCCGGGCAACTGCCAGCCCATGTACACAACGTCAAAGGGCTCTACCTGCAGGCGTGACGCTACCAAGGCCAAGGCCGCCTCGGCGCTGTGCGCCTGCTCCACCTGCCAGCCAGAGGACTGCAGCATCTGCGCCAGAATCCGCAGTGCCACCGGATTGTGGTCGACCACCAGCACCCGGCGTGCCGCCACAGCGGCTGGCTGCGGTGCCTGCACCCCGGGCTGCTGCACGGCCAGGCGCAGCGTAAAAGAAAAGGTGCTGCCAGCGCCCAGGGTGCTGTGCAGTTGCAGCTGCCCACCCATCAGGTCGACCAGGCGCTGGCTGATGGACAGGCCCAGCCCGGTGCCCCCAAACTTGCGCGTGGTCGAGGCCTCGGCCTGCGAGAAGCCGGTAAAGATGTGGGCCTGGTTTTCCGGCGCAATGCCGATGCCCGAGTCCTGCACCGAAAACGCAATCTCCGCCATGCCCGCGTCCTGTTGCAGCAGGTGAACTCCCAGCACCACCTGGCCTTGGGCCGTAAACTTCACGGCATTGCCGCCCAGATTGATCAGCACCTGCTGCAGCCGCATGGAGTCGCCGATCAGGACCTCCGGAAGCGCCGGATCGATGTCGTACAAGACCTCCACCTGCGAGGCACCCACATTGCTCGACAGGATCACGGAGAGATCGCGCATCAGTTGCTCCAGCGCAAAGGGCTGGGGGTCCAGCCGCATCTTGCCGGCCTCCACCTTGGAGAAGTCGAGAATGTCGTTGATCAGGCCCAGCAGCGACTTGCCCGCGCTTTCGGTCTTGGCCGCGTAATCGCGCTGGCGGCTGCTGAGCTCGGTGTTCTGCAGCAGCCTGACCATGCCCAGAATGGCATTCATGGGCGTGCGAATTTCATGGCTCATATTGGCCAGAAACTGGGCCTTGCCCTGTGTGGCCTGCTCGGCCTTTTCGCGTGCATCCTTGAGAGAAAGCTCGTACTGCTTGCGCTCGGTGATGTCCTGAAAGATTCCGCTCAGGCGCACCACCCTGCCTTCTTCCATGGTGGCCGAACAGGTAGTGCGCACATCCAGCAGCCGGCCATGGGCGGTATAGGTCTGCACCTCCATATCGAAGCCCTGGCCCTGTTCCCTGGCGGCCTGCAGGGCAGCATGCAGTCGCTCACGGGATTCGGGCAGGTAAAACTCCAGTCCGTCATCGACCGTAGGGTCGAACGCGTCAGGGTCGGTTTCCAGAATGCGGTGGGTCTCGCGGGTCCAGTACAGATTGCCGCTGATCAGATTGCGCTCCCAGCCGCCCACCTTGGCCACCGCCTGCGACTCTTCCATCAGGGCATTGCTCAGACCCAGCGCCTCTTCGGCCCGTTTGCGCGCCGTGATATCCACAATCTGCGAAATCACAAACTGCGGTTTGCCCTCGTCGGAGCGCACCACCGAGATGCTGGCCAGCCCCCAGAGCACATGGCCGTCGCGGTGCACATAGCGCTTGGCGCGCTGGTAGACGGCAATCTCTCCCTCGAGCAGGCGCCGGATCTGCAGGGCATCGGTGTCCCACTCGTCGGGATGGTTGGTCTCGCGCAGGGTCAGCTCATGCAGTTCAAGTTCCGTATAGCCCAGGAATTCGCACAGGGCCGGATTGGCGCGCAGCCACTGCCCCTTGGGCGACAAAAATCCCATGCCGCTGGCCGCGTCCTGAAACGCGGCGGAAAACGTGGCCTCGCTTTGGCGCAGGCGTTCGGCCGATATGTGCTGCTGCGTGACATCGGTGCCGATTTCCATGAAACCAGCCAACCGTCCCTGGGCATCCAAGGTCGGCTGGACCTCGGTATCGGCCCAGTATTCATGGCCATCCTTGGCCCGGTTGATCAGTTCCACGCGGCAGGAGTTGCCGTCGCGAGCACCCTCCAGCAGGGTCTGGATGGCCAGCGGATCGCTCTTGCCGGAAGACAAAAGCTCGCCCGGCGTGTGGCCCAGGGCCTCCTCCATGCTGTATCCGGTAATTTGGCTAAAGCCGCGGTTGACCCAGACAATACGCATCTCGCGGTCCATGATGGTGACGGCATTGTCGGTGTGCTGCACCACTTGGGCCATGCGGTCCAGCTCGGCCGTCATGCTGCTTGCCAATGCCTGCGCGCGCTGGCGCCCCACCGCCAGCAGCCAGACCGAAATGGCCATCAAAAAGCTCACCAGCGTGCCGCCAAGGCCGATGATGAGCAGGCTGGAGCGATCCTGCGCGGCCTCAAAGCGCGGGGTGCTGTCGATGCGCAGGGTCAACACCCTGCTACCCACATTGATGACCTTGTCAACCACAAACTTGCGCTGGGTAAAGCGGCTGTTTCGCTTCACGGGCGAGGCAGAAGCCGGAATGCCATCGGCATCAAAAATCAGCGCCTTGGGATTCGCCTCGGTGCCATCAAACAGCTCGAAATCGATCAGGCTGTCGGTGGCAGCGGACACCGAACCGAGCAGCTCGGAAGCCACAATCGGCGCATACAAAATGCCGAGCAGGTCGCGCTGGCGCTGCTCGGTGCTAGGCGCCGCACTGCCCTTTCGATAGACCGGCAGGAGAAACAAAAGCCCGGGCGAACGCTTGGCATCCTGCAGCAACTCAATGCCGGTCAACAGCGTGGGCTGCCCGGTGGCAATCGCATATTCAACGGCTGCGCGGCGATTCGCATCCTGGCCCATGTCAAAGCCCAGTGCCGCCCTGTTGCTGGCAATCGGCTCCACAAACTTGACCACATAGAGGTCCGGCGCCGTGCCGCCGCCATGCACCGCAAAGTCCGGCGCGCCATCCGCGCGTTCGCGAGCCACAAACCGGGGAACCTGCGTGCGTCGCACGCGCTCGATCAGGCCAAAGCCGCGTATGCCCGGAAATTCGGTGGGCAGGTCACGCGACTCCACATAGGCCCGAAACGCCTGGCGCTTGAAATCGGGGGTGGCCGCAATGGCGCCGCGCGCGCCCTTGAGACCATAGACAGACTGGTTGAGCCGGCGCACCACTTCGATCTCGGTGCGCTCGGCCCCTTGCTCAAATCGTGCCTTGCTAAAGCCTTCGAGATTGTTGTTTTGCCAGATCACGCCGCCAGCGGTAAGCAGCAAGCCGCAGATCTGGACGATGGCCGTCAGCAGCACCGCCTGGCCGGACTTTCCTGAGGCCATGGCCAGCGGCCGCGCGCTGGAACCCTTGAGCGCCGTCATAAAGCGCCAGTAGATTGCAGGCCCCGACAGCAGCATGAGCAGGGCTACGTCGATCAGTCCCTGGCCCAAGGCGTCCAGGCCAGGCGCCAGCAGCGGCAATAGCTGCATCACGATGATCTCGGCAGATGCCACCAGCAGCAGTACTTCCAACAGCAGCCGTGTCGGATTAAACGTCGTTTTCACCAATGCGCAATGTAGTTTGTGACCCTGCCCCCTTGACGCCGACGCTACCGGGTCATTGGCCTGGCTTCTCGGTGCGCTGACAGTTTACCGCTCTTCTCCGTTACGCGCTGAAGGCAAGCGCACCGCCCACCAGGGTGGCGCGCACCCGGCCCGGCAGCTCATAGCCGCCAAACGGCGTGTGCTTGCCCTGGCTGCGCAATGCGGCGGGCTCCACCGTCCAGTGGGCTGCCGCGTCCAGCACGCATACATCGGCCACGGCCCCTACCGTCAGCGTTCCCAGCTGAGCGGCCAGCTCACCCAGCGCAGAGCCCATGACGGCGGCAGGGCGATGGGTGATGGTCGCCAGCGCGTCCGACAAACTGACGCCGCTGTCCGCGGCCCACTTCAGGGTCAGGCTCAAGAGCAGCTCCAAACCAGTGGCTCCGGGCTCGCTCTCGGCAAAGGGCAGGGCCTTGGCGTCCTCGTCCACCGGACTGTGATCCGAGACCAGCGCATCGATGGTGCCATCGGCCAATGCCGCGCGCAAGGCATCGCGGTCGCGCTGCTGGCGCAGTACCGGTGTCACGCGCATGCGGCTGTCAAAAAAGCCAATGTCCACATCGGTGAGGTGCAGCGAATTGATGCTGACATCACAGGTGACCGGCAGGCCATCAAGCTTGGCCTGGCGCACCAGCTCGACACCGGCGGCGCTGCTGATGCGGCACAGGTGCACGCGGGCTCGTGTTGCGCGCACCAGCTCGAAGATCGTGTGCAGGGCAATTGTCTCGGCCGCCACGGGTACGCCGCTCAGCCCCAGGCGCGTGGCCATGGGGCCGCTGGCGGCCACCCCCTTGCCCAGGTGCAACTCCTGCGGGCGCAACCAGACGCTGTAGCCAAAGGTGCTGGCATATTGCAGGGCGCGCTGCAACACCTGGGTGTTGGCCAATGGCACCTCGGCCTGGCTAAAGGCCACGCAACCGGCCTCGGTCAGGCCGACCATTTCGGCCAGCACTTCACCTTCGAGCTTGCGCGTGAGCGCACCCAGGGGGAACACGCGCGACAGGTGGAGTTGCTGCGAGCGGTAGTGCAGCATTTCCACCAGGCCGGGCACGTCCAACACCGGCTCGGTATCGGGTGGGCAGACCACGCTGGTGACGCCACCGGCGACGGCCGCTGCCAACTCAGAAGCCAGCCCACCGCCCAGGCGCACCGACAGGTCGACCAGGCCGGGGGCGACGATGCAGCCCTTGGCGTCAATCATCTGTTCGGCGGTGAAGCCTGCAGGCACGGACCCGATGGCCAAAATTTTTCCGTCGGCAATGGCCACATCGGCCACGGCATCAAAACGGCTGGCGGGGTCTATGACGCGACCGCCCTGGATCAAGATGTTCATGCGGATACCTTTGGTGTGGGGTCGGGCTGCGCCGCCAGAATGCGCTGGAGGGCTTGCACCAGCAGTTCGCACTCGGCCTGGGTGCCAATCGAGATGCGCAGGTGGTTGGCAATGCGGGTCTGGGTGAAGTGCCGCACCAGAATTTTTTGCTCGCGCAATTGCACCAGAAGCTCGGCCGCTGCGCGCTTGGCGTGGCGGGTGAAGATGAAGTTGGCCTGGGACGGCAGGGTCTGGAACCCCAGCGTGGCCAGCTCGGCCACCAGCCATTCACGGCTGGCTATGACGGCCGCGGTGAGCTGCGCCAGATAGGCTGTGTCTTCCATCGCGGCCTGGGCGCCGGCCAGGGCCAATCTGTCCAGCGGATAGGAATTGAAGCTGTCCTTGACGCGGGCCAGTGCTTCGATCAGCGTCGGGTGGCCCAGTGCAAAGCCCACGCGCAGGCCGGCCAGGGCACGCGATTTGGACAGGGTGTGCACCACCAGCAGGTTGTCAAATTCGGGAATCAGGGCGGCGGCACTCTCGGCGCCAAAGTCCACATAGGCCTCATCGATCAGCACCACCGAGTGGCGGTTGGCCTGCAGCAAGCTGCGCAGCTGGTCCAGCGACAGGGCCGTGCCTGTAGGCGCATTCGGATTGGGCAAGACAATGCCGCCATTCGGCTGGCGGTAATCCGCCACGTCCACTGCGAAGTCGGCATTCAGCGGCACCTGTTGGAAGGCGATGCCATAGAGACCGCACCACACCGGATAAAAGCTGTAGCTCACATCCGGATACAGGATGGGCAGCTCGTGTTTGAGCAGACCCAGAAAGGCGTGTCCCAGCACCTCGTCCGAGCCATTGCCCAGGAACACATGGGCCGGTGTCAGACCAAACTGCGTGGCGATCGCACCCTTGAGCGCCTTGCCATCCGGGTCGGGGTACAGGCGCAGCTTCTCGCTGGTGGCCTCGCGTATGGCGGCCAGCGCCAGCGGCGATGGTGGATAGGGGCACTCGTTGGTATTGAGCTTGACCCAGCCATCGGTCTGCGGTTGCTCGCCCGGCACATAGGCCTTCAGCTGGTCTATGCCGGTGCTCCAAAAAAGTGATGTCTTCATGTTGTTCATGCTTCGTTGCCCGCCACAATGCTCATCACAGCCATGCGCACCGCAATGCCAAAGGTCACCTGCGGCAGGATCACGCTCTGCTTGCCGTCCACCACGGCCGAGTCGATCTCGACGCCGCGGTTGATCGGGCCCGGGTGCATGACGATGGCGTCCGGCTTGGCCAGTTGCAGCTTCTCGGGCGTCAGGCCAAAGCTCTTGAAAAATTCATGGGACGAGGGTAAGAGCGCGCCGCTCATGCGCTCGTTTTGCAGGCGCAGCATGATGACGACGTCGCAATCCTTGATGCCTTCTTCGAGCGTGTGGCAGACGCGCACACCCATCTGCGCCATATCGGAGGGCACCAGGGTCTTGGGGCCGACCACGCGCACCTCGGCGCACCCCAAGGTCGTGAGCGCATGGATATCGGAGCGGGCCACGCGCGAATGCAGCACGTCGCCGACGATGGCCACCGTGAGGTTGGCAAAGTCCTTTTTGAAATGCCGGATGGTGTACATGTCCAGCAGACCCTGCGTCGGGTGGGCGTGGCGGCCGTCACCGGCGTTGATCACGTGCACGTGCGGCGCCACATGCTGGGCGATCAGGTAGGGCGCGCCGGACTCACCGTGGCGCACCACGAACATGTCGGCGGCCATGGCGCTCAAATTGGCAATGGTATCGAGCAGCGACTCGCCCTTGGCGGCGCTGGAGCGCGCGATGTCCAGGTTGATGACGTCGGCAGACAGGCGCTTAGCGGCGATCTCGAAGGTGGTGCGGGTGCGCGTGCTGTTCTCGAAGAACAGGTTGAACACGCTTTTGCCCCGCAACAGCGGCACCTTCTTGA
>Ga0316226_1003748_pt1 | contig 12688 bp, 23 predicted proteins | sample TBH18017metaG_FD_206009 | JGI IMG/M metagenome (GOLD analysis project Ga0316226, IMG submission 206009) | Freshwater microbial communities from Trout Bog Lake, Wisconsin, USA - TBH18017 | ecosystem: Environmental > Aquatic > Freshwater > Lake > Hypolimnion/Profundal zone | place: USA: Wisconsin... | reverse complement strand
CATTGTAAAAAGATACTGTTCGTCATCTGGTCGCTGAAAGAATGCAATATCATAACCTTTGGCATCTTGAAATCTAAATTGTTTTTCTACAAAAGTTATATGAATATTTGAATCCAATTTATGTAATTCAGAAAGAACACCGTTTGAGCGATAAAAAGCTGTACCGTCATTGCAATTAGGTGTAAAGCACAATATTTTCATTTTAAAACCTCATCAAGTCCTTTTAGTATATCCTCGGCAGTTATCGACTTAATACATTCATTTGTTTTTAATTCACATTCTAATATTGTAACCGGAGGTTTAACTTTATAAGTTAAACAATACTTACACTCGCTCTGAGGAATTATAGTTTTAAATTTTTCAGGACGCCATACTGTCACGCTTGGGGATACACAACTAAAAATTCCTACTATTGGTCTTTTTGTTGTTTGAGCTATATGGATTAAGCCACTATCAGCTCCTATAAAAACTTCTGAAAGATTTATTAATAAATGAATCTGATTTAATTTTAACTTGCCACGTAAATCTATCACCGCATTACCATTTTGATTTAATACAAATGGTTCAGTATCAGATTCCTTGCCAACAATAACTACGGTTTTGTTAGCTATAATTTTAGCGTAAACTTGATTCCAAACATCTTTATCTACAGTGCGACTTTCCCATGTCTTAGCCGGATGTACTATAATAAAAGGCTTACATAAAAGATATTTAAACTTTTCGTTAAATTCTCTATCATTTTCAAAATATAATTCTGGGATTATGTCTTTATTGTTATAATTATTTTCACCAAAAACATAATCCGCATAAGCTCTCAACCTTGGGATTGCAGGACGTTTTTCATAACACAAATCCATATTAAACATAATATTAAATAAAACTTCTTTATCTATGGCGTAAACTTTATCAATATTAGGATTGCCTATAAATGGATATGATTCTCTAGTTTTTACATATATTTTAGAATCTGGATTTCTGCGTTTATATTCGTTAATAATTCCAGTTAACATTATACAATCACCAAGCGCACCACTTCTAACAAAACAAACAGAATTATTTATGGTATTAAGTTCTTTAACCTTTTTTTCTATTCCATTCATATAAAAATGCTCAGAATCCTGAATATATTGAGTTTGTGATTCTGTCTCTTGTTTCCATGTTCCTAATTTCTCTTTATGCTCCTGACAATTACCCCTTGTCGCTCCCTCGATATGGATAGCTGATACATCGGCAGTATAATATACTCGCCAATCTGTATGCCAAGCTCTTAAACAAAGTTCAACATCTTCAAAAGCTAACTTATAAACAGTCTTAAACACGCCTATTTCATCACACATAGACTTTCTTATAGCCATTAATGCACCAGTGACACCAATTGCATATCGGCTCTTAAAAGCCAATTTAGCCTTATCCTGAGTTAAACCATGGTCTTCATGTCCCATACTATAAAAATTATCTAATCTTTTATGACCTCCATGTTGAATAGCACCATCAGGATAATAAAGTAAAAATCCAATTATTCCAATTTTTTCATCAGATTCAAATATTTTAATTATTTCTGATTCTACATTTCTAGTAAAGACAATGTCATTATTAGTTAAAACAACAATATCCGACTTTGATGATTCTATTCCTCGATTAGCAGAATGTGAAAATCCGTTATTCCAGTGACTTGTTAAAAATTTAGCATTAAATTTTTTGCATATATCAGCGCAAAAATCTTGAGTATCTTTTGTAGAGCCATCATCAACTACGATAACTTCATTTTCAGGATGAAATTTTCTTAGTCTTTGCAGACATTGATGCAACAACATCGTTTGTTTATAATTTGGAATAACAAAACTAATTTTCATACAGGCTCCACATTTCTTGTTTTATCGACACTATGATATAAAATCCAATTTTCCATAACTTTAGGATGTGGCATTGGAATTGACTGTAAGTTATTTTGAGATAATCTATCCACATCAAACATACCAGCGTTAATCTCATTCTGTACATGTTCTGGAACAAAACCTAAATATTGAGTCATAAATTCTTTAGATTTATTCATAAGAACTAAACCCTTACGCATAAGCCCATAATGATAGATTAGAATATTGTCGATATATTTGTCCGATGCTCCTATTTTACTAAATCCTTCTTGATTAGGGATTGCGCTATTTTCCAATCTTGATAATCTTACATTGTCACTTCCGCAAAGTCCGTCTGCATTATATCCATAACACTGACTAAATTTACGATACACATTCACTCTACGGGTAAAATACCTATCGGAAAGATTTTCCTGCATAGCCTTAAAAATCCAATCATAAGAAGCCTCATGGAGTATCTCGTCAGCTTCTAACATCAAACGCCAACCGCTATTTATACCAAGTTCAGGCAATATTTTTTTATGTAGATGGTCGCCTGTGTCTTTCCATTCCATGCCGTTATCAATAAATATTTTAGGCTCTAATTTTGCAAGTTCTTGTATAACCGTCATACTCCCGTCATCGCTATTAGTAGCAACCATGACTATAAACTTATCAACTATAGGAAGCTGTGATTTTATACTCTCGACAAATGGATAATCAAACTTTAAGCCGTCCTTGATAACCAATGATGCAATTAAATTATTCATTCTTCTAACTCCACTTTTTTTGTGATAATTTTATATTCTCCCTCAAAATTAGGTCTATTGTCTAAAAATTCCCTTTCTGCCACATTTTTGTCCTCATACCAATTTGAACAACGTATATACAATTCCTCATCAATTAATTGTGGTTCTTTAGTTATTGCCTGATAAAAAGTCTTTATCATAAATACTTCCTTAAAATTTGACATACTAAATCAATATCTTCTTCGGTTAGATTCAAGGCTGACGGTAGACATATCCCATACTTTTCGACCTTTTCACATACTGGATTAGCAAAGCGTTGTTCATACATCGGAAAACTACTCATACGAGGGAAGGCAGGACGGGCATGGATATTGTGACTTCTTAAAACTAAAAGTAATTCATCTCTAGTGACTCTTGAATTTGCAAACAACAGGATTGAGGGGTAGCAGTAATTACTAAAAATCCCCTCTTTCTCTTTTATCATTTTGATTTTAGGCTCGTCTTTTAGCCTGTCATAATACCAATTAAATATTTGACGTTTCATAGCCACCAATTCGTCAATACGCTCTACCTGTGCTAATGCTAGAGAGGCAGTTAAATTAGCTATAGTGTATTCATATCCTATGTCGTCACACCAGAAAGTACCTTGAGAGTCAGTCCGATACATAGAAGCTAGAAGTTTAACTTTCTCAAACATTAAACTATTGTTAGTGACTATTACGCCACCCTCACCACTTACAGCGATTTTTGCACCTTGAAAACTAAAGCACCCAAAATCCCCAAAAGTCCCCACAAACTTACCATTGAACTTAGAGCCTAACGCCGGGGCAGCATCTTCAATCACTTTAAGATTATAAGTCTTAGCTATTGCCATTATTTCATCCATTCTAGCTGGCATACCAAAGGAATGAACTAGCATTATAGCTCTTGTCCGCTTTGTAATTGCTGCTTTAATTGCATCGGGGTCTATACACCAAGTATCGGGGTCAATATCCACAAATACGGGCTTTGCCCCAGTGTATGATATTACGGCGGCTGTTGCTACCCAACTAAAATCAGTACAAATAACCTCATCCCCTTCTTGTAAACAACAGGCCAATGCAGCCAAATGTAGAGCATGGGTACAACAATGTGTTGCCAAAGCATGTTTTACACCTAGATAATCACATATAGCTTTTTCAAGTTTCTTTGTGTGCATATCAAAGGTTTCATACCAACCATTTTTGAGAGCATCATTTACATATTCAAATTCTTTGTCAGTAATTGACGGGCCTGCAAAACTAATTTTTTTCATTCTTTAGCTCCATAAAAACTGTATATCTTTTAATATTATCTGTCTCTGTGGTAGGCTGCCATTCTTTTCTGTTTCCTTTTTCAACCAAAATCATAGGCTCTCGTTTTGTTTCTATAAAGCCTAATCGCTCATACAATCTCAATGCCCTTTCATTATCTGATGCAGTTTGAAGTCCATACTGTTTAATATCTAGATTATTCCGTCCCCATTGCATCATCTCTTTTATAGCAGTTTCCATAAGCCCCTTAACATCCGGCTCACCTCTAACTATATTATCAATCTCGCAAAATCCTGTTTCAAAATTAAATCTGAAAAGTCCAACATGCCCTATAGGCTTTCCATTACTCGTGATTAGAAATAGTAATCTTGACTGATTTATAACTTGTTCTATAAACCATTTTCTTGTACCTTCTAAGCTCACAGGAAAAGTAGCTGCAAACCAAAATTCATTTTCCTTACGCCAACGCCCTAAAAGCTCCATTAATTCATTATTGTTAGCGCATCTTGCTGTTAAAAGAGACATACTTATTTCTCTTAAGGAGTTTCCTTCCCATTGATGCCAACAGCTACCAATTGTTCCAAAAATATTATTATTGAGTCCTTTTATTTTTTCTATCATATTTATTCCTTTTTAAGCAAAATACAAATATTCATTCCATTACGTATAGCATCTTCAATTTTATATACTCCTTCATATCGCTTTATAAGTTCAATGATACTTTCAAAAGTAAATGTATGCACATGTATATTCGTCTGTTCATCATAATGTTTTCTAGCATCTTCAATATTTGTCTTATGTACATTTATATAGAAATCATAATAATGGGAAAAAGCTGTTTTTTCTATTTCTTGTTCAAAATCATCTACGATATGTTGAACTGGTGTAACTTCTCTTGGCTCATCAAAAGTAAATCGTTTATCCGGTACTATAAAATAAATATATCCATTAGGTTTAATAACTCTTAACCATTCAAAAATAGCTTTAATAGGATTAGATAAATGTTCTAAAATATGCGATGTAACAACAGCATCAAAAGTATTGTCATCAAAAGGTAATTTGTCAGCATCGCAAACCACACTAGGACAAACTATATCTTTAATATCTAATTCATTATCATTGTAGCCTAATAAATGTTCTTTGCACATCTTTTTAAGTGTATTCCCATCATATTTATCAGCGTATATGACGTTTGTTTCAGTATTAACTTTATATGGCTGTGCTAAAGCTCCTATTTCTAAAATATTTCCTTTGATATTATTAAAAACAAAATCTCTATCGGAATCAATTTTCATAAATAACTCCTTACTTTTGTTTTATATCTATTCCATATACGTTGTTGGTCTAAATTATCTTGTTTCATATTTAATAAAAATTGTTGTAAAAACTTTTTTTTTATATTACTAGGATTTACTCCGATAAGTTCACAGCCTGAATCAAAACTATTTATATAGTCTTGTCTGCCAAAAATCCAATTCCAGTTTTTGCGCATTTGTTTGAAATCACCTTCCATGGCTTTTTCTAGACCGTCTTTGATTATATGCGTCCAGAATTTTACTTCACCCATTTTATTTAAATCATGATTAGCATTATTAGGTGTGATACAATCCATTTTTTAACCCTTAAAAATGATACACTGTTTTTTATTTTTTGAAAGTAATAAATTGATATTTTTTACTTAAAGGTTGTATGTCAAGAGCTTGACAGAATTCTAACTCAGTAAATTTTGGTATCGGTTTCCATAAATGACAGGCTTCACACACATATAAAACATTGCGAGGGTCATCTAATAATTTGGCTCCATATAATTTTAAAGCCCATTTAGTACGAGAAAATAGATGGTGTTTTTGCTGGGAAGTATTCTTATGGCATAATTGACAAAGCATTTAGTTTATATTTTTAAATAGTCTTTCTATTTCTCTGTGTAACAGGGCATGATGTCCCGCTTTTTAGCTCTAATAATAAAATCAGTTAAAGGTCTATCAATACCGCATTTGTGACATCTTTTAGTTTCCATGAAAAAATCATAACATATTATTTTTTCATGTCAATAAATATATTTATCATATTCTGAACTTTCTATATAGCCCCCTATTTCTTTTAAAAGATTAGAGCAACTATCAAGAAAATGCCTCATCTCTGAAACATCTAAATCACTGGTTCCTTTTACTCTGAATTTGTCTTGTCCGTTCTTATCCTTGCCTACATATTCCTTTAGGAACTCCCACTGTAAATCTCGCTTTAAATCCTCTTTACTAGCGTTTCCTAACCTTACAAAGCCGTCAAATAGCGGCCCCCACATCCAATTGTTTTGGGCAAGACTTCTCGCATCTTTAACTTCTTTTAGCTCTATTGCTATCTCTTGGCTTTTGCTTTCAGTTACAAAGTGGTCTATCGATTTAAAGATATCGTAGCGGTCTGTTTGGTCTTTAATCCATAAAAGAGATATTTTCATTTTCTATTATTCCATTTCTTAATAACTTCATACTCACTATTACCAGAAATATTAACTCCGCAGCATATTAGATGAAATCTTAAACAATAGTCTGGTGTATTATGTTCTACAATTTCTTGTGATTGTAATTTTAAGAATCCAGACCATTTTGTATATCTTATGCAAATACTTATATCTCTTATAGAACTCTTAATAATAGGTTCTTCTCCACAGAAAGGACATTTTTTCAATTCCATTTTATTATTCTCCTCTATTTTGGCTCGTACTCGCTACAATAATCAGGCGGCCTAGTTAAGGCGTACCCAGTATTGAATACGCCTGTATAGTAAAATTAACAAGAGCCGTAGCCGGAGCCGGAGCCGTCGCCGGAGCCGTCGCCGGAGCCGTAGCCGGAGCCGTCGCCGTAGCCGTCGCCGGAGCCGTAGCCGGAGCCGGAGCCGTCGCCGGAGCCGTAGCCGGAGCCGTAGCCGTAGCCGGAGCCGTCGCCGGAGCCGTCGCCGGAGCCGTAGCCGGAGCCGGAGCCGTCGCCGTAGCCGGAGCCGTCGCCGTAGCCGTCGCCGTCGCCGTAGCCGGAGCCGTCGCCGTAGCCGTCGCCGGAGCCGTAGCCGTCGCCGGAGCCGTCGCCGTAGCAATTATGACTATGATGTTTATTTATCATCTTCAATGTTTTTGTCATAAGTTTTTTCAGCCTCCTTTGTAGTAGGTATCATTTCAATTACATTGGTTAAAAATACTTCGCCTGTTTTGTTTAATCTACCTTTAACAATTCCATTATTAGCCACGGCACTTAATGACAAACCACCGCCTTCCCACTTCCAAAGCCTTAAAGCATTTTCAAGTTTTACTTCCATTGAATTTTCAGGGTTGATGTAAACAACATCTCCAATGTGAACACCAGCGGAATAAGTTCTACACAAACATCTTTTACCTAACATTGGATGCTTACTTTTTGCAGTTACAATTTCTTTACACGCAAACATCTGCTTTAGCTCATTTACCTGTCCAATCGTCAATTCATCAATGTTAATCATAATCCCTCCATTTTTTATTTAGTACCTAGTTACTTGAATGATTAATCTACGACTTTTTGTTTAGTCTTACTATTCAGGCGACTAATAATTTCATTTAATACTCTGATTTTGTTATCAATATCTCTTTTTAAAATATCAGGTGCTTTGTGTTCTTGTAATCCATAGACAACTTGGTTCATAGCCTCTGTAATTAATGATATATCGGTAAAATCTAATTCAACATAAAATCTACTCATTTCCCCTCCTGCATATCAGATAATTTAGATAGTAGGTCTTTTTTATCAACATAACCCGTATAGTATCCCTCGGAACAATTAACATGAGTTTCGTCTTTTTTTACCCACTCCCTTACTTCCTCCACCGCTCTACTATAACCAGCATCATAACCACTTCTACAAGCAGGGCAACTATCACTATTCCTTATACAACAGTCCCTATTCTTACACCATTGTTCATGTTTGCTACTCATTCCTTATTCCCTCCCATTACTTTAAGCACGTATTTAAGTATGTTTAACTGCATTTTCTTACTCATAAATCATAAACCCTTATAAGTTTTGTAACATCTCTATAGCCAGTATTACTACATAGCTTTTTATGTTCTGATATGGTCTGGAAAATAACATTACCCTTTGGTGTTACTATTGCTAGATAATCAGAGATAACTCCACTTTTTTGCAGTGGTTTTATACGAAAACATCTTACCCCTTTTTCTGCTCTCTTAACCTCTATGGTAAAGTAGTAGTTCTCTTTTATAGCAACTATATCTATACCGTTGGCACTATCATTTTCATTAGAGGCAATAGTGTATCCTCTTTCTTTGAGCCACTTTTCTACTACTTTTTTGCTACTTTCTACTAAAGTTACTTTCATTTATTCCCTCCCTTTGTTACTACACTTAACCTCTTTGCTATCTGTAAGCTCGCTGTTCTCATAAATGTTTCCGATAACCTCAACCGCTATGCTTAAATCCCCACAATTACAGTAATATAACTTTCGCTGTGTTCCATAACAAAGTTCTTTTTCGTGCCATACTACAACATCTATCTCCTCGTCCATTTCCCATTTTAGAATATCTCCCTCGTAAATCTCTTTGCCGTGCTTGTCTTTAATGCCTGTGTATAAAACAACTGAAACAACTTGAAAAACTGACTGTTGATATATGTTGCTTATGTTTTGTAAATTATAGTATTCAACAGATAATAAACCGTCTGAACTTTTTAGTATTACCCTAAACTTAATCTCTCTCACTACCCACCTCCTTTGTTACTACTTTGCTATCTGTAATCAAAATAGTTTCCCCTGACTTAAAAACTGCTCTATCCTCTTACTAGCTAACTCGCAGTATTTCTCCTCTTTCTCTATTCCTATCCACCTACGGTTGAGGTCTTCCGCTGCTATGGCAGTCGTTCCACTACCGAGAAATGGGTCTAATACTAATCCGTCGTGCCACATAAGCATTTTTTTTATTAGATTAACTGGCTTTTCTGTTGGGTGTAGTTCGTTTAGCGTCTTATCATTGTAAATAATATCGCAGGGTCTTTTATCTAAAAACTTATGATTTTTGCCTTTATAGAACAGTATCGCCTCCCATTGTCTTGCGTGTTCGTGTTCTAAATCGCCTGATGTCCAATTGTTCTTTACCCAAACTATAAGGCTTTTAGGTTTAGGTATTGTATAAATCATATCCCACCGAGCAAACACATAACTAGCACCAGTAACACTTTGGAAGCACCATTCTATAATCTTGTCAGTTATATCAATAGTTGTATCGTTTGCTATTTTATCGTAGCGTTCAGCTCGCCTATTAGACTGGTAGTTTATCCCATACGGTGGGTCTGTCAGACACAAGTCCACCTGCTCTATCTCTGGTAGTATATCCAAACAGTCGCAGTTATAAAGCGTTCCTAGCTTTGATGTGTAATACGGCTTAATCACCTTTCCTCCTGACCAGTATTCTGGTCGTCTGTATTCAGCTCCTTTGTTACTACTTTCTTTGGTTCGTGTCTTGGACAATTAGCCTCACAATTAGCTGCCTGTGCCATAATTCCGCATTTTAATTTACAGGTAAAACAGCTTTTCACTACTTCCTCTGACTTTGGTTCTACTGGCACTACATTACAGCTAGATATAAAATCTTGAGCTAGTTCCATAACCTCAATCATATTGTCAACATTTTCATACTTAACTATGCCCGTGATTATTGTTGTTGCCTCTTGTAGTTTCTTTTTAAGTGTAGCGTTTTCTTGCTGTAGTGTACTAACTCTGCTGGTAAGTTGCTCTACTGTTTCCCTGTTTATTTGTACGTCACTCATTTTTCAGTCCTCCTTAATGGCTAGTTCCGTTATCCCAATTCCTGGATTTCCGTATTCCAACAAATATTCAACGGCCTTTTGCAACTGCTCTGGTGTCGCTTTTTCCCAGAATGTCTTAGACTTTTCGTGATTTTCGCTTTCCATGACTTTAACCTCTCAGTAAATTTTACATCCCTTTTTAACTCAAATGCCCTTCCGTAGTAAAACCCTTGAATCCAGATAAACGCCATTAGAGCCACAAAAAGGCCGATAAAAGCGACTTTATGTTTCAAAGGTGTATTACCGGCTTCCTAAGCCTTTTATGCTTCCTTTCAGCCCACCATGCCCTAAATCCAACCGTTAAACAAATGCCTGTGATAAGTCCTACCCAATACATAGTATCCCCCTATTTTTTACTAGCAATTTTGTTCAACATATTAACATCTCTCGTACACTTGTCGGCTCGCCACTTTTTGATTTGTTTTGTGTTAAGTTTATTTTTTCGTCTATTTCTGTTTTATGATTTTTGTAATAATCTATTGCTGCTTTTTGCTTTTCTGGGCTTGCTTTTTGCCAAAATAATGATTTACTACCCATAGAGATTAAAAATCTACTTACTTGGTCTGGATCAACTTTCCGGCAGTCTTTTTCTTTTTGCTCATAGTCAAGCCAGTAATCTCTTTCGTTATCAGGAGTGTCCTTCATAAGACCCCGTAAACACGCATAATGGAACGAACAATAAAAAGGTGCTGCATTTTTAGATATACCATTCTTAATCTCTATCATTGGCATATCAGGGCTTATACTTCCGGCCCTGCCACATTCATAGTTACCACTAAGCCATTTACATCTATGAATTTCTTTAATCTCGTCCCTTGTCAAATAACTGTTTGATGTTGTTTTTTGTCTGTCCCTTTGAAATTCCATTTTCTAGTACCTCTGTTTTTTTATAAGACCTATTTAGCCAATTAGTTATAAAACGCTTATAATTTCTCTTAGGGGCTTTATCTGGGTTGCCATGTATCCATACTGCCATTTTTTTAAATTGCTCTTGTAAATCAATTTCTGGAAACATTCTTTTCCAGTAGAGATAGTCTTTATCTGGGATACTATCCCAATCTCCTGTCTCTTCGTTATAGATATAGCCATTGTCTGATTTAACTCTTTCTTTCTTTTCTTTAATTACATTTTTAATTTCAGTTTCAGTTTCAGTTTCAGTTTCAGTTTCTAAAGGCATTGCGTTGGAAGTGCCACCGCATATGCCATTTTTATGCCAACGCTTGTTGGCATTATCCTTTTGGTGTTTACAAAATTTTAATCTTCTATTAATTTCTTGTTCTAAGCGTTGATTATAATATAAACCATTCTCATCTACTGTAAACTTCTCTAATATACAAGTATCTTTCTCCGATACTACCTTAAAAACGCTATCTTTAGGCAATCTCCCCTTTTGATGTTGCAAGCACATTAAGCGAATATACTTGCCTACTTCCTCATTTGTAAAAAGATATGTTCCAGATATGAAATCGTTTGCATAAAATAAAAATGCTGGATCTTTACTCATTGTGCCGCCTTAAAATATGACGAGGCCGTAAGGTTATAAGCCTTAAACAGCCCCGTATTATACGACGGCTTGCTAGTAACTTTGTGGGTCACACCGTCGGCATAATCAAATTTTAATAAATACAATTTTCTATTATTCGTTACTAGCATATACACACTTTACCCCATTGAATAAAAAAGTAAATAAATATTAGATTTTTTTATTGTCCCCACTGTCAAAACTCTGTCGGCTCTTGATTACTCTTATCCGACCCTCGATTATATCCCGACAACGATCTTCCACCCCTTCACGGATCAAGCCCATAAAGTATGAGGCCGTTACGCACTTACTCTTGGCCTTATTCCATAGGGTATCGTTCACTAGTGTTATTGATTTATCTCTGCGTTTTGGCATTGGTCCTCCCTAATTTTTTTAAGTTTCTCATACTCATCATAATCATCGTAAGACTCTTTGACAAATGGCTTCATTTTGTCAAATAGGCTTCTTCTGTGTAGTTTTTGTAATGCTTTATCTTCGATTTGTCTTATTCGTTCTCTGGTGACATCAAATTCTCTTGCTATGGTTTCTAATGATTTCTCGTCTCCATAAAAACCAAATCTATCTTTTATGATCTGTTCCTCTTTTGGTGTAAGGGTTTTTAATACTTCATCTATAACATCATGCAACTCTGTGTCATCAAACCGTTCATCAACAGGTAAAGCCAATTGTTCGCTATAAGTTAAATAGTTTTCAACTTCTTTAAGTGAAATTTGTTTTTCTACTTTTACCCGCTTAATTTTATACAAATCTTTTGGGAACAGATCCTCTGGAAGCATCTTAAAAAACTTAGATAATTTAATTGCAGTTTTACTATAACCTCTTACACCTAAAGGATTAAGGAAAAGGGTTTCATAATGGCAAAGTAGCTGCATATTTATCTTAACCATGTCGGCTAATTTTTGTTGCGATAAACCAAGTTCTTCTCGTTTAGATAATAGTATATTATTTTTTACTTTTACTATTAATCGTATCTCTTTCATCCTTTATCCCCTAATATATTTAGACTGCTTCCTTTTAAATAAGGATCGCCAAAATCCGCCCTTGACCTGTTTCATTTCATGCACTGACTTTATCTCTAACACAACCCCCTCGCCCTTGTGCTGGTGATTATTTATGTAGGCATTGATGTACGCTATCGCTTGCTGGTTCATTCCCGTAGGTGGGATTACTACTTTTTCCAATTACCACCTCCGAATGTTGGCAACTTTTTCCTCATACACTTCAATGCCACCAATAATAGACTCAGCATCTTTTTTCATATTACGGACTAAAGCACCGATTTTAACCTCATCGGGAATTAAAAATTCTCGATTTATTTTTGTGATATCAATAATTTTATATTTATAGTTTATTTTAAAACTACTTCCCTGAACTTTTTCTTTTTCTGGCACTTCCTCAAGATTAGGGACTTC
>Ga0316226_1003745_pt1 | contig 12692 bp, 9 predicted proteins | sample TBH18017metaG_FD_206009 | JGI IMG/M metagenome (GOLD analysis project Ga0316226, IMG submission 206009) | Freshwater microbial communities from Trout Bog Lake, Wisconsin, USA - TBH18017 | ecosystem: Environmental > Aquatic > Freshwater > Lake > Hypolimnion/Profundal zone | place: USA: Wisconsin... | reverse complement strand
TTAGCTACCTCGCGCAGGGGCTTTCGGACTCGTTCAGCCGGGTCTATATGTTCATCGGCCTGCTGCCGTTCCTGTTCATCAAGAAAATGCACCAGCGCGAACGCTCGTGGATCATCGGCCTGACCTCGATTTATTTCTGCCTCGCCGTCCTGCTGGTGATTCTGCTGGACGTGACGCCCGACCGCTCCACCTCGGAACTGAACAAGGTGTTCTTCACCGCGTCGCACGCGCTGTTCGCGCTGATGATCGGCTACGGGCTGACGCTGATGGCCGCCTACATGGCGACGCACTACCAGAAATTCCGCCGCTGGGGTCTGATCGGCGGCGTGGTGGCGGTGGTGCTCGCGCTGTATTGTCTCGTGGACGCGACGGGCAAGCTCTACTTCGGCCCGGCGGGCGTAATCAGCCTCGCGCAACTGCCGCACTACGTCGCCCTGGCGTTCGACCCGCACCAATACGGCCTGCCGGTGTTCGCCAGCCTGATTTTGGTGGCCATCCCGATGGTTTTCATCGCCGCCCTGCTGGTGTATCGCCAGCGCGGGCCGCTGCTGATTTTGCTCGGGCTGATCTGCATCATGCCGCTGTGGTCCGAAATGTCGCACTGGTATAAGAGCGAGCAGCGCAACCACTGGTTCGGCTACTGGTTCGGCCACGACATGTTCACGCCGCCGTTCCTGAATCCCAAGACCGGCAAGCTGACCTACGACAACACGCTCCGCGCCGAGCTGCTAAAAGACCCGAAGAACGCCAAGCTGGTTTATCCCGAAGCCGCGCGCGACGCGATTGTCTTCGGCGGCACCGATCCCGGCCGGTTCTGTCCGACCTACATGATTTTCTGCGAAAGCTTCATCCCGAGCCGCTGCCAGCCGTTGCAGGATCAGAAGTTCGACCGCCGCGACTGCTATCTCATCACGCAAAACGCGCTCGCCGACGGGACGTATCTGGAATACCTGCGCTCGCAATACAACCGGCATCTCCAGATTGACCCGCCGTTCTTCAGCCGGCTGTTCAAATACGTCTGCGCCCTCGGCCACCTGACCACGCCGGGGACGATTGCGACCGAGGGCGATCTGGGCAGCGGCGACTCTGGCAATTCCCTGATCGAGGGCGTCGCCAGCCTGCTTTACACCGTCCTGGACCGGCCGTTCACCGCGTGGGGCAAATACGTCGAGGACTACCGCCGCAAAGGCGGCGTTTATCCGAAAAACGAGATTTACATCCCCTCGCCGGCGGATTCGCAGAAGTGCTTTCAGGATTACACCGAAGACGTGGGCCGCCGCGCGCAGCTCAACCAGCTCGCGCCCGGCGAGGACGTCCACATCGAGAACGGCCGCGTGCAGGTCTCCGGCCAGGTCGCCGTCATGAAAATCAACGGCCTGCTCTGCAAGGTTATTTTCGACAACTGCCCGACAAACGAGTTTTACGTCGAGGAAAGTTTTCCGCTCGACTGGATGTATCCCTACGAAACGCCCTTCAGCGACATCATGAAGATCAACCGCCAGCCGGTGACCGAACTGTCGCAGGACGTGTTTGACCTCGACCACAAGTTCTGGACCGACAGCTCCACGCGGCTCTGCGGCAACTTCATCACCTACGACACCTCCGTCAGCAACATCTGCGACTTCATCGAGCGCACCTACATCCACAACAATTATCAAGGCTACACCGGCGACCGCGCCTTCGTCCGCGACGACGACGCACAGAAGGCCTTCTCCAAGCTGCGCAGCTCGCAGGCCGGCATGTATGCCTGGCGCCTGAGCCCGCAATGCCCGCCGGAATATCGCCAGAAATCCCCCGCCGCCCAGACCGCGCTCGTCCGCGAGACCGACTTCGCCTTCAAGCAGGCCTTCGCCTTCTGTCCTTACAGCCCGGAAGCCGTGTATCGCTACGTCAATTTCATCCTGCAAATGGCGCAGTCCGAGGAGATGTCCGGCCACCCCGAACTCGCCGTCCACCGCTTTGACGACGCCATCCTCATCGCCCAGACCTGCAAGAAGCTGGATCCGTTCAACGACCAGATCACCGGGCTCATCAAAAATCTGCAGGACTACAAGACGCAGTCCACCGCGCGCGCCCAGACCGTCAGCCAGATTGACCAGATGGAGGCCGCCGCCCGCACCAATCCCGGCGACGTCCGCAACCTCATCATGCTCGGCGTCACCTACGTCCAGATGCAGCAGACCAACCGCGGCCTGGAACTCTTCGACCAGGCGCTCGCCAGCCCGAACGTGAAGGCCGCCGACGCCGGCGCCATCGCCGGCTACTACTCGCAGCTGGGCAGCATCCCCAAACTCGAACACGCCCTGGAGAAGCTGACCGCGCTCGCGCCCGACCAGCCGGAGCCGCATTACGACCTCGGCGCGCTGCAGGCCTACCTCGGCCAGACCGCGCCCGCGCTCACCAACCTCACCCTCGCGATCAACATGAGCAATGACCGCCTCAAGACCAATCCCGCCGCGCGCAACCTGCTGGCCCAGGCGCGGGGCGACGCCCATTTGAATTCCCTGCGCGCCCTGCCCGAGTTTCAGAAACTTGTCCCGCCGCAATAAATTTCAATTTTGAAATTTCAGGCTGGGATAAATGAAAAATCGCAGTCTGGCGGCATCAGCCTTTGGGTTTTTCTGGCGGTTTTCTTTTGGCGCGCGGTTTTCTGGGCTTGGGCAACTCGTCAGTAAAAATAATCGGCTCTGGCGGTGGCTTCTGATTCTGCTTGTGCAGGCGGTCGCTCAACCACCGTGTTTGCCAATGGTTCAGGCCGGAATGGAATGGGCTCATAATTCTCTTTTGAAAGCGCGGCCGAATCTTTATGGCAACGGCGGCAATCTGGCTTTCAGTGGTCTCACGTTTCGTTTCTAATTGCTACCCTTTTTATTACCCTCTTTTCAAGACATTACCCTCTTTCGCCATTTTGCCCCCGGCCCACGGCCAAGGCACTCGACGCGTCCGGCGGCTTTCAAATCACGCAACAAGAGCCGGATCATGTCGCGGCTGACGCCGGGACAGGCGCGTTCCAAATCAGTGATGCCGAACTCGCCGGCGGTGGCTTCGATGGCGTGTTCCACCAGTTCGGTTTTGGCACCGCGCGGACTTTTGATCTGGCCGACCCGCTGCTCAAATTCCTTGCAGGCTTGCGTGAGAATGAAGAGCAGAAAATTCATCGTCGGCCAGGCGTCGTGCTTGCCCTGATGCCAGCGCTGGGAGCTTTGCTCCAGCACTTCGTAGTAACGCTCCTTGTTGTCTTCGACAATGCGCTCAAGACTGACGTAGCGGCCAACTTCCAGCCCGCAATGATAGCAACCAAGCAAAAAGAGCAGGCGCGAGACGCGGCCATTGCCATCGCGAAACGGATGGATGCAAAGAAAATCAAAATTGAGCGCGGCAACCAGCACCAGCGGATGCACCCATTTTTCGCGCAGGCCGCGCTGCCACAAATCAACCATTTCCGCCATCGCCTGCGGAGTCTGCTTGGCCGGAACGGATTTGAAACGGATACGGCTGCGGCCATCAGCATAGGTCTGGATGATGTCCACGTCCTTTTCCTTGTATTGGCCGGCATCCCAGATGTCGCCGCGACAAAGTTTGTGGAGCTTTTTGATGGTGGCCTCGGTGATGGGCAGCTTCGCGCCGGATTCGTGGATGAGCTTCAGCGCATCGCGATAGCCGCACACCTCCTCCTCGTCGCGGTCGCGCAAAGCGGGTTTGCCAAACATGAGCGTGCCGATGCGAGACTTGTCCACCTCGACGCCCTCGATGCGATTGGAAGAGACGGCGCTTTCGATGAGCGCGTGTTCGCGCAGGACTTTTAATTTCTGGGGCGTCTGGCGGGTGAAAAGTTCCTGGCGTCCCTTGGCCTCGGCGAGATCGGCCAGATACCAACTGGTGCGCGTCGGGATTGTGGACGGCTCGGCGGCAAGCTGGCGCAGGGTGTTCATGAATTTGGCAAAAGGCAGGGGCAGAGTATTTCAAAACCGGAAGCGGGCAAATAAAAATGAGCGCAACCCCGCAAAACTGTTGGTGTTAAATCAGGGAAACAAGGTGTAACGTGTTTTCATGACTGGTTCAGGATGGTGAACCAGTCCGGGCGCTGCGCGTCAGGGCGTAGCGGGCGAGTTTCAGCGAATCGTGGCAGCGTAGCGGCGAACAGTGATTTGGACGCCGTTTTACTGACAGTTTCACTGACAGTGGCCAGCCCTTTTTGGAGAAAACCCCTGAAAATCAGGGGTGAAAAATGGCTCCAGAGGAAGGGCTCGAACCTTCAACTTCGCGGTTAACAGCCGCGCGCTCTACCATTGAGCTACTCTGGAACTCGAAGGGCGTATAATTTACAAGCCCGCGCGCATTCGTCAAACCGTTTCGTCAGCCTTTTTGGCAATGCGGACAGAAAAAAGTGCTCCGGGCGGCCTGGATAATCCGTTTGATGGGAAAACCGCAGTTTCCACACGGCTTCCCCGCACGGTCATAAACCCGCAGCCGCTCCTCATAATAATCCGCCGCCCCGGCGGCGCGGCCATAATAAAACAGCCCGTCATTCTTGCGCGCGGCGAAGTTCAGCGGCAGCGTGCTGCCGCAGTCAATCGCCTCCCGTAGCACGTCCCGGATGGCGGCCAATAATTTCCAGGCAGCAGCGGCGGAAATCTTGTTTGAAACGCGGCGCGGGGAAATGCCGGCGCGAAACAGGGCTTCGCTCGCGTAAATGTTGCCGACGCCGGCAATCAATGATTGGTCGAGCAGCTTCACCTTTACCGGCTGGCGGGAAGTTTTTAGTTTTTTACGGAACAATTCCGCCGTGAAATTTTTGTCCCACGGCTCCGGCCCCAGTTTTTCCGCCGATGTGACGTCCAGCGTCAGCCGGCCAAAATAGCGCGTGTCCTCGTAGATGAAATTTCGCGCGCCCAAGTTCAGGACTACCGCCGCGTGCTTCGGCAGCGGCCCGGTTTTTGGCGCTAGATACATCCGGCCTGTCATGCCGAGATGGCCGAGCAACTGTATTTTTTTACGCGAACCTGGCGGACGCAATTCAAACAACAGATATTTCCCGCGCCGTTGCAGGCCGGTAAATTTTGCGCCACGCAAAACTTTTTTGAAGCGGGAATTTGTGGTCGGACGCAAAACTTTCTCGCGTCGCACTTCGACAGAGCGAATCGTATTGCCAATCAGCAGCGGGCGCAGATGCCGCGCGAGCACCTCGACTTCGGGCAGTTCGGGCATCGCGAAATCAGCCGGTGACGAGCGTGCCCACCTTGTCGCCGAGCACGACGCGCTTGAGGTTGTGCGGACGGAAGAAGTCGAACACGATGATGGGCATCTTGTTGTCCATGCACAGCGAGAACGCCGTGGAATCCATCACCTGCAAGCGCCGCTGCAGCGCGTCAATGTAGGTGATCTGCGCGAAACGCTTGGCCTTTGGATTTTTCTTGGGGTCGCTGTCGTAGATGCCGTCCACCTTCGTCGCCTTCAAAATCACCTCCGCACCGATTTCGTTGGCGCGCAATGCGGCGGCGGTGTCGGTGGAAAAATACGGATTACCCGTGCCGCCGCCGAAGATGACCACCCTGCCCTTTTCCAAATGGCGCACGGCGCGGCGGCGGATGAACGATTCCGCGATCTGCGACATGGCAATGGCGCTTTGCACGCGCGTCGGCGCGCCAAGTTTTTCCAGCGCGTCCTGAAGCGCGAGTGAATTGATGATGGTCGCCAGCATCCCCATGTAGTCGCCCGTGGCGCGCTCGATGCCGCGCTTGCTGCCGGTCAGGCCGCGAAAGATATTTCCGCCGCCGACGACCACGACCACCTGCACACCCAGCTCGCGCACTTCGCAAATCTGTTCGGCCATGTTTTGCACCGCCTCGGCGGAGATGCCGACGCCGGTTGGCCCGCCCAGCGCCTCGCCGCTCAGCTTGAGAAGAATCCGGGAAAATTGGGGGCGTTTGGTTTTGCTCATAAGTTTGAAGCGACACGAAAAATCACTGGCATCTTTTAGCAACCAAACCGCCGCCGGTCAAACCAAACTCACCCCAACTGCAACTGCCGACAAATAAAAAAGGCGTCCGTTGCCGGACGCCTTGGAAACTTTTTGGCCGCGGCTTACGCCGTGGCTTCGCCGACCTGGAAGCGCACGAAATGTCGGATGGTGATTTCGTCGCCAAGCTGCTTGCTGATTTGCGCGACGTGCTCCTTCACGCTGACCTCGGAATTGCGCTTCACGAAGCCCTGGTCAACGAGGCAATAGGTCTGGAAAAACTTGTCCAGCACGCCGGCGAGAATTTTTTCCATCGCGGCGGCAGGCTTGCCCTTGAGCCGGTCGGAGTTCGCGGCGATCTCGCGTTCCTTGGCGATGACTTCCGGCGCGACGTTCTCGCGCGAGACGACCTGCGGAAAACCGGCGGCGATTTGCAGCGTGATGTCCTTCACGAGCTGCTTGAATTCGTCCTTGGCCGTGGTGTCGGCCTTCGTGCAGCCGACTTCGACGAGCACACCGACTTTCGCGCCGGTGTGGATGTAGGCGGCCACCGCACCGTTGCCGGAAACTTCCAGGCGTGCGTTGCGGGTGATCTTGATGTTCTCGCCCATCTTGCCAACGGCGGCTTCGCGGTCAGCTTCGAGATTGGCGTTCGCATCGGCGGCGACTTTCTTCGCCATTTCATCGGCGAACGCACGAAAACCTTCATTGCGCGCGACAAAGTCGGTTTCGCAATTCACTTCCACCAGCACGCCGGATTTTCCGCCGGGCGCGATGAACTGGGCGATGACGCCTTCGCGCGCCTCGCGCGTGGCTTTTTTGGCGGCGCTCGCGGCGCCGGATTTGCGGAGCAAGTCCACGGCGGCCTCGATGTTGCCCTGCGCTTCGACGAGCGCCTTCTTGCATTCCATCATGCCCACGCCCGTCATCTCGCGGAGCTTGCCTACATTTGCAGCAGTAATTTCAGCCATAGAATTAAAAGTTAAAAGTTGCGGCGGACGGAAAATTTTTTCCGTCCGCCAGGTTAAATCGGAATTAAGCGGCCACCGGAGCGGCAGCTTCAGCGGGTGCGGGCGCAACGGGTGCGGCTTCGGCCGGAGCGGCGTCCTCGTTCACGCGGCGGGATTTTTTGGATTCAAATTCCGCGCGCGCCTGCGTGATGGCCTGCGACACCGCGCCGAGCAGCAACCGCACGGAGCGGATGGCGTCGTCGTTCGCGGCAATCGGGTAATTGGCGTCTTCGGGATCGCAGTTCGTGTCCACGAGCGCGACAATCGGCACACCGAGCTTCTTGGCTTCGGCGACCGCGTTGTGTTCGCGTTTCACGTCCACAACGAACAGCGCGGCGGGCATCTTGTCCAGATCGCGCAGCCCGTCAAAATATTTATTCAAGCGAGCGCCTTCGCGGCGGATGGCGGCCTGCTCCTGCTTGACGTAGCCGGCCATGGTGCCGTCGGTTTCCCAGCGCTCAATTTCCTTGAGGCGCTTGATGGAAGTTTTGACGGTGGCGAAATTGGTGAGCGTGCCGCCGAGCCAGCGCTCCACGACAAACATCTGGCCGGTTTCCTTGGCGGTTTCCTTGACGCAAATCTGCGCCTGCTTCTTGGTGCCGACGAATAAAATTTTTCCACCCTTGCGAACGGCGTTGGCGAGATAATTCAAGGCGGCTTCGAGCTGCGCCTCGGTCTTGCTCAAATCAATGATGTGAATGCCATTGCGCGCATCGAAAATGAAAGGCTTCATCTTCGGGTTCCAGCGCTTCGTTTGATGTCCAAAATGGACGCCCGCTTCCAACAGTTCTTTGACTCCGATTGTGCTCATGTTTCTAATTTTCCTTTGGTTATCACCTCGAATCAATTCAAGGCATCCTGCGGAACACAGGATTTTATTTGATGTTATTGTGGCCGCTTGCTTTCACACGAAGGCAAATTTGAAGGCCGTTTTCTCCGCCACCGGAATAATTCCGGCGACAAGAGACGGATAAGCTACCAGAAGCCGCCCGGCTGACAATGCTAAATTTGAGCCGCAAACGCCCCGCTAAACCACGAATTCCAATTCCTGCCGGTGCGGAATCAGCCCGCGCTCAAACGCCTGGCCAAGGAAGCGGCGGATGGATTCCCTGCCCTTCTCGCCGTAATCCAGCGTCCAGTGATTGACATACATGCCGACAAATTTGTCCGCCAAGTCGCGCCCCATGTCGCGGGCGTATTGCAGCGCGTGCAGCACGGCTTCCGGGCGGTGGTCGAGGCTGAACTGGATACTAGCCGTGAGTATGTCGGAAATCTGCTTGCGCGTCGTGAGGTCGAATTTTTTGTTGATCACATTCCCGCCGAGCGGCAGCGGCAGACCGTTGTTTTCGCGTCCCCACCAGACGCCGAGGTCTTCGCACAAAACCAATTTTTCATTTTGGAAAGTAAGCTGGCCTTCGTGGATGATGAGGCCAACTTCGGCCACGCCATTTTTCACCGCCGCAAAAATCTGGTCAAACGGCACGACGACATAATTGAATTCCTTCGCCGGTTTGCCCAGCCAGAGCTGCAACGCGAGAAACGCGCTGGTCATGGTGCCGGGCACGGCGATTTTCTTCTGCGCGATTTCTTCGCGGGAAAATTTCTGCTTGGCCACCAGCATCGGGCCGTAGCCATCGCCCATGCTCGCGCCGCTCGGCAGCAAAGCATATTTGTCCGAGACGTAGGCGTAGGCGTGGATGCTGACGGCGGTGATATCGAGCTCACCGCGCGTGGCGCGCTCGTTCAACGTCTGGATGTCCTGCAAAATATGGGTGAACTGATAGCCGTGTGTCGGAATGAGATTTTTCGCGAGCGCGTAAAACATGAACGCATCATCGGGATCGGGCGAGTGGCCGAGGGTCAGGGTCGTTTTTTCCATCCGCGAAAATTAAACCACGCGGCGCGCGCTGTCACGACGAGAAGCTTGATGTAAGGCAAGACGGGCATGATTTTTTGGATTGCACGCACGCGCCCCGTTTTTCCGGCCAAAGCCGATCGCCATCTCCTTTTTCATGCGCAATCCAAATTTCGGCCAAATCTGACAGGCGCGTGCGATGCGCTCCTCCACGTTTCTACGCGACACCGGCAAAATGCCAGTTCCCCAACTGGCCGCCGCCGGCACCACGGTTCCCCACCCAAAACCACAACCGAAATGTGTTAAGCAAAGGCAATGCCAAGTGTGAAAAACCCTAATTCGCCATGAATTCAAACAAACCGCCGCGCGGCGAACCGAAAGACTGTTGCTTTTTTTTCAGGCGGGACAAAATAATCCGTTGTTCAAAATGAATTTCCGGAAGGCTTTCATGCCAAGGCGCGGGCGATGAGATTTTTTTCGCGTTCGCCGTAATTCAACTTCAACGCCTCGGCGCGGGCGGCTTCGGTCATCTTCTCCCACGACTTGCGGAGGGCGTTGATCATCTTGTCGTCGTCACTTTTCGCGGCGAGCGCGGCCAGTTGAAATTCCAGGAATACGAGGCACAGCGCGTCTTCGAGCACGCGGACTTCGGCATCAGCGGGGAAATTTTTCTTGAGGTTCAAGTCCTGCACGCGGCGGATGGTGGCGTCGTCATAGCCGACTTCACGGAGAATCGCGCCGGATTTTTCGGCGTGGAATTTTTTCAAGTCAGCCCGCCATTTGAGATAGCCGGCGCGAGTCATGGGATAATTTTCGCGCGGGCTTTCCCAGCGGCAGATGTGCTGGCAGCGCGCGGCGAGCAATAAAATTTCGGAAGCATCCGGCGCAAGTTTCAAAACCCATTTTGTCAGGCGCTCGGCATAAAGCAGTTCGCGCGGGCGGCCATTTTCCAAATTCGGGTCGCGGGAATTTTCCGCGTCGAAGCGGGCGATGGCGGACCGGAATTTTTTGTTCATGCGCCGATTTTTTCCGATGCCGGGAAAATTGCAAGCGGCATCAAATAAAAACGCGCCGCGATTTTTGGTCGCGGCGCGTTGCGGAAAAGTTTTTTCAGTGGCAGCCGCAGCCGGAGCCGCAGGAACCGCCGCCTTCCGCCAAGTCCTCCGCCGTGGGGATGCGGCCGAGCTCGATGGTCTTGGCGACGGTCTTTTTGACGGAGCTCTGCAGCTCGTGCATTTCTTCCTGCGCGTCGAGGAAACCGGAGGCCACGGGGTTGCTGAGCAGCGCGTCGCGGTCTTTTTCAAACGCGGCGATTTCCGCCGGTTCCAGCACCGCGCCGCCATGCTGTTTTTCCTGGAGCGCCTGGCCTTTGCTCATCAGGTTTTCATACGCGCCGCGCGCGGAGGCGTCGGCGAGAAAGGTGTCAATGCGCGACTTGATGCCGCCGGCCTGGAGGTGTTCGAGGATGGCCTGGCAGAGTTCGTTCGTCTTGGTTTCAACTTTGGTTGACATCATAAATAATAATTTGGCCGCGCAATAAACCACAATCCGCCGAAAAATGCAAACGCCAACCGGAAATTTCCTCCCGCCGCCGGCCTGTCCAAAAGAGTTGCCGCCGGCTGCGCCAAATGATTGACATTGGCCGGACAAATAGTTAAATCCTTCGCCACACATTATGCAAGCCATCCAACTTCAGTGGATAGATTATACAATTCTAATCGCCTACGTCGCCTTTGTCATCGGCATCGGCTGGACGCTGGCGCGTTACATGAAGACGTCCTCGGACTTCCTCACGTCCGCACGTTCCATCCCGACCTGGGTCACCGGTCTGGCCTTCATCTCGGCCAACCTTGGCGCGCTGGAACTCGTCGGCATGGCCGCGAGCGGCGCGAAATACGGCATCAGCACCGCCCACTTCTATTGGGTGGGCGCGATCCCGGCGATGATCTTTCTCGCCGTGTTCATGATGCCGTTTTATTACGGCTCCAAGGCGCGCTCGGTGCCGGAGTATTTGAAGATGCGCTTCGACGAACGTGTGCGCGCGCTGAACTCGGTGGCCTTCGCGGTGATGACGATTTTTGCCTCCGGCATTTCGATGAACGCGCTGGCGAAGCTGCTGCACTCGCTGCTCGGCTGGGATTACAACGTCGCGCTGTGGGTTTGCTCCGGCGTGGTGCTGCTCTACGTCCTGAAAGGCGGCTTGACCTCGGCCATTTACACGGAAGTCTTGCAGTTCTTCATGATCGTCCTCGGCTTCGCGCCGGTGGTCTATCTCGGCCTCAAGGATGTCGGCGGCTGGCATTCGATGACCACTTCATTGCAGACCGTCGCGGTGAATCCCGCCGCGCTGTATCTCAAGGACGCCGGCACGACCTACGCGCCGAACGCGTGGACGAGCGCGTGGCAGCCGGTGCTCGCCGGCCCGGCCAACAACCCGATGGGCGTGGACTGGTTCGCGATGATCTTCGGTCTCGGCTTCGTTTTGAGCTTCGGCTACTGGTGCACGAACTTCCTCGTGGTGCAGCGCGCGATGGCCGCGAAGAACATGACCGCCGCGCGCAACACACCGCTCGTCGCCGCCGTGCCGAAAATGTTTTTTCCGTTCCTCGTTATCGTGCCCGGCATGATTGCCGCCGCCCTTTGCACGATGCCGGACAAGGGCTATCGCATCCCGCCGGCGATTGTCTCCGAGGCCGCCTATGCCAAGGCCGTTGACGCCGTCAAGAATGCGGATGCCGCCGCGCCGGCGACCGCCGTGACCGCCGTGCATGACGCGGTGGGCAAGAACATTGATGGCGGCAAGATTGCCAGCCTGATCGCGGCCAACGCCACGAGCAAATTGACCGACACGCAGATCAAGCAGGGCATTTACAACAGCATCGCGGAAAACGATTACGACGGCGTCATCCTCTCGCTGGTGAAGAAGTATTGTCCGCCCGGCCTGCTCGGCCTCGCGCTCACCGCGTTGCTGGCGAGCTTCATGTCCGGCATGGCCGGCAACGTCACGGCGTTCAACACGGTGTTCACCTACGATTTGTATCAGGCGTATTTTGCCAAGGGCAAGAGCGACCACCATTATTTCATCACCGGCAAGGTCATCACGGTGGTCGGCATCTTGTTGAGCATCGGCGCGGCGTATTTCGCCTCGATGTATAACAACTGCATGGACATCATTCAATTAGTGTTCGGCTTCGTGAACGCGCCGCTGTTCGCGACGTTCCTGCTGGGCATGTTCTGGAAGCGCGCCACGGGCACCGGCGCGTTCCTCGGCCTCTTCGGCGGCATCGGCTGCTCCGCGCTGTTCCACGCGCTGACGAGCGTCGGCAGCAACCTCGACGCCGCCGGCCACGTCATCAATTCCATGAAGGGCGGCTACCTCCACGTCGCCCATATATTCCCCAGCGAGATGGCGCAGAACTTCTGGCTCGCGGCGTTCGCGTTCATCGCCTGCTTCACCTTCACGGCGGTCATTTCGCTCGCCACCACGTCGCAGAAGACCGACGCCGACCTGAAGGGCCTCGTCTATTCGCTCACGCCGAAAATCGTGGACAACAACATCCCGGTTTATCAGAAGCCCGCCGTGGTCGGCATCGTGCTGCTGATTGTCTGCGTCATCCTGAACCTGATTTTCTGGTGAACCCAACTGCAATCCACATTCAACCAACATAATATTATGGGACTCGATATCCGCTGGCCGATTGGCCTCATGTTCACGCTGATTGGCGCGCTGCTCGCCGTGTTCGGCCTCGCCAAGGGCGCCGAATCCGTCTCGCTCGGCATCAACATCAACCTCATCTGGGGCGCGGTGCTGCTGGTGTTCGGCGTGCTGATGCTGCTCGGCGCCGCCAAGGGCGGCAAGACGCCGCCG
>Ga0316226_1003744_pt1 | contig 12693 bp, 16 predicted proteins | sample TBH18017metaG_FD_206009 | JGI IMG/M metagenome (GOLD analysis project Ga0316226, IMG submission 206009) | Freshwater microbial communities from Trout Bog Lake, Wisconsin, USA - TBH18017 | ecosystem: Environmental > Aquatic > Freshwater > Lake > Hypolimnion/Profundal zone | place: USA: Wisconsin... | reverse complement strand
CCAAGGCGGTAGGATTCCACGCCGTGGAGCAACCTTGGTCCGGCCGTGCCGGTTCCCTAAGGAGCATTCCAATGAAAAAGCTCGTCATCCTTCTCATCGCAGGTGCCCTGGTCAGCCCGGCCTTTGCCGAGCCCCGTTCCGCAAACAGCAGCGAGTCCGGCGCCAACGCCCAGGCCGTTGCTGCCGGTCAGGCCGCTTCCACCGATCAGCCCGTCGGATGAACCCCCGGAACGCCTTCGCCCTGTGGGCGATCCAACACCCGCAGGAATGCCGAGGAGGGAAGACTCATGAACGACAAGAGCTCAACCCAGCTGCCCAGGATCGCCATCCTCGGCATCGGGAAAATGGGTAGCGCCATCGCGGCCAGACTCTTCGGTGCCGGCTTCGAGGTCGTGCTTTGGAACAGAACACGATCGCGGGCCCAGGCACTGGGCCTTGGCACGGTCGCTGAAACACCTGCTGCCGCAGCACGGGAGGCCGATTTCATCATCAGCAGCCTGACCGATTCGGCGGCCGTGCGAGCTGCCTACCTCGGGCCCGACGGAGCGTTGACCGTCGGCCAGGGCAAGCGCTTCGTGGAAATGAGCACTGCTGGTCCTGACCTTGTGTCGGAGCTGGCAGTGCAGGTCACCGCGGCCGGTGGCACCCTCATTGATGCACCGATCATGGGTGCCCCACCGGCTGTCCGCGCCGGCGACGCGACGGTCCTGGTCGGTGGTACCGGTGGGGACGCGACCGCGGCCAGCCCGGTGCTCGCCGTGCTCGGATCCGTGCACCACGTCGGGCCACTGGGCAGCGCCGCGCGGCTGAAGCTCGTGGCCAACAGCATGCTCGCCGACATGGTCCTGGCGGCGGCGGAGCTGCAGGTGGCAGGTGAGAACGCCGGGCTGGACCCTGACGAGGTGTTCTGGGCCCTGAAGCGGCTTGTGCCGGCGCTCGAGCCGCGACGCGGCGGTTTCGTTGAAGACCGCCACGCGCCGGCCCTTTTCGCGCTGCGCGACCTGCGCAAGGATCTCGATCTGGCACTGGCCCTCTTCGGCAAGTCGGGGGCGGAGACGCCGATCACCCGCTCCGCAAGCGAACTGATCGGAGCGGCGGCGGCAATGACTCCCGAACTCGACATCACCGCTGTCGCGAGGCCATACCGGCGGGTTCGGCCGTCGCCCACGCTGCAACCTGCCGCAGCAAGCGGGGCCTCCGGCATCAAGGAGTGATGTGGGCCACGATGACCGCGACCAACCGCTAGGGCTGGGCCGGCGCAAGCCCCAGCTGCTCCAGGTCCTTCTTCGCGGCCACGCTGCCGGCGGCGGCGGCTTTGCGATACCAGCGGATGCCCTCCCTGGCGTCCTGGGGCACGTTCAGGCCGTTGTAGTACATGGTGCCCAGCATGCGCATGGCGCTGGCGTCGCCGGTGACGGCGCGTTCGTAGTAGGGCCTCAGGGCCGGAGGGACATTCTTGCCGGCGCGGGTGCCATCCAGCAGGTCGGCGCCGGAGGCTGACGGGTGATCCCGGAAGAGGGACAGGGCCGCGCCGGCCAGGGTCAGCACGGCGATGAAGCCGCCGATCAGGTAACGCCACCTGGGGCGCCGGGGGACGGGGGGCGCCGGTGGACCGACCAGGATCGGCTGGGTGTCGGCGTTGCGGTAGATGGTGGCTGAATCGGGCGCGGGCATTACTCCCCCTGGGCGGCTTCCCGCCAGGCCTGGAGGCGGGGCACGAAGACGAAGAACATGATGGTGGTGAGGGCGATGAAACCGCGCGAATAGCGCTCGGCCATGGGGCCGCCCAGGGCGTAGTAGAGCAGGCCGAACAGCGAACTCAGCTCGAACAGGCAGGAATAGAGCAGGGTCTCCTGGACCAGCACGCGCATGCGGCGCTCGGCGGCGACCGCCCGGAAGCCGGCGCGGACCCGGCGCCAGCGCCAGGTGACGAAAAAGGCGCTGGCGCAGGCCAGCCCGGTGAAGCTGTAGCCGAGTTCCCCGATCGCCCCGGCGGGCGGCGCCGCGCCGGGCCGGATGGCGCTGCCCAGCATCAGCTGCAGCGCCAGCGGCCAGGCCACGCAGATGACCAGGCCGATCGGGTAGGCGATGCGGAAACCCCGTTCCAAGGTCGCCTCAGGCGGCCTGGACACGGATCTCCCCGAACAGCTCCGACTGCACCAGGCGCACCCGGCCGGTCCTGGCCATCTCCAGCAGGGCCAGGAAGGTCAGCACCAGCTCCTCCCGGCTCCGGGCCACCGCCAGCAGGCCGCTGAACGGTTGCCAGCCGCCGGAGGCGAGCACAGCCAGCACCTCCTGGATGCGCTGGTCGAGGCTCTTGGGGGCGGTGCGGACCTCCACTGGGGGCGGCGGCAGGAACTTCTTCAAGGCTTCCCGGTAGGCGCCCAGCAGGTCGAACAGGGTGGCCTTGATCGGCTCCTCCTCCACCTTGGCGTGTTCCTGCAGGTCCAGGCCGGGGGCGAACACCACGTTGTGCCACTGCGCCTCGCGGCCGGACAGCACCTGGGCCGCGGCCTTCACTTGCTGGTACTCCAGCAGCCGCTGGATCAGGTCCTCCCGGGGATCCTCCTCGCCGGCGTCGGCCGGCGGCCTGGGCAGCATCAGCCGGGACTTGATCTGCAGCAGCTGGGCCGCCATGGCCACGAACTCCGCCGCGATCTCGAGGTTCAATTCCTCCATCAGCAGCAGGTAGTCCATGTACTGGCGGGTCACGTCCGCCATGGGCAGGTCCAGGATGTCCAGCTTCTGCTCCCGGATCAGGTAGAGCAGCAGGTCCAGGGGCCCGTCGAAGGCCGCCAGGTGCAGTTCCAGGTCGCGGAACCGGGTCTCGAACCCCTTGGGCGGCTCGAACGCGGGGGCGGTGGTTCCGGGAATGGGCTCTGGCATGGGTTCATTGTATTACCAACCGCCGGGCTATACTTCCAAGGATATGGCACGCCCCCCCGTCCTTCCCGGTCCCCGTCCCCCTTGGCTGAAGGTCAAAGTCCCAGCCCCGGAGGTGGTGGGCGAGGTGCAGGCGCTCATGCGGGCGAACCGCCTGGTGACCGTGTGCGAGGAAGCCAGGTGCCCCAACCTCAATGAATGCTGGGGAATCCACCGGACCGCGACGTTCATGCTGCTGGGCGACATTTGCACCCGCCACTGCGGCTTCTGCAATGTCGGCAAGGGCAGACCGGGCGAACCGGATCCCATGGAGCCCCAGCGGGTGGCGGAGGCCGTGGCCAGCCTGGGCCTGGCCTTCGCGGTGGTCACCAGCGTGAACCGGGACGACCTGCCCGAGGGCGGCGCCGGCCACTTCGCCGCCACCATCCAATGGATCCGCACCCTGAGCCCCAAGTGCGGGGTGGAGGTGCTCATCCCGGATTTCTGCGGCAGCGCCGAAGCCCTGGATACGGTGCTGCAGGCCCGGCCCGAGGTGCTGAACCACAACGTGGAGACCGTGCCCCACCTGTACCGGAGGGTGCGTCCCGACGCCGACTACGGCCAGAGCATGCGCCTGCTGGCCGCCGCCGCCGCGTTCCGGGACCGGCACGCGCCCGGGATGCGCACCAAGAGCGGCATCATGGTCGGCCTGGGCGAGACCCCGGAGCAGGTGCTGGAACTCATGGCCGACTGGCGCCGGGCCGGGGTGGAGATCGCCACCATCGGCCAGTACCTGCCGCCCACCGGCCATCACCTGCCGCTGGAACGCTACGTGGAGCCCCAGGAGTTCGCCATGTACCAGCGCAAGGGGCTGGAACTGGGCTTCCGGCGGGTGCAGAGCGGCCCCCTGGTGCGCAGCAGCTACCACGCCCAGGAGAGCTTCTCCGGACTGGAAGGTTGACCATGCGCAAACTGGCCGTCATCCACCACCGCTTCCAGGACTATCTTCCCGCCCTGCGCGAAGCCGAGCCCCGGCTGGAGATCCGGGGCTGGCACCCGCGCGGTCTCCCCGACGATCCCTGGCTGGCCGACGCGGAGGGCCTGTTCGTCTGGAAGCTCCCGCCCGGGCTGCTCCAGCGCATGCCGCGGCTGGCCTGGATCCAGAATTCCGGGGCCGGGATGGACCACCTGGTGGGCGAAGCCATCCCGCCCTCCATCCCCATCACCCGCGCCGACGGCCAGTTCGGATACTGGATGGCCCGCTACACGGCGGCCCACCTGCTCAGCGAGGCCCAGCGCATCGACGAGTGCCGCGCCGCCCAGGGCGAGCGGCGCTGGGCGCCCAAGCTGATCCCGGAGGACCTCACCGGCAAGCTGGCGCTGGTCTACGGCTTCGGTCGGATCGGCCGGCAGATCGGCCGGGCCCTGCGCGAACTGGGCCTGGAGGTGCACGGCTTCGTGCGCACCCTGCGGGCCGATGGCGAGTTCCCCATCCATGCCGGCCGGGAGCTGGGCCCGCTGCTGGGCGCCGCCCGGGTCCTCGTGCTGTGCGCGCCGCTGACCGCCGAAACCCGCGGCCTGGTGGACGCCGGGCTGCTGGCCCAGGGCAACGCCGGGCTCACCCTGGTCAATGTCGGGCGCGGCGAGCTGGTGGTGGTGCCGGACCTGCTGGAAGCCCTGGACCAGGGCCGGCTGGGGCAGGCCGTGCTCGACGTGTTCCCCCAGGAGCCGCTGGAGTCCGGGTCACCGCTCTGGGACCATCCCAAGGTGGTGGTGACCCCGCACCATTCCGGGCCGTCCACGCCCGGGGCGATCATCCCCGACATCATCGGCAACCTGCGCCGGTTCGCCGAGGGGCTGCCGATCCTGGATGCCGTGGACCGGGGGCTGGGCTACTGAACTGTCAGGCGATGGCCGGTCCAGCACCCGGTAGATGACCCGGTATGGTTTGAAAAAAATCTGACGGTATTCAAGGATCCCCAGGGCTGCGAGTTCCTTCGGGTGGGAACCCCGCTTTGGCAGCGAGGCCGGCGATTCAGCCACAACCATGAGACGGTCGAGCACAAGATCGGCCTCGCCCTTGGAACCGGTGGCAAGGATTTAGCCGTGGATGGCTTCCAGGTCCAGTTCGGCGCCTTCGGTGAGCAGCACTTCGAAGCGCATCAGGCCTCGGCCGGCTTTGCCCTGAGCCGCCGGACCAAATCCTTCAGCGGGCGCACCCGGCCTTCGTCGATCTCCCGGTTACCCATGGCGAGCAGCTTCAGCAGGGCCATCGTCGATTGGATCTCTTCATAGGAGAACACATCCATGAGAACGGCGCGGGCCTCCCCGTTCTGGGTGATGACCATGGGCTCCCGGCGCTGGGCCAGATCCAGGAGGATCTCAGCGGCATGGGCTTTGAGCTGGCTGATGGGTCTCACCTGGGAGGAGTATTGCATTCGTGCTCCTGCGTTCAAGAAGACTAGATTTAGTTCTTTATTGGTCCGGATGCAAGCCTAGCGTAGCGGCACGAAAACCACCCCCATCAGCCGGCTCACCTGACTGCCGCCGGCCGTCTTGCGGGCCAGGATCAGTTCCTGGGCGGCGCCGGGCGGGCCCATGGGCAGGATGATCCGCCCGCCTTCGGCCAGCTGCTGCCACAGGGCCGAGGGGATCTGCGGGGTGGCGCAGCTCAGCAGGATGGCGTCGAAGGGGGCGTGTTCCGGCCAGCCCAGGCTGCCGTCGCCGCACCTCATCCGGACGTTGGCGCAGCCCAGTGCTTCCAGGGTCAGCGCCGCCCGCTCCGCCAGCTCCGGCTCCAGTTCCACGGCATGGACTTCCCGGCACAGGGCTGACAGGACGGCGGCCATGTAGCCGGAGCCCGAACCCACCTCCAGCACCCGCTCGCTCCCGGTCAGTTCCAGGGCCTCGGCCATGGCCGCGACGATGTACGGCTGCGAGATGGTCTGGCCGGCGCCGATCGGCAGGGGATGGTCGGCATGGGCCTCGGCGAGCAGCCTCCCGGGCACGAACCGGTGCCGGGGCACGGCGCGCATGGCCGCCAGCACCCGGGGGTCCCGCACCCCCCGGGCCTCGATCTGGTCCCGGACCATCGCCTCGCGCGCCCGGGCCCACGGATCCCCGGCATCCCCCGAAAGGGGGGGCGGGCTGCCAGGTTCCTGCCCTTCCAGGGCGGCCATGTCCCATCTCCTGAACCCGGGGTGTCCCCGGATTCGCACCGTCCAGCATGACCAGCGCCGCCCTGGCGTCAAGGGGCAGCCCGCTAAACTCCGCGCCGGTCCGGCCCCCACAGCAGCTTGTGCAGCTGCAGCTGGAAGCGCACCGGCAGGTTGTCCCGCACGATCTGCTCGGCCAGCCAGGTGGCGTCCAGGCCGCCCCACACCGGGCTGAACAGCACGTCCAGCCGCCCCAGGACGTCCCTGGCCATGCACCAGTCCCTGGCCCAGGCGTAGTCGGCCTGGTCGCAGAGCACGAACTTCAGCTCGTCCTGGCCGGAGACCATGAAGTCCAGGTTGGACTCCAGCCAGCGCCGCTCCTCGCCGCTGCCCGGGGTCTTGCGGTCGACGATCTTCACCACGCCGGCCGGCACCACGCCGATGTCGTGGCTGCCGGCGGTCTCCAGCGCCACCTGGTAGCCCTCGGCCTGCAGGGCGGCCAGCAGGGCCGGGGCGCCGGGGTGGGCCAGCGGCTCGCCGCCGGTGAGTTCCACGAACGGCGCGTTGGGGCCGGCCATGGGCGGGCCGAGCTGGGCCCGGGTCCGGGCCAGCAGCTCGTCCAGTTCCGCCATTTCGCCTTCATAAAAGGCGTAGGTGGTGTCGCAGTAGACGCAGCGCAGGGGACATCCGGTGAGCCGGATGAACAGGCACGGGCGGCCCGCGCGGGACCCCTCGCCCTGGATCGAAAAGAAAATCTCATTGACCTTGAATCGCACCGATACCTCTCACCCATGATAACCGGGCGGGTTCAGACCAGCCGGGTGCCGCCGTCCAGGGTCAGGATCTCGCCGGTGAGGTACGGGCTTTCGGCGGCGTAGCGCAGGGCCCGGGCCAGGTCCTCGGGGGTTCCGGTGCGCTGCAGCAGGCTGCGTGCCGCCAGAACCTCGGTATCGTCCGCCGCGGAGGGCAGCACGGTGCCCAGGGCGTGGCCGACCACCCGCACCCTGGGGGCCAGGAGCCGGGCCAGGCCCGGGACCAGCGCGGCCAGGCCGGACTTGGCCACCGTGTAGGGCAGCCGCTTCAGGAACGGCCGGTGGATGGCGATGTCCAGCAGCAGCTGGATGCAGCCGCCTTCGGCCAGCCGGGGCGCCACCGCCTGGGCCACCAGCAGCGGGAAGGTCAGGTTGAGCCGCCAGGTGGCCTCCAGGTTCTCGGGAGCCCATTGGCCCAGGAGGTTCTCCGGGAACGTGCCGCTGACCAGCACGGCGCAATTGGGGGTGATCCCCGCGGCCCCCAAGGCCGCCAGATCTGCCATCATCGTTGGAACGATGTCCGGGTTTTCCGCACCCCAGCGCAGGCACCGCACCTGAGTTTGTTTGGAAAGTTCTGTGATCCAGGGGGCCTCGGTTTTCCACGAAAGGGAACTGGTCAACACCAGGTTGTGGTCGGGCGCGAGCGCTTCCGCCAGCGCGCGTCCCAGGCGCCGCCGCCCACCCACCAGGATCCACCAGGGCTTTCTGTTTCCCCCGCTCACTTTTTCCATGTCCTAAGGCTACTCTTGTCTCCCTCCCTCCGAGCCATCCGTTGGCGATTGATCCTGACCAGCCTCGTCGCCCTGGTCCTGGCTCTGGGGTCGTTCTACCTGAACCAGTGGGTCTACGCCTCTTCGGACGACCAGTGCTCCTGGAAGGTCCAGGGCCGCCAGGTGCTCATCCAGGAGATCCTGCCCAACGGCGCGGCGGAAAATGCCGGGTTGCTGGAGGGCGATGAACTGGTCCTGATCCAGTACCGCAAGGTGACCCCCCAGACCCTGGACCAGGCCGTGCGTTTCATCAATAACCAGCCGGAAGGGCGGATCCTGGTCTACACCGTCAAGCGGGACGGCCGGATCCTCCGCCTTCCGGTCAAATTGGTCAAGCCGTTCAACATCACGTCGCTGATCGTGCTGCTGACCGGGCTGGTGGCCTGGGCCGCGGGACTGCTGGTGGTGATCTCCTCCCCGTCCCGGAAGAGCGCCCGGCATTTTTATTACATGGGACTGGCGAGTCTGCTGGTGAGCCTGTGCTTCCCGCTGGGGGTGGACAGCCTGCCCACCCCCTTCCTGCTGTTCAGCCTCTGCTTCGGCGGGCTCGGCGTCGGCCTGGGTCCGCCCCTGTGGCTGCATTTCTTCCTGCGCTTTCCCCACCCGTTCGCCCTGCGCACCAGCCGCCGGTTCCTGAGAATCCTCTACGGCTGCTCTCTGGGCGGCACCGCCCTGGTCATGGCGGCCCTGTGGGTCCGGACCTGGGAGCGCCCGGTGCTCACCCGGGGCTTCCTGCGGTTCATGGGTTCCGGAGCCGTGCGCGGAACCTTCTCCTGCTTCGTCGCGCTGCTCGCCCTGGCCGGCCTGGCCCTGTTCTGGGCCGGCACCCTCAAGCAGCGTTCGCGCAAGCGCAAGGCCCTGCTCCCGGCGCTGCTGCTGACTACCGCCTGCATCGGCGTCCTGATGGTCTACCGGTTCTTCCTGCTGCACGCCGGCGGCCAGAGCCTGGTGTTCGCCCGGGGCAGCTGGGTCTACTACGCGCTCCTGCCCCTGCTGCCCCTGTCGTACGCCTTCGCCATCTTCCGCCACGGCTTCTTCGATGTGCGCCGCACCATCCTGCGCTGGGTTTCCTACTTCATCGTGCTGGGCCTGATCCTGGCGGTCTACCTGGTAGGGGTGGCCTTCCTGTTCGCCGCCGGGGTCCAGGTGATCCCGGCCGGGTGGGCGGGGGTCCTGGTCGGCCTTTCCGCCTTGCCGATCGGCTGGTTGCTGCGCACCATGCTCCTGGCCCTGCGCAAGAAGTTCCGCCGGGACCTGAACACGGCCCGGGAAACCATCCTGGGCGAGTTGCGCGACAACCGGCAGCGGTTCGAAGAGGAGGCCATCCTGGACCGCCTGGCCGAATCCCTGCGCTCGGCCTTCCGGCCCCAGTTGCTCCTGCTGCTGCCCGCGACCGAAGCCGGCTTCCGCCTGCCGCCGGTGCCCGCGGACCCCGATGCCGGGAGCAACCCCGGGCCGGCCATGACCCTGCGGCTGCCCCAGCCCCTGCTGCGCCACGCCCGGGAAAGCCGGGAGCTGGTCCTGGGTCTGCAGAGCGACGAAGCGGACTGGATCCGCGAGCAGGGGCCGGCGCTCCGGGCCCATGTGGACGCCCTGGAAGCGCAGGTGCTGGCGCTGATCATGGTCAACGAGGCGCCCTACGCGGCCCTGGTCCTGGGCGGCAAGTACGCCGAACTGAACTATGGCCGGGAGGACCGGGAACTGCTTCGGGAGGTGGCCATCGCCACCGGGTTGCTGCTGGAGACGGCACTGCTGCACGGCCGGCTGCTGGACCAGGGCCGGATCGAGCAGGAGCTGGACACCGCCCGGCTGATCCAGCAAAGCCTGATCACCTCCAAGGCGCCGGACACGCCCGGCTTCCGGGTGGCCCTCCGGCTTGCCCCGGCCCTGGAGACCGGGGGCGACCTGCTCTGGGTGGCCAGGCGGCCGTCAGGCCATTTCATCGCCGCGGTGGGCGATGTGAGCGGCAAGGGCCTCCCGGCCGCCCTCTACATGAGCCAGGCCATGGCCCTGCTGACCTTCGCCGCCCAGCAGGAGGGCCTGGGGTTCGACCGGATCCTGCCCTCGCTCGACCAGACTCTTAGGAAATTATTGGGTCCAAAGGACTTTCTAACCCTCTCCCTGCTCGAATGGGACGCCTCCGGCAGCTACCGGGTGGCCCGGGCCGGGCATCCGCCCACCCTGCTGATCGGCGGCGCCGCTCCGGCGGATGCCCGGGAGATCGTTTCGCGCGGCCGGGGCCTCGGTTTGCGGCCGGCCTCCCAGGGGGATTGGCAGGTGGTGGAAGGGCAGTTGTACCCGGGGCAGTGGCTGGTGATGTACAGTGACGGATTGACCGAGGCCATGAACAAGGACGGTGCGCTCTACGGATTGCCCCGTTTCATCCAGAAGATTCAGGGTCTTTGGCCGGCCGGTTCAGCCAAGGCCGCCTGCGAGGCCGTCTTCCACGACGTGACGGACTACGAGGAACAGAACCGGGATGACCGCACCCTCTTCATCCTTTCCCGAGACCCCCCATGAGCGAGCCCCAACCCGTCCCCGCCTTCCCCAAATGGCTAAGCCGCAGCGTCGTGATCCTCCTGGCCGTCCAGGTGGCGCTGCTCTGGACCCACGGCAGCCTGCTCCAGCGCCAGCATGACGACATCCAATCCCTGCGGGAGGATGTCCAGGCTCTGGCGGACAGCCTGGACCAGGACTGGGACGGCGACGAGGCCGACACCCAGCCGCACCCGGCCCGCTGGGCCCGGCACCCGGGCCATCACCCGGTCCGGGCCGCCCGGGTGCGGCTGGAGGAGTCCGGCAAGGCCCCGGCCGACGAAGGCGACCCGGCGCTCAAGGACCTGAAGAAGGACCTGGACACCGTCCGCCAGTCGGAGCAGGACGCCATCGCCAAGGCCCGGGACGCCCAGGAGAAGCTGTCGATCCAGGCGAACATCGACAAGGCCGAGGCCAAGGCCGCCCGGGAGGCGGCGGCCGATCCCTGGAAGCCGTGGCTGTGGGTGGGTGCCGCCGCCGCGGCCGCGGCCGTGCTGGCCCGGTCCCTTTATCGAAGGAGGGGCTGACATGTCGCTCCACGAATTCCTGATGGCGGATCCGCAGTGCGATGAACTGCTGACCGGGGCGGTGCTGGCCGTCGGCCCCATGCTGGAGGACCCGGACCCGCAGCCGACCCTGGCCGTGGTGGAGGGCTGGGCCCACGATCTGGCCGGCCTGATGCCGCTGCCGTGGAACTTCCACTCCGCCATCGACGTGCTCAACCAGTACCTGTTCCAGGAGGTGGGTCTCCGGGGCGACCAGGAGACCTACGATGATCCGGCCAACGCCGCGATCCCGCGGGTGATCGCCCGCAAGCGCGGCATGCCCATCACCCTCTCCATCCTGTGGATGGACGTGGCCCGCCGGCTGGGGTTCAACGCCGTCGGCGTGGCCCTGCCCGGGCACTTCATCACCGGACTCCGGCTGGACCTGGGCATCCTGCACTTCGACCCCTTCAACGGCGGCCGCGCCCTGGGCGAGGCCGGCGCGGCCCGGCTGGTGCAGCAGGCCACCGGCGGCCGGGCCACGTTCGATTCCGCCATGCTCCTGCCGGTCTCCAACCGCGCCATCCTGGTGCGTCTGGTGCGCAACCTGCACGTGCGCTTCCTGCGCGCCCACGCCTGGGCCGAGGCGCTCTGGACCTCCACCCACCTGGTGCTGCTCTCGCCGGGCGAAAGCCTGCCCTACCGCGACCGCGCCTTCGTCCACTTCAAGCGCGGCGAGATGGCCCAAGGCATGAAGGATCTCAACGAAGCCATCCGGCTGGGCCAGGAAATCGACCCGGAACTCATGCAATGGATGGACAAGCTGCAGCGAGGCTAGGATATGGATTTCGCCCGGTTCCTTGAACTGGCCCGTTCCCATGGCTGGCAGGGCCTTTCCCTGTGGGGCGTCCTGCTGTTCCAGGCCCTGCTCTGGGTCGGGCTGGTGCGCCTGCATCTGGCCCTGCAGCGGGAGGAGGCGCCCTGGGAGGAGTGCATCGGCAAGATCCGTTCGGCCTACCTGAGGAAGCTGAACGGCGAGGAGGAATTGAACGAACTCAAGGCGCACCGCTACGCCCCGCTGGTGGACCAGCTGGTGGCCCTGAACTTCGCCGAAGCCAAGAGCACCATCATGGAGCGCTGGCTGCTGCTGCGCTGGAAGACCAAGGAGGGCCTGCGGCCCTACTGGATCCGCTGGGGCCATCTGCTGATCGCCTTCGGGGTGGTGGTGTGGTTCCTCAACGGCCTGCTGGTGGACATCGGCCTGGAGCCGCTCAAGCGCACCCCCTGCGACCCCCGGCTGCTCTGGGTCTGGCTCGGCTACGCCATGATCCTGGCCTGGAAGCAGGTGCGCCTGCAAGGCAGCCTGGAGCGGGTGCAGCGCAGCCTGCTGCTGCCCAGGCGCGACGAATAAGACGGAAGGAGCTTGACAGCGGCTCGGCTGTAAATAAATTTTTCATTGGTAGCCTGCAGGGAGCTTCCATGAAACCCGAGCCCATCTACATCCACCCGGGAACCTACAGCATCGCCGGCAATCCGGTGGAGCGGCAGATCCAGCAGCTGGAAGGCCACATCGAACGGCTGCAGGCCCTGGTCGGGGCAGAGCTGCAGAATGCCCTGGCCGCCATCGGCGATACCTTGGAGCACGATCCCTCGGCCCTGATCAGGTTCACCGGCGCCTTCACCGGGCTGTCGACGCTGCTGCACTTCTGTTCCTTCACCCGGGCGACCATCGCCCTGGAGCGGGGCATGGAGACCCGCGCCGACCAGGACCTGGCGGCCAAGCTGCGCAGCTTGCTGGTGCCCATCGTCGACAGCCAATGCGTCATGCTGGGCGAGGCCATGACCGCCCAGCTGGGCGTCAAGGCGGCTTCCCTGGTGCTTTGGTATCAGCAGGCACTGGCCGAGGTGCAGGCCATCAAGGGCTGCATCGGCCTGATCGGGTGATCAGAGCGCCGGATCCTCGGTGAAGTCCAGCATGTGCCCCGACTTGTTGGCCTTGGTCTTCAGGTAGCGCAGATTGTGGGGATTCGAGGCCAGCTGGTGGGCCTCCCGCTGCACGTGGATCCCGGAATCC
>Ga0316226_1003742_pt1 | contig 12697 bp, 16 predicted proteins | sample TBH18017metaG_FD_206009 | JGI IMG/M metagenome (GOLD analysis project Ga0316226, IMG submission 206009) | Freshwater microbial communities from Trout Bog Lake, Wisconsin, USA - TBH18017 | ecosystem: Environmental > Aquatic > Freshwater > Lake > Hypolimnion/Profundal zone | place: USA: Wisconsin... | reverse complement strand
GTGCTGTGCCCGAGGTGGCAATGCCAGTGGTCTTCACTTCGAGAATAGCGAGGATTCCGGGAGGCGGCTCCTCAGATATCCATTCAGAGACCTGACCGGCAGGAAACTGCTCGGATGGCGTGACGATCAAGTAGTCAATGTTCGCAAACTCAAAACCATTGTCGTCCCAGACCATCACGGGCCATTCGACTACAGCCTGATTCTGCTCTTCCGCATACGCGAGCGCCACCAGTGGTTCAAGACGATGCCCCCACACGGTAGCTCGGTTGCCTGAGAAGTTGCGAGGGTTTATCCCAGTCTTGTCCCCCCACATCTCATAAGCAGAGTTGTACGAGTTGACGCCCAGGATGGTGCCAGCATCAGAACCACCGATACCAGCCTTGCGAGCATCCGCCCACTTCTCTTCGGGCCAATCCTTGACAAGAACTATCTTCATATCTGCAATCCTAATCCGCGACGGACGTGCTCGGGCAACATAGCAATGCGCTCATCGGTTATTGACTTGTGGTCGTAACCCTCAACCTTGATATCGCCGTGGTGTAGCAACCACATGAACGGCAATTTTGGCCACGGGCAAATGAATTCGCCGTGGGTTCGAAGATTCTCAAGGTTGAAGATGGTGGCTTCACGACAATCATGGCTTCCTAAAATTAGACCGTCGCCAAGGGGGGAAGAACTTGACGTGTAGCGCCATGCGTCTTCTGCTGTAGATGACCAGCAGTACTGTACGTTCCCCCCGTTCACTTCGTATGTCTGGTACGTGTCGAAGTGCAACAGCAGACCGTAGGGGTGCCAGTAGACAAAGAACTTCTCGGGCTTGTTGTCGTGAGCAGCGTTGAAGTCAAGTTCGAGCACCTTCTCGAAACCGTAGCCGGTGATTATCTCCTGGTAACGGTCTAATTGGTTGCGGAACGTGGTGTCTCCCCGTTCGCTCAATTCTTGTTCGACGGCCTTGGACTTTGCGCGCATGATGCCAAAACCAGCCCATTGCGTGTCATCGTCCTCCTTGTACGACTTGCCGGTTAATTTCTCGGCTTCGAGCAGGGGATCTAGATGCAGCAGTGAATGGAGGTCTGCATTGTTCATGATTTTCCTTTCTTAACCGGACGAATGCTTCGTGCAGTACCCGGCTCTACTGATAGTAGTCCACGCTCAGCCAGTGTCGCAACACTTAATTTTGCACTCCCCGCCGAGATTTTCAGTTCCGCTTCGATCTGCCGGTAGGAAGGACCGTAACCAAACTCTTTCCAAAAAGACTTCACGTACGCAAGCGTCTTCTCAGCGTTCTCTTCGCGCCGGTTACTTCTCTCAGCTTTCGTCACTTTTGAATTCCTTACAAGCCAAAGCCAATATCCACAGGAGTTCGAATGGCCATGCTAAGGCAATGATGATAGCCAAGCATGGATAGATAATCAGGAGCGCAAAAACCCTCTCGATGTTGTTCCTGAATGATTCGGCTGGAACCTGAGAGAACGACCCGTAGTTGATGAGGAAGAAGAAGAATGAAACTATCAACCACGCCCAGTAGTACCACATCATTATGACCTACCCTTTACAAAAGAGCTCACCAAAGAAATAACACGTTTGTTCTCTTCTTCATTGCTACTGAGGATTATCGTCATTTCTTTTTCCATCTTGAACTTAAGCAGCCAAACCCTAACAACAGAACCGGCCACGCAAGCAAGCCATAACCATTCGTTCGTCGTCTGGTGTGTCCATGATGCTTGAAGAATGAAAAAGGCTTCACATAAAAGAACCATAAGCCAAAACTCGATCTTGTCAGTTATTGCCGTCGAGGAAAACTTCGGCCACTTGGATTGATCCAAGATTTTGATGTTCTTGCTCATTACTTTTTCTCCTCCATCTCTCTGAGTATCCGATTGTAAAGCTCGTCATCACTGTCAAGCAACTCAATCGCTGCGATTTTTCCTTGACCCAGCATCACTCCGTCAGCGTCCGCAAACCACGCGCCGCTCTTTTTGATAACGCCACTATCTACTGCGACGTCAATGATGGATGAACCACGCGAGACGCCCTTGCCATAGATGAGATCGAAGACAGCCTCCTGGTGTGGGGTTGCTGTCTTATTCTTAATCGCCTTCACTTTGGTCTGAGCACCAACGATATTTTCACCCACTGTAAGAGACTTGATACGACGCACATCTAAGCGAAGCGAGGCGTAGTACTTCAGTGCTTTGCCCCCCGTAGTGATGTCCGGGGGTGGACCTTGCGGTGAGTAGCCACCAACGTTAGCGGTGAGTTGGTTGATGAAAATTAGAGCAGTGTTTGTGGGAGCTAATTTCGGATTCAACTTGCGAAGACCCTGTGCCATAACTCTTCCCTTCGATCCCACATTGGCGTCACCGTAGTCACCTTCGAACTCTTGACGAGTCGCCATAGCAGGAACAGAGTCAACAACTATGAGTCCTATCTCTCCGGTCGATGCGAGAATTTCCATTGCCTCGAAAACTTGCTCAGCAGTGTCCGGTTGAGAAAAAATTAGAGTGTCCCAGTTAACACCGAGTGCTTTCATGTACACCGGATTGAGACTTTGCTCCATGTCGAAATACGCAACATTGAGACCGGCCCTTTGTGCTTGTGCTGTCGTCTGCAATGCGATGGTCGTCTTGCCTCCAGCTTCAGGTCCGAAGATCTCAGTGATTCTTCCTCGTGGAATCCCGCCACCAGTTTTCTGGTCCAGAGACATGATGCCAGTAGAAATTCTTTCAATGTCGAGAGGTGTATTTTCTGAGCCACGATTGATTCGTATCTTCCCAGCCTTATTGAGTTCAGCAAGTGCCTTGTCAAGCCCGGTGGAAGCAGTTTGCGTTTTCTTTTGGGTAGCCATTGTCTTAAGCCTAGCACTTGATGGTTACAACATGCTACTCTCTATACACCACAAAATTATCCAAGAAAGAAGGACGCGATGGCGCTGCTACTAGGAATCGACGGAGAGATGTCGGACTCAGATTTAAGCAGCGGGGCGGTGCTTCTACAAATAGGTCTGTGTGATCAGTACGGAAATACCTTCGAGAGTTTGATAGGGCACTCAGAAGGGTGGTACAAGAGCGAAGAAGCGAGCGCCGTCCACTGCATCCCTGACGAAGATATCCTTCTGGCGCAAAGAGCTGGGGCAGTAGATGAGCGACTTCGGGCATGGCTCGATGAACGTCTTGAAGATGCAATTGCCCGTGGAGTCCACACAGGTTTGCGCCCCTTCATCCCGCTAGGCTGGAATGTGGGAGGATTTGATATGCCATTCGTGCGGAAGTTCCTTCCCCTTTCCTGCGAATTGATCTCGCGACGTTCACTAGACTTGAATGCCCTCTGCCACTCTTTCGAACAATCATGGGTTACTTATCAAGGTGAAAGAAAATCATTTAACCAGTGGAAACAACTCGCACACGACTACGCGGAAAAAATTCTTGGCGATACCAATTGGCACGATGCTCTCTACGATGCACAGGCCGGGATGGAAGCACACAATTTTCTTTCTGGAGTGTTCGCACTTTCTGACTACTCACCAAATTTTTAGAGGCAACAATGTCAACACCCATGAGAGCGACAGCGCCATGCTGGTACGATCCTGACACCGACATCATTTCGATCTCCTTCAAGTACGATCCTGAATTCGTCAAAGATTGCCAACGTATCGCAGGACGTAAGTGGGATGACGCTAACAAGGTCAACACTTTCCCTATCACTTCGGCTGCTGACGTAAAGGTACTCGTTACGAAATGGAGCATCCCGGTAGATGAAACTTTGAAAGTGTCCCCGCAGTGGGATTCAACACCACCACCATCTTCTGTCTACAACGTCTTCACTGAAGGCAAGTCCATCATCATGAACTTTGCTTACCAAAAAGAAATAGTGGACACTATCCATGACGCTGTTCCAGGAGCTACATGGATCAGCGAACTTCGGCGTTGGCAAACTTCTATTGAGGGGGCGAACGACGCTGTAGCCTTTGCGAAAATCTGGGGCTGGACTGTCGAACCTAATCTTTTACAAAGTGCAGAGCAATACTTACAGAGAGCTGATTTCAATTACGAACTCAGCGCAGCACTTGAAACGCAACCTTTCAGTGTGCCGGGGCTCGATGGATCTCTCCGTCCGTATCAGTTCCCTGCCGTCGAGTACACAGTACAAAACAACCGTGTCATCATCGCTGACGATATGGGACTCGGGAAGTCTCTTGAGAGCATGAGCGTCATGATGATTAAAGACGCCTTGCCTTGTGTCATCGTATGCAAGTCAAAGTTGAAGGGGACGTGGCAGGAAGAGGTTTGGAAGTGGTTCCCAGGGTCAAGTGCTGCCATCATTAACGGCACCAACATCTATCCAATACCTCCAGTTGATTTTGTGATTCTCAACTACGACATCTCTCACGCTTGGTACGATCATCTAATTGAGCGTGGTTTCAAATCTTTGATCGTTGACGAGTCTCACTACATCAAGAATGGCAAACGTTCTTTCATGTGTTCAGGGTGCGGACGACCAATGCGTTCTGAGTACGTGAAGAAGTGTCCCGAGTGCCGAGAAGCGAACGTCAAGGCCAAGAGAAAGTACAACGTGCGTAGGACCCATGCGGTAATGCAGCTTTCTCTTTCGTTACCGGATGACGCTCCCGTGATCGTACTAACAGGCACACCATTGGAACACAGACCACGTGAACTCATCCGTCAGTTAGAGTGCATAGACCGTCTTTCTGTTTTCGGGGGAGAGAACAAGTTCAAGTTTCGCTATTGCGGTATCAACGGCAAGGGAGCCAGCAACTCTATCGAACTCAACCGAAAGCTTCGAGAGAACTGCTACGTTCGTCGCCGTATCAATGACGTGTATAAGGATCTCCCACCCGAGCAGTACATACCTCAGTTCTTAGAGATACCCGAAAAGTCCATGCAGCGTTATCGCGAGGTTGAAAGAGACGTGGTTGAGTACTTCGCGAAGAGGGCGGGTGAAGAGGCCAGGGCTCGTGGTGACGATGCGACGTGGGCAGAGTATTGCAAGCGCCAGCAGTTGGAACGTGTCAAGGACATCGTGCAACTCTCTGGTCTGAGAAGCGTCCTTTCTGAGATCAAACTTGAACCCATCATAGATTGGATCAAGGACTTTGACGAAGACACCGGGGGCGAAGAGAAGCTCGTGGTATTCGGAGAGCACATTGCTTTGGTAGATCACATCTACAATCAGTTTCCTGGCGAGTCAGTGGGCTTGCGAGGGATGAGCTCGGTCAAGGCGCAGAACAATGCGACTGCGTTCCAAACCAATCCTGCTATCAAGAAGTGGATTGCTAACCTTCAGGCGAGCAAAGAGGGGTTCACCCTCACTGCTGCCTCACACGTAGCGTTCTGTGAACTACCATGGAGCCCCATGTGGATGAGTCAGGGATTGGGTCGTTGTCTAAAGGGCGGTCAGCTCGTTCATACAGACAGAGGAATGATTCCTGTCGAGAATGTTCTTGAGGGAGACAAGGTTATGACTCATGACGGTCGATGGTGCTCCGTAGATGGAACGTCTTCTAAGAAATACCGGGGGAAAATGGTGGAGTTGGAATACTCTCGCAGCAATGCGCCACTGGTAGTCACACCGGAGCACAGGGTATGGGTGAAAGATTTTGAAACCGGAGAGATTGGGTGGAAAGAAGCCCGCGACATAAAGAGCGCCGACTATGTGGCATTTCCTCGATCAGTTGGACCTGGCATGCAAGAACTTAAAATTCCAACCAGCATCTACGGACTGAATGCTCCCCGAAATCCAATCAATAAAGATATCTCGGTGTCTAACGATTTACTGTGGGCGGTAGGAAGATTTCTTGGAGACGGATGGGTGCATGCCGAAGATCGTAATGGGGCTAGAATCATCCGTGGAATAGGAATCTGTGGCCACTCTGATGAATTAGAAGAGGTGGAGAGAGCGCTAGAAATCATCGCCACCCACTTCGAATTGCCATGGAGCCACGCGAAGACAGAGTCACAGAACTCATGCTCAGGGATTATCTATTCCGTAGAGCTAGGACGACTCTTCGACCATTGGTTTCTAAATGGGACTAGAGATGGTGCGGGCAGAGGCTCTCAGGCGGCTGTCAAAAGAATCCCCGGCGACTGGATGATTACAATGAACCAAGAGCAGGCGTGGAATCTTTTGAATGGGTATATGTCCGCAGATGGTTCCTACATGTCGGATGGTCGGTGCAGATGGTCCAGTGTCTCCCCTCACTTAGGGTGGCAATTTAATCAACTGGTCGCCCGATGTGGATTCGATCCAGTCATCACCAAGTCAACCAAGCGTTCTCACAACGTTGGAAGGGATATATGGTTGGGTCACTACAACGCTCGCGATAAGACGGTAATCCGTGTGGACCTGCGCCAATCTGACGACGAGTACGTTTGGAACCCAATAACCAGGAAACGGGAGGTTGAGTATGAAGGTACCGTTTACGATCTCTCGGTTGAAGATGCCAACAGCTTCGTTGTAGAGGGTGCCACTGTTCACAATTGTCGAGGAAGAGCTAACGACCCTCACCACGCCATCGGCCACGTGCTTTTGGTACACGGGACGTTGGATGAGGAGATGTGGGCTATGTTGGATGAGAAGAGGGGAGTCATTGATGCAGTACGAGATGGCATTGAGGTACCGGAGGATCAAATGACGGTGGAGGAACAATTACGGCTGGCGTGGATGGACCGTGGAAAGCGTGTCATAGACCTGCTCTAGAATGGCAGGATCGGGGGCCAGAAGGCCTCTTACTGGCCAGTAACTTTCAATCGGGTACCCTAAAACCTACCAAAATCAAAAATCGAGCGATAAATATACTCGCAAAAACAAGGATAAAAATGAGCATCAAGGTAATGAACGCTGTTTTCGATACCTCTCTACCACCTTCGGAGAAGATCGTCGCCATTAAGTTAGCTGACCACGCCCACGACGATGGAACGAGTGTGTACCCCAGCGCTGCTAGTCTCGCGAGCAAGTGCTCACTGAGCGAACGTCAGGTGCGACGTATCTTGAAAATACTTCTCGTTAAGGGAGTCATCGTGCAGGATCGGAGTGGTGGTGGAAGGGCAACTAATCTCTACCACTTTTCTCTGGATGAAGAAGGAAAAATTACACCCGCTAGTAGTGACAAATTGTCACCCCTCGATTCTGCTTGTGATGTCGTGGATGTCATGGCACCCCTGACATCTGAGACCCGTAGTAGTGACATGGGTGACAGGGGAACCATAATAACCATCAATGAACAGTCACCGAGCAGTCGCCAAAACGACTACCCGACCCCCTTCTTGGAGTTCTGGAAAGCGTACCCTCGTCACAAGGAGAAGGACGGGGCATACAAGGTTTGGAAACGGCTCGTGGAAAAAGAGCTTGTCGATCCGGCAGACTTAACAACCGCTTCGATTAGGTACGCATCTGAGTGTGAGCGCTCTGGAACCGAGCAGAGGTTCATCAAACTGGGCGCAACCTTTCTCGGACCAAAGGGCTCATGGAAGGACTACCTTCCCGAAGAGGTGGACTCAGCGAAGTTGCACCAAGCAATCGAGTGGGACCGTTACGATGAATCGTTCCGCAACGGTGAGAGCTTTTCTCCACCTGCTTTTCCGCGCCCAACTGACAGCGAAGGGAATTTTCTTGACTGGGAGGGCAGGGCGTACTACATTGACCCTATGCAACCTACCAAGAGAAGGTACCTTGATGACGAGTGATGGCTGGACTCTGGATAAACCAGAGCCTCATATATTCCTTCAATGGAAAGGTACTGACGCATGTTTAGATCTTTGGTGTGACTGCGGCTTCTGGGGGCACTTTGATGGGATGTTTGCTTATGTACTTCGGTGTCCTTTGTGCAGGAAAGTATGGGAACCCGTCAACATTCTAGATATTCGTCCAGCCAGGTTGGACTACAGTGGTGTGATTCAAGACATTGAAGATGAGGGCGATAGGTGGAACCCATGAGCGATGAGACAGAATTCACCGGAGAAGAGATAGCGTTTGAGATCGGCGTCTACTCTCACGTCTTCAAGAAAACTAAGACCGGTACGTTGGTGTACTCTGGAACAAGGTTCATCAAGGTTGTTGAAGATGACGATGACGATGACGTTAAGCCATTCAACCCGTCTGAGTACCGATAGGACACAGAAATGAAAGAACGTTACTTACCAGTAGGGCAGTGTGCATACTGCAAAGAGCAAGGGCCATTACGCGAGGACAAACACAAGAAGGTTTCGTGTATCCCTTGCCTTATCGACAAGGGGGAAGAATGATATTTCTTTGGGTAATCATTGCTGTGGTGTTGCTCCTAGCTTTCGTTGCATTGTGGAATTGGTGGCGCGACGAACAAGAAAGATTAGGAAAATTAACTCGTCGTTATATGCCACGAGATATAGGCAATGTCATACCTTCAGTTACTTCATCAACTCCTCTGCATCCTTCTATTGATCCTTATCTCGCTGAGTTACGGGCTGAGCTTCTTCGAGATCCCCTACCTAATGGTCCGGGAGAAATGGCAAGCCGCGCCTATGCTCACTTGAATCAATGGCTTACTGTCCACGCAAACGATTCTTCTTACGGCACAGGTTACGACTTTGTAAGCGATGCTTCACAAGAGATTGAAGATGAGCCTCAGTACATCAATATGAGCAGGAATAATCCTGTTCCCCCTCCGGGGTATCTAGAACACATAATGGATGGCATCAATGACAATCAGTGAGCACGTGCTTTCTAGCCCTGAGGCCGAAGAGTCCTACCTCGGAGCACTTTTACTCGATCCCTACAAATGTCTTGACAGCATGGCAACACTCATGCCTGAAGACTTCTACCGTCCTCTTCATGGACAGATCTTTGCGGTGATTCGAGATCTTACCTCTCACGGTACTTATGCCGACTACGTAACGGTGCAGAACGAACTTCGAGGGCGTGGGGCGGACATTGACCTTGGTGTTCTTTCCAGTCTTCAGATCAACACTCCAGGAACTCATGGAGTGGATGGGTGGGCTCAGATAATTTTGGAGAAGAGCGATGCAAGGCGTACCCTTCACGCTCTGCACGATGCGACCCTCGATATCCAATCAGGTTCGGACCCTTACGAAACGGCAGCAACGATTAGTAAGGAACTGGCGTTGCTGGGGACTCCATCGGACAAGGCTCCCGAAGCGACCACTCTTTCATATTTGGAAGGGCTGGGAGACACAGCATCTCCAGTGGTAATCCCTGGGCTTTTGCGACAAGACTGGAGGACAATCATCGTTGGTTCTGAGGGAAGCTCGAAGTCAACGATCCTTCGTTCAATTTCTATCTCTGCCTCTCAAGGGCACCATCCCTTTGCCTTCTCGACAAAGATCAAGCCAATGAGGGTACTTCTTGTTGACTTGGAGAACCCTGTCGAAGCGATCTTGGAGACTGGATCGAAACTCATGGGTCACATCAAGAGGAGAGACCCTGAAATCTACGACGAAGAGAGACTGAAGATCTGGAGGCGTCCGGGAGGGATAAACCTTCGTGGGCAGCGAGACCGTGCCGACCTTCAGCGAGAGATAATCAACCATCAGCCTGATCTTGTGGCGATGGGTCCCATCTACAAGATGTACACTCGTGCCAACTCAGAAAGTTACGAAGAGTCGGCTGATGACGTGATGAGGATTCTTGACGACCTCCGCACGAAGTACAACTTTGCCCTTCTCTTGGAGCACCACGCTCCGAAGGGTCAGTCGGGGCAGAAGCGAGACATGACCCCATTCGGATCACAGCGATGGCTTGCGTGGCCAGAGGTAGGCGTTTCTCTCTACGCAGACAACAGTGATGCTCGCATCATCAACGTGCGACGGTTTCGAGGAGACCGTTTGGCTAATGTAGCATGGCCGGACAAGATCATTCGAGACCCTGACTCCATTGTGAGGGGTCATTGGGATGAGGGTATGCCAGAGTCAGTGGAAAAGAGTAGTAGATGACCGTCATAGCTGGCTACACTGATGGAAAGACATGGGCAATAGCGTCCGACTCTGGGGCTTTCGAGGAAGGTGGCGATGACGCACCTTCTACCGGAGTTTACTTTCTAGGGTCAGAGCCAAAGGTATGGCGCAATGAAGATTCTCTAATCGGAATGGCCGGAACTTCCCGAGCTGATGAAGTGGCGAGAAGTTCTACTACAGGAGACCCTTACAAGATCCGCGATGCTCTGAAGGCAGCAGATGTGGGGGGAGCGTGGACGATGTTGGTGGTGACACAAAAAGCCATTTACTATTTAGGGGAAGATTTCTCCGTCACGAAAATGAAGAGTAAGCATTTTGCTATTGGCGCTGCTTCCCAGCCAGCCATCGGATCTCTCTACACCAGCCACTCGTTAGGAGTGTCTCCACTAGAGGCAGTTCGTCTAGCGGTGAAAGCATCAGTGGATAGTTCTATCTACGCTGTAGCCCCTGTTGTTTCTAGGTTCTTGACACAGCCCCACTCTTCCTCTAAGGTGAAAGCAACATCAGGAAAGGAAGAGAAAACTGATGACTAGAGAAACCGTTACCTCAAAAAGGTGGGAGTGCTTCGAGTGTGGGTGGACGTATGTATCTCCCATACCGGTGTCTGAGGCTCACCACCGATGCAAGAAGACGCTTCCGCCAAAGGCAAAGCGGAGGGGCATGGTGCCAAAGTAATTAGACGATCTCTGCGTCAATTACCTCGTCTTCATCTTGGTTGACGTCGCTGATGCTGTACTCCAAAGACTCCGCCCAGTCGGGGGAGAGTCGAGTACCCATGGCGCGGGCACGTTCGGCAAAGATGTCCCTTGCCATGTCAATCTGAGAAAGACTCAATCCTAGCTTGGGCGAAGTGATCAAAGCCAGTACGAGGGCGGCAAGAGCTTGACCCTGCTGTTCTTGGATGGCTACGACGCGCTCTCGAACACCAATCTTGATCATGAACTGGATCAATTCGGAGTAACGGTCTAACGCACGTTCGTACAGTTCAACTGAGGCTCTTGCGTGTTCTATACCCGCAGCATCCGTTACCTCGAAGGAGCGCAGTTCTACCACGCGCTCTCGCATGACGGTAGCCCACTCTTTCATTTCCCCGGCGAGTCGAAGCACCTCTACCTCTGGTGGAGCGATAGGGTCCGGGTTACTTAAGCGAACGGCAACCTCACGGCTTTCTTGTTTGATCATTGAACGCTCACCCGAAGTCTTCCCAGCAGGGGTCTTGCCTCCATGGAATTTGCAACTACCGTAGCCGACATGAGTACCAGTCCCGAAGCCTGCGCTCTTAGAGCAGTAGCGTGTGATGCCGAGATCCTTCAGGTCTTTATCTCGGAGCTTGGCCGAGCAAAGCCCCTCTTTTTGTGCGGGCATTCCAGGTATTTTCTTTCCTGGATGCTCTGACTCCCACAGACGCAGGATTTCTGGATCTTCATCCCAGGTTGGTGCGCGATACGCCATTAAATGACTCGGGGAAAATGGCCGGTCATATCCGCAACCATTCGATGGGCTGTTCCAACAAGAATCTCTCCAAGAACCATTCCTTGGTAAAGGGTTGCTTCCCTTTGGTTTTCGGCTATGTCTTCTATGAAGTTCCAAAGATTCTGATCAATTCGAACAAACGCCACACCAGTTTTTAAGTTAGGGATGACTTCTACTCCCATATCATGATCTTGTTCGAAATCTTTCACCAAAAAAGCCTGCACGACGACTTGATGAGCGGGCATAAGATACGACATCACTTCAGCAGTGTTCTCTCTTTCGGCTATCTCACTTCGGCAAAAAATTCCTTGCCCGAAGACGAGCCCGATGTTCCCGTCCTCATCGTCATCATCATCTAAATCGTTGGTGATTTCACGATTCATTTAAACTCCCGCAATGATGAGTTTTGAGCGGTCAGCCGCTTCGATCAACTCCACTGTCTCACCCGCCAACAGAATGACGAATTGAAAAGCCCACTCGCGCTGGTCAAACTTGAAGCTGACCAGGGGATGCATGGAGTTGACGTAGGCTGCGAGAAGCATCATCAGATGAACCGGTGTAGGCGCGATCTCAATGTCAGGGTTGTAGAACCAGCTCTCGTCCTCATACTGCTTCCATACCGTCTCTCCATAGGTCTCGGGATCAGTGCTCGTCACCCAGTCCCCTGTGGCGCGAAGTAACCATTGCCCGAAAAGGTTGGGGTCGGTGAAGCGGTCAAAGTGTGGCTCGGCTGAGTAGAGCCCTTGGATTGGGTCGGTCATGCCTTCATCAGCGTACGCGAAAGCTGATTTGACCAACATTGATAGATCTTCGTCGGGGATTCTCATTTACTCCAATCCTCCCACTCTTCGTCAACTCTTTAGAACTCTTTGAAACGCAAAAATCGGTTTTTTTTGTTTTCCCTGATGCGCCGCCGTTTTTTTCAGTTTCCAATCTTGAACTTTTGTTCAAGGACTTGACGTGGCAGATTTTGATGATAAGGTTGAAGAAAGCAAAAACCAAGAAGGGGTCAGTCATGACTAACCAACGTAAGATTTGCCTGAAACTGTTTTTCGCAATTTCGTTGTTGTTCTCCGTTATAGCCGTTCCAGATCTTCCTTCAGTGAAGGTGCAGGAGGCGTCATCGGCTCAGGTTCACTGGTACTCTCCGATATTCGATCTAGGGCCTAAGGCGCGGTCGTTTTTCACGTGTGTCATCGTTCGTGAATCTCGGTCAACTTGGAAGCATCCAGACACTCACGATGGCGACCCCGCTTATC
>Ga0316226_1003730_pt1 | contig 12736 bp, 15 predicted proteins | sample TBH18017metaG_FD_206009 | JGI IMG/M metagenome (GOLD analysis project Ga0316226, IMG submission 206009) | Freshwater microbial communities from Trout Bog Lake, Wisconsin, USA - TBH18017 | ecosystem: Environmental > Aquatic > Freshwater > Lake > Hypolimnion/Profundal zone | place: USA: Wisconsin... | reverse complement strand
CTGGGACAAGATCAACCGCAAGCAGGTCGACTTCGTCGCCCCCAAGCGGGAGGACTACGCGATCCGGAGCATGGCGCAGACGCGGGCGGTCTCCCGGGCCTGCCGGACGGCCTTCGCCCATGTGGTGGTGCTGATCGACAAGAACCTCTCAACGACCCCCGCCGAAGAGGTCGGTGGTCCGCAGCCCGACGACGGAGATGACGGCCAGCAGCACGCACCGGGGGAGGGCGCCCCTCCTGGGGCATCCAAGACCGCAGAGCGCTCCTCGACGGTCCAGCCCGAGAAGGTCGCCTCGAGCGAGGATCTCAAGGCCCAGTTCCGCGGCGGCGCCTGGAAGGGCGTCCACATTCACTTCGGCCAGCAGGGCCCGGAGCACAACCCGCCGGACGGCCTCGCACTCGAGCAGCTGACCGACAAGTCGATCGACTGGTGGATCAACCAGTGGCAGCCCCGGCCCTATGGCGACAAGGGGATCTCGCCCGAGAACCTCCGGCTGCGCGCGGCCCTTGACGTGGCCGGCGAAGAGCGCAAGAAGTAACCCAACGGGCGATTCGGCCTGCGCGATGAACGCCGCCCCACGCGGGCGGAACTAGCGGAACGACCGGATCGCCCTTCTTTTTCAACCTACGAACCTCACGAATATGAAACTGACCAAAGTCACAGCTACGGCGCTCCAGGGCGCCTCCTTCACGCTCGATCTGGGAGCCATCACCTATCTCATCGGAAAGAATGCGACAGGGAAATCTACCCGGCGGAACGCCATCCGGCTCCTCCTCCTTGGGCACCTCCCGGAGCTCGGGATCCGGAAGACCTACAAGCTCTGCAGCGGCCGCGAGATGGTCGTCGAGGGCTGGTTCGACAACGGCACCTACCTCAAGCGCCGCTGGTACTTCAAGGGCGACACCTTCAAGACCGAGGTGATCCTGCCGCCGGGCATGGAGGACGGGGACGAGGTCCTCGCCGCCATGCTGGACGCCAACACCTATTTCGGGCTCTCGTCCCGCGACCAGGTGGCCTACATCTTCAAGAACGTGCCGATGCCGGCGGACGTCACGGTCCCCGGGATCATCCAGGCCATCGCGGACGGCCTCCAGGCCGACGAGAAGATCGACCACAAGTCGGCCGCCAAGTTCATGACCGGGCTCGGGCAAGCGGACGCCGATACCCTGCGGGAGATGGAAGAGAAAGAGGAGGGGCCGTGGACGCCCCAGTCCTATCTGGACTTCGCCCTCGAGCATGCCGTTGGTGAGGCCAAGAAGTCCAAGGATCACGCCGACATGATGCAGAAGACCGTCCAGGGGATAATCGGGATCCGCTCCAACGACGAGAAGCCAGTGGACCTCGCGGCCCTAGACGCCCGCAAGGCGGAGATCGAGCACCAGATCCAGGAGCTCCGCACCCAGAAGGAGACCCACTTCGCGGCCGCCGAGATCGTGCGGTCCAACAATCGCCGGCGCGAGGAGCTCCTGCGGCGCCCCAGCGACCGGCCCGGCCTCGAGATCCAGAAGGCCTCGAAGGAGGCCGCGATCCGCGCCATGGTGACGGCCATTGCCGAGATCCCGGCGGTGAGCGCCGAGGAGCTCTCCTCGCTGCAGGATGATCGGCGGAGCGCCGACAGCTCGGTGGCCAGTCACGCCGCCGACCTGCGGAACGTCGAGGAATCCCTGACGCGCAACCGGCAGGAGCTCGACGGAATCAACTCCAAGGAGGCCTGCCCGTACTGCGGCGCCAAGGGCGACGGCTGGAAGGCCATCAAGCAGACCGAGGTCGAGTCGGCGATCGCCGGCCTGACCTCCAAGAAGGCCACGCTCGAGGAGCACCTCCTGTCGGTCCGGACCCACGCCTTCAACCTGACGGCCAAGATCGGGACGATCTCTGGCCATCAGAACCAGCGGATCGGCAAGGAAAAGGAGCTCCAGAAGCTCAAGGACGAGTTGGCGGCGATCGAGCGCCAGCTGGCCGCCGCGGTCTCCAAGGAGGAGGAGATCGCCCGGATCCCGGCGCCGGACAATGCCCCGGTGGTCGCCGAGGAGACCGCCCGGACGGCGATCAACATCGCCACCCGGGAGCTCACGGACCTGGACGAGCAGCGGAAGACCGCCATGCGCCGCGCCGGGGACCTGCAGCGCCTGGCCGAGGCCGAGACCGGCCGCGACGCCTCCAAGCTCGACGAGGCGGCCGCCAAGCGCGCCGCGGAGATCATCCGGGACCGCAAGGCCAAGATGGTCGCCCAGGCCTTCGGGCCCCTCCTGGAGAGCGCCAATGGGTTCTTCGGCTCGCTCCTCCGCTCCCCCATCGCCTACAACGAGGCCGATACGGAGATCGGCATCTGGCGCGACGGTGGCTGGGTCTCCCACGCGGTCTTGAGCGGCTACGAGCAGATGGTGGTCTACGCGGCCATCCAGGCCGCTCTGGCCGCCAAGGCGCCCTGCCGGATCATGATCCTGGACGAGATGCACCGGGCCCAGGGGAAGATCTTCTCGGCCCTCTGCGAACTCTCGAAGGACGCGGTCCGGGACGGGCGGCTCGACTGCTTCGTCGGGATCATCCCGGGCGACGTCGAGGCCTACCAGCACCTGCTGGCACCGGACGTCCGGATCATCCCGGTCGAAGACTCCAGCTTGACGATCCCGGCGATCTCGTAGAAAACGGCGTCTTACACGCACTCCCTCGCCGCGGCCGCCCGGCGGGGGACTTTTCAATCCTGGCGGCCGACTCACGAACCCACGAACGACACGAACATGAGCAGAGAAATACGGCGCGTCCCGGCCAACTGGGAGCATCCCCGCTACACGGCCGACACGGCCACCCGGCGGGAACAGATCGGGGAATTTATTCCCCTGAACGACGACTACGACAAGGCCTTGGCTCAATTTGCCGCTGAGGTCGAGGAAATGGGCCTAGGGCCGGCCATCGAGAGCCACTACGGCTTCGTCCCCACCAAGGACACCTACGCCTGCTATGGCGACAAGCCGCGGGATTGGTTTCAGGTCTACGAGACCGTCAGCGAGGGAACGCCGACCACGCCTCCATTCGCCACCGAGGAGGAACTTGTTCAGTACCTGATGAAGTTTGGCGGCTTGCGGCGTGATCGCTACCCAGACCTCTATCCGCTGCTGTCTCGCCACCAAGCCGAGGCATTCGTGAAGGTCGCCTGGTGCCCGAGCGCGATGGTCGTGAACGGCCGCTTCGTGGAAGGCATCAAGGTCGCATCCGATCCTGAACTCAACCCTCCGGCCAAATGAACCTCGAGCAAGCCACACCAGCCCAGCGCGAGGCCATCACCACCGACGAGGCAGACGTTCTCGTGGTCGCCGGGCCCGGGGCCGGAAAGACCGCCACGGTCGTCACCCGGATCGAGCGCCAGATCTCTGCCGGGGTCGACCCGCGGCAGATAGGCGCCATCACTTTCACGAACGCCGGGGCCGGAGAACTCTCGCGGCGCCTGCCCAAGAAGCCGGACGGGGAGCCGGTGGAGCTTGGCTTCTGTGGCACCCTCCACGCCTTTGCGCTCCGCATGCTCAAGGAACACGGCGCCCCCTTCGGGTACGGCCAGCGGATCGCCATCATCTCGCCGGAGTCCGCGCAGGACCTGATCGAGTCGAAGGCCAAGACCCTCGGCTGCAAGCGGCCGCTCAAGGACCTGATGAAGCTCAAGCAGGCCGGGCGTCCCGCGCGCGGGACCCGCTTGACCGTCGAGCAGACCGTCCTGACCTCCTATTTCGACGAGCTGCGGGACGCGGGGGTCGTCGACTACGACGTCCTCCTGACCGAGTTCCGCGACATGCTGACCTCGGACGCCCCCGAGGCGCTCTTGGCCCAGCAGGCGATCCGGCAGGCGCTCTCCTACCTCTACGTCGATGAGGTCCAGGATTCGGCGCCCATCGACTGGGAGATCTACCTGGCGCTCCCGATCGCCTTCAAGTTCTACGTCGGGGACCCCGACCAAGCCATCTATAGCTTCCGCGGCGGCAACGTGGGCGGGATGCTGCAGCACGCCCGGCGCCCGTGGGTCAAGGTCATCCTGCTCGAGGAGAACTTCCGCTCCAGGTGGGAGATCTGCGACGCCGCGAACCGGCTCATCCGGCACAACAAGGGGCGCCTCGACAAGGTGACCAAGTCCATCAAGGGGGCCGGCGGGGTCGTCTCCTTCATGCCGCCAGCTGGCAACGAGGGGGAGGAGATTTCCCAGGTGTCGCGGCATATCAAAAAGCTTCTCGGGGCGCCCGAGGGCGACAACTCCGGGCCCATCCAAGGGGCATCATCTCCGAAGGAGATCGCCGTCCTCTGCCGGACCAACTTCATCGCGGACGCCTTCCGGAAGACGCTGACCGCCCAGGGGGTGCCGGTCCTCGAGCGGAAGGTCGAGGAGCTCCCGCGGGACTGGCGGTTCGCCCGGGCCTTCATCGAGACCCTGGTCGAGCCCGAGAATGACGCTCTCGCGTTCTTCTACCTGATCGCACTCAACGAGAAGAACGGGGATTCCCCGAAGTCGGCCCGGGAGCGGGCCCACCAGACCCGGCGGGCGGCGGCCGCGGCGGCGAAGTCCATCAATCGCTTCGACGTCCACCTGGGCCGCGTTTCCGACCCCCGGGTGGCCCTCGAGGCCCTCGCCGGCCAGAAGGTCAGCCGGGAGGCCCACGCCATCGCGGTGGACCGCTATCGGGAGCTCCCGGCCGGAGCCACCATGCTGGACTTGGCCCTCTCGCTCTCCGAGGTCCGGGAGTACGCCAAGGACGGCGAAGGGGAGGGCGTCAACGTCCTGACGATCCACGGCGCCAAGGGCCGCGAGTTCGACGTGGTCTTCGTGGTCGGCTTCGAAGACGAGGCTTTCCCGGGGCCGCGCGCGGTCTCGGCCGGGGCGGAGGCGATCGAGGAAGAGCGCCGACTGGCCCATGTGGCCATCACGCGCGCCAGGCTCGGGCTCTACCTGACGCGCGCGGAGTCCCGCGTCACCAAGTGGAAGGCCATCGTCAAGCGCACCCCCAGCCGATTTATCCAGGAGATTTCACTATGAATACCCAGTCCGCCTACCCGCTCTCGTGGCCGACCCATCGGCCACGCGCCAAATCCCGCGTCGACTCCCCCTTCGGAAACCACTCGATGGAGGGAGGGACGCAGGAGCTCCGGCGCCAACTCAAGATCCTCGGCGCCCACCGCTTCGTCCTGTCTACCAACGTCGAGCTCCGCCTCGATGGGCTCCCTCGGAGCGACCGTCGCAGCCCGGTGGATCCCGGGGTGGCCGTCTACTTTCAGCTCCAGGGCAAGCCCGTCGTCATGGCGTGCGACAAGTGGCGCAGCGTGGAGGACAACCTCTGGGCGATCACGAAGCACATCGAGGCGATCCGCGGGACCCAGCGGTGGGGCGTCGGCGAGCTTGCTCAGGCCTTCGCCGGGTACACGGCGCTCCCGCCGCCGGCCGATATGCGCCCGTGGTGGGCCGTCCTTGGGGTCACCGAGGGCTGCACCTACAAGCAGGCCTACGAGGCCTACAAGTCGGCGATCCGGAAGGCCCACCCGGACACGGGCGGCTCCAACCAGGAGGCCGCGATCGTCAACGGCGCATGGGATGCCGCGCAGCGGGCGCTCAAGTTTTGAGAAAATAAGACTTTACCCGTGCGCCGTCGTAAGGGAATGTCCCGCCATCGACCCGATTTACCCCGGGCCCTTGGCGCTGAAAACGCCAAACTCAGAGCATCCTCTCCAATCCAAGATTTCATCCCGTCGGTTCGACGCACTGGGGTCGGAGAGGCCCACTTTTCACTCTGCGTCGGCCGACGGGTTTGTTTTTGGCCATGAGTTTTGTCTATCTCTTCCGTCGCTCCTATGGTGGGGCCTATAAGATCGGGTTCTCGACCGCATTCCAACGGCGGCTGAAACAAGTCCGAGCCGAACAGGCGGACCCTAACGTCGAAATCATCACCTGGGCGCCTGGGACAATGAAGGATGAGGCTCGGCTACACCGGGAGTTCCAACAATCGCGGGCCGACGGTGAGTGGTTCTTCCTCGATTCCGCAGCGCTCGATCAACTTCGGATTCGTTTTGATGAATTACACCAACTCGAAGCGGAGCGCCGGCGGCAAGCATTCACCGCGCATATTTCTGAATCTCTCAATGCCGAGCGAATGGCAGCTAAACAGATGGAAGAGATTGATCTTCAAATCGCTGCCTGCGAAATCGCTCGGTCGGAGGGACGTCTATGAGCGTGCACACCTTGTCCAGGGTATGGGCGCACAGTAAATCCGTAGGATCCCAGCGTCTCGTCCTGCTCGCCATCGCCGATTGGGCCAACGACGACGGAGAGGCTTACCCGGCTATTTCCTCCATCGCCAAAAAGGCCGCGGTCTCTGAACGGACCGTGCAATACTGCATCCGGGAGTTAGCGGCCGCCGGAGAGCTCCAGATCGAGGAGGGGAATGGCAGGAATCACACGCACCTCTATAGGGTGCAGATTTTGCACCCCGCAGATACTGCACCCCCGCAAAGTACTGCAGAAAGGGTGCAGGATACGGCTGAAGGGGTGCAACCCGTTGCACCCAAACCGTCAGGAGAACCGTTAGGAGAACCGTCACTTCTACCCCAGGGGGGGGAGGGGGACACTGACCATCCTCTTTTCAAGCATTGGAACAGCCAGCCAAGACTGTCGAAGATCCGATTCGTAAGCCCTGGCCGACGCAAAACCCTCGGCCGTAGATTGAAGGAGCCGGAGTTCGCCCAGAATTGGGAGGTGGCCATTACCCGGTTGAACGCGAGCGATTTTGCTACCGGAAATGCGGGCGAGCAATCCACCTGGAAGGCGGATATCGACTGGTTTTTTAGGCCCGACTCGGTCGTGAAGATCATGGAGGGCAAGTACGACAACCGGACGCCCCGACGAGAAGAGGCCCGCATGGGACAGAATCTGCGCCAACCCCAAATCTCATGAACGACATCACCGCGGAAGAGAACCTCATCGCCTGCTGCCTGCTGGACGCCGGCGATAGTCTGGCGCGCGCCATGGCCTTCGGGGCCAGGACGTCCTGGTTCGAGTGTCCGAAGTGCGCGGGGATCTTCTCGATCTTGACCTACATGCTGACCGAGGGGAAGGCCGTGGGGGATATCGGGGTCGTCGTCCAGGAGCTCACGGTGGCCGGGGAGTTTCAAAGGATCGGCGGCATGCCGTACATCGTCGAGCTCTCGGGCCGGCTCCCGACCACGCTGGGATTCGCGGACTACCTGAACCGGGTCCGGAACTGCTTCATCCTGAGATCGGTCAACCAGGAGGCCAAGAAGCTCGCCGCGGCCTGCGCGACCCCAGGGACGATGAGCCTCGAGGAGATCATGGACGGCCCGCTCGCCCGGCTCCTGGCGCTCTCTAGCCGCTCGGACTCCGGCGAAGAGCAGACGTGGCCGGACACGATCACCGAGGCCCTGGCGTCGGCCGAGGGCATCATCACGGGACACCGCAACACCGGGGAGGCCATGCTGAGCTGGCCCTGGCCGACCATGGACGAGCTCTTTGAACCCATGCGCGCCGGCCAGCTTATAACCGTCGGGGCGCGCCCATCGATCGGGAAGTCGTCCCTCTGCCGGCAGATCATCGGCCACGCTGCCAAGGCCGGGAAGCGCTGCTACCTCGGCACCCTCGAGGTGGCCCCCGTGCAGGTGGCCTTGGGGCTCGGGGCTGCGCTATCTGGGGTCGGAGTTCGGGATCTGGTACGCGCCCACGCGCGGGACCAGGCCGACTTCCGGGCGGCTCTCGAGTCGATCCGGAACTTCAAGATCTCGATCTCGACGAAGGACAAGACTATCGCGCGCATCGCCGCCAAACTCCGGGGCCTCAAGGCCAGCTCGCACGGGCTGGACCTCGCGGTGATCGACCACGGCGGCCTCGTTCGAGAGATCTACGAGGCCCGCAGCCCAGGGGAGAAGCAGAACGCCATCTCCCAGCTCACCAAGACGCTCAAGGCGCTGGCGACGGACCTCGGGATCGTGGTCATCCTAGTCTGGCAGCTGAACCGCAGCAGCGCCTCGGACGGCAACCGGGAGCCCCGGCTCTTCGACCTGCGCGACTCGGGCTCCCTCGAGGAGGATTCCGACAAGGTCCTGCTGATCCATCGCCCCAGCGAGGATCCAGTGACGAAGTCAGGGCAGTCGGAGCTCGACGACAAGGACAAGCAGCCGAGCTTCTTCCAAAACGTCATCCAGGCGAAGGGCCGCGATGACGGGACCTCTATCATGTCCTTCTATTTCACGCGCCGCACGGCGTCCTTCAAGCCGGTCCAGATCGACGAGCCGCCGGAGACCTTTTAACCCGCACCCGCGGGCGACCAGAACCCACGAAAAACGAACACGAAAATGGCCACGAAAAAGCAGGACGAGACCGTCACCATCCGGGCGGTCCGAAACAACCGGAAGTCCATTCTGATCGAATGGCTCCAAGGGGCGGACGAATACTCCGTCACCTTCCACGACAACCCGCTGCCGTCCTTCCTGAAGGCGATCGACGGGCTCACCCCGCATGTCCTGACGCTCTGTGAGTTCCCGGCCGGGGACGCGAAGAAGATCGTCTCCACCGGGATCACCGTTCGCCAGAAGGGTGGCGAAAACGAGGAGGCGCTGATCGTGGCGAAGAAGCGTGTCCGCAAGGGCAAGCGCGTGCTGAACATCGCCACCCCGCTCCTTCCGATGTACCCCGACGCCGAGGAGAAGACCGCCGACCACATGTCCGAGGACGAGGCCGCGGCGATCGAGAAGGTCATCAAGGAGGCGAAGCGATATCTCGCCGGCGAGCGCGCCCAGGGCCAGATCGTCTTCGAACCTGATCCCGCCGACAAGAAGGACGAAGGCGCAAAGACCGCCGAGTTTACGGTCCTCGGGGAACCACCCGGCGCGGGCGGTTGACAAAGTCCTGACACTTCGCAACAACGACGCGGGCCCCGGGAGTCCTGGGCCCGCTACTCACGAACCTTACGAACATGGCTGACATCCAATACATTGAGCAGTTGATCCGCGATTTGGTCTCCGCCTTCGTCGAGCGGCCAACGGAGCTCCGGCTGAAGGTGCAGCCCTCGGACGATGGCAATACCTGCTACTGGGCCATCAAGGCGGATCCCGTCGACGACCCGCTTTTGATCGGAGCGGAAGGCTCGCATGTCCGGGCCCTGACCTTTCTCATCGCCCAATTCGGGCTGGCGCACGGGATGACATTCACCTTCCGGCTCCTCACCGAGGACGGCAAGCGGCTGCGGCCCCGCGGCGCTCCCCGGGACGTCATCGAATACGATGCCGAGCCCGCCCTTGAGATTCTGCAGCGGCTCATGACCGGGCTCGGGATTCGGGACGTCAAGGTCAGGCTGGGCGCCGGCGTCGGCCCCCGGAAATCCCTCAGCTACATCTTCACCATCTCCGCCTGCTCCGAGGAAAACTACCGTGCCCTGACCCACAGCCAGAATGCCGAGGGCATGACGGTGGTCGGCGCTATCGGCACCCTTTTCCGGGCGGTCGCCAAAAAGTCCGGCGTGCGCTTCAACATCGAGGTCGAGCGAGGCTACTGATGAAAGAGCGGCCAATTCTTTTTTCGGCGCCGATGGTCCGCGCGCTGCTCGCCGGCACCAAGACGCAGACGCGGCGGATCGTGAAGCTGCCAGTGATCGACAAAGACATGGGCTGCGAGTTGAGCGGTTCGGAGATCGCTGGGTCGGAGCGAGACACACTGCGCCATTGTCCTTATGGCGTCCCTGGAGACCGTCTCTGGGTCCGCGAGACTTTCGCAGTGCGATCAAACGGGACAATCGCCTTCAGGGCCGCCCCGCCCAAGGGGAGCCACTATGGCTGCTTGATCGATGACCCGGCCTGTGGCGGCGCGGAGGATTGCCGATGCAAGTGGCGGCCGTCCATCTTCATGCCTCGCGCGGCCTGCCGGACCAAATTGGAGATCACGGCGGTCCGCGTTGAGCGCCTGGCCAAGATTAGCGAAAGGGATGCCCAGGCCGAGGGAGGCCCGGGGATCCTTGGCTTCCAGGGCGACGACAAATTCCACGGCTGGAAGACCTATCGGGCGTGGTACAAGGCGCTCTGGGAAAATCTGAATGCCAAGCGCGGCTATGGTTGGAAGGTCAATCCCTGGGTCTGGGTCATCACCTTTCGGCGCCTATGAGCAACCGGCTGCCCATCTCCGGAGAATACCCGCCCGACTGGCCGCAGATCGGAGACCGGATCCGCGCCGAGGTCGGCCACCGCTGCATCCGGTGCTACCACCCCTACCAGGTCGGGAAGCACGGGAAGGGTGAGTGGACCCCATGCGACATCAAGTGCGTCCATGGAGGCCCGCTGGCCATAATCTGGCCGAACGGCCATGTCGTCGAAGACATCACGGGCGCGACTGCTCCGGAGATGTTTCGCCTGAATCATTTCGGAGACGGAAAAGAGATCCTCGCCCGCTGGCGGATCCTCACCGTCCACCACCTGGACGGCAACAAGGCCAACTGCGAATGGTGGAATCTCCTGGCCCTCTGCCAACGCTGCCACCTGACGATCCAGACCCGGATCAACCCCGAGATTCCCTACTTCCTCGAGCACTCCGACTGGGCGAAGCCCTACATCGCGGGCTTCTACGCCAAGAAGTACGAGGGGCGCCTGATCACCCGCCAGGAGGCTGAGCAGCGCCTCGACGAGCTGCTGGCGCACGAGCGACTTATATGAGCCTCCCCTACTGCAACAACCTGAAGAAAGGAGACCATGTCCTCGACGTCGTCTCCAAGACCCGCGGCAAGGTCGCCGCCGATCCCCGCGAGAACGCCACCACCGCCTCTGTCAGCTTCGGAATCAGCATCCGCCGGATCCCGGTCGCCGACCTTCGGCTGATCGTCGACGGCGTTCCCGAGGACGTTCCGCCATGCAATGGCACGCCACCCCAGCGGGACGAGGCTCCGGCTCGGCCGCGATATGAGAAGATGACTCCGATGCAGGCCCGGATCGCGGGTCTCGAGGCCGACCTCCGGGACTTGGATCTCGGATTCGCCGAGTATCACAAGAGCCGGAAGCGCATCGTCGCCGCGATCGAGGCGCTCAAGGCGGTGGATTGAATGAGCGCGGCCGGGTATATGCGGGAGGACGACGGCGAGCGCGCCAAGCAGACCGTCAGTCCCGCGACCTGGTTCGAAGGCGTTCGCTACCACGTCAAAAGCTCGACCAAGCCCGGAGAGACATACCTGTGCGAGCTCCACCTCTACCGCGGCAACGGGGTGTGCCAGTGCCCCTGGTTTGTCAAAGGCCTCGAGAAGTGGCTGCGCCGCGGCTACGATGGCGAGCGGGCCCTGGCCGAGGGGAAGGTCAAGCTGATCTACGAAGGCCAGCGGCCCGACCAAGCCCTCATGTGCAAGCACCTGATCGATTCCCACTGGCGCTTCGAACGCCAGGTCATGGACGCCATCGTTGAGAAACTCAAAAATGATACCCCGGAAGAACCCTATTGAACGGCGAACCCCGATCCAGCGGAGTTCCAAGCCTATCCCGCGCAGCACGCCCAAGCGCGCCTCCGAGCGCGCGAAGTACCGGCGCCAGATCGCCGTCTACCTCGAGGCGCACCCCTTCGACCAGATCTTTATCGCTATGCACGGGCTCCACGAGGCGACCATCATCGCCAACATGGGATGCTACCGCGTCGGGCATAGGGTCTTCCAGGTGCCCAGGTCCGATCAGATCCATCACCGAAACAAGGGCCGCGGTGCGCGGCTCCTGGATGAGAGATGGTGGATGGCCACGAGCGGTTGGTCGCACGAGTTGGTCGAGGCCAAGAAGGACTGGGCCCGCGAGCAGGGCTATCTGCTGCCGATCCAGGCCGACGCCGATGGCAGGTGGGGTGCCGACATTCAGGCCCTAACGACGCCGGCGCTCATGATCCGAAAGCACGAGGTCGCCGATCAATGAGCCTCCAATCCCTCCTGGACGAGCACGAGCGGACCAACGCCGGCCGGACCAACGCCAGCAACGACGGGCGCGGATTCCAATCCGAACTCGAGCGCACGAACCTCGGCTACGAGCAGCGCGGGATCGCTGTCCTCCAGAAGGTCGACCCCCCGGTCCGGATCCTGGGCGGCGGCCGCAACGTCCGGAAGGTGATCTTCATGAAGAACCCCTTCAACGACTACATCGGGACCTGGACGGCCCGCTACGGCCGGGCGCTCTTCATCGAGGCCAAGTCCACCCAGACCGAGCGGCTGCAGTTCAACGGATCGGGCAACTTCACGATCGACCAGTGGACGGCGATGAAGCGGTGGCGCCGCGCCGGCGCCGCCTGCGCCCTCCTTTGGCAGGTGGGGGGGCGCGTCCGGCTTTGGCTGCCCGAGGCCCTCCTGGCCGCCGAAAGGGCCGAGGAAAGGGCCATTTCCTTCGAATCAGGCCTCCCCGTACCCCGGGGGCTGAGCAACATCGTGTGGGACTATTTGCCCGTCCTGCAGGGGGCCCTTTGGCCGGTAAAAAAGGCTGAAAATACCCCTTTACTGCCCCCCAAGGATCCGGCTAACTGACCGCAATCCAGCACCCGCTGGAGGTACACACGAACGACGGGAATACACACGAACATGACGACAACCACGCAAATTCAAGGGACGATCAAAGTGGTCGCCGCGATTGCGGAAACGATCCGGGAGCTTGGTAGCATCCCCAGCGGTCACCTCTACGCCCAACTCGTGGGACGGATGACCCTCGAGCAATACAACGGCGTGATCGACACGCTGAAAAATGCAGGCCTGGT
>Ga0316226_1003728_pt1 | contig 12746 bp, 2 predicted proteins | sample TBH18017metaG_FD_206009 | JGI IMG/M metagenome (GOLD analysis project Ga0316226, IMG submission 206009) | Freshwater microbial communities from Trout Bog Lake, Wisconsin, USA - TBH18017 | ecosystem: Environmental > Aquatic > Freshwater > Lake > Hypolimnion/Profundal zone | place: USA: Wisconsin... | reverse complement strand
CGCCTTGATTCAGCCGCGCCCACGGTTGGCCTGCCTTTTGGCACACGGGAAGGCAGATGGACGAGTCGGCAGCGCCGAGCACATTGTCGAAATACAGCCACGTCAGCTTCAGTTTGGTCTCGCGTATCGGCTCTGGTGCCATATGTTCGAGGCTGAAAAAAAACCATAAAGCCTCTGGGCCTCCACGCGGATCTGATGCAAATCGCACCTCCGGAATAGGCCCGTTATTCAGAATTTCCACATCAGCGGCATTTCCGCCAGGAAACCGCGAAAGGACTTTGAGATTCATGGTGTCATCATCCTTGTCCTAGCCGCCTAAAGGCAGCACCAGCCATTAAGAGCCTATCCGAAAACCCCACTTGTGCACCAGACGATGATCGCGCAAGTGGGATTTTAGAATAAGCTCTTAACAGAATACACAATGAAATAGACCTTACGGAGAAAGCTGAACCCTCACGCGATAAAAGGCATGCGGCGTCTGATTGGTCAAAGGTAGAAACATGCTCCCCCCGGTTCCCGATTGAAAAGAGCCCTGAACCTGCCAGTTCGGAGTTAGCAGATTGGTGGTGCACGTCACGGCATAAATGCGGTCATTGGCGGCCGGCGTAAAGGTCACGCCATTCGTGCTAAAACCAACAATCTGCAACACAGATGCTGGATTGGTGGGATTAAGTTCGGCGATGTATTTCTGCCAGTTCGCCATTCCGGGGGTTGCCGAGGACGCCAGAGCACCTGCGTTATTGGTTGGGAGTCCGTACTGCGCCAGCCACCAGAGCGGCGTCTGGTTGGCGGCTAGGATGGCGCTAAAATCGCCCATGATGCTGCGTGCCTGCGACATGGTGGTTGTCGCGGATGTTCCGGCAAATACGCTGCCCGTGATGTCACCCTGCCAGCCAGAAAAGGCCCAGTAGATCGCCGGAACCGCCGTCAGCGAAACCACGGTTCCCGTGGCACACCAACCGGTGGCGGGCGTGCTGCTGACAATCCCCTGCCCGTTCGTGCCCAGCGTCAGAAAATAGGCTTGTGGCTGCCAGAGCCAAGTCAGCGTGGCATTATTGGTAAGCGTCAACGCCACACTGGTCGCCGCAATCTGTGTGAACGTATTATTGGCGACTGTCGCGCCGGTGCAGACGTATTGCGTTCTGCCATTAATCGCGATCGAATTGGTGATCCATGCGCTAACCATCATCCCGTAATTGGTGGCGATGCCCCCGCCTGGTAACGCGCCTCCAAAGGCCGAATTGATGGTCAAACTTGGCGTCGGCGTCAACGGCGGCGATCCCGGTTGCGCCAAATTCGACATGGGGCTCATGTTGTCATAGGCATCGAACGCAAACACGGCTGTATAACAGTTTGTCGCGGGTGGTTGGAAAATGAAGGCTTCAATCTGACCCGCCGGTTTGGCCGTCATTGTGCAGCTGATCGCATTGGCTGCCCACCAGTTACAGACCGTGGAATCCTGCGTCTGGCCCCAGACGATCTGCTGTGTGCTGCAGACCACGTAGTAGCGCACGGCGCTTGCGGGAGCTGTCCAAGAAAGGTTCATGCCGACCGCATTTGTCCAAGCACGCAGATCGACAATCCCTGGGGGCGGATTGGTGCTGCCACGGCCCATGTTCAGGATATAGCTGTGGTAACGCCCAACCCAATTTACCACGGTGTTGTCATAAGGCCATGCGTTTTCATAGGTTGTTGCATACGAAACACCCCCGAACTCATTAGTCAAGCCAACACCGTTGGTGGTCGTCCCGCTGATACCGGCGTTAACATACTGGCAGGATTCCTGCCAATACGGCGTCAGTCCGGTATGCCAGTAAAACCAATCTTGCGCGTCATCCAAAGGAACGCTGGAGCCAGACGAAGCGCCATTGGTGACCGTATCAACCTGGTTGGTCCTGGCATCAATGTAGTAAGCGTAGTGACTGTAGTTGAGGTTCCAAGCCATAATGCCGGCAACATACTGAAAACAATCATTGTACCCTTGCGTATCCCATCCCTTGACTTCCTCCATGTACCCCAACATGGAGCGCGCCAGATACCCCATTTGAAAGGCCGCCTCACCATCCCCCCCAGGCGCAGGCCAAAGGGAAGAGCGCGAACCATCCCGCTCCGCAATTTGGACCGGCCTCAGGTAGTTGGTCACATACGCGTGATACAGAACTGGAATGGTAGTGTCTCCGGTCACGCGATAGGCCTGCATGGCATGGGAGAGGGAGTGTGCAGTGGCCCGGCTGGACATATCGGGAGTATGATCCTGCTGGTTCAGACGCGTCTTGCGATATTCGCCAATGAACTGGTACCAATCGCGCACCCACGGATTGGCCGTGTAGTAATAGGCTTCCTCATTGTGATAGAACCAGGAATGTTCGTCGTCGCGCGGATAGGCGTTTTGGGAAGTCCCAGGAAGATAGGGCGCGGCAAGTTTCCCTCCGTTGGCAACATATGCCGGTGTGTTCCCTGCATAAAACCGCCAGCTCTGGCTTCCATAAGGATCAGATTGAAGCTGCAGGAAATTCCAATCGTTGCTGTGACTGTAATGCGACATCCACTCCGGACGCACATTCAGTTCGGACATGGAGAACATCTCGGCAAAATAATAATCGCTCGGATTGCCCGTGATCTCGAACGCCCCTGCGCTGTATGCCCAGCCGCCAGTCTCGTCTGTGTGTGTCTTGCGCTGAACATCAGGACCGAGATCGAAGCTGTCCCATCCAAAACAGTAAGCAGTCATGTCCGTGGCACTGAACGGAGATCCGGTAGCAGTGTAGATGGGCATGCGCTGGTCGCCGGCAGAAACGACGATGGTGTTGGTTGAAGGCAGCACGCCATCCAGATCTAGGCTGGCTGCGGCTGTGGTGCGCCACGACATGGGCAGTGTGCCCACCGGCGGAAAGGCGAAGGTACGGGCCACGCTGACCAGATTGCTCGGCGTGGCTGTCGTATCGTGGAAATAAAGCATGGACTCCTTGTAGGTATGCTGCATGTCATCCAGCCAGTAGAGCCCGTTGGTGGCAAAGGGCAGATTGGTGGCGAAGGATCCTTCCCACTGGCAACTCCACGACGGAAAAAGTTGCACACTCAGGTTGTTCGAAGCGTCCACCTGAAGCCCATTTGGCCACATCTGCCAGAAATAACGTGTCGCCGCACATACGCCCCGGCTGGCATCCGTCACATCAATAAAGCCATCCGCACCTAATCCCGCCGCATTGGTCGTGATGGTGCCTGAGTTGTAGACATTGCTGCCGGCACCGTTATCGTAGATTTGGAACTGGTTGTGGAATGTCTGCCGCAGGCAGAGCCCGGTATTCAGGCCGCGCGAGTAGACGCTGCCATTGCCAAGCCCGATGGTGACATTCGGATTGCTGCCCAGAAGCAGCGGAATGTTGAGGTTCATCGATGTAAAGTAGAGCGGCCACGACCATACAGTGTTTTTGGCCGAATTCTGGAGCTGGTAGTCGATCTTGATGTACGGCAGCCCCGCATAGGCGTAGATGCGCACCGCCCAACCATGCGTGATCAGATTCGTGCTGGTGAAAGATGTGGCCGAATCGGCGCGGATCACCGTCCGGATCGGTCCGCTCTCCTCGACCGTATACGTGACACCCGTGCTGGCGCTGTCGTATTGAACCGGACCGCCACCGGACCAGGGCGTGAACACGCCGCCGGAGGTCAGCGCGCTGCTGACAACCAGGTTGTTCGTGGTGAACACGCCGTTTCCGGTCGGGTTGAACCAGACCTGTCCAAGCAGGGTAAACGTGTTCGTAGGCACGGTGAACTGCAGAGGACCCGTGACCACCGTGTACCCGTTGCTGCCCGTCGTTACCTGCACCGGCGAGGACGGCGGCAAGTTGGGTGCACCGTTGTCGTAAAGGTAATAGAGGTGTGTGCCTGTGCCCGCCATCCCGGTGAATGGGGTCACGGAAGGCTGAAAAATCACCTCGATGTGACGCAGACTGTTGTCCGGCACCCACCAGCGGTTCAAAACTTGTACCTGGCACGGCACATTGCTCCCTGTAAGCGAATCCACTAGGTTGAAGACGCCCGGGTTCTGATAGGCCCCGCGCGGTAGCGGCACCACCACGCAGATCGGATAGTTGGTGGTGCCGACCCCGGCGCACTCCTTGACCGTAATCCCCACCTGGAAAGGCGAAGCCGCATAAAAGTTTACAGCCAGATTGGAACACGTGGAGGCGGTCACCAAGGCCGCAGGACCGCCGACAAAGGCATTATCCGAAAATGCTACGGTCAGGTTGGTGACGTTGTATGCAGGTCCAGAAAGTTGCGCGCATCCGGTGAGCGACAGTGTGGCTGTCGTCGAGCTGGTTCGCACCACAACCGGCGTCAGGCCAGCAGGCACATTGGACACTGAAACGAGCCCGGCTGCTACCAGATCCTCCCCGTTGATTCCGCCAAACGACATCCCGCTGCTTAGCAACGTCAGCATCAGGCTATTGACAATGCTGCCATTGTTGGCTGATGAGCCCGTAAAGACCGTGCCACTGTATTGCAGCAGCGGATTCGCGAATGTGATGCTCAGGTTGGAACTGACCGCATTCGAGACTCCGGATGCCGCCGTTCCAGAAAACGCCGAATTCTGAAAGGCAAATAAGAGATTGCTCACGCTGTTCGCCGCATTATTCTGGATCGCGGTTCCGTTCAATGTCACGACTAACTTATTGGGGTTGATGCGAATGATGCTGACTGTTAGGCCAGATGGGAGATTCCCGACCACCACACGCCCCAAGGCCGCAAAGTCGTCTCCATTCGCACCGCTCAATGTTCCTGTATACAAGGTGATCGTCAGAGGCGCAGTATTGTTGATCGTACCGTTGATGGAAGCCGATTCATAAAAAGCTGTCCCCGAATAGACCAACGTGGGGGTCGTAGGCGCGGGGTTGAAGTTCCAGAGCACAACGTCATTGCCGCCGGTTGTCGTACCGGCTGCGGCATTGCCCTGATAGCTGATGTACGCCGATTGGAAGTAGTTGGTTGGATCGAAGAAGATTTGCTGGCACGACTGCCCTGCAACAGGCTGTTGCGGGTTGGAAAAGCCGCCGACCGTGGCGTTCGTAGCCCAAGGCTGCTGGACAACCGTATAGAGCGTATTTGTTTGCGCCAACCAGCCCGCAGGAGAGCGGTTGGTCTCCAAATTGTCGGGATAAAGCTTCAGGCACCCCTTCGGCTGGAAGACCGGAGCATACCCGGTACTATTCGTGCTCAGTAGCAGCCGGTCGCAAACACCTCCCAAATGCATGCCCATTTGCAAAGTCGGAACATTGCCGTTGGCATCGCTGCTACAGAGCAATATGGGCATGCCGCTGACTTTCGTCACCCCTACTCCGCTGCGATTGCGGGCTCCAGGTCGCCAGATGACGCCACCTCCACCAATCAGCCAGTTGCATCCGGATGTCGTGAGCGTATTGCTGCCGCCTGACGATCCGTAGAAAGAGGATAGGGTGTTTGAGAAAGTAGCGGACGACGACGCATCTGCCTGTTTAACACTGGAACCGTTGCTCATATCTACCGGGCCTGTGCCAAATTCACCGTCCGAGCCGGCCCATCCACCACCGGTCATGTTCTGGTTCGCCATCGTAACTTGCACGCCAGATGCAAGGATCGTGCCGCCGGAATACGTATTCGCCCAATTGTAAAAAGAGAATGTGTAGCCCGGATTCTTGTTGGTGCAAATCAGCTGACCTGCACCAGAAATCGGGCCGTAAAGGCTTAAACCTCCTCCATTCAATAGGGTCAGACTGTTGCCATTGATCGTGATGGCTCCATTCCAGGTCTGGCCACCCCCAGATGCTGCGCATAAGGTGGCGTTCCCGGAATCCACGACAACTGGGTTGTCTCCCGTGGATGTGGATCCTCCCCACAGAGATCCATTCCCCATATGAACCGTTGCATATTGTCCGGTAGTGCCGAGATCAACCGTCGTCCGCATCCAGTTGGTAACAAGGTCGTAACAGATGGCGAGATTGCCAGGCAGTGTTGGCGAAAACGCCCCGTTGGTCGAACCCAAGTGCCACCAGGTCAGGTTGGTGCTGCTGTTGTTGGTCGCGTTCCAGGCCGTGCTGTTAGGGCCGTTCCAGTAGTACGTCAGATACGCGCCGTATTCGTACGCGCCGATGTCCACGCCGGAACCGTACTGCCTGGCGTAACCGGTTCCGCGCTGGTCGGTCAGCAGTCCCAGTGTGTTCGTCCCGTGGTCAATGGCCAGGCTGCCGTTTTGCTCCGTGCAGGTCATGGTCACCCCGCCATTGTTCGTCAACGCCAGCAAGCCTGGATTCAAAATGTTGGTCGCGCTCCCGATGTAGCTGCCGTTCTGGTTGGTCTGCCCCGCGATCAAGGCGGAGTTCACGTTGTTGCCGACAAATGAATAGCTGTCCACGGGAGTGTTGGTGTCGGCGTGATCCAGATCAGGTCCGGTCGGGGCCGTGTTCCCGGCGACAATCGTGCTTGTTAAGATAAGTGGCGTGGCTTCGTAGATGCCGCCACCTGCGACCGTCGCCCGGTTCGAGAACACGGTCGAGTTGTAAATCCCGAGTGTTGCGCCGCCTGTGGTGATACCGCTGATTGCGCCGCCTGTGGTGGCGGTGTTGCCATAAAATGTGCTGTTTACAATCGTAGCCGTGGTATGGCTGTCCTGGAAGCCGCCACCAGCGTTGGTGGCTATATTGAAGGCGAACGTGGAGTTGAAAATGGCAACTCCTCCCGCATTGGCGGCAAACACACCACCGCCATTGCCTGCGGAGTTGCTGGTAAAAGACGAGAACCCGATGGCTAGCGGCAGCGCCGCGCCCATGGAGATCGAGCCGCCGGATGTGCCAGGCCCGGCGCTGTTCGCAGTGAACGTGCAATTGTTAATGTTCAACGCCGCCAGGTTGTCCGCGATGCCGCCACCGCCACTGGCTGCCTGGTTGGAGGAGATCACCGTATTAAGCAGCGTCAACTGTCCATTGCCCGCGCCCGCGCCAATCCAGCCGATGGCGCCGCCGCTACCGTTGGTGCTGGCGTTCTGGGTCAGACAGCAACCGTTGATCGTAATGATTGCATTAGGCTGCGTGCAGGCGATCGCTGCGCCGTTTGTCCCCGCGTTGGCGTAGCGCAACGTCAGGTTGGATACAATCAAGTTGGCCTGCACATTCAAGAGCTGCAGGTTCTGCCCGGTAAACGGCGCGGAGCAGGCCTGCAGGATGGTGTCGGCGGCGGTGTCGCCAGTGATCGTCAAATTCGCGGCGATCGTTAGATTGCTCTCTGTGTAGTTTCCCGGCAAGAGGTGGATGACGTCGTTGGCTGTAGACTGAACCCGGGTCAGCGCATAACCCACCGTACGGAACGGCTGGCTGGTGGAGCCGCTTGAGGCGCTGGAGTCCACGCCGGAGGTCGACACATACCAGTTGGACACTGTCTGCGACAGAAATAGGATCGACAAGTCGGACTCGTTGTAGTTGGTGACATTGGTCGCCTGTCCGCTGCCAAAGGCCGTGTTTGCAAATGCAAACCCCAGGTTGGTGATACTTTGCAATCCGGCGCCGTTCGCAGCGTTACCCAGCAGGGCAACCGTCAGGGTCTGCGTGGCCGTCATGGTTACCTGCGCCGTCAGTCCGGTGGGCAGATTCATGGGTGCCACCTTGCCGGTAGCAATGAAGTTCTCGCCCAAGGTGCCATTGAAGACATCTCCAATCAGCGTGGCTTGGATCGTATTGGAGATGCTCCCGTCGTTCAGCCAGGACTCGTAGAACGTCTTGGGCGCATAAGTCAGGATGGGAGTTAGGTAGAGAATCTGTAGGTTGGACACCATGGCGTTCGTGACAATCGCCGCATTGTTCCCTTGGAAAGCGCTGTTTTGGAAAGCCAGCGTCAAGTTGGTGACGTCATTTGCCGGCGCATGAGCCACGGCGCTCCCGATCAGGGCAACCGAAAGCGTGGAACCACTTTGCATTGTCACCACCGCAGTCAGCCCGGTGGGCACGTTCGAGGGGATAACCTTGCCGGAAAGGACAAAGTTCTCGGCCGTCGTGCCATTGAAAACGTCGCCAGCCAGCGAGACGCTGAGCGTGTTGGTGATGCTGCCGTTTTCAAGGGTAGATTCCATGAACGTGGTCGAGGCATAGGTCAGCGCGGGGTTCAGATACTGGATTTGCAGATTGGACATCACAGCGTTGGTGACCACCGCCGCGTTGTTGCCCAGAAAAGCCGTGTTCTGGAAGGCGAACGTCAGGTTGGTAACGTTGTTCGCGGGCGCATGCGCCACAGCGTTGCCGGTCAGCGCAATCAACAGCGTGGAACTGCCCTGTAGTGTCACCACCGCAGTCAGCCCGATGGGCACGTTCGAGGGAACGACCTTCGCGGTTTGCACAAAGTTCTCGCCGGAGGATCCATTGAAGGAATCCCCGGTCAGCGACACTGCAATCGTGTTCGTGATGCTGCCGTCTTCCGCCGCAGATTCGACAAACATGCTTGAGGCATAGGTCAGCGCCGGACTGAAAAACTGGACTTGCAGGTTGGACACGGTAGCGTTCGTGACAATGGTTGCATTGCCACACAGGAACGCGCTGTTCTGAAAAGCGAGCGTTAGGTTCGTGACATCGTTGGCCGGTGTGAGGGATGTCGCATTGCCCGTCAATGCCAGCGAAAGCGTGGAACCGATTTGCACCGTAGCGACCGCAGTCAGCCCGGCAGGGACGTTCGAGATTTGTAGTTTGCCGCTGGCAACCAGATTCTCCCCCACGGTGCCGTTGAAGGTGTCACCCGCCAGAGAAATGGCGATGATATTTGTGATGCTACCATCTCCGGATGCGGATTCGATAAACGTGGTCGAGGCATAGGTCAACGCCGGGTTCAGATACTGGATTTGCAGGTTGGACATCACAGTGTTGGTGACCGCCGCCGCGTTGTTGTTCTGAAACGCGCTGTTTTGAAAGGCAAAGATCAAATTCGTCACGTTATTGGCTGTGTAATGCGCAGTGGCGGTGCCCGTCAGGGAGGCTGTCAGGGTTTGCACACCCTGGCGGATTATCGTGGCCGTCAGACCGGCGGGCACATTGCTGACTAAAACCTTCCCGCCCGCCACAAAGTCGTCGCCGTTGTTGCCGGTGAACGTCGTGTTCGCCAATGAAACCGTAATCGAGTTGCCCATACTCCCGTTGTTGGCCGCAGACTCCAAGAAAACCAAACCGCTGTAGTTCAGCGCAGGATAGACGGGGGTAACGAAAACGACCTGCAGGTTGTTGGCCGCATAGTTAACAATGTTCGTCACATTCCCGCCCGCAACCGCCGCGTTCTGGAAAACAAACGTCAGGTTGTTCACGCTGCTGGCTGCCGTGGCACCGATTACCTGACCCGTAATCGTCACACTCAACGTGTTCGTGCTGGTCTCCGTGGCTACCACCGTCAAGCCGGAAGGCAGGTTGCTGACTGCAAGCCACCCCGAGGACACAAACTCCTGCCCGATGGTCCCATTGAATGAACCACCGCCGGCCAGCGTAACAATCAGAGGCGTGACGTTGTTAATCGTCCCGTCATCATTCGTGGATTCGTTGAAGACGGTTCTGGAATAGGAGAAAAAGGAGCCCATGCTCCAAAGGGCGGTCGGGCGTCCGGCAAAGGTCGCGCCCCAGCCGGTGGTTCCGGACTGGTAGTAGACCGTTGTGTTGGCGTCGCCAACGAAAATGTTGGTGTTGCCCAGCGAGGGCGCGTTGCCGCTAAAATAGATGTTAGTCAGGACCGTACAGGATTGGAAGGCGGAGGCTCCGATGTTGGTGACCCCGACACCTACCGTGACATTGACCAGCTTGCTGCAACCATAGAATGCATCCGCGCCGACCAGGCTGACACTGTTCGGAATCGTCACGCCGGACAGCTTTGTGCAGCCATTGAATGCATACGTGCCAATGCTGGTCACGCCACTGCCGATGCTCAGGTTGGTCAGGCTGCTGCAACCATAACATGCATACGTGCTGATCCCGACGACGCTGGGTGGAATAACGATGGAACCCAGGCTGGCGCACTGATAGCACGCATCGGCAGCGATGTTCGTGCAGGTGGAGGGAATCGTCAGGGTCCCACTTGCCCCGGGCGGACATTCGATGAGCACGGTCTGCGGCTGGTTGTAAAGGGTTCCGTTCAGGCTGCTGTACCAGAGGTTGGCTGGATTCACGGCAAACGCGGACAGCTTTGTGCAGCCAGAAAAGGCCTGCGTGCCGATGTTGGTCACCCCGCCGCCAATGCTCGCATTGGTCAGGCTGCTGCAGTCATAGAATCCATCCGCACCGATGCTCGTGACACTGTCTGGAATGGCGATGTTCTTGAGTGCAGAACAGAATTCAAAGGCATACGTGCCAATCCCAACCAGGCTGCTGCCGAGGGTGATATTGGTCAGGGCGGTGCAGTCCTGAAACGCATAGGAGCCTATGTTAGTTACGCTATTCGGAATGGTGATGTTCTTGAGCGCCGTGCAATCGCAGAATGCATAGGTTTCAATCTTGTTCACACTGCTTACCAGTGTCACGTTCGTCAGGGACTGGCAGTAATAAAACAGATAGTTCCCGATCGAGGTGACGGCGCTGCCGATCGTCACAGTCGCCAACGCTGGGCAGAAACAGAATGCAAAGTCGCCGATATTGGTGACACTATTAGGAATGACCAGACTGGTGATTGCAGAGTCTTCAAACGCGTCTTCGCCAATGTTGATCAGGACACTGCCCAGCGTCACGTTGGTCAACGAACTGCCCCCAGAGAACGCATCGGCATCAATATTGGTCACGCTGTTGGGGATGGCAACACTGCTCAAAGAGCTGCAATCGAAAAATGCCCCTTGGGAAATATTGGCCACGCTGTTGGGTATCGTTACGCTGGTTAACACGTAACACTCGTAAAATGCATCTTCGCCAATGTTGATCACGCTATTGGGTATCGTGTACGCTCCAGATATCGCAGCCGGGGCTTGGATGAGCGTGTCCTGGGCCTTGTCAAACAATACGCCATTCGTACTGCTGTACCAGGCATTCCCCGCGCTCACGGTGAATCCTGGAATACTGGAGCAGTTCGCAAAGGCGTCAACACCGATATTGGTCACACTGCTGCCTAGGGTGATCGTGTTGGTCAGGCTGCCACAGGATTCAAAGGCATCGTCGCCAATGCTGACCACGCTGTTCGGAAGAATCACGCCTGTCATCATAGAGCAATTATAAAATGCACTATTCCCGATAGTGGTCACACTGCTGCCCAGTGTAATCGTGTTGGTCAGGCCGTCACAATATGCAAAGGCATCATCGCCAATGCTGATTACGCTGTTCGGAATAGCGACGCTAAGCAGGGCACTGCACTCAAAAAACGCATCGGCGCCAATGCTGATTACGCTGTTGGGAATATTTATACTGGCCAGGCTGAAACAGTAACTAAACGCGGAAGCCCCGATCGTGGTTACATTGGTTCCTATCGCAACCGAAGAAACTGCGGTGTCATAGAATGCGCTAGGTCCGATGGCAACGATCGGCAACCCATTGGTCATAGCCGGGATAATAACGCTGCCGCCTGATCCCGTGTAACCCGTAATCGTGACAGATCCGGCGTTGGTGCTGGTCGTGAACTGTGCGCGCACCACAGCAGAAATCGCCAGCAGCAGGCTGCCCAGCACAACGCCTCTCCACCTGCCGAATATTCGAAAATCGAATTGCGTAGGGTGCTTCCGCTTTCCTTGCATGATACCTCTCTATTTGGAACATGTTTTACCCACCCACGGTATCTATTATGATGGGTTAAACAGGCGAGGGACGATATACGCAAAACTGCTCAAAACTCTACGATTATCTGCTGTGTTTCACATGTCGCGCCACATCCACGACCGGGGCACTCCAGATGCATGCCCGGTTGGCCGCAAGATAATCAATGAGTGCGGCGTGTTCGGGCGCATCAATGAAGTGGCCGTGCGTCCCCTGTCCGACACCGTGAAAGAGAAGAACAAGCCACCCTCCCTGTTCCTGGGCGCGATCAACCTCCATGCGTAGTTGTTCGAATGTTTTCCGGTCTCCACTCACGGACGGCAGCGAAGCAAGATTGACGCAGGCGGGATCGATCACCTCGCGGGCACTGTCGCCGCGTCCGGCCACAAACAGCTTGAGGATATGTTCGTCGAGAACGATTTCGTGCCCTTGAGGTCCGATTGTCGTGTGGCTGCACGGTTTTCCAAACGTTCGTTCCGTGCGTCCGTCAATCACCTGGAGCAGGCAGTTCGCAATGCGCATCTCGTCTGTCCAACGTTTTACCGTGTATTCACACAAGTCGTAATGTGGGTCCAACCATCCATAGCGTTCGGGCGGTTCGTGGCGACATGCGTGAAAAAGCGAATGATTGCCGAGTTCATGCCCCAGCGCGGCAACCTGCCGCCATGCCGCTATATGTTCGGTCAACCCGGGATGACCGCAAAGATAGAATGTGGCGCCCAGTCCTTTGGATGCCAGTAATGGCGCCACGTGTTCGTGATGCACAGTCACAGCATCGTCGTAGGTCAGCGAAACCGCACAACGGTGATTATCGGGCCATAAGAAACTAGACATCGATGTGTTCCTTTTTCCGCTCTGCGCCTTTTCCCCACGCGAAGTCCACACTACAGGCCTTATCTCAAACCACTGGGGTTGCCGCTTTAGTTGGCGTCAAAGGACAACACGCAAGCTTCGTTCATCTTCCACTGCAACGGAAATTCGCGTCCGCTGCCGAGGCTCTTGCCGGAACGCTCATCTTTG
>Ga0316226_1003725_pt1 | contig 12750 bp, 10 predicted proteins | sample TBH18017metaG_FD_206009 | JGI IMG/M metagenome (GOLD analysis project Ga0316226, IMG submission 206009) | Freshwater microbial communities from Trout Bog Lake, Wisconsin, USA - TBH18017 | ecosystem: Environmental > Aquatic > Freshwater > Lake > Hypolimnion/Profundal zone | place: USA: Wisconsin... | reverse complement strand
CAGCCTACCGCGATGTGCTGGGGCGTCGCGACGCCACGCCCGGGATGATGTTGCAGGCCGAATTCTGGATCGGCCGTTGTCTGCAGAAAATGCAGCAGATGGACGCGGCCATCGATCAGTATTACAGTCATGTGGTGGTGCGTTACCTCAACGACCGGCAGAAGGGCATCTATTATTCCGATGCCGCCAGCGATCTGGTCGTGAAGGCGGCGCTGTATGCGGCTGATCTGCTGGAACAGAAAAAGGAGACGAATCAGGCCGAGCGCATCCTGAATCGGGTGATTCAGGCCAATGTGCCGGGCTGCGAACGGGCGCAACAGCGGATCCGCCGGCTCCAGAAGGGGCCCTGACATTATGAATGCGTTGAAGTGGTTTGTCGCGGGCGGCCCCATGTTGTGGATCATACTGATCTGCGGTGTGGTGGCGGTGCTGGTTTTTCTGGAACGGATGTTGCACTTGCGGCGCGCGGCCATCAGCCATCGCGATTTTCTGCAGGGTGTCCGCAATGTGCTCGACCGGGGTAATGCGGATGAGGCGATCCAGATCTGTGAGGAGGCCCCCGGACCGGTGCCGGCCTTGATTCGCGCCGCCATTCTGCACCGGAACGAACCGCGGCATGTTCTGGCCGAGGCCATCGGCAATGTGGGGCGCGCGGAAATCGCCCGCATGGAGCGGCGCGTGGCCGTGGTCGCCACGATCGGCCAGATCGCGCCGCTGTTCGGGCTGCTCGGCACGGTCTTCGGCATCATCGAGACCGTCCTGGTGCTGCGCGACCAGCAGCCGCTGATTTCCACGGTGGATGTCACCAACGGCCTGCTGCACGCCCTGATCGCCACCGCCGCCGGGCTGATCGTGACCGTGCCGTGTTTCATCATGCACAACCTGCTGATCGTCCAGATCGATCGCATGGTGCTCGATATGGCTGCGGCGGAGACGGAGATCACGGCCTACCTGATTGCCCATCAACATGTGGAGAAGAAGCCCGCGTGAAGGAGTTGAAAGGACATTGGGGCAAGTGGCGCAGCGAGGCGCTGCGCGACCGCTTCACCCGCGGCGGGTGGGGCGGACGCGCCTTGTTTGCCGCCGCGCCCTGGATCAACCTGGTCTTGCTGGTGGTGCTGTTTCTGGCGGTGGGCAACCGCGTCCTGGTGCGTCCGGGCGTGGTTTTCGATCTGCCGCGCGCCCCGTTCCGCGAGGGGATGGTCGACGGTCTTTCGGTGTACATGGTTCCCGCCTCCCGCACCAACGGGCCCGAAACCATGGTGTATTTTGACGACGATCCCTTCAAGTTGGGCGTGGCGGCGGAACGGTCAAACCTCGTCACGCGCATCTACAATCGCGTGGCGCTTGAGCCGCGGCGCGAAATTTTGCTGCTGGCCGACCGCCGCATCCCGCACGGCGACGTGATGACCGTGGTCAACCTCGCCCGCGAGGCCGGCGTCAGCCGCGTGAATGTGACGATCAAACCCGACTGAATGTCGCGAAGCGAAATTCAGTCGGGTTTGCCTTGTTCGATGCGACACCCGCGCGCCGTATCGAACAGATAGAAGGGCGAGACCGTCGGACCCGCCGAGAGCGTTTGTGAAGCATCCGTAAAAAGGTATTACGATGTTCGGACAACAACCATTAGTCGATGCGGAATATGTCGAGCTTGTCCGCAAACAGATTGATTTTTCTTGAGAACACTGTAATGCAGCACGACAGTACCAGACCGTTCGCAACATCGCCTCCTGCCATCTCCCGGCCTGCCTGGATGCGGCAGGTGCGGTCGGTCATTTCCTTTTGGCTGCCCACGGTCGTGGTTCTGGGACTGACGTTGCTGCTGGTATTATTGTGGCCGTCCTACCGGCATCGGACGACGGAAGCGACCGGGATGCCGGAGGCGACTGCCGCCTACGTGTTGCTGGGCGGCCGTTCCTACCGGACGCTGCCGGATCATCCGCTGGGCAACACGTGGCCAGGCCCCAAGGGATCCGCGCTTTCTGAACGGGAGGATATTGCCGCGCGCCATCTGCCCCTGCCGCAGTTTACGGGCTTGGAGAATGTCCGCGCATGGACTCCGGCGCAACTGGGCGCGCCTTCCAATACGATGCCCAATCTGGCCGCCCGGCCGGTCGCGCATGTGCTGACCGGCGTGCCGCCGGCCACCAATGGCTTGCTGGTGACGATTTCTCCGGTACTGCGCCGCAGCGGGTTCCATTTTACGGTGCCGCCGGGCGTGGAAACCAACGTGCCCGCAGAAGCGCGGTTTCACGTCGAACTCGATGCCAGGGGGAATGTGCTCTATCTGCTCGCGGACCCCTGCGACAATTCGGCGGTTCAGCGGCTGCTGGAAACTGCGATCAATTGCGGCCACGGCGCGCGTGCCGGCAATGGGCAGGTGCAGGTGAGTTGGGGAAGTGAGTGACGTTCCTGATTGCGAAGAACCGCTGCGCGGAATGGTAGGGCGCGGGCGCTGCACGCGCCGTCCGCGGAGGCAAGCCGCGGGCTTGCCTCTAGGTTGCCGGAACACGGCGGTTCCGGCTTGTGCTTCGCAGCGCAGCTTCGCAAAGTAGTACGGCCCCGCCCGACCGGAACCACGATCAATTACGAGATCGTCAGCGCCGCCGCAAAGGCGCCATCTGTGCCATGGCGCGTAGGGAGGCGTTCCACGGTGGCGATGAGTTTGGCGCGGGGTTCGGCTGCCAGCGCCAGTTCGATCTGCCGCAGGTTTTCCTCAGGTTCCAGACTGCAGGTCGAATAGACCAGTCGCCCGCCCGGCGCGAGACGTTGCAGCATGTTCCTGAGCATGGCCTGCTGTGTGGCGCAGAGTTTTTGCTGGCGGCGGTCGGAGAAGCGCCAGCGCGCATCCGGGCGGCGGCGCAGCACGCCGGTATTGGAGCAGGGGACGTCGAGCAGAATACGGTCAAAGCGAAGGGCATCTTCCGCAACTGGCTCACTGGCATCGCATTCGGCCACTTCCACCCATTCCTGATGCGTGCGCGCCAGCGTGGAACGCAGCATGGCGATGCGGTCTGCATGCTTGTCCATGGCGATCAAGCGTCCCTTGCCGCGCATCAGGGCTGCAATCTGGGCGGTCTTGCCGCCGGGCGCAGCGCAGGCATCCAGCACGGTCATGCCGGGTTTGACATCGAGCAGTTCAATGGCGGCCAGCGTGGCTGGATCCTGCACCACAAACGTTCCGCCATGATATCCGGGCACCGATTCAACCCGCATGCCATGCGGCACGGTAAAACAGGTGTCTGGAGCAGCCGGGTGGGGCGTGAGGGTCTCGGCGGGACAGTTGGACAGTGGGACGGTTGGACCGTCGGATAGTCCGACGGTCTTACCGTCCCACCGTCCGAGCGCACCCGGTAGCATCGCAATCACGGTCTGCGCCGGTGTGTTGTTCCAGCGGCAAAGGGCTTCGGTCTCTTCGGCCCCGTAGCGGGCGATCCAGCGTGTCACCAGAACATCCGGATGAGAAAGGCGGATGCCGATGGGCTGCTGCGCCAACGCGGCCAGCAGTTCCTCGCGCTTGCGCCCCAGGTTGCGCAGCACGCCATTGACAAAACCGGCCGAGTTGGGCGAGGCAATCTTCGCGGCGGCAACGGTGGCGTGCACCGCCGCGTATGCGGGCACATCTTCCATGAACAGCACCTGATAGGCGCCTGCCAGGAGCGCGGCGAGTGTTTCACCCGAGGGCGCCTCTTTAACCAGTTGTTGCAGCGCCCATTCCAGCGCGCGCCGCCAGCGCACCGTGCCATAAACCAGATCCATGATGAATCCGCGGTCCGGTGAATTGGTCAGCAGGCGGTCGGGGAAGTCCGCGGTCGCCATCCAGCGGGAAAGAATGAAGATCGCTTCGCGTCGGGATGCTGTGCCGGTGTCCATGAAAAAAGTTCCGGGGTGGATGGTGAAAAGCCAACGTCAAACTTCAGAATTCGGAGTTTCGTGTCCGACATTCAATAGCATAGGTTAATTGGCCGCGCAACGCCATGACAAGTGGCGCGCAGTGCAATTGCGACCGACAGTTGATCGAAGAACTGGAGGGCGCCGCTCCGTCGGCGCCGCGCGCCGGTCTACGCCCGTAGGCGACGCAACCGCAACTGGCCGCAGGCGGCATTCACGCCGCGGCCGCGCGAGCGGCGGAACGTGGTTTGAATGCCGGCGTTTTTCAGCGTGGCTTGAAACGCGTCGCAGGTGCGGTCATCCGGCGCTGCGCCTGCAAATTCGTCCACCGGGCTGAGCGGGATCAGGTTGACGCAGCACTTCCAGCCGCGCAGGCGTTTGACCAGTTCATGGGCATGTTCCGGCTGGTCGTTCAAATCGCGCACCAGGGTGTATTCAAACGTGATGATGCGGTTGGTTTTGGCGGTATAGTCCTGGCAGGCGGCAAATAGTTCGGCCAGCGGCCAGCGTTTGTTCACCGGCATGATGCGCGATCGCAGGGCATCGTTGGGCGCGTGCAGTGAAACGGAAAGTTCAAACTGAAATCCCTCATCCGCCAGCCGTTGGATACTCGGCACCAGACCGCAGGTGCTGATGGTGATGTGACGCGCGCCGATGTTCAGCCCGTTGGGCGCGTTCAGAATGCGCAGCGCCTTCAACACTTCGTCGTAATTTGCCAGGGGTTCACCCATGCCCATGACGACGATGTTGCCCGGCCGCAGCAGCGGCGGCGCCTTTCCGCGCCTGGGCTGTTCGGGCGCTTCGACGGGTGCACCCTCTTGCGGCGCCTGTGCCCGCATCCAGCGGGTGGCCAGCAGAGCCTGGCCGACGATCTCGCCGGCTGTGAGATCGCGCACAAAGCCCGCCTTGCCGCTGGCGCAAAAGGCGCAGGCATAGGCGCAACCGGCCTGCGACGAAATGCAGAGCGTCCAGCGGTCCTCGGCCGGAATCAGGACGGACTCGATTAATTCGCCATCGCGGCAACGGCTCAGGAATTTGCGGACGCCGTCTGGTGTTTCGCTGACCTCCGAAATCGTCAGCACTTCCACGGCGTATTGCTCCGCCAATTGGCGGCGCAAATCGATCGGCAGGCTGGTGAGGTCATCCCATGAATGGATCAGTTGCTCCTGCAATCCGGCCCAGATCTGCTTGGCGCGATAGGCGGGAATGCGCAGGCCGGAAGCGACGGCGTTCCAGTCGGTAAGTTCAAGCCCCCAGGCGGCGGGAGGGGCAGTCGGTTTGTCAGGGGTTTTCATTCTTTTCAATCGTGCGTTTTCACACGTTTAAACGTGTGGAATAACTGCTGATCCATTTTTGCGCTGCACAGCCGCGCGTTTCGTATGTGCGGTATTGCCGAATCGGACACGAGTCGCCCGCCGTTACGGCAGAACGAGCAGGTTTGTACTCAATTCCGGCGTGGGTGTAAATCGTCTTGCAAACCCGGGCGTGGCGAGCATGCGCAGCGGTTGGCTGTCCGGAACCCAGAGCGCTTCGCAGTCTGGTCGTTTGGCCAGGAATTTAATGCCTTCTTCCGGGCCGAGGATGAAGAGCGTGGCGGAAAGGCCGTCACACTGGAGGCCGGAAGGCGCCAGCACGGTGACGCTGGCCATGCCCTCCGCAGGTCTGCCGGTGCGCGGATCCATGATGTGCGCGTAGCGATGTCCGGCCAACTCCACAAAGCGCTCATAGTTTCCCGAGGTTGCCATGGATTCGCCGTTGGTGAGCAGCAGTACGCCGAGCAGCGCGCGGCTTTCAAATGGATGGCGCACGCCGGTACGCCAACCGCCGCGGCCGGGCGCGGCTTCACCATGGACGCGCAGATTGCCGCCCAGATCCACCATGAAGTTGGTCGCTCCGGCCCGCAGCAGACGTTCATAACCCGCGTCCACCGCATATCCCTTGGCAATGCCGCCCAGATCGAGACGCATGCCGGGCTTTGCAAGGCGCACGCGGTTCGAGTTGGCCGCATCCCAGAGAACATTGCTCCAGTTGACCAGGACGCGCGCGGCTATCAGCTCCGTGACCGTCGGTTCCTTGCGCACCGACCCACCCCGGAAACCCCAGGCCGTCATGAGCGGACCGATGGTGGGGTCAAACACGCCCCCGCTGTCGCGCGCCAGCCGCAGCGCCGTGCGCAGCACATGGGCGACATCCGGTGACAGGACGATCCACTCGCCATTGCCGGCGGCGCGGTTGGCGCGGTTGAGATCGCTGTCCGGCCGAAACACACTGAAACGGGTTTCAATGTCGGCAAAAACCGTCTGCACCGGATCACGTAGCGCGGGAAGATCGCCGGCCGTGGCGGCAGGCGTTGATACCGCCGCGATCGTGCTCATGACCGGCCACTCCAGGCGTTCCGGCGGCGGCGCTTCGTCCGCCGGTACGGAACAGGCGAGCAGGAGCGTGGCAAGCATTGGCGGAAGGCAGCGAGAAAACATGCCGTACCATAGCGCCCGCTGCGCCGAAGAGGCAAGCGTGGAGATGGTTCTTCGCCGCGCCGGGCGCATCCTTGTTTCATTGACCTGCGCTAAATGGTAGGGCGGGGCCGCTGGACCCGCCGTGTTTTCCTGCAACACGGAGGCAAGCCCGCTTGCCTCCGCTGGCGGCGGGTCTGACATCCCCGCCCGACCTTTACCGCAACGCAGTTCCATATGGCAACGTATATGATGCATGGTCAATGAAACAGGGATGCGCCCTTTTACAGGTTTTCGCTGCTTGACAGCTTTCGTTTCAACCAGTAGCGTCGCAACATGGTGGCGCGTGTCCCCACGCACTGGACATTCCTTTTGCGCGACTCACGGATCATACTGGAATTGGAGCGGCCACATGCAAAAGTTGGTCTGGGTTGAAGATTTCAGCGTTGGCGTGCCGATCATGGACGACCAGCACAAACGGCTGATCGACATGATCAATGCGGTCGGAGACACCAAAGCGCCAGAGCGTGTGTTCGACGCCATCATGAAAATGTACAGTTTTGCCGAGGAGCATTTCCGCGCCGAGGAGGTCATGATGCGCCGCATTGGCTACGAAGGACTCGACGAGCAGATCCGTCTCCACAAGAGCTTTTGCGACAAGGCGGTTGATTTTGCCGGACGCGATTATGCGCAAGGCGTCGCCCGGCAGGAGGTCTTCACCTATCTGTGCGCATGGCTGACGGAACACATTTTGAAGAAGGACATGGCGTACGGGAAATGCTTCAAGGAAGGCGATGCGAGGAGTTTGTAAAATCAGGCCAAGCGGCTCGAATGGCGCACGACGTTGTGTTTTTCGCGCGGTTCCAGTAGAAGCAATTGTTCCTCGCATACCGGCAGAGGGTAGTTGAATTCCGGACAGTCAAGGGTCTCTCCGGACATGTTTGGATAGAGTGCGGCAAGTTCGGGTATGGCACGCTCTGCAAGAGCATAAAATTCCGGATCGATTTCAATTCCGATGCCGTCGAATCCCAAGCATCGTGCGGCCGCAATTGTTGAGCCTGACCCCATGAACGGATCGAGAATGATGCCGTTGCCCATGGGAAGCAATGATCGGACAAGGATTCGCAAAAGGTGTTGTGGCTTCAAGGACGGATGATCTGCAATCAGCCTTTCCCTTGCTGGAGTCTTAAAACTCGGAATCACATCCGGGAGGGGGCTGCCGCCCGCGAGCATTCGCAATCCGCCTGTTCCCCACTTCCGAAGATTGTCGGCTACCGTTCGCTCGGAAATCGGTTTTCGGAATAACATCCACGGTTCGTAGTTGCCTCGCGGCGTTACGCAGACATCGGGAAACTCGCTTTCCGCGTTTTTGGGCCGGTCTCCGCCGCGAAACCCGTGATAAACCCGCAGGATTGTGGCCCGATTTTCAAAGCCAGCTTCGACCATTGCGTTTTGGACATACATTTGCAGAACGGAATTTCCGGCAATCAAAACATGGCCGCCGGGGCGGATTTTAGGCAAAAGAATGCGGCCCCACTGGCTAAAAAATACTGCAATGCCGGTTTTTTGCTCGGTTGTCAGCACGCTGAACCGGGGAAGGGGGCGTCGTTCGCACCCATCCCATTTCGGCGGCAGCCGCCACACGCCGCCGCGCCCGGCGCGAAGTTTGGCAACCTCCCCGGTTGAAAACTCGACGAGCCCATAAGGGGGGTCGGTGCAGACTGCGTGAATCGAGTCAGCATCCAGCCTGCCGAGTTCTTCCAGGCAATTGCCGTGAATCAACCTGACCGTTTCCATGTTTTCAACTATAGTTGAAAGACGTTGTAAGTGTCAAGTGATAATTTAGCATTCATGAATACAGATGCCAAGTGCGTTATCGGGAAGACAATCCGGCTACTGCGCGAAAATGCAGGATTGTCCCAAGAAAGGCTTGCCGAAAAAGCAGGCATTACCTATCAGTACGTGTCCGCCGTTGAAAACGGCAAAGAAAATTTCACAGTGGGCATCCTGGAATCTGTCGCGAAAGCTTTGGGAACGGAATTGCCCGTTCTGGTTGGAACGGCATACGATGACTCGCCGACGGTGGCCGCAGTCAAATCGAAAGATTTCTTTCCCGATGCACCGCTTCCTCCGCATCTGCTGATCGCACATGTCGAAACTGCCTTAAACGAGACGCATAATGTCATTCGACTGATCAATACGACGCTCAGACGCGTTTCTAACCGTCCCTTGTCGGCATATATTCAAAGCAACAATTTTAGCGGTATCGTTTCCAATATTCTCTGCGACTCGTTTTCGCGATTCTCACCGTACAAACACAATCATGATCAACGTTATCCAGATTTGATTTGCAAAACCAAGAACAATAGAACCATAGCCGGACTGGAAGTCAAAAGTACGATTCGTCCGGGCAAAGGCGGCGAAAGCCATAACGGGCATTCTGGCTGGCATGTAATCGCCTGCTTTAATTTAAACAAGGCTACAGGCGATATTCAGTTCGTCCATGTCATGTTTGCCGATCTGATTGGACATGACCAACCAAATCCCGACTGGAATTACGTTGGCAGCAAAGTGAACAAAGATACAGGCAGTCAGCGAACAGAGACATACGTAACGAATAGTTCTGGCACTACCAAACTTCGACATGGAACCGTGTACCTTGATAAAGATGTGGTCAACACGTCGCGATGGCGAATCTCAACGGCAGTGCCGATTCCACCGCATTCTCCTTTCTCATAGGCGATGAATCGACGGGAAAATGTTCGCAACGCACCATTCAATCACAACGCCACCACCCGTCCCACGCGCGTAAACACGAGCCGGGTGGCGAGGGGAGCCGGACCGAGAATGTGGCGCAGGGCCGCGGCATAGAGCGCCATCTGTTCGCGATAGCCGGCGGCGGTGAAGGACAGGGCGGATTCACTTTCCACGCGGGTGCTCTTAAAGTCGAGCAGGGATATGCGCTGAATTCTGCGAAGAAACGCAGGGCTCGTGGATAGCGCTCCGTCCCTTCCCGGTAAATCGGGTGTGATATGTTCAGCGGCTCGCAAGGACGCTCGCACGCCAATATTGTCAGGATCGAATGTGGCCGAACCGGAGGGCGAGCTTCCGCGCGAGCCGTTCTCCGGAACGTACTCAATCACTACGCGATCAAATTGGCCCGCCAGCAACCGGCCTTCGTGCATCAGCTCGAATGCCTTCTCGCGCCAGAGCCGGACATCGCCTGCCGGACGGCTCAAGGCCTGCCGCACTTCCGGCGCCGCCAGACTGGAGCGGAATTGCTGTTCCACATCGCGCAGCACGCCTGCCGGTTCCGTGGCCGTGGCGCGCCAGGCTTGCAGGGCCTGCTCCAAATCGAACGTCTCGATCCATTCGATCTGCTGGAACAGCCTGTGGATGGCGGAACCGAATACGCGTACATCGCCGGATTCGCGTTTGAAACAGGAAGCCGCCGGGCGCAGGCCGGGATCTTGTCTTGAGGGCTCGATGCGTTTGAGACGAGGCGCGCCGGGGGGAAGTGTTGTCGGTGCGGCCGGTGCGGTGCTTGCGGGCGTTGTCGGCAGCAGTTCGTAACGGGTGTGCCAGGAAGGATCGCCGGAATGAAAGAGGAAGATGGACGACAGGGAATCTTCAGGTGCTCGCGCAGAGGCGCAGGGGCGCGGCGGGTGAATTTCCTGGTTGCTTTCTGACTGCGGCACGCGGACTTCCGACCGTTCCACCGGCTCATGGTCCGACTGTTCGATCGCAAAGCGCGTCCGCAGCAAGGTATCTTCCCGCACGACCGTGCTTTTTTCCGGCGGCGGCGAAACGACCAGGATCAGCCCTTGTTTGGCGCGGGTCAGGGAAACGTAAAAGACGCAGAGTTTGGCGAAGGCGGCGTCGGCCAACTGGCGCGTGGCTGCGGCGCAGAGCGTGGCGTCGGACGCGACGACCAATTGGCGCGGGGATTTCAGCACCCACTGGCCATGCTCGGCTTCGAGCATGTCGGAGCCGTTTGGATGGTCGAACGATTCGGCCTGGGGATCGAACGGCACGCAGACGAGATCGAAGCCCAGTCCCTTGGATTGGTGGATCGTCATCACACGGATGGCGGTTTCGGACGCGGTGTCGTGGCGGGTGTAGCCTTCGATGAATCGTACGAACCGGTCGCAATCGCGGTCGCCGGTGGCATCAAAGGCGGCGGCCGCATCCAGCAGATCATCGCGCCGCAGCCGCGTAAAGGTGTCGAATGGCTGTGCGGCTTCGAGCCGTGCGCTCCAGTCGCGGAGCGTGGCTTGGAAACCGGCGTGGTGGATTTGCGTCAGAAGCGTTAGGGAAAGAGAGGAACGTTCCCGGTTCTTGGTTTCTGGTTCTTCGTTGTTGGGTACGGGGTGTTGCGAAGTTGAATGACCCGGCCGGCCCACCGTCCAACTGTCCCACGGGCTCACCGTCTCACCCAGCGGACTCATCCGCACATGCTGCCAGGCCAGTCGATCGCCGGGGTGGGCGGCGACGCGGATGAGCGACAGAAGCAGCGGCGCCAGCGGATTGTCGAGCAGCGAAGCCTGGCCTTCAAGCGCCACGGGCGTTTCCGGCACGTGCGCGCGCAACACATCCGCGCAGCGGCGGGCCTGATCGTTGGTGCGCAGCAGCACGGCGGCCTGCAGGCCGCGCTGCACGGGGGCGATGGCGGCCAGACGTGCGGCGATGGCGCGGTAGCGCGCATCGGCGTCGCTCGCATCAGCGCACGGCGCAGCCTCCAGCAGTTCCACGGAACCGGGTAGTTCCTTCCGGGCCGCGGCATGTTCGCGCCAGATCTTCCGCCACTCGGCCAGCGCCTGCGGCGGAAGATGATCCTCCTCGGAAAGGGAGCCAAAGATCAGGTTCAGCGCGTCAATCACCACGGGCGAGGACCGGAACGAGACGTTGCGATGGATGGTGGCGATGGCTTCGCCGTAGCGGTCCTTCACTTCGCCAAACAACCGGTGGTTGCCGCCGCGCCAGCCGTAGATGGCCTGCTTGACGTCGCCGACATAGAAGAAACTGCGCGTGCCGCTGTCATCCTGCACGGTTTCATCAATCAGATTGCCCAGCACCTGCCACTGCAGATTGCTGGTGTCCTGGAATTCGTCGAGCAGCCAGTGATCCAGCACCGCGTCGAGGCGGTAGTTGATGAACAGGTGATCGGGTTTGCCGGCCACGCCGGATGGCTGCCGACCGGTGTCGCCGGAAACGAGGCGCGCCAGATCGTCAAACCCCAGCTGGCCGGAGCGCCGCATGTGTTCGGCATGGAGTGCTTCGTACAGCGCCAGCAGCGCTTCCACGCCGCGCGTCTGCTGGAGTGTGCGGTCGAGTTCCACGGCCATGGCGTGGCAGACCAGTTGCCGCAACGCATCCGCGGCGGGTGCGGGCAGGCTCAGTTCCTGCCTGCCGAATTTCACCGCAAACGGCTCGCCTGCCGGTGCGGCCAGCACCTGCCACAAGCGCGGGAAGAGCGTGCGCGCTTCGAGTTTCCGGGACCATTCGCGCTGGGTGTCGTAATCGCGCAGAAAGTCAATCATCTCCGCGTACTGCGCGGCGCTGGATTCAGGCCATGCGATTTTCAATGCCGTTTCGGCGAGGCTGGCACGCTGCTCGACTGCCAGACGCGGCCATGGCATGGCGCCGCCCCAGATGGCTTGCGACTGCCCCCAGGCCTGTGGCGACGGGCTGCGGCGGTGAAGATCAGCCAGTTCGGCGATGAAGCGTTCCAGCGTCTGGCCCAGCGATTTGTGCTCCTGGCCGAACGTGGCGAGTTTGAAGGATTCCAGGAAGGACTCCCGGACGGATTCGGACGTGAAGGCGGGATCGAAGAGCCGTCCGAACAGCGTGCGCCGGATTTCATCGCCCGCCGCGCCGTCGCTGTTGCCGACGCGGAACTCGGGCGTGATGCCGAGTTCAAACGGAAACGCCCGCACCACGCCCACGACAAAACTGTCGATGGTGCCGATGTGGAGACGATGCAGGTGATCCACCACCCGGCGCAGTGTGGCGGCAAAATCCGCAGGTTGCAGCGGGATGCCGATTTCCCGCGAGGAGGCGCGGGCGGTCTGGGCATTGCCCGCGCCGTCGCAGGTGTGGCGGATGATCTCGTCAAAGATTTCGCCGGCCGCTTTGCGCGAGAAGGTGAGCGCGCAAATGCGATCCGGCGGTACGCCGCGTTGCACCAGCGCGATGTAACGATGCGCCAGCGCATAGGTCTTGCCCGTGCCGGCAGAGGCGGCTATGGCCTGATGTTGGAAGGCGCTTGGGTTCATGTGTGTATGGGTAGGGCGGGGCCGCCGGACCCGCCGCCCGTGTCGGCAAGCCGCGGGCTTGCCGACATGTTACAGGAGAGCGGCGGGTCCAGCGGCCTCACCTTGAAATCAGTCCAGCAATATGGCCACTC
>Ga0316226_1003722_pt1 | contig 12754 bp, 15 predicted proteins | sample TBH18017metaG_FD_206009 | JGI IMG/M metagenome (GOLD analysis project Ga0316226, IMG submission 206009) | Freshwater microbial communities from Trout Bog Lake, Wisconsin, USA - TBH18017 | ecosystem: Environmental > Aquatic > Freshwater > Lake > Hypolimnion/Profundal zone | place: USA: Wisconsin... | reverse complement strand
TGTTCACTGGTGCCGAGTCCGGAAAGCTGCGAGGGTTTCAGGCCGATCATGCCGAGTTTGTTGACTGATGTTTCGTCGCCGGTCATGGCGCTGTTGATCACGTTGGACATCTGGGAGACGGCCATAGCGACAGCTTCGGCTTCCAATCCGGATTTGCGGGCAGCCGCGTTCCAGCGCTGCATCTCATCGGTCGGCATGCCGAGATTTTCGGCGGAGTGTTTTAATTCTTCCAGTTTGCCGGCAGTGCTTTTGGCAATACCAAATAATGTTCCCAGACCGATGCTGAAACCCAAGGCACTGCCAAGCGCATTCCAGGAAGATTTGATTCCCTGCGCCGCTTTCTGGGTGACGGCGACAGAACTGTTCAAGTCGCTTTTGTATTGCGAGCTTACTAATTTAAGAATGGTTTGAATGACGGACATGGTTTTTAAATCCTTTCAGAATTCAGTAGACAGTATTCAGGATTCAGTAGAGCAGCCGGGAGAGCAGCCACGGACATAATGGACTTGACGGACACAACGGATCCCGCAGTCGCGGGACTAGCCTGACGGCCAGCAAAGCCGGTCAGGCGATCAACGCCACAGGCGGACAAGCCGGCGCTCCCGGGTTTATGCTGACTTCTGTTTTCAAGGTTTTTCATGCTGACTGCTGACTCCTGGATTCTGGATTCTATTTTTCATCAGTTCATTGTATTCGGCAACGATCTCGAATCTGGCTTCGATTTGAGTTACGGACGGCTCGTAATCCTCCGGATAGTCGAGCTGCCACGGATGCAATTCGCCGGTTTTCTCGCGTTCCAGCGCTTCGGCGCGCTGAAGCGCCATATCCGCGCGGTCTTTGGGACGTTCGACGCCTTTGACGCCTTCATACCTGGCATGCAGCGCCGCCAGGTGTCCGGACAGACAGAGCGGAACGTTCCAGAGAATATGATCAATGCCGCCGCCGCTGACTCCGGCGGCCCGGATCACGGAAGCGATGGCCGGTCCGTCGAAAAGAAACGCCGTATTTTTGCCGGAAGCGGCCTTTGGCAGCATTTCATATCCGCTCCAGGGGGTTTCCAGCAGATGTCTTTTCACGTCCGCGTATTTTTCCGTTAATGCATTTCCAGCCAGGCGCAGGCAATGCCTGGCGCGGCGTTCCAGCGGCGCTTTATCGCCGCGCCGGCAGCGGTCAGCCGCAACCAGGGCGCGTTTGCCGTCCACGGCCAGCGCCAGGGCGACGCCGACGTCCAGCAGCGAACATTCCAGCGGATCGCGGAAGAATTGCGAATCAACCACGTCCAGCAACGCAAAGAAGCCGATGGCCGGAGACGGTATGGTCAACCGGCCAATGGTCAGGCTATGGCCCAGGCATTGCAGAATTTCAGATTCATAATCAATCTGTTTATCCCGCAGATACCAGGACGGAACGTCAACGGTTACAGGCATGGTAAAAATCCTTTTTAAAAACAACGGACACAACGGACTAAACGGACTAAACGGACGAGTCAGACGAGTCAGACAAGTCAGATAAATCAGACCAGTCAGACTGCAACTACTAAGCTGTTACCGGCGCCGGCACCAGGACGCGGGTGGTCTTGTTGATGCGCTGGAAATCCTTGTCATCCTCGACCAGTTCGTGTTTGGTGACGACGGCATCGCCGCTCTGGCCGTCCACCGCCTCATTGACGAATGCCGCGCCAGCCTCGGCAAAACGGTAGAATTCCTCGTTTTTTTCGCCGACCGAACTGTGCGTCATCTGATCCACGATATTGGGTCCGTCGAATAAATCCTGGGTCTGCGCGGTGTACGCGGTTTTACGGTTGATTTGACCTTTAACGCGGTCCGTTACGCCTTTGACTCCTGCTAATGCCATTTTTCAAATCTCCTTAGTTTGGTTTATATTTCATCGGGCGATGCTTCGCCCGGTAGATTTCTAGTTGTTATCTGCACCACGTATCCGGCATTGTCGCTGCCGAGCGGCAGCGGCCTCCAGGACAACACCTGATGCCAGACGCCCTGAAGCAGCAGCCCGGACATGTCAGACGGGTCGGACTCGTCAGACGGGTCGGACTCGTCAGACGGATCGTCAGACGGATCGTCAGACGGATCGTCAAACAGCGCGATCACCGCGTCCAGGATATTCCAGATGCTGACGGCCGCCGCTTCCGTGGCTTTGCCGCCGAGCAGTTTGTCGATAATAATGACGCCCACGGCGCTTTCCCGGTAAACAAAATCTCCGCCGGGATTGCCGTCGCCGATGGCGATTATTGCCGCCGGGGTGTGGGTAATATCCGGCAGCATCTTCAGAATTTGCGCATAATCGGTGATCGCCGCAATCCGGACGTCCTGGAACTGTTTGGAATCCGTAAGCAGCGTTTTTAAATCGCTGGCGATATCGCTGAATTTTCGGTACATTTTTAAAATCCTTGGTTCTACGGTTTTACGGTTTAACGGTTCTACTGTCATACTGTTATACCGGAGTACCGTAATACCGGTTTACTGTCATGCAGTTATACTGATCCCAGTTGTTTTCTTAGCCAGTAATCTGCTTTGCGGTTGGCGATGCCGATGACTTCCGCTTCGGTCGGCCACCATGGTTCCGGCTCCTGATGCACCTTTGTCCGCAGCACAAACAGCGGATGAAACTCGCCGCCGGCGGAATATCCCAGCACTCCCACAGTATCCTGATCCTTTACCCTGGCCGAGCGCATGACAAACAACGGCCTGCCGCCCAGTTCGAAATCACTTGCTTTTTTGCCTTTGGCTTCGTCGGCTACCGGAATGGTCAGCGCCCGTTTATTTTTCGGGCGGATATCGCCGCCGAACTGCTTCTGCGCGGCGGCGACATGGTCAGTTTCCACGATCTGCGTATATTCGTCAACTGCGAACAACTTCACGGAGTCGGCAATCTCGCGCCAGAACCGTCCCGGATGCTGGCGGGCGTTCTGTTTAGCCATCCTGGCGACGCCCTGTCCCCAGGATTTCATCAGCGGCAGCGTGTCGCACAGCCGCGCGGCCTTTGACTGCAACTCATTATCGATAGTGACGTCTGCCCGGAACTGGATCATATACAGACTCCAGAAGTCAGTAGACAGTAGTCAGGAGTCAGAACAGGAATAAGACAAAAGATAAAAGTTGAAAGACAAAAGTTTTTCACTTTCAATTTTTCACTTTCAATTTTCAATTGTCAGAATCCCTCCATGCTTTTTTGATCAAAGACCGGTTTTTCGATTGACAGGATGGACGCGCCGCCCTGTCCGACAGCGGTTTCCGGAACTCCCGGCAACCGCTTATTGCCGTCGGCAATCGCCTGGAGGTCGGCGCGTACCTGTTTAACGGCATCCGCGATCTTTTTGGGCATTTCCGATCCGGCGCTGCGCATGTACGCAAGTTCACTGGCCAACGTCAGGGTATAGTGCTGTAACAGCGGCAATACGGCATCGGCGGTAACCGGCGCCAGATAGCGCCCGGCCAGATATCCATCCACCTGGCCGTTAGCGGCTTCCAGGTCCGCCTGGGCATCCGGAAACGTGGTCACGCTGCCCGCAACAACCGCGTCATAGATGCCGTCGAAGCTGTTCTTGAGTCTTCCGCGTAATTGTGAGATATCGGCGTACATGTTTCAAATCCTTGTGATTAGTGACTGGTGACTTGTGACTGGTCAGCAGCCGGGGAACCGGCGACTGGTAACTGGTTAAAACTAATCACCAATTACCAATCACCATTTACTTTTTTAGTTCGGGATTCCGGCCACGCAGAGCTGCGGCAGTCCGGGACCGGCGGCGCAGATATACTTGACGCCGTAGAGCGCTTCGTCATCCATGAACATGTTGTCGTCATCGAAGCGGTCTTTGCGGATCAGCCCGGACTTGTAGACTTCCTGAAGGACCACCGGCTTGACGCCGCGATTGGCGCAGAGCAGCCGGAAATCGTCTTCATAATCGCCGATAAAGCGACCGGAAACTTGCAGGGCGATCCGGCTGTTTTTGTACGGGTTGGTGATAGCGACGCCGGAATCGATAATCGTATCGGCGGTGAGCATGGCGGTGGCGGTCATTTCATGTTTCGGGCCGACAATCAAGGTATCCGGAATCAGGTTCAGCGGTTCATTGGTGGCGTCGGTAAACGCCATCATCTGCTTTCTGGCAGTGGCATACGCGGCCATGCTGAAGCCCAGCGCCACGAGGTTATTGATGGTGATCCGGTTCTTGTCGTCAATCTTGCGATCGGCAGCGAAAAACTTCTTGCCGTCCGCCCAGATCGGGTTTTCCAACAGAACCATGGCGGCGAGTTTCGCGCCGAGATTACCGGCCACGATGCCCATATCCAGGATACGGCCGTTATACAGGCCCATCTTGTCATACATCAGGTCATTCGCGGGAATGCCCAGAGTATATTCATACGGGTCATTGATAATCTGCACTTTCTTTCCGGTCAGGCGGTTGATCACGCGCTTGCCGATGAATTTGCGCATGCCGCCCTGGAGGCTGACAATCGGGTATTCTTCGATCGGGGAACTGCTGGGAACCACGTCGCAATAAGCGAGATGGCTGGTATCCGCCTGGGACAGGCCCTGGTTGAATTTGGTCGAGTAACCGGTATAAATCCGGTCCATTACTGCTCTGGTAAGATCGTTCATAGTTTTAATCCTTTGTGATTAGTGACTGGTAACTGGTAACTGGTAAAAAGAAAGCCGGTCAGGCGACCCTCCACAGGCGGACAAGCCGGCGCTTCTGGTTAATGGTTAAGCCGAGGCCATCTGCTTGGCGTTTTTCAGTGCGGTCAGGATGGCGTTAATGGCCGTACGGTTTGCGGCATTATCCGTGGCTAGCTGTGCCAGTGAGGCGCGGCCTTCCGTATCGGCATCTTCTCCTCCGACCGGAGCGACATAAGTGACTGCGCCGAGCGCGTCCACCTTGGCGGCGATCGGATTCTTGCCGGAAGCGGCGGCGATGGCGGCGGGACTGTTATCCACATAGACGTCTTCATTGTAGACATCAACCACGACACCGGCGACCACGGCATTAGTGCCGGGCACACTGCAAACCGTATCTTTATCTTCGACATAGCACAATTTGCCGCGATCGTCGCGGTCCAGCGCGTTAGCCACGGAATTGGCAAACGCGAACACGCCGTCGCGCACTTCCACGGAATCATTTTTTACACAGATGGCGACACCGGCGACGGTGATTCCGGCGGCATCGGCGGCGGGCAGCGCTTCTTTACTGGCGTTAATGGCAATCATGTCGCCTTCGACCGGGGCGGCTCCGGACTTGACGGGATAAACATCAAGCGGGAAAGTTCCTTTGATTTCTTCTCTCATAATAATAAATTCCTTTTTTTTAGTCGGACAGGTCAGACAGGTCAGACGAGTCGGACGGGTTGGTAAATCCTATTTTTTCTTGGCTTTGGCGAATTCGGCCTGATCATAACCGTGCCGGGTGCAGTACGCGATATCTTCGGGAGACAGCGCGACAACTTCATCTTTTTTTCCTTCCGGCGCACGGTCAACCGGAACCGCGTTTTCCGGCAGCAGTTCCAGGACAGTCAGGACTTCCGCCAGCGGTTTCTTGCGGAGTTTGTCCGCATTGGCGTTAGTCAGCTTGTTTTTCGCTATGCCGTCCGTGATCGCGGTTTCCAGCGCGACGGATTCCTCTTTCTTTTTGAAGTCAGCGACTTCGGTTTGCAGCGCGCCTTTTTCGGTCTTCAGCGTACTGTTTTCGTTTTTCAACGAGTTGTTGTCATTGACCAGCTTGCCGATCGCGCCTTCCAGCGCGATAAGTTGCTGATCCTCGGCTACGGGCATCTCCAGCCCGACCAGTTCGAACAGTTTTTTGTTGCTCATGTTGCCTCCTTTGAGGTTGTTATTTAGTGATTGGTGACTGGTGATTGGTGACTTGGAGGGCAGATCGGACACCGGCAAAGCCGGAATATCGCACTCCGTCGCACGGAGTTCTAAAGCGATCAGCGCCTGCTGGCGGTCAGTGCCGGGAATATTTGTCAACGCCACATTAATCAGGCGTGTGATGCGATTGGTCAGGCTGTCCTTGTAGAATAGCGGGGACGTATAACGGTATTCTTTATTGGCGATGAACTCCTTGGCACGGTCAGTCCAGGCGGTTTTAATCGACAGTCCTGCCGGAGTCTTGACCATTTCCGGATACCAACCGGCAGCCGGAGCGGGTTGGCCGTTGGTTTTAGCGCGAAGCTGCTGGTGATTGTAATCAATCATGCCGTCCACTCCGCGACGGTCAAATTCAGCCTTCAGCGCATCGGCGTCGGCTTCCAGGAACACATAATGATCCGGCTGGTTTTCGGCGTTGGTGTATTCGGTTTTACCGAAAGCAAACAGCGGGACCAGATCAGGGACTGCGTCAGCGACGGAATCCATGCTCAGGCAAACCAGCACTTGATTTTCATTTTTCATTTACGGCCTCCAGTAATTGACGAAATGGACAAATTCTCAACTTTTCTTGCTTTCATCTTTTCTCGCTCCTGTGTAAACCTTTTCAAAAATTTGACTTTTCCCATTTCATGTTGTATACTATTTTTACTCTCCGATGATGCTGAGTGCGGCATAATCACCGGAGTGCGTGTGGCGGGGCATTCACCGCTCAACACGTCCTTTTACAATTCCTCATAACTGATTCCGCTCCTGGCATTGTCAATTCCGGTAACCGAACTTAAAAAATAGGTTCTGGCCAGTCCGTCATCCGTTACCGCCACCACACAGCCGGAAAATCCGCCTTTGCTTTTTGCAAAAATCTGCAAATACCGTTTTTGTGTTGACTGCTTCCATACTTCGCGCGGCTGCTCCACGGTTGCAACCGCCAATTTTAATTTCTTCAGCCGTCCGTCAATATCCTGCGGCAGTTTTACCGTTTCAATTTCCCAGTGTTTCAGGATTGTGCTGTCCAGGGTAACATTGCTGCCGTCGCCGGCCTTTACGTCAATGCCTTTTGCCAGCATGGAACGCGCTTCATCCGGCGCAATTTCCGGAGGAACCGGAAGCGCCTGCCAGGTTTTCGCCGATTTAAGTCCAAATTTTTTCCAGTCCGGATAACTTTCTCCAGGCATGACTTTAAGATTGCCATCGTTCTGGAGTTCCACCCGGTCGCCGAAAGCTATTTCAGTCTGTTCAACCGCCGCCAGGCGCAAATCCGGATCCGCTATAATCGAAGTGTCAATGCTGTCATACGCCTCGGACGGATTGAACGCATAGCCGGAGTCGTTATTCAACGTCCGCACCATGACGCCGTTATGCTCCACCGTGCCGTTGACCGATTCCTTGACGCCGCCGGAAGTTCGGGCTTCCTCATCGTCGCAATCCTCCACGTCGCAATTGCAGTTAAAATCCCAGGGCGGAAAGTGTGAATTCCAGAACGGATCGTCTTTCCGCAATACTAAACCATCTAAAGCCGCGTGATCTTCTCTTGGGTTTGGCCCGGTGATATAGCGCCAGTTCGGGAAACGTTCCTTAATATCCGGGTCCATGCCGGTTTCGTACTTGGCCACCGCCGCCGACATCCGGGCATTCTGCGTCAGGATCAAATCCAGCCGCGCGGTTGACGCCAGATTGGTGATGGCGTTATTGCGCTCCCAGTCTTTGAATTTGACGCCGTCCGGCGGCACGGCGGCGACGTCATCCGGTTTATAACCCTGGCCGGAAAGCCATGTTTTCAGTTCCGTTCGGGCGCTGGCGCGGTCGATTTCTCCCCGGCTGAACTGATCGGAAACCGTCCGGAGCTTGTCCAGGATATGCGCTTCCCCGACTTTGGCGCTGAAGAAGCTGCGCACTTTGACCGCAGTATCCAGGTTGACCGCCAGTTCTCCGCTGCCCATGGAGGTGGGCAGATTCGAGCGGTTCTTCAGCCATTGACTGGCGGCGTCATAAGTGATCAGGGACATAGTAAAATCCTTAGTTTTACGGTTTAACAGTTCTACGGTTTGACCGTCATACCGGAATACTGTTATACTGTTCTGCTATCCTGTGTTATCTTTTCATTTTTAACCGTATTCTGCATGGTTTGCGCGGTCTGGCGCACCAGCACGTCTGCCAACGCGTCACTGTTAAAATTATTCAGAGCGTCCGGACTGGACAGCGCCGAAAGTCTGGTTTTAAATTCTTGATCGCCGGATTCATCGCCGATCAGTTCAATAATCGTATCCGCCAAAGGGCCAATCCATGTCCGTAAAACAGTCGGATTGGTGACTGGTGACTGGGGACTGGTGACTGGTAATTCCAGGGCGGTCAGGGCCGGGGTCCGTACGACGGACGGCGCGGGTTGCATCCCCGTTTTATCACTGCCGGCCGCAGGGGCAGGAACAGTGACTGGTGACTGGTGACTGGTGACTGGTAAAGCAGCCGGGATAGCAGCCGGAGCCGGAGTAGCCGTTTTAACCGCAGTAAAGCCGGTTTTTTCAGTCACTTCTTCGTCTTTCAGCGCATAACCGGCATCTACCAGGGTTTTAACCGTTTGCGCGGATACCAGTGCGGTATCGGCATCAGCTTTTTCATCGGATTCGGGCTCGCTGTGTATTTTCAGTTGGGGCGCAGCCACCGCATCGCCGCAATTGAAAATAGTCCAATGTTGGCTGATCTGGACGTTGAACGTATTTTCGATCCAGCGGCAATCCGCGTCTTTAATATCCTGGCGCACATCGGACTGTGCTCCGTCCTTCGAGAAACCGCCGCCGCTGCTGCTGGTGGCAGTCTGGCCAAGGACGATTTTAGTGATGGCCGCGCCGACATATTCCAGCAGCCGGAAATAGATATCACCGGTATTATTCGCCGCCTGGAGCAGTTGAATTTCCGTGGACTTGGTGAAGACGCCGCCGCCGTCAGGACCGAAAGAGCGGATCAGTGATTTCAGCCTGCCTAATTCTTTATCCCAGGTATCTTTGTCCACTTTGGCGACGGTAAAAGGCATACCGTAGCGTTCAATAAACCTCAGTAAATCCTTGACATTCAAATTCTGAAAACAGTGCAGCCAGGCCAGCGGACGAATCAACCCGCCGCGCACCGGGTCCGGACCGTGCGCCCGCAGCAGATGCACCACAAATTTTCCTCGCGGCAAATCCATGCCCAACGGAATATTGACAGTAATCAGCTTCGGCTGTCTGCCGTCACGCAACGTCAAATGATGCGGTTCGATGAAGTTGAATCCAGCCAGCGAGCCTCCCGGTTCCCAGATTATTTCGCTGACGGTGACACCCGGCAGCAGGGCGCGTTCCAGGTCGCCCATCAGGTCATAAAACGAATCCATATCCTGATCGGAACCGCAGTTACGCAGTTCAGCTTCCAATTTTTCGGCGGCGGCTTTAGCGGCGACGGAATCGTCACCGGGTTCCAGATGCCAGGCGCAGCCCAGCACGGCATTGCGCCGGGTTTGCAGAGCGTGAAATATATCCCAGTTCTTTTCCGGAAGTTCATCGGCCAGCTTGAACAATTCGGCGGCATCCCCGGCGTTGGCCGCGGTCATGATGAAGTCCACCTGCGCCGGGGTCAGACCTCTGGAGACATCGCCGACCGTGCGGTCATTCGTCTGCCAGTGGATGAACTTGCCGGACGCGATGGCGGAAACTGCCTTGACTATTTGTTTAACTTCAAAAATCATGGTTTAAATCCTTGTTGTCCGTACGACGGACGGCGATATTGTTTCCGTTTTTTATTCCGGATTTATTCTGACTACTGACTCCTGAATTCTGACTTCCTGTTTTCATATCAATAGCTCCATTCCTGGCTGGTTTTGCGTTCGTAGTCGTGTGCCGGAGAATTCCATTCGTCGTTAGCTCTGAATTCGTCTGAGTTGCCGTCGTTTGCCGCTGCCGCCAGGCAGGGGCCAAAATTGTCGATAGTTTCACCTGCATATTTAGCCAGGGCGCAGCCGGTGCCCATGTCACAGTGGGAATCCGGTTCCAGTTCGTTTTCAATGGCGACAAAACTTAACTTGCCATTGGTCCCTGCCTCTTTGCGCACACAAGCGATATCCAGTCCGATCATGGCCGGTTCCTGCGGGATCAACTGGCGCTGCTGCTCGAATACCTCCATCATCTTCAGGAAGATCGAACTTTTCAGCGAAGCAAAATTGCAACCGACAAACCGTTCCGGATATTTATCCGCGATAAATTCGCAGGTGGGACCACCCATACCGGTGCTGTCCCCGGCTCCGACCACGCCGCTGTGAGCTTCATAAATAGCCAGCATGACCTCTTTCTGCGACTCGAATTTGCAGTTGCGGAACAGCACCAGGATCGACAACTGATAGACGGCGCTGATATCGCGGTCAATCCAGATTACCGCCAGGTCACCTGACCGCGCCACGTCATAGCCGAGCGCAAGCCTGGAGTCGCGGGGAAGCGCATATCTCCAGTAATTAATGTCCGTGTACGGTTCAACCGAAGGATCAATCTTCTGGCCTTCAACTCCATTGCCGGTAATATCCAGCAGCAGAATTGAAATATTCTTTTTTGATGCGCGTAAATCATTCGGGCGGACGGCAGATTCGCCGGAAGCGGTATTCGGTTTGCACATATATTGCGAATCAAACGCCGCTTGAGTCCGGCAGGTTTTGCGGATACGGGCGCGGAATTGTTCGCGGGTTTCCGGCTTATTGATGCCGCGCTTGGCTTTGACCTCATTGACTTTCTCGACAAACCCCTGCGCGATTGCATCGTCAATTGTCGTGGTATGCAGACTGTAACCGCGCGGATTGCCCAGGTCGCGGCATTCCTTTACCAGACGTGCAAACCAGGTATGTTCGCTGCCTTTGGGATCATACGCGGAGACGATTTCCAGTTGATAGCCCCAGGTCAATACCGGAGTGACCATATCATACATGGTTTCCTGATCCTGATGCAGATCAAACTCATCCAGCAACACGTCACCGCCTCGGCTGGCAAACGCCAGCGGATTGCTGGAGAGCGAATAGATTCGAGAACCGTTGGAAAATTCAACACAGAAAGCCTTGATGCCTTTTTCTTCGTCGATCACTTCAACTCGATCACCGGCCATCCCGGAAGCAATCACATTCGCCGCCCGACACCACATGGCGACATAGTCGCGGACAAACTCCAGCGCGGTCTTTTCGTCACGGCTGGAAACCCACTGCACAAATTTGCTCTTTTCGCCTTTTTTCACTTTCTGCTTCAGGCATTTTCTGACACTGCGATAGCTGGTGGCATAAGTGATTCCGATACGGCGGGATTTATCATAAATCTTCAGCGGGGATTCATCGGTAATCCATTCATTCTGGTAAGGCAGAAAATAATCGAGTCCGATCTCGGCAAATTTAGCCGGATCAAATTCAGCCAGAACTTCCGGTTTTAACGCGGCCTGTGTCATTATCTAACCCCCAGCGCGGCATCCAGCATTTCAGCGACCTTTTGTGAATCAATCTCCCGGCCTTCAACGCTGCTGAGTTCCGTATTTTTGGCGGAGAGTTCCGCAATCCTGGCGTCTTTTTCGGCCAGTTCGACGGCATGAGATTCTTTCAGCTTTTTGATTTCCTGCTTATGCTCTTCATCTTTGCTGGCGAGTTTAGTACGCTTGATCGCGGTAATAGATTTAACCAGTCTCATCAGGTCGGATATTTCCGCGACAGGCTTGTCGGCCAGTTCGCGCAATTGATTGGCCAGAGCCATTTCCGCCATATCGGTAACGCTTTCAATCCCGGCGCATTCGCGCAGCGCATCCGCCGCCCAGCGGTCAGCCGCCAGTTTCGGTTCAATCTTCATGCGGCCGTCGCTGTAATTCTTGTATTCCACGCTCCTGGCGTAAGCGATTAAAGTGGTGGCATGAAGCGTTTTAGACTGCGGATATTCGGCTTTGACGGCGGCATCAATGTCGGCATACTTGCGGCCGTCCAGCAGCATCCGGCAAACCAGTTTGCGCAGTTCAAACGGCAGTATCGCCACATTGTTTCTTTGTCGATTTGCCACTAGATTAAATCCTTTTTTATCCACAGATTACACAGATTTTTTTATGTTTAAAAACTTTAGAACTTTAGAACTTTAGAACTTTAGAACTTCTTTACAGTCCGTAATGGCCCCAGATATTCACGTCTTTCTGTTCGCCGTACAGCTTTTTAGCCATGGCGCGGGCCCCTAAATCGGACACCCCGGCATATTCGCCGTCCGAGCCCTGCACTTCTTTCAAATAACCAAGCCGGATCAGTTCGCGCCACTGCTGCAAAACAACCGTGGAATCCACTGCCAAAACGGTGACTTCCGGATGGTCAATCACGTCGTTACAGGTAACAGGATTGCGATATTCAAGCACGGCTTCCAGGATTCCCCGGCGCAGTTGATAGGTGAGTTTACTTTCCATTTTTTACCTACTTATCTTGAAGTTTTTGAACTGATTCATTCATATTCTGCATCCATTTGTCATGGCCGTCCAGTCGAGTTTCAACCCTGGCATTGCCATCTGATAACCGATCAAGTTTATTATCCATTTTCATGCTCATGCCGCGCATAAAATCCAAGGCCGTCTGTATTCCCTGGGTTTGATCTTTGTTGAGATGCTCATTGATCGTTATTTCCAGTTTTTCAATGCGTTCTTTTTTTAAATGTTCCACGGTTTCGGAAAGTTTTTCAACTTTTTGATCGTATTTGTCGATGAATGCCTGGGCGGCGTTTGCCGCGCCTTTAACTCCGCTAAAAAATCCGGAGATTATTGCCGCGATGAGAGTTGCCAGGCCGCCGATTATCGCAATGACGATTGCGATTGTATAATCCGGCGACACATTAGCCGGGATTGCCACATCGGCTAC
>Ga0316226_1003720_pt1 | contig 12761 bp, 5 predicted proteins | sample TBH18017metaG_FD_206009 | JGI IMG/M metagenome (GOLD analysis project Ga0316226, IMG submission 206009) | Freshwater microbial communities from Trout Bog Lake, Wisconsin, USA - TBH18017 | ecosystem: Environmental > Aquatic > Freshwater > Lake > Hypolimnion/Profundal zone | place: USA: Wisconsin... | reverse complement strand
CGACCGCGAAGGTGGAGCCGCCGCGGACGTTGAGCGTGGCGGGCAGGTCACGGAAGACGCGGCCGTCGGGTTTGACGACGCGCAGCAGCACCGGGAAGGGCGCGGGCGGGTTGAGCTGGCCATCGCGGACGAGCGCTTCGACGTGGGCCGTTTCGCCGGGGCGGTAGATGCCGCGGTCAGCGAAGACGAAGGCTTCGCACGTCTCATGCAGGTAGGCGTCTCCGGCGCAATCCTCGGGAGCCGTGGCGCCCTCCAGCTTCAGATAGACGAGGTCGTCGCCCTGGCGGGCGGTCGCCAGCGCCGGCCGCTGTTCCTCGGGAACGTTGGTGCGGCAGGGGAGGAAAAGCAGGCCCTGGGCATCGGTGCGCCCGCGCGCCAGTTCCATGTTGTTGCGGGCGTAAAGCACGACTTCTGCATCAGCCGCCGGCTGCGCGGTGCGCAGCGCGGTCACCCAGGCCAGCACGCCATCCCGGCCATGCTTAAGCGAGATGCCCAGGTCGGTCACCACGACCAAGCGCTCCGCTTCGATGCGTTGCCAGGACTCTCGCGGGTGCGGCTGCAGCGCCGTCACAGTCAGTTGATAGACGCCCGTGGGCTGGGCGCCGGCCAGCGTGCGCAGGTCCACGTAGAACTTGTGCTCGCGGTTGGGACGCTCGGCCAGGGAGACGACGTTTGACACGGCCGGATCGGTCAGGTTGCCGTTGTGTCCGTTGGCGTGGAAGACGATGTTCTCCGGGCGCAGGCGCCGCAGCGCGACAGAACAGGAGCGGACATTCATCGCCAGCACCGGCACGTTCAGCGCGCCGCGCGGCGACAGGTAGACGCCTTCGGTGGCGAACGAGAGCGCCGCCTCGCGGTCCGGGAAGAGCACCCGCCGCTCGGCGTCGGCCGTGAGGCGGGTGTTGTCGACGGCCTTCAAGCCCTGGCGAAAGGTGAAGGTGTAGGGCGTGCCGGGCTGGAAGTCGCCGGCGATCGCGCAGCCGCGCCAATCGGAGGAGACATCCAGTTTGACCGCGGGCTGCACGGCGATGAAGGACGCGGCATCGGTGGCGTCCAGGGTCTTGCCGAACGACACCTGCAGGCGGCAGGGCTCAAACGGCGGGCTGGTTGGCTCCAGGGCGCCCACCTGAAAGCGGTTCACGATGGCCACCGTGACACGCTGGTCGCTCTCCACGGCGGGCACTTCGTCATCGGTCGCCGCCAGTCCCTTGAAGACCGTGACGATCAGATGGTCGCCAGAATCGACGGCGTCGCGCACCCGCACGCGCACGTGGGGCGTTGCCACGGCGCCGACCGCTTCGCAGCGGATGTTCTCATCGGCATGCTCCTCGCGCGCCACCCGGACGAAGCGTTCGAGCTGCTGCGGCACGGGTGCGGCATTGAAGGTTAGCGCGAGCACGGCCGTGCGATCGTCGCTGTTGTACGAGGCCTGTTCCACAGCGAGCAGGCGCAACGGCTGCGGACGGGGCGTGGTGCGCGCGGCGCCCGGCGGGGCAAGCCGCGCCTCCCGGTGCGAGACCAGCTGCCAGGCCATCCAGCCGTTCAGCAGCAGAAAACAGACTGCCAGCGCGAACCACTTCATGTCGCACGCTCCTTGTCGGGTGGCGGAAGCCGCCGTAACGCGTCGATCGATTGTTCCAGGGATTCCCAATAGGAGGACATCTCGGCCAGGCGCAAGCGGCCGGGGACCGTCAGAGAGAAGTAGCGGCGCGGGGGGCCGGCGGGCGAGGGAACGTCGCGGACGGTGAGCAATCCCTCTTCGCGCAGGCGGGTGAGGATGGGATAGACCGTGCTCTCCGAGACGGCCAGTGGCTCGATGACCTGCAGCGACTGCACGATCTGGTAGCCGTAGCCGGGCCCGTGGCGCAGCACGTTCAGGACGCAGAACTCAATCAGCCCCCGGCGCAGTTGTGTAACCCAGGCATTCATCGTGACGACTCGGCACTACGTACTACGCGGCACATAGTAGTTGGCCGGCGCAGGCCTGTCAAGCCGGGTTCCGCGTCCGTGTTGCACGGATGCGAACGGTTGACATCTGCGCCCGAATCATTCATCTTATTAACTATTCTATGTGGTAATAAATGGGCGCCGGGTCAGCCGCTGCTTCAGACCTGTGCCCCGGTCGCTGTTCGCCGCCAGCAGAAAGGCCTGTCTGCCTATGGACGCACAATACAGTCCGTCGTCGACTCCCGCTCTTGCGCCGTCCCCGCAGTCGGCGCACGCCAAACGACCCCGGCACGTTCTTTGGCTTCTGGCCGGTGTCATGCTCGTGCTGAGCCTGCTCGTCTGGTACGCCCCCTGGGCGACGAAGGCCAAGGCATCCGGCAAGCAAGCCGGGTCGAGTCCGCCCGCCCTGATGATCGGCACGGCCACCGCCCAGACAGGCGAGATGGGCGTGTACATCAATGCGCTCGGTGTGGTCACGCCGCGCAACACGGTGGCTGTGCGCAGCCGCGTCGACGGTCAGCTCCTGAGAGTGAGCTATCAGGAGGGTCAGTTGGTTCACGCCGGCGATGCGCTGGTGGAACTGGACGCCACGCCGTTTCAGGCGGCGCTGCTTCAGGCTGAAGGGCAATTCGCCCGCGACAGCGCCCTGCTGCAAAACGCGCATCTGGACCTTGAACGCTACAAGGATGCCTACGCCAGGAATGCCATTCCCAAGCAACAGCTCGAAACGCAGGCGGCGTTGGTCCAGCAATATGAGGGCACGGTGAAGCTCGATCAGGGCATCGTGGACAACGCCAGGGTTCAGCTGGGTTACTGCCGCATCACCGCGCCGATCGCCGGACGCGTCGGACTGCGCCTGGTGGACGCCGGCAACATCGTCCACGCGGCTGACGCGACACCGCTGGTGATCATCGCCGAGTCGCAGCCGATTTCGGTGATCTTCGGCGTGGCGGAGGATTACCTGCCGCAAATTCAGCAGCAAGTGCGCGCGGGCAGCAAGCTGACCGTGGACGCGTTCGATCGCGCGCAGACCGGAAAACTCGCCACGGGCGTTCTCGAAACCCTGGATAACCAGATCGACACGGCCACCGGAACGCTCAAGTTGAAGGCTGTTTTCGCCAATGACGACGGTGCGCTCTTCCCCAACCAGTTTGTCAACGCGCGGCTGTTGGTCAACACCCTGCGCAACGCCACGCTCGTGCCGAATGCGGCGATCCAGCGCAACGCACAGGGCGCGTTCGTGTTCCTGCTCAAGCCGGAGCGGACCGTCGCGATGCAGTCCATCACCGTCGGGACGACGGACGGGAACGTCTCGTCCGTCGAGGGCATCGAGCCGGGTGCCGTCGTCGCGGCGGACAACTTCAGCCGCCTGACCGATGGCGCCGCGGTTCAGCTTCGCCCGGCCACCAACGATACCCGCCGGGCCGAAGCCGGAGCTGGAGCCGAAGCTGCAACAGGCGCGCAGAAGAAGAACGGGCGAAAGCACGCCGCGCCATGAGCCCATCACGCCCGTTCATTCTGCGCCCCGTGGCGACCTCCCTGCTGATGGTCGCGATCCTGCTGTCGGGCATCGTGGCGTACCGGCAATTGGCGGTTTCGGCCCTGCCGCAGGTGGATTACCCGACGATCCAAATCGTGACGTTCTATCCCGGGGCGAGTCCGGACGTCACCGCCTCGGCCATCACCGCACCGCTGGAGCGGCAGTTCGGCCAGATGCCCGGGCTGAACCAGATGACCTCGATCAGTTCGGGCGGCAGTTCGCTCATCATCCTGCAGTTTTCGCTCAACCTGAACATTGACGTGGCCGAGCAGGAGGTCCAGGCGGCGATCAATGCGGCGCAGACCTATCTGCCGCCCGGGCTCCCGGCGCCGCCCATCTACAGCAAATCCAATCCAGCCGACGCGCCCATTCTGACGCTGGCGCTGACGTCGAAGAGCTATCCGCTTTCGCAGGTTGAGGATTTCGCCGACACGCGGCTGGTGCAGAAGATCTCGCAGTTGCCGGGCGTGGGCCTGGTGAGCATCAGCGGCGGACAGAAGCCGGCGGTTCGCATCCAGGCCAACCCCACCGCGCTTTCATCCTACGGCATCAATCTGGAAGACGTCCGGACTGCGCTCCAGCAGGCCAGCGTCAATCAGGCCAAGGGCAATTTCGACGGGCCGAAGCAGGCCTACGAGGTCAACGCCAACGATCAGCTGCTCTCCAGCAAGGACTATCGTGGGCTCGTGGTCGCCTACCGGAATGGCGCGCCGGTGGTGCTCTCCGACGTGGCACGGGTGATCGACGATGTCGAGAATGCCAAGCTGGCGGCCTGGAAGGACACCACGCCGGCCGTCATCGTGAATATCCAGCGCCAGCCCGGCGCGAACATCATCCAGGTGGTGGACAGCATCAAGAAGCTGCTGCCGCAGCTCAAGGCCAGCCTGCCCGCTGCCGTGGACGTCTCGATTCTCACCGACCGCACGACGACGATTCGCGCCTCGGTGAAGGACGTGCAGTTCTCGCTGATGCTGACCGTGGCGCTGGTCGTGATGACCATCTTCCTGTTCCTGCGCAACGTGTCGGCCACCATCATTCCCAGCGTCGCGGTGCCGCTTTCGCTGGTGGGCACGCTGGGCGTCATGTACCTGCTGGACTACAGCCTGAACAACCTGACCCTGATGGCACTGACCATTTCGACCGGTTTCGTGGTGGACGATGCGATCGTGATGATTGAGAACATCGTCCGCTACATTGAGGCAGGCGAGAAACCGCTGCAGGCCGCGCTGAAGGGCGCGGAGCAGATCGGCTTCACCATCATTTCGCTGACCGTTTCGCTGATCGCCGTGCTGATTCCGCTGCTGTTCATGGGCGACATCGTCGGACGGCTGTTCCGCGAATTCGCAGTGACGCTGAGCGTGACGATTCTGGTCTCCGCGGTCGTGTCGCTGACGCTGACGCCGATGATGTGTTCGCGCCTGCTCAAGACCAAGTCCGACAGGAAGAAGCCCGGCCGGTTTTACGACGCATCCGAACGGGCGTTCAACCGCGTCATCGCGTTCTATGGGCGCACGCTGCGGGTCGTGCTCAAGCATCAGGGCGCAACCTTGTGCACCGCGGTGGCGATGCTCGTGTTCACGGTCTGGCTCTACGCGATCGTGCCCAAGGGGTTCTTTCCGGTGCAGGATACGGGCGTGATCCAGGGCATCTCGGATGCCGCGCAGAACATCTCGTTTGCCGCCATGTCCGCGCGGCAGCAGGCGCTCGCGCGCGTGATTCTCAGGGACCCGGCGGTTGAGAATCTCTCGTCGTTCATCGGCGCGGACGGCATCAACACGACGCTCAACAGCGGCCGCATCCTCATCAACTTAAAGCCATTGAAGGTGCGCAAGATCAGCGCCTCGGAGGTCATGCGCCGGCTGCAACCCGAACTGGCCAAAGTGGAAGGCATCACGCTGTACATGCAGCCGGTCCAGGATCTGACGGTCGAGGATCGCGTCAGCCGCACGCAGTATCAATACACGCTCGAAGATGCCAACGCCGAAGAGCTCAACCTGTGGACAACCAGGCTGATGGCCAAGCTCGGGGGGGTCCCGGAGTTGCGCGATCTGGCGACCGACCAGCAGACACGCGGTTCGCAGGCGATGCTCGTCATTGACCGCGTCACCGCGTCGCGGCTCGGCATTACGCCGCAGATGATCGATAACGCCCTGTATGACGCGTTCGGGCAGCGGCAGGTTTCCACGCTCTTCACCCAGTTGAATCAGTATCACGTCATCCTGGAGGTCATGCCGGAATTCCAGCACAACCCGGACAAATTGCGCGATATCTATGTGAACTCGAGCAGCGGGGGCGCCGTGCCCCTGAGTGCGTTCACGCACTTTGAGGGCGGCATCGCGCCGCTGACCATCAACCACCAGGGACAGTTTCCGGCGGTGACCATTTCCTTCAATCTCGCGCCGGGCGTGGCGCTGGGCGAGGCGACCAAGGCGATCGAGCACGCGCAACAGGAACTGGGCATGCCGCTCAGCATCCAGGCGTCGTTCCAGGGGACGGCCCAGTCCTTCCAGGTGTCGCTGGCGAACGAGCCCTGGCTGATTCTGGCGGCGATCATCACGGTGTACATCGTGCTGGGCGTGTTGTACGAAAGCTACATTCACCCGATCACGATCCTCTCCACGCTGCCGTCGGCGGGCGTCGGCGCGATTCTGGCGCTGCTGCTGTGCCAGACCGAACTGGGCGTGGTGGCGCTGATCGGCATCATCCTGCTGATTGGCATCGTCAAGAAGAACGCCATCATGATGATCGACTTCGCGCTGGATGCGGAGCGGCACGAGCACAAGCTGCCGGAAGAGGCCATCTACCAGGCCTGCCTGCTGCGCTTCCGGCCCATCATGATGACCACCTTTGCGGCCCTGTTCGGCGGTTTGCCGCTGGCCCTGGGCAACGGCGTGGGCTCCGAACTGCGCAAACCGCTCGGTATTGCCATTGTGGGCGGCCTGCTGGTGAGTCAGTTGCTCACGCTGTACACGACCCCGGTGATCTACCTCTACTTTGACCGGCTGGCCGCAAGGGTTTCGCGTGCGCGGCGGAAGCAGCGCGGAACGCTTGCTCCCGTTGCGCCCCACAGTCCATGAACATCTCCGCTCCATTCATTCACCGGCCGGTGGGCACCGTGCTGTTGACCGTCGCCATCACGCTGGCGGGAATGGTCGCGTATCTGCAACTGCCTGTCGCGCCGCTGCCGCAGGTCGATTATCCGACCATCTCGGTGCAGGCTTCTTTGCCGGGCGCGAGTCCCGAGATCATGGCGGCGGCGGTCGCCGCGCCGCTCGAACGGCAACTGGGCCACATTGCCGGCGTCAACGAGATGACATCCGCCAGCTATCTGGGCTCGTCGTCCATCACGCTCCAGTTTGACCTGAGCCGCAACATCGACGGCGCCGCGCGCGACGTGCAGGCCGCCATCAACGCCGCGCGCGCCAATCTGCCGGCGAACCTGCCCGGCAATCCGACCTACCGCAAGGTCAATCCCGCGGATGCGCCCATCATGATCCTGGCGCTGACGTCGGACGTCTATGAGCGGGGACGCCTGTATGACGTGGCCTCCACGATCATCCAGCAGCGCCTGCTGCAGATCCAGGGCGTCGGCCAGGTCAACATTGGCGGCGGCGCGCTGCCGGCGGTGCGGGTGGACGTCAATCCGACCCAATTGAACAGCTTCGGCCTCGGCCTGGAGGATGTGCGCGCGATGCTGAGCAGGCAGAACGCCAATCTGCCGAAAGGGCAGCTCGCCGATGGCCAGACCACGGCTGACATTCTCGCCAACGATCAACTGCTCAAGGCCAAGGATTACAGGCCGCTCATCGTCAGCTTCCACAATGGCGCGGCGGTGCAATTGTCGGACGTCGCCAATGTGCAGGATGCGGTCGAGAACGTGCGCGCGGCGGGTTATGTGAACGGCAAGCCAAGCATCTCGATGATCGTCATGCGGCAGCCGGGCGCCAACATCATCGACACCGTGGAGCGCGTCAAGGCCGCGATGCCCTCGCTCAAGGCCTCCATTCCGGCGGCGATTCGCTTCGACGTGGTGCTCGACCGCACGACCACGATCCGGGCGTCGGTGCGCGCGATCGAGCAGACGCTCGTGATTGCCATCGTGCTGGTGATCCTGGTCGTGTTTGTCTTTCTGCGCAGCCCGCGCGCCACACTGATCCCGGCCATCGTGGTGCCCGTTTCGCTGATTGGCACCTTTGCCGTGATGTACCTGTGCGGTTACAGCCTGGACAATCTTTCCCTGATGGCGCTGACGATCTCAACGGGCTTTGTGGTGGACGACGCCATCGTGGTTATCGAGAACATCACGCGCCACATGGAGCATGGCCTGCGTCCGCTGGATGCGGCCCTGAAAGGCGCGCGCGAAGTCGGCTTCACCGTCATGACGATCAGCATTTCCCTGGTGGCGGTCTTCATCCCCATTCTGCTCATGGGCGGGTATGTGGGGCGTCTCTTCCGCGAGTTCGCGGTTGTGCTTTCGACTGCGATTCTGGTCTCGCTCGTCGTGTCGCTGACCGCCACGCCGATGATGTGTTCCCGGCTGCTCCGGTACCGCAAACCGGAGGACCACGGGCGGATCTATCGCTGGAGCGAGCGGGGCTTCAAATTGCTGCTGCGCGGATATGAATGGAGCCTGGCGGTTGTCCTGCGGCATCCGGCCATGACCGTGGCTGTCCTGGCCGCCACGGTTCTGGCGAACGTTTTCCTGTTCGTCATGGTGCCCAAGGGACTCTTCCCGCAGCAGGACAACGGTACGATCATGGGCGGCATTCAAGGCGCGCAGGACGCGTCGTTCCCGGCCATGCAGGCGGCGACGGCGCGCATCGTCAACATCCTCAAGGATGATCCGGCGGTGGCGAATGTCGCAGCCTATACCGGCGGCGGCGGCGCGGCCAACAGCGGCTTTGTCTTCATGGCGCTGAAGCCGCTCGAACAGCGCAAGATCAGCGCGAGCGACCTCCTCAATCGCCTGCGCCCCAAGCTCGCGTCGGTGCGGGGCGCCTCGGTGTTTCTGCAGGCGGGGCAGGACTTGCGCATGGGCGGCCGGCAGAGCAGCGCACAGTACCAGTACACGATTCAAAGCGACAACCTGGATGCCCTCGTGAAATGGGGGCCGATCGTTCTGCAGAAGATGCGCAAGCTGCGCGGCTTCACGGACGTGAACAGCGACCAGCAGAACAACGGCCTGCAGGCATCCCTGGTCTATGACCGTGCCACGGCGGCCCGCCTCGGCATTTCGGCGCAGGCGATCGACGCGACGCTTTATGACGCGTTCGGCCAGAGCCAGGTTTCCACGATGTACATGCCCATGAACCAGTATCACGTCGTCATGGAAGTGGATCCCATGTACTGGCAGAGTCCCGCCGGCTTGAATGCCATTTACCTGCACACCACCAACAGGCTTGGACGTGGTGCGATCATCCCGTTGAGCGCCGTGGCGCGCTACGAGGCGACGACCGCGCCCATTTCCGTCAACCACCAGAGCCAATTTCCGTCGGTGACGCTGTCGTTCAACCTCGTGCGTGGCGTGGCGCTGAGCGACGCGGTCAAGACCATTCAGAGCATGCAGCAGAGCATGGGCATGCCGGCGAGCATGCGCGGGAGTTTCTCCGGAACCGCCCAGGCCTACCAGGACCTGGTGGGCAAGGAGCTGTTCCTGCTGCTCGCGGCCCTGGTGGCCGTTTATATCGTGCTGGGCATTCTCTACGAGAGCTACATTCATCCGTTCACCATCCTCTCGACCCTGCCGTCGGCTGGCGTGGGCGCCGTTCTGGCGCTGATGCTCTTTCCCATCGGCAGCGGGACGGATCTGAGCATCATCGCGATCATCGGCGTGCTGTTGCTCATCGGCATCGTGAAGAAGAATGCGATCCTGATGATCGACTTCGCGCTCGCGGCGTCGCGGGAGGAGGGCAAGAGCTCCCGCGATGCCATCTTCCAGGCCTGTCTGCTGCGCTTCCGGCCGATCCTGATGACGACGATGGCGGCCCTGTTCGGCGCGTTGCCGCTGGTTCTGAGTCAGAGCACGGGGTCGGAACTGCGGCGTCCGCTCGGCATCACGATTGTCGGCGGCCTGATCGTGAGCCAGATGCTCACTTTGTATACGACCCCGGTGGTGTATCTCTATTTTGACCGCCTGCATCTCTGGTGGGCGGGCCGGAGGAGGAAAACCGCAGGCGTTCCGCAAGCCGCGCTCGGATTGGCTGAAGGGGGTGTTGGATGAACGTTGTGAAGCAGGCTCTATGGCTCGTCGGCTGCGCCATGCTGGGCGGGTGCAGCCTGGCGCCGCGCGATGCGCGGCCGTCAACCGAGACGCCCGCGGCGTTCAAGGAGGCGCCGGGGGCGACGAACATCTGGCAGATGGCGCAACCGCGTGACGACGCCAGGCGCGGCCGGTGGTGGGAAGCGTTCCAGGATCCGTTGCTCAATGCGTTCGAGGACCAGGTGGCTGTGTCCAACCAGAACGTAGCGGCCGCGTTCGCCACTTTCATGGCGGCGCGGGCGCTGGCGAGTGAAGCGCGGGCGCAATGGTATCCGACGCTCGGCGTGAACCCGTCCGTGACGCGGACGCGGCAAGCGGCGAGCCGTTCCGGCGGCGCGGCGGGACACAACCCCAGCACCGACTATGCCTTGCCGTTCGACGCCGTCTGGCAGGCCGATCTGTGGGGGCGCGTCGGCAACAGCGTGGCGGCCAGCGTTGCGGAAGCGCAGGCGAGCGCGGCGGACCTGGAGAGCGTCCGGTTGACGGCGCAGGCGGAACTCGCGTCCGACTACTTCGAACTGCGCGCCCAGGACACGCTGAAGCAGTTGTACGATGACACGGTCGTCGCCTATCGCGCATCCTACGACCTGACCAAAATCCGTTTCCAGACCGGCATTGCCTCGGATCAGGACGTGGCACAGGCCGAGGCGCAGCTCGAGACCGCACAGGCGCAGGACACGCATCTCGGGATCCTGCGTGCACAGTTGGAACACGCCATGGCCGTGCTGATCGGCAAACCGGCGCCGGTATTCGTCATCCCCCTGGAGAGCCTGAAGGCGCTTCCGCCGGCGACGCCTGTGGACGTTCCCGCCAGACTGCTCGAACGCCGGCCCGACATTGCCGCCGCCGAGCGTCGCGTCGCGTCGGCCAATGCGCAGATCGGCGTGGTCAAGGCGGCCTATTACCCGGCGATCACCCTGAGCGCGTCCGGCGGCTATGGCAGTTCATCCCTGTCAAGCCTGCTGGATTGGCCGAGTCGCGTCTGGTCGATTGGCGCGGGCATGGGCGAGACCATCTTCGACGCCGGGCAGCGCAAGGCCGCGGTCGCGCAATCCCGCGCCGTCTACGACGGCACCGTGGCGCAATACCGGCAGACCGTGCTCGCCGCCTTCCAGCAGGTAGAAGACGCGCTGGCCGCCCTGCGCCTGCTCGAGCAGGAGACGCAGCAGCAGGAAAAGGCCGTGGCATCGTCCGCGCGCTACCTCGACCTTGCCGTGACCCGTTACAAGCTGGGCATTGACGGCTATCTCAACGTCATCACGGCCCAGACCGCGCTGCTGGCCAACCGCCAGACTTTGGTTGGCCTGCGGACGCAGCAAATGACCGCCTGCGTGCAGCTGATCGAAGCCTTGGGCGGCGGCTGGGACACATCGCAGCTGCCGCGCCCGTGACCACGGGCGGGAGATTTTCAGCTACGGATTGCGCGGATTGGCGCGGATCTTCCTTCTTTTTTCACTTTTGCAGTCGCGGCCGCCCACCGTGAATCTGCGATTTTCCGCGTCAATCCGTAGCAGGAAGTTCTCCGGCAGGCCTTTATCCCCTTGGTGTCTCTGCGTCTTGTCGTGAGAACGGCTATTGGTACCGGAACCGGCATCCTCTCGCGCAGAGGACGCAGAGCCCGCGGGCCCACCGGAGGCGTCACGGTTGGCATGGCGCGAGCAGGGTGGCCGCCCGCGGCGGACCGGCGCAGACGCGCTTGCCGTCGACGGTGGCGACCGCCTGGCGCCGGCCGATCTCCAAATCGATGCGATGGCCGCGCACGACCAGGCCGGTGAGCTTCGCGGTCCCTTCGGGGCGCGGCGCCGGACGCCAGTGCACGGCGCCATCGGTCTGGAAGCGGAGACCGAAGAGCCCGCCCAGAATCGCCTCCACGCCGGTCAATCCGGAGATGATGTTGGCGCGCTTGTGGGCGGCCACGGCCGGGCGGTCGCAGTAGTGCTCCTGCGGCGCATAGAGCAGGTGCTTGCCCATCCAGAAGTGGCGCTGCAGGACGTCCCAGGCCAGGTCGTCCCTGCCCGCCTCCCAGAGGGTCAGGGCCAAGGCCGGGCCGTCGCCGCTGTAGGCGCCGCCGCCGGACCAGTCGGGATCGTTGAGCTCGTAGTGCCGCTCGTCCTCGGCCGAAACGCTGCTCACGCCATACGCGCCGAGGAAGGCGCCGTCGCGCACGTGGCTGAAAACGCGCGCCGCCATGGCCGGCGTGCAGGCGCCGGCGCGCACGGCGTCGAAGGCCTGGATGGAGTAGACCCGTTCGGCGTGGCCGTCCGGAAAGAGGCAGCGGAACCAGCCGGCGTCGCGATCCCACAGCTCCCGCCGAATGGCGGTGCGGATCGCCCGCGCCTGCGCGCGCCAGGCGGCGGTGCCGCGCAGGCCGAGGACGGTGCCCATCTCGGCCAGCCGCTCGAAGCATTCGGCCCGTTCGGCGTTGGGGCTGGCAACGAAGTGCTCCCATCCGGACTGGCGCATTTCGAGCAGGTTGTGCTGCACGCCCCAGTCCGCCAGCGCGCCGCGCTTGGGCAGACGCGCGTCGAGCGACAGCACCGTGTCGCGCGCAGCGGCAAAGACAACGGGGTCGACGCCCTGCTGGCAGGCGGCCGCATGCACCAGGCTCATGAGCGCGACCATGTTATAGGCGTAGGGCACGTCGCGCGGCGTGCCATCGGGTGCGAAGCGGCTGTGATTCTCCATCAGGCGGTGGGAGGTCAGCACGCGGATCAGGTCGCGCACGTCGTCGCCCAACATCAGCGTGAGGGCGTGGGGCGCATAGCCGCCTGCGTCCCACGGGTAGCAGCAGATGGCGCCACCGTCCATGCCCGAGGTGGCCACGAACGGATGCGTCACGAAATCGGGGCGTTCCCAGAGGCAGACCAGGCCGCTGGCCAGGCCGCGCACGAAGTAGTCCTGCAGGCCGGGAATGTCGGTGGTCAGCTGCGGGAAGCGCGCGTGCACGCGCGCCAGCCGGCGCGACCAGGCCTGCTGCGCCTCGGCGCGCCAGGCGAGCAGGTGCGCGGGTTGCGG
>Ga0316226_1003718_pt1 | contig 12765 bp, 5 predicted proteins | sample TBH18017metaG_FD_206009 | JGI IMG/M metagenome (GOLD analysis project Ga0316226, IMG submission 206009) | Freshwater microbial communities from Trout Bog Lake, Wisconsin, USA - TBH18017 | ecosystem: Environmental > Aquatic > Freshwater > Lake > Hypolimnion/Profundal zone | place: USA: Wisconsin... | reverse complement strand
AGAAGGCTGCCGAGGACCCCGGCAAGACCACCCCGCCTCCCGAACAGGCCGGCGCGCGCAAGCAGGCCGCCGAGGCGCAGAAGAACCTGGCCGAGAACGTCAAGGCCAAGGCTGAGCAGGTCGAGAAGGACCATGGCCTCGACGAGAAGCAGCGCCAGCACGCCGCCGAGGCCATGCGCGACGCGGCGCGCCAGATGGACCAGGCGGCCCACGAAATGCAGCAGGGGCGCGTCGAGAAGGCTGCACAGGCCGCTGACCTTGCCCACCAGAAGCTGGCCACGGCGCGCGACGAACTCGGTCTCGCCAGCCAGGACAAGCTCGCCCAGGCCCTGGCCCAGGCCGAGAAGCAGGCCGGCCAGGCCTTGCGCCGGCAGAACGAGATCGCCGCCGGCACGGCCGAGGCCGCCAACCACCAGAACAAGCCGGAGGCCCAGAAGCAGTTGCAGAACCTCGCCGCACGCCAGGCGCGCGTCAAGGCTGACCTCGACAACCTGCAGGAAGCCGTGACGGCGCTCAAGCAGGCCGTCGACAATGGCGCCGCCAAGCCCGAGACCGCCAAGCACATCCAGGACGCCGAGCGCGAACTGCGCCGCGGCCGGCCCGCCCAGAAGGCCGCCAACGCCGCCGTGGCCATGGCCGCCCAGCATCCCGCGGAGGCGCAGGAGGCGCAGAAGCAGGCCGCCGAGAGCCTGGCCAAGGCGCATGCCAGCCTGCGCCAGGCCAGCGACTCGACCGCCACCGGCTTCGAGGCCGAGTTGAACCGCGCCCGCCACGAGGCCGAGCAGGCCGAACGCGAAATCAGGGACGTGCACGCCAAACCCGAAGCCGGCACGCAGGCGGCCGACCGCCACGCCCAGGCCGAAGATGCGATCGATACCGCCGCCACCCTGGCGCGCCACATCCAGGCCCGTGACTTCGTCGCCCCGCAGACCGCGCAGGCGTTGCACGCGCAACTGCCCCAGAACGCCGACGCCGCCAGCCGCATCGAGACCGACAAGCCCAAGGCCCTGGCGCTTGCCGCCGCGATCCAGAAGGTCCATGCCGAACTGGACGAGGCGTACGCCAAGTTGCAGGATAACAAGCGGCTCTTCTCCTCCCAGCGCGAGGAGTGCCCGCCCCAGTACCGGCCGCTGGTGAACAAGTATTTCGAGTCCCTGTCGGATGGCAAGTAAGTGGAAAGAGAGAGTTGTCAGTGATCAGTCATCGGTGATCAGTATGCGGCTCTGCCTGCATCACGGATCAGCCCGGCTGACCAGTGACTGACTCCCGCTGGTTCCTGATGACCGATGACTGATCACCGATAACTGGTTACTGATGACTGGCGCTGGCAGCTGACTTCAGCGGAAAACGACGCTTGCACACTATGCACTGGCTATTTTCATACCCCTGGCGGGTGTACCGCGATGGCGATCTGGTCTTTCAGAGCGCCATCCCCGGCGAAGTGCGCCTGCTGGTCTGCGCGGCCATCGGCGTCCTGATCTGGCTGCTCTACCGGCGCGTGCGTGATCGCGTGCGGCCGCCTGTCTGGCGCACCCTGCTCGTGCTGCGCACCGGGCTGCTCCTGATCCTGGCCTTCCTGCTTGGCATGCCCGCCCTGCGCCTGACGCATCCGCGCGACGGCGGCGCCTTTACGGCCTTCCTGGTCGACACCTCGCGCTCCATGTCGATTGCCGACGCCGGATCCGCCACGCAACAGGTGGCGCGCCTCGACGCCGCGCGCACCCTGCTGACCGGCACGCCCGCCGGCGCTCCGGGCCTGCTGGCCGCGACCGGCAACCAGAGCACACCGGTCTTGTATGCCTTCGATACCGACCTGCGTCGCGCCGAGCCGCGCGCGCTCAAGGCCGAGGGACCATTCTCCAATATCTTCCGCGCGCTGCGCGACAGCGAGGCCGAGTTGCGGCACGTGCCGCTGGCCTCGGTCGTGCTGCTTTCCGACGGCTGCCGCAACCAGGGCGGCAGCGCCGAGGAGGCCGCGCGTCTGCTGCAAGGGCGCGGCGTGCCGCTCTACACCGTCGGCATCGGCCATGAACCCCCGCCGCGCGACTACGAAGTCGTGCAGGTCATGGCCCCGCGCCGCGTGCGCCGCAACAGCGAGGTGGAACTCCAGGTCACCGTGCGTCACACCGACTTCCATGAGCCGTTCAACCTCGAGCTTTCGCGCGACGGCGCGGTGATCGCCACGCAGCGCGTCACGCCCGACCCGGATACCGACACGCGCCAGGTGCGCATGACCTTCACGCCCGACCACGAGGGCACCGCCACCTACCGCGTCGCCATCCCGCCGGCGCCCGGCGAGTCGATCACCAACAACAACGCCCGCGAAGTGCGCATCGAGATGCAGGACGACCGCCTGCCCGTGCTCTACGTCGAGGGCAGCCCGCGCCTCGAGTACCGCTTCCTGCGGCGCGCCATGTACCGCGACCAGGACTTCCGCGTCGTCGGGCTGCTGCGCCTGTCGTCGCAGCGCTTCTACGTGCAGGGCGCCGACACCAACGAGGCCTATCTCGTCAATGGTTTCCCGACCAACCGCACCGACCTCTTCCGCTTCCAGGCCGTGATTCTGGGCGACATCGAGGCCAGTTACTTCACCCGCTCGCAACTGCAGATGCTGGAGGAGTTCGTGCGCGAGCGCGGCGGCGGCCTGTTGATGCTGGGCGGCGTCAACTCCTTCGGCCTCGGCGGCTACACCGGCACGCCGGTCGAAAAACTCCTGCCGTTGCGCATCAGCGCCAGCGACGCGCCCTATGCCGACGGCCTCTACGCCTTCCGCCCGGCGCCCGGCGCGCTGGACCACCCCGTCATGCGCGTGGCGCCCGACCCCGAGCAGAGCCTGGCCATCTGGGAGACGGCCCCACCGCTCATCGGACTGACGCCGCTACAGGGCGTCAAGTCCGGCGCCACGCTGCTGCTTCAGGAGCAGAAGAGCGGACTGCCGATCCTGGCCGTGCAGAACTACGGTGCCGGCCGCAGCGCCGCCTTCACCTCCGGCGGCTCCTGGTACTGGCGCGTCTCGCGCCCTTCGAGCGACGAATTCCACGAGCGCGTCTGGAAGCAACTCATCCGCTGGCTGGTGGTCGGCGCGCGCGAGCAGCTGACGATCGAAACCGACGCCGACACCTATGCCCGCCACGAGCCGGCCACGATCCGCGCCACGGTTTTCGGCACCGACCTGCGTCCGCGCAATGACGCCCGCGTCGTGGCCACCGTCACCGACCCGCTGGGCAACAGCGAGGAACTGCCGATGGACTGGATCCTCTCGGAAGAGGGCGTCTACCAGTGCCGCTATATCCCCGTCAACGAGGGCGACCACTCGGTCTCGGTGCGCATCGAAGGCGCCGACGTGCGGCCGGCCACGCGCAGTTTCCTGGTCGCCGAGCCGACGATCGAGTTCAGCGACGCCGGCCTGAAGCGCGAGCGCCTGAAGGAGATGGCGCGCATCACCGGAGGCGCCTACTATGAGTATCCGGATGTCGCCGGTCTGGCGGATCACCTGCGCAAGGATGCCGCCGCCGAACAGGCGCGCGGCGCGGTGCCGCAGACGCTGCCGCTCTGGGACATGCCCGCGCTCTATCTGACGCTGCTGGCCCTGGCCGCCGCGGAGTGGTGGATCCGCCGGCACCACGGATTGGCCTAGGAGACGAACGTGCCTTTCGCCTTGGACAACCTTCAGCCCTTAGCCTTCTCCCTGCCATGAACGCAAAACCAACACCTCAGGCCATTCACGCGCGCGCCGACGACCGTGAAGCAGGGCGCCATGCGGAGCAACTGGCCGGCGCCGTTGAACGCATCGCCGACCTGTCGCGCCGCCGCTTTCTCACGCAGGGCATCGGCGCGCTGGGCGCGCTGGCGGCCCTCACCGCCGTGCGCCGCCTCGGCGCGGCGGAGGCGCCACCCGCCGCCGCGGCGGCAGCTGCAGCAGGCGGCAGCGGGCCGGTCAAGACCGGCCAGTTCATCTTTCCGCGGCTGCGTTTCGCCGTCACCGACAACACCCCGGATCGCTGGAACGTCGGCCCCATCGGCGACGTCAACCTGCGCCGCCAGCTTGCGACCCTGACCAACGTCAACGTCAGCCAGGACCCGCAGATCGTGACCTTGTCCGATTTCGACGACATGGTCCGCCATCCCTTTGTCTTCATGACCTCGGAAGGCTACTTCGACCTGACCGAGACCGAGCAGAAGAACATGCGCGAATTCCTGGAGCGCGGCGGTTTCATTCACGCCGATGACTGCGTGTTCGAGGGCCAGGACCGCTTCTTCCGCACGTATAATAACTGGATGGCGAAGATGTTTCCCGACAACCCGATGCGCAAAATCCCGTACGATCACGAGATCTTCCACATCTACTTCGATTTTCCCAATGGCTGCCCGCACATGCAGGGCGTCAACAACGGCGCCTACGGCCTGTTCGAACCCGGCACCGGGCGCATCATGACGGTCAACACGCCGGGCGACCTGCACTGCGGCTGGATGTGCCGCTACTGGGCGCCCGAGAAGAACATGTCCGCCATCAAGATGGGCATCAACATCATCATCTACTTCCTGTCGCACTAAGCAAAACCGCAGCTCAGCGCGGATGAACGCAGTTGAGGAGTTCTTCAGGCAGGGCGGGGCCGCCCGACCCGCCGCTCTTCACCATCGTCAACGGAGAGCCATGCTGCCGGTTGGAGATCAAACCATGCCGCCACTACGTTTCTTGTTCCTGTTGCTTGCCGGCTTCGCCCTGGGGGCCACCGCGGCGCCGGCGGCCGAGCCCGTTGACGCGCCCGTCTGCCATGTCGTGATTGTCGGCGGCCAACCAGGCTCTCCCGTGCTGGCGCGGCGCTTCGCCGACTGGACCACACGCTTCCGCGCCTGGTGCGTCGACAAGGCCGGCGTGCCGGCCTCCAACATCACTCTGCTGAACGCCGCAGACAAGACACCGGCCTCGGCCGATGCCGTGCTCAAGGCCATTGCGGAGGCCGCCGACCACACCGCGCCAGCCGATCAGTTCGTCCTGTTTCTGGTCGGTCATGGCGACACCGTCGACGGCGAAGCCGCCCTGGCGCTTCCCGGCCGTAACCTGCGCGCCTCTGAATTGCGCGCCATGCTGGCGCGCGTGCCCGCGCGTCGGCAGGTGCTCCTGGACTTCGGCGCTGCGTCCGGTGATGCGATCGCCGCACTGGCCGCCAGCAACCGCGTCGTTGTCGCCGCGACCGCCCCCGGCGAGATCTCCGACCCGGTCTTTGCCGAGTTCTTCCTGCTGGCGCTGGAACGCGAGCCGGCCGCCAATGCCGGCTCCCTGCTGAATGTCTACAATGGCGCCGCGCTCGAAACGGCGCGCTGGATCCGGCGCCTGAGCCAGACCGAGAGCGGCGCCTGGCACGTCGACGGCAAGCAGTCGATCGCGATCTTCCACAAACTGTGCGACGGTCCCGCCGATGTCCCCGGCGCGCGCGCCCTGGATCCCTCCAGCCAGCCGCTCGACACGGAGCCCGAACTGCAGCTGGTATCACCGTCCGATCCGGCCGCCGCCGCGAAGCTCAATATTCCTGCCCGCATCCGCATCGTCGATGAGCATGCCACGCTGGCCGACACCGGCCGCGACACGGGTGTGGCGGCTCTGGGCGACAAGGATTTCACCGCCGTGACCGGCAGCAAAGAGGGCGAGCCGGGATTCCTCGCCGCGCATACCGTCCTGGGAAGATGATCGGATCGATGGAACGGATGAGATCTACAGGACAGACGAGAGCCATGGGCCTTGCGCGTTCGCATCAGTCCCATTGGTCCTATCCGTCCCATCTCCTCCCCCTGGCGCTCTGCCTGGCGCTCGCATCGCCGATCGCCGCCGTCGAGACCAACGGCCTGCCGTCGCTCTTCACCTGGAGCGGTTCGCTGCCGCGCTTCACGGCCACATATGCCCCGCGGCCGCTGGCCTGGGAGGCGCTTGCCACGCCAACAGGCGTGCGGGCGGTCTTCCCCCATCCCGCCCGCTCCGAAACCATCTATGCCCTCACGGCCGCCGGCGGCTTGATGCGCAGCGACGATGACGCCGCCACGTGGCGCCACCTGCCGCTGGCCGGACTGGATGCCGCCGCCGCCATCACGTCACTGGCGTTCCGCCCCGGCGAGCCCGAAACCTTCTGCCTGGGCACGCGCGCCCATGGCGTCTGGATTTCGCGCGACGGCGGCAACCGCGCGCAGCAGATCGGCTCCAAGGCCGCCGGCATGGCCTCGGATGCCGTCGCCAGCCTCGTCTATGCGCCGGGCGATCCCTTCCTGCGCACGCTGCTGGTGGCGCATGGCAAGGATGCTCCAGGCATTTCGCGAGGCGATACCGGCGAGGGCACCTGGACCGTCGTGGCGCGCGACCACGTGGTCTACCGGATCATTCCCGGCGACCCCGAGACGCACGACCTCTACCTCTTCGCCGCGGAAACCGCCGCGCCGGACACCGTCGGGGTCTACTACACGGCGGTGCTGGAGGTCTTCTGGCAGCGGCTGATCTCCGATACGCTGCCCACGGACGCGGTCTGGCTGGATGCGCGCCGCGCCATGTGCGTGACCACGCTCGACAAGGGCATCACCCGCGCCGCGGGCAACAGCGGCACGGTCGAATCCCTGGGCGGCGAGGATCTCGAATGGTTCAGCGCCGCCACCACGTGGGGCGCGCACGCCGACCAGGAATTGCTCTGTCTCTATCAGCCATCCAAGCGCGGCCTGCTTACCACCACCAACGACTTGACGACCGCCCTGGAACTCAGCCGGGGCCTCTACCATGGGACGTTTGTCAGCGAAGGCTCGCACATCCGGCCCAATGCCGGCGGGACGCGTTTCTACGGCGCGATCAACGGCGCGCTCTGGGTCGGTCGCGTCGACGGCCCTCTGCGCGTGGACACGATCGCGGTGACCCCGGCGGCCGTCACCATCGCCGCTTCGGCGCTGGATGAGTCGCGCTGGCGCTCCTATGACGAAGATGTGCACGATTTCGTGATCGCCCGCCGCGCCGCGCCGCTGTCCGCCGAACTCGCCGGCACGCTGCGCGAGCTCAATGGCGCCATCCCCAACGGCGCAGTGACCCTCCAGGCGCGCGTCACCTCGCCTGCCGGCACGGGCACGGTCGTCACGGCCGACCTGAGCCGTTTCGGACTGTCGGCAGATGCGCCACTGGCGCCCGCCAGCAACGGACTCTACCGCGCGGCCTTCGACGTCACGCGCGAGGGCATCGCCCGTCACAAGAACGAGTGGCGCCCCGCCTGGCCCGGCCCCATTCCCATCACCGTCACGGCCCGTGTGCCGGATGCCCTGCCCGCCGGCGGCGTGGGCCTCTTCTCGCTCTATGTCCGGCCCGAGACGTTCACCTTCTGGAGCGAGGGCAAGGGGCTCATGCAGCGCGCCGCCAGCGGTCTCGTGACCTTCGACTGCGTGCGCGACCCCCGCCGCGCCGCCAGCGGCCAGTTCTTCCTGCGCCTGGATGCCGGCCCGGGGCCCTGGCAAATCTCGCTGGGACACTCGCGCATGCACCAGAACATCGGCAACTTCTACGCCATGACCTTCCAGATCCGCTCGATCGGACCGGCCGATGAGGATCTCCAGGTGCATCTCGCCGATAATCCCACCTACTCCTATCCCACGATCACGCCGGGCGTCTCGCTGGTGGCCGGCGGCCATGTCGCCGGCGGCGCGATCGTGCCCGACGCCTGGCGGCAAGTCACGGTCCCGGTTGCCGACCTGCTGCGCGGCGCCGAAGGGTTCCTTCCCGAGTTCTTCGGCTGGGTGGTTTTCTCGGGCGACAGCGCCACACGGCGAACCTACCTGGTGGACGACATCCGCTTCATCGTCTTGCGCAAGGAGTTGGACCAGGAGGTGCGGAATGCACGTTGACCGCACACAGCAACAGGCATGTCGCGCCGGAGGCCGCAGGCGCCTGGCGGCCGTTCTGGTTCCGGTGTTGCTGCTGGCCGCAACGCCCGCGCTGCGCGCCGAGAACGACGCCCGCGACATCAACGCCGTCTTCCAGACCGCGGCGCAAAACGCCCGCACGCCGGCCCATTTCGCCGAGGCCACGGCCTCCGTCAGCGAAGTCGCCACAAATGCCAAGGTCGGCGCCCGCTTCCGCCAGCGTGCCTTCGAGTTGCTGATGGACATCTACGCGCGCCACAGCAACCGGACCAGGGCCATCGAGTCGGCCGAGGCCATGCGGCTGGCTTTCCCGAACGATGCGGCTATCGATCGCGAAGCCGTCTTTGCGCAGGCTGACCTGTATGCGCAGTTGCCGGCGGCAGCCAGCAACTCTGAATCCGCTGTGGCAGCCCTGCAGGCCTACGTCAAGCGCCGGACCGGCGACAACGAATCCTGCGCCCAGGCCTTCCTGCGCATGGCCCGCTTCAACCTGCGCGCCGACCAGTACGACGCCGCCCAGGACGCGGCGCGCACCGCCCTGGCGCGCGACCCCGCCAACGCCGACCTGGGCATCGAGGCGCTCTGGATGTTGCAGGACACCGCCCAGCGCGCCGGCCATCCGGACGACCGCCTGCGCGCCCTGGAGCAGGTCTTCGAGCCGAAATACCGCGATGCGCTCACCGAGGATGGGCTCTTCCTGCGCCGCACCACCTATGCCGATACCTTGCGCCAAATGAACCGATATGATGCCCTGCGTCGTTTCCTCGGCGAACTCGAACGCACCGACACCTCGCCCATACGGCGACAGCAGTGGTGCCTCGCCATCGCCAACACCCTCTGCGAACAGGGCCAGACCAACGAGGCTTTCACCGCCTTTGAGCGTGTCTTCACCGCCCACCCGGAGGTCAGCACCTCCTGGTTCGAGGCCCAGTCCCGCATTGTGGACCTGCTGGTGGCGCAGAAGCGCACCAACGATGCGCTGCGCGCGGCTCACGTGCTGTACGATGCAGCCCGTGATCCCGGCGCCGCGGATCGCGTCGTCCAGCGCATGGCCGAAATCCTGCGCCAGGGCAATCCGCGCGAGCCGCGCGCCGAAGCCCTGATCGCCATCAACCGCTACGGTCCCGCCGGCCCCCCCACCGCGAAACGCGGTACGCCCGCACCTCCGCCGCAGCCCGTGCTGCCCGCCATCGGCTACCCTGACCTGGCGGCGCGACACCAGGCCTTCGACGCCGCGTCCCCCACGCTCGGCGACGGCGTGGATGCCTCGCTCCAGCGCGCCTGGTGCGCCATCTATGCCGGCGATCCCCGCCAGGCCGTCACGCACTTCGCCGACGCGTTGCGGCGCAGTTCGCTCTCGCAATTCGACACGGTGGCCAAGGTCATGTTGCAAAATGGCTTCAGGCCCCTGCAGGGGCACAGCGCCGGCCTGGCCGACATCGGCCAGTTCATCGTCTATGGCCCGGACGGCGCCGACGGAAAGCCCGGCACCGAAGACGATCCGCCAGACCCCTTCGCCGCGCTCGGTGTCCCTGCCGTCTCGACCCATCCCGGCGGCCTGGTCCCGCTCGCACCGGACGAGGTCCGCGACCTGCAGGCACTGATCGACCAACTGCGCGAACTGATCCGCCGCTCCGAAACACCGGCGCGCCAAATCGCCGCGGTCGGCCTCTACCAGCGCGCCATCGAAGCCCTGGTGGTCGTGGATCGCCGGGAAACGCTGGACTGGATCCTGGCCACCATGCAGCGTGAAACAGACGATCACCTGCTTGGCGCGCTCGCGCGCCTCGGCGCCAGCGTGGCCAAGAGCGACCAGTGCCACCTGGCCGCCGTCCGCCCGTTTTACGCCGATGTGGTGCGCCAGTACGAACAGGCCAAGCGCCACGTGCCGGGCGAAGTCGAAAGCGCGCAGCGCCAGTTCGATACGACGATCCGCCTGTTCGAGAAGAAGCAGCTGGTCAAGAAGCGCTGAGCGTGTTCCTTAATTCGCGGTCGTCCGCAGATGACGCGGATTCCCGCAGATGCGCACCCTGTGGAACTGGAGGCCAGCAATCGGCGTTGCGCCATGCCGCGCCGGCCCTCTACAATCGCAGCCGTCATGTCTCCGCACGATCACGCGGCGGCGCTTCCGCCGCTCTGCTATCCCCCTGAGCTGCCGATCAGCGTGCACAAAGACGCCATCGCCGCGGCCATGCGCGCGCATCCCGTGATCATCATCTGCGGCGACACCGGCTCCGGCAAAACCACGCAACTGCCCAAGATCGCGCTCGAAATCGGCCGCGGGCGCCACGCCTGCATCGGTTGCACCCAGCCTCGTCGCTTGGCCGCTGTGACGGTCGCCACCCGCGTCGCTGAGGAGTTCGGCCAGCCCGTCGGACAACTGGTCGGCTACCAGCATCGCTTCGAGAAACGGCTTTCGGCCGAAACCCGCGTCAAGTTCATGACCGACGGCATCCTGCTGGCTGAAACCCGCCGCGACCGCCTGCTGCAGAGCTACGATACGCTGATTATCGACGAGGCCCACGAGCGTTCGCTGAACATCGACTTCCTCCTCGGCCTGCTCCAGACCCTGCGCATCCGCCGGCCTGACATGAAGATCATCGTCAGCTCGGCCACCCTGGATGCCGAACGCTTCTCCGCCTTCTTCGACGGCGCGCCCGTGCTGCGCATTCCCGGCCGCCTCCATCCGATCGACCTGCGCTACCGACCGCCGGACGAGGACGACGCCGACCTGCCGCGCCTGGTGGCCAATGCCGTGGACGAGCTATCCTCCGAGCGCGGCGATATCCTCGTCTTCCTGCCTGGCGAGCGCGACATCCGCGAAACCGCCGAGGTGCTCGCCGGCCGCCGCCTGCCCGCGACGGAGATCATCCCGCTGCTGGCCTCCCTCCCTGCCGGCGAACAGCAGCGCGCCTTCCACACGTCATCCAACCGCCGCATTGTGCTGGCCACCAATGTCGCGGAGACCTCGGTCACCATTCCCGGCATCCGCGCCGTGATCGACTCCGGACTGGCACGCATCAGCCGCTACCATCACCGCACGCGCGTGCAGCGCCTGCACATCGAGCCCATCTCCCAGGCCAGCGCCAACCAGCGCATGGGCCGCTGCGGTCGCGTCGGCCCCGGCATCTGCATCCGCCTCTTCTCGGACGAGGACTTCCGCAAGCGCGATCCCTTCACCGACCCGGAGATCCTGCGCTCCAGCCTGGCCGGCGTGATCCTGAACATGCTCGATCTGCGCCTCGGCGATATCGCCCGCTTCCCCTTCCTCGACCCGCCCTCTCCCGCCATGATCAAGGAAGGCTACCGCGAGCTGCTGGAACTGGGGGCCATCAGCGATCCCGCGCACGCCTCGCCATCCCTGACTGCCACCGGCAGCCGCCTCGCGCATCTGCCGGTGGAGCCGCGCCTCGGCCGCATCCTGCTCGCCGCGCACACGGAGAAGTGCCTGCGCGACGCCCTGATCGTCGTGGCCGCGCTGGAGTGCGACGACCCGCGCCGCCGGCCGATCGACAAGCAGGCCGAGGCCGACACCTGCCACAACCGCTTCCTCACGCCGCAGTCGGACTTCGCCGCGCTGTTGCAACTGTGGCGCTGGTATGACGACCAGACCCGCCACGCCTCGCAGTCCGTCGCCCGACGCCTCTGCCGCGACAACTATCTCTCCTTCCCGCGCATGAAGGAGTGGCGCGACCTGCGCGACCAGCTGGAGCGCCTCTGCCGCGAACTGGAGTTGGACCCCCAGAGCGCCGCGGGCGGCGACACTGGCCTGCACCGCGCCCTGTTGACCGGCCTGCTCGGGGCCATCGGCAAGCGCGACCCGGAGACCGGCGAGTACCGCGGCCCGCAGGGACTGCGCTTTGCGCTCTTTCCCGGCTCGGGTCTGGCCAAGAAGCACAAGAAGCGAGATCGGCCGGATCCGTCTGATCGGCCCGATCAACCGGACCGCTCGCCGAGTTTCTCCCGTGACTGGCTCATGGCGGGCGAGATGGTCGAGACCTCGCGCCTGTATGCCCGCCAGGCCGCCTACATTGACCCCTCCTGGATCGAGCCGATCGCCGGCGATCTCTGCAAGCGCTCCTACCATTCGCCGGAATGGGACGCGGAAAAGGGCTTTGTGCGCGTGCGGGAACGCGTCACGCTCTACGGCCTGGTGCTGGTCGAGAACCGCCTGCGCGACTACAGCCGCATCAACCCGGCCGAATCGCGCGCGCTCTTCATCCGCCACGCGCTGGTCGCCGGCGAGTGTCCCCGCCCGCCGCCCTTCCTGATCCAGAACCTCGCGCGTCTGGAGGCCCTGCGGCTGGCCGAACAGAAGACGCGCCGCCACGGCCAGTTGCTCGACGAGGAGGCGCTGGTGGCTTTCTATGAGAGCCGGCTGCCAACGGACATCTGTAGCGCCGACGGTCTGCGGCGCTGGCTGCGCGGCGCCGAACCAGCTGCCGTGGCTGCGCTGGAGTTCGGCCCCGATGACCTGCCTTCGCCCGACGTGGCCACAGGCTTCCCGGATTCAATCAACGTCGCCGGCCACCGTCTGGCGCTCACCTACCGCCACGCGCCCGGCGAAACCGACGATGGCATCGCCTGCACCGTCCCCGCCGCGCTGCTCGGCAGTGTGCGCGCCTGGCGCGCCGAGTGGCTGGTGCCCGGCGCGCTGCCGGACAAGATCCACTGGATGCTCTCCTCGCTCCCCGGCAAGATGCGACGCCTGCTGGTGCCGCTGGACGAGACCGTGGACATGTGCCTGAAGCGCATGTCGCCCGGCCGCGAACCGCTCTCCGCCTCGCTCGCCCGCGCGCTGGCCGACGCCCGCAGCGTGCGCATCCCGCCCGAGACGTGGCGCGAAGAGGCGGCGCCGTCCCATCTGCGCGTGCTCTTCCAGGT
>Ga0316226_1003714_pt1 | contig 12773 bp, 8 predicted proteins | sample TBH18017metaG_FD_206009 | JGI IMG/M metagenome (GOLD analysis project Ga0316226, IMG submission 206009) | Freshwater microbial communities from Trout Bog Lake, Wisconsin, USA - TBH18017 | ecosystem: Environmental > Aquatic > Freshwater > Lake > Hypolimnion/Profundal zone | place: USA: Wisconsin... | reverse complement strand
CTCCAAGCCGGAGAGAATCGCCGGCAGTTCGGCATTATTGGCATTGAGCAGCTCGCTGGCAAACAGCGTGAAACCGAGTTTTTCCAGCAGGCTCAGCACGCGCTCCGCCGAACCGGGGTCCAGCAGGCCGGTGTTGCGGGAATACAGCACGTCCAGCGCCATGCCGACGGCGACAGCCTCGCCGTGGGAAATCGCGAAATGGGAGAGCTGTTCGAGCTTGTGCGCCGCCCAATGGCCGAAGTCCAGCGGCCGCGCGGAGCCGGTTTCAAAGGGATCGCCGCCGGCGGCAATGTGTTCGAGATGCAGCTCCGCGCAGCGGCGGATGAGCCGCTTCATGGGCTCGGGCGCAAACTCCGCCAGCGCGCCGGCATCGCGTTCGAGCTGGTCAAAAAATGCCGCGTCGCGAATGCAGGCGACTTTCACGGCCTCCACGTAGCCGGACCGCTTGTCGCGCGGTGGCAGCGGCGCCAGCAGTTGAAAATCGTTGATGACCGCGAAGGGCGGCGTGAACGTGCCGATGAAATTCTTCTGGCCGAAGGCGTTCAGGCCGTTCTTCACCCCCACGCCGGAATCGGCCTGGCTCAAGGTGGTGGTGGGCAGTCGGACCAGGCGCACGCCGCGATGCGCCGTGGCGGCGGCAAAGCCAGCCACATCGAGCAGCGCGCCGCCACCGACGGCAATCAGGTACGAGTGCCGGTCCACGTGATGGCGGTGAAGCTGGGAATAAATGTCGCCGACCAGCGCGGAGGAATTCTTGGCCCGTTCGCCGCCGCAGGCATACAACGGCGGACGGACGAGCCGCAACTGGGACGCGTGGGCGGCAAAATATCGTTCGATCTGCGGTTCCAATTCCGGCAGCGCTTGGGCAAGTGAATCCTCCAGCACCACGAGCGCTTTGCGCGGGCCGGTATCCGCGAGCGCGTCCCGCAGCACCGGGTTGTCCGGCGCGAACACGTTTTCGCTGAAGAAAACGCGCAGTTGCCAGCCAGCCTGGATAAAGCGTTGCATGACGTCCATGGTGTGTTGGGACTGGAAACCGGGGCGGCTTCTCAGGCCGCCTAGAGTCTGTGCGCAAAATCAAGGTTGGGAAAGCCTGAATATTTGGAACCCGGACGGCAGGCCCCGGACCGCGACCGGTCCGTGCCGCACGTTACTTGGCCGCCTTGTTGTAGTAATCCTTGTAGCGGTAGTAATAATAATAATCGCCGGCACGCTGATGAACGGAGTTGAAGACAATGCCCAGCACGCTGGCTTTGCGCTGGTACAGCATGTTGAGCGCCGCGTGGGCCACGCGGGCGGAGGTTTTTTCGGCGCGCACCACAAAGAGCACCCCATCCACGCGCGGAGCGAGGCTGGTGACATCATCCGCCGCCATCACCGGCGCGGTGTCAATCACCACATACTCATATTCCGCCGCGATTTCTTTCAGAAATTTATCCATGACCGGCCCGATGAAAAACTCGCTGGACCGCTGGGTGGTGGCGCCGCGCGGCAGTAGGAAGAGGTTTTCCACCGGGGTGGCCTTCACTGCCTGCCGCCAATCTGTGTCGTTTAACAGCACTTCCGTCAGTCCGGTATCGGCCTGCACCTCCAAGCGTTTTTGCAAATTCCCCTTGCGCAAGTCGGCATCCACCAACAGCACGCGCGAGCGGCCCATTGCCATGGTAATGGCAAGGTTGGTCGCCGTGAGGGATTTGCCGTCGCCCGGGACGGAGCTGGTGACCAACAGCGTGCGCGGCCGCGGTTCCTGGGTCATGTAAAGCAGCGAGGAACGCAAATTGCGGTAAGCTTCAACAAACGGATGCCGCTGGTCGTTCGGCTGCAAGGCAGGAACCAGACGGCTGCCCCTTCCCGGCACCCGCTCGCGCGGAATCTGGCCCAGCACATCCTCGTCGAACATCTCTTCGAGCTCCGAGAAGGAGTTCATCCGGTCGTCCAAGCGGTCCAGCAATAGCAGGATGATCAGCACCAAGCCCGCCCCCAGAAAACCGGCAATCGTCATGCCCTTTTTAAAATTGGTTTGGTCGAGGAACGCGTCGCTGGCCGGTTCGTAAATGGTGACACTTTCCGGGCTGATCTCCTTATTGACATCCAAGGTTTCCAATTCGGCCAGCAATTGGTCGTAGAGCGATTGGACGCGCTCTGCCCGCGCTTTCAAGCGCTGGTATTTGGTAGCCTTGAGAGAGAGGTCCAGATTTTCCTTGCCGCGTTCCCGGAGCTGGCTTTCCAAATTGGTGATTTGCAACGCCAGGGCGCTCTTGCGGGCCTCCAATTGATCCACGCTTTGCTGCCGGTAAATCTCGAGCATCCGCCCCAGCTTCTCGATTTCCAAATCCAAGGCCACCATCTGCGGGTGTTTGGGCTTCAAAAACTCCGCGTAGCGGTCGCGATCCGCTTTCACCAGCAAAGTCTGCTGCTTGAGGGTCAAATAATCGCCGCCGACGGTGCTCTGCAAAACCATGCCCGCTTGACCTTCAAATCCGCCGCCTGCGGCCATCCCGTTGCCAGCCGTGTTACCCAGCGGGCTGTTCATCAGGCTGAGCGGGTTGCCCAGTGTTGAGCCCTGGCTTTGCTCCAGCAACAGGTTTTGGTCCAGCGACATGGTTTGGAGCAGGTCGGATTCGGTCTCGGCGGAGGCGAGCTGCTGGTAAATGGCGGTCAGATATCCGCCCAATCCGCTGATCTCCTGCAGCAACGCCACGTCGTTGGTGCTCAAGAACGACTGCATCTCGTTGTCACACTTTTGAATTTCCGGCTCCAGCCGCAACAACTGTTCGGTCAAACCGGCCGTGGTCATATCCGACGTCCGAGCCACCATGTGCTTCTTCAAATTGACATATTCCTCCATGCAGGCTTGCAGATAGGCTTTGGTGTATTCGGGATTCTTGCCGGAGGCGTGCAGGACGAAGATGGTCGTCTTGGGCAGAACGTTGACGGTCAGCGCAACGGGTTCGGGCGTCAAGCCGGGGTTTTGATTTGCCACGCGGTCGCGCGCTTGTTGTTGCACCTCGGTCCCCTGCATCAAAGCCGCCTGAGTGCCGATAAAATTACCCAGTTCTTCAGTGTACAGCGAACCCTGCTGGACGTTGAGTTTGATGCTGACGATCATTTGCCCCACCGAGGCATATACGGGCGGCAAGTGACGAAGGCAAAAGTCCTCCACGCCAAGCGCCACGCCGACGCCAATGAAAAATAGCCACCAACGTTTTAAAATCAGGTTTCGGTAACGATATACCCGCGCGAAAAACTTACCCGTGCGGACGTGCCGGTCTTCCGTGGTCGAGACTGGTGTTGTGTTCATGAAAAATTAGAAATTAACCAGCCGCGTAGGCACGATGATCACATCGCCAGGTTGCAGCACGATGTCTTTCTCCGTTTTTCCCTTTTCAAGGATTTGTTCCAAGTCCAGATCGAACGTCTGTTTTTGTCCTTTGGCGTCCATCGAGCCGCGCACCACCTTGACTTTGGTTTTGTTGGCGAAGTCGGCAAACCCGCCGGCGCGCGATATGGCTTGACCGACCGTGAGATTTTCATTCATCTGCATGTCGAGCGGGCCTTGGCTGTGGACCTGGCCCCAGAGGTAAACCCGGCCCACAATCCGGTTCGCTTCGTTTAACGACAAAGCCACGGTTGCCTTGTTGTAATAATCTTTTTCGAGCGCGGCTTTGATGTCATCTCCCAGTTGCTTGCAGGTTTTGTCCACTGCCATCATCCGGCCGATGTACGGAACGTCCACTTCGCCCGAATCGGTCACCACCAGCGGCTTGGGCACATCCAGCGAATTCCAAATGCGATCTTCTTCGATTTGAAAACTGATGGTGTCGCCGACGCGCAATTTGTAGGTGGCATCGGGGATATAACCGGTGAACAGGCCGGACGCGGGGATGGCGGTGTTCACGGTTGCCGCGCCGGTCGGAAGCGCGGATCTTGCGGCGGGACTGGCGGCGGCAGAATTTCTCGGCACCGGCATGGGGATTTGCGCCAGGACCACCTGGGTCGCAAGGACCGTCACAAAAAGCAGGATCAATCTTAACATAAAGCCGGCAGAGTATTCAGAATTGGTAGGTGAAATTCAAGTCCACAATGTTCACCGTATAGGCCAGGCCATTTTGGTTGGAGGTTTCGTCCACGAATTGATAGCCTAGGCTGGCCGAAAGCTTCTTGGTCAAACTGCGGCTGACGGTGATGCCCAGCCCGATTTGTTGATAATCCGCGGCGCCGCCGGCCGTGTAATTGTAAACCCTGGTGCCTTGCTGCCACCAGATCGGCGTGCTAAAGGTGTATTTTTGAAACAGGCTGTAACTGGGGTTCAGCCGCGTGAAATAATAACTTTGCGCCTGGCCGTAAGCGGCCAGATCCGTGCTGCGCCCGGCGGTCAGCGTGTAGCTTAAAAACCGGTTCACGCGATGCGTCAGCGTCAGCGAAAAATAAAGCCCCGAAGTGTCGCTCGTGGTCAGATTGGTGGAGGTGCTGTCACTCTGGTAATCCGTGTAGCCCGCATCCAGCCGCACGTCCATGTAGTCGCTGATTTTGGCGCTGCCAAAGGCCCCGACGCTCTCCTGTAGCGCATTGGGTGACGTCGTCGTTTTGGCCGCTGCATTTTGGCTGTACGTGATCACCGTTCCGCCCGCTTCCAGGCCGAGCAGGAGTTCCGGGCGGACGCGGATGCCGGCATTCACAAATATATTCTCCGAGGAGGTGTCAGGCTGTTGGCCTTGGGAGCCGGACGCGAGCGAAACGTAATCGGCGTGGTCGTAACCGAGATTCGCGACCCCGGTGTCCAAATCCCACAGCGCGCTGGTGCCGGCAGTATTTTGCAGACTTTCCAGATTTCGATTATTCCCGCTGGCGCCGGCGTTTTCGTAGGTGCTTTCAGTGATGGCAATGCGGTCATGCAAGTTGATTTTGAAATCGCCTGCATAAACATCAAAGGAAAGGCCGGAGCCAGGATTGATGAAGAACTGGCTCAAATCGGGATGTTGCAGATATTCCGAATACCCCGCGCCCAGCGTAACATCCAGGCTGTTCTTGAGCGTGACCGGCCAATGCATCATCGTATTGACGCTGGGACGAATGATGATGTCGCCGGGATCGCCGGAACCACTGGATTCCAATTGGACGTTGCTGTTGTATTCCAGCCCCAGGCCGGAGGAAAAGCGCCACGCCGTGGGGCCCAGGAGTAGATTGTAGTAGCCGAGCGAAGCGTTGGCCTGCTGAAAGGACGCCGCCGCGGTGTCGCCCGCCATGGACAGACGCAATGCCTCCTGCGCACGACCGACTCCGGCCAGCGCCAGCAAACTGGCGCCGCCCAGAAATATGCCACTCCAGCGGCGGCCAAACGACAATTGAATCAATTCTGGTTTTGTCACCGCGTCATTTCTCCCGCTACCCGAAAAAGATTGCTCAATGTGTCATAAGATAGCGGAAGAGGCGGTGGCAAGGGAAGAAAAAAGAACCTCCGAGCCCGGCGCCATTCGGGATGCCCTCCCCCATTCTGGGAATTGAATTGCACCCAGCGAGTCATTACCGCATACTGTTTGGGCTGGAAGTTTGAAAAATTCAGAGAAATACTAATGCCGGAAGCGCCTGAAAGCGAAGAGCATGACGAGCCGTCGCCTCGAAGGTCGCACTCCCGGCGCCGGTCGCGGCGCCGATCTGAGAGCGCCTTCTGGCTGATCAATGTTTTGCAATGGTTTCGGGAGCGTTTTTCCAGTTGGTGGTATCCGCCCTCGGAATATCAGGAGCAAGGATATGGTTATGGCCACTCGCGCAAAGGCCGCGCCGCCCGGGCGTGGCAGCGCTTCCGGCGCTGGATCAGATTTTCCGCCGTTGGCCGGGGATATCGCAAGGGCTTCGCCATGTTTTTGAATTGGTGGTATCCGTCATCGGAGCATCACCAAGGGAGCTATGGGTACGGCTATGGACACTCGCCCAAAAGCCGTCCCGCCCGGGTTTGGCAACGCTTCCAGCGCTGGATTAAATTTTCCGCCGTTGGCCGCGGATATCGCAAGCTGTTCGCCAAGTGGTTGAATTGGTGGTATCCGCCCTCGGAACATCACAGCGAGGGCTATGGCTATGGCTACGGACACTCACCCAAAAGCCGTCCCGCCCGGGCTTGGCAGCGTTTGCGGCGCTGGCTTAAGCATTCGACTCTTGGCCGCTGGTATGGAGTCCTTTACACCAAATTTCTGAACTGGTGGTATGTCCCCTCGGATCGTCACTCGCATGAAGTCGAAAACCGCTTGGAACGTTCCCTGCGGCGCGGGAATCGCTGGGTTCGGAAAACGTGGGTTGGCCGCAAGCTGGAGTGGGTACTGGATGACGCCGTGGAATTATACCGGGCACTCCGGCGTCAGTTTCGCAAGTACTTTTTTTCCAGCCGCTTCCAAAGAAGACTGTACGGCGGGCAAACGGTGGCTTGGGGCGTCTTTTGGCTGACCCTGTTTGCGGTGGGTTATGCCTATGGCTGGCCGCGATTCCGATTATTGCAAGAAACGCATTATGCCCGTCAGGCCGAGCAACTGCTGACCGAAGGCGACGTCAACCGGGCGTTGATCCGCTCCCGGCAAGTGTTGAGTGTCAATGTCAGCAATGCCATCGCCACCCGCGTTTTCGCTGAAGTGGCGGACAGCGCCGGATGGCCGGCCGCGCTCTATTGGCGTCAGCGCGCCCTGTTGCTGGATCCTGGCGTAACCAATCAAATTTCACTGGCTGCCACGGCTGTCCGGGTGGAGCAGTTCCCCTTTCCGACGGCCGCGAAAGTGTTGCACGAGATTGCGCCGGTCTGGCAACACACCCCGGAATACCAGCGGGTGGCAGGCGCACTGGCGCTCAAGCTCTCCCAAGCCAAGGAGGCGGAACAACACTTCCTCGAGGCCTACAAGCTGGATCCCGACAACCCGGTGAACCGCATGTCGCTCGCGGTGATCCACCTGCAATCCAAGGATCCGAACCTCATCAAGGACTCCCGCACCACCTTGGAATTGTTGATGAACAACGGCCAGGTGGGTTTGCTGGCCACCCGCTCGCTCATTGCGGAAAGTATGGACCGGGGCGACTTCAGCCACGCTCGCGAACTGTCCCTCCAATTGCTCAAAAATGCGTGCTCCACGTTCAACGACCGCATTCTTCATCTGGTCATTCTCAAAGCCAGCCATAGCACGAATTTCGCGTCGGTGCTCAAGGAAACCGAGGAACATGCCAGGGACCGCCTTGCCGAGGTCGGCGCGCTGGCCACTTGGCTGAATGCCTCGGGTTACTCGCACGAAGCACTCGACTGGCTCTTGCGCTTGCCGCCGGAGTTCACCCGGCAGGGGTTGGTCCCCATCGCCATCGCCGAAGCGTATGCCGGACTTGGCCAATGGAAGGAGCTTGAGGGTTATTTGCGCGGCCGGTCTTGGCCCAGCCTGGACCACATCCGCTTTGCGATGATGGCGCTGGCGGATGCCAAGCAGTCCAAGGACCAGCATGACTCCGTGGCCTGGCGAAGCGCCATCCAGCTTGCCGCCAGTTCGCCGGACGCCTTGAATACACTCGCGAGACTGGCTTCCACCTGGGGTTGGCAGGAGCGGACGGTGGATCTTTTGTGGTTCGCTGCCCAGCGTTATCCCGACCAGCTTTGGCCCATCACGTCGCTGAGTGATGTTTATGCCGGACAGGGAAACACGGCTGGGATGCGCCGGGTGGCCAAGGCCGCCTACGATAGAAATCCAAATGACAAGCTGGCGTGCAATAATTACGCCATCCTTTCGCTGTTGCTCGATGCGGACACTGTCCCGGCTGGCAAATACGCTGCTGAACTCTTCACTGCCGACCCCCAAAACCCGGTTTTCGCGTCAACCTATGCCTTCTCCCTCTATAAGCAGGGCCGCGCCAAAGACGGGGTGAAAATCTTGAACGATTTGCCGCCGGCAACCTTGGATGCGCCCGCGATGGCAACCTATTACGGCATCCTGCTGGCGGCCTCGGGCGACCCGGCCGCAGCCAAACATTACCTTGACCAGTCAGCCAAAGCCTTTTTGTTGCCAGAGGAAAAGGCGCTGGTTGCCAGGGCAAAGACCGGCTCGGACCATTGATGACGGGATGATGTCAATCCGGATGACGGGACACCGGACGCAGCAAGCAAGTCCATGTCGCTTATCGCAGTTGCAAGCGATAATACCGTGGTTGCGAATCGGAGGGGATGGCGTGGGTGAGCGTCTGGGAAAAATTGCCGCTGGCGTCGAATTGATTTGTGGTGATGGATGTCCAAATTGAAACGGTCAGCAGGATTTGAATCCGTCCACGTCTTTAAAATCCACCACGTATCGTGCGCCGTTGGCCAGCGTGAGGTCAGCCCCGAGGACGGAACCTGACGGCATGATCTCCAATATCTGAATGTCTTTCAAAGGCGACAAATCATCCTTCGTCCAGACGGTGTCGTCAGTTTTGTGCAATAGCACCGAGATCATCAGTTCCATGGCCGGGTTCTTGGCCGTTCGCTTGCGATAGGCTCCGAGCACGGTGCTCTCATCCGACTCCGCGTTGCAACCAGTATGCACTTGGGCCTTCACGTGGTCCCAGCCGCGGTACGTGATGAGGGCCACTTGCCGGTTGGGAATGGACGCCGTGAGCACTTTGCGCTGGCCGTCTTCAAAGTTTTTCACTACCGCGCTTTTTCCGCCCAGGTGCGGCAAGCCAAAATGGCCCAGCGTCAGTTCATGTTCAAACGCGAGTCGGCAGCGGTCAATCCGGATGACGCCGCCCGGCACGGTGATTTCCGCCAGATCAATGATGTAGCCGACCCCGTTGTTCGGCGGTTTGCGCATCAGCAATTGCCGATAGAGGACGCCGTCGCGCACGCCGTTGAAGAGGATGCTTTGCGAGGTCGTATAGCCGGTGTTCCTGGCCGCCGGGTTGTCCACCGCGCGTCCGGTGAGATAGAAGTTGATGTCCAGGCCCCCCAAATCCCGCGGATCAAGACTGCGGAAGCAGTACTCCTGGGAGGTGCCGCCCTGCGGGTGGTGATCTTCCCAGGGGAAATGCGTGTTGAAGACCAGCTTCGAATAGTTGTGGTCATCATCATAGACTTTGCCGGAGATGATCTCCGAAGCGCCGCTGCTGCCGTGGTTGACCAGCACCAAGCCGGGTTTTTCCAGCACCGTTCTTTGGGAGTTTTTCCCCAGTGCGTCCCAGCTTCCGTTATTCTCCTTTGCCGTCCAGAAGGGCGAATCTTCCGGCAAGGCCAGGGCGATAAAGGGCAGGAACATGATGAACGGACTCGCGGGGCAACTGTAGTTCTGGATCACGTATTCCCGATGGCCGAAGAAGCCGAGACTCGGAATGTCGTTCTCGTAAAAATCCTCCCGCGTCGTGAATTGCAACAGGGAGCCGGAACACAGCCGTCTGGCCCAGCCGGCGTCCATCACCGGCCCCGATTTGAGCATGAAGGACACCGGAAAACCTCCGGAAATCCAGAGCCGGTAACAGATGCTGCGTGCCCACATGTTGATCTGACCTTCGCGGCCGAAGAAGTTGGCATAGGTTTGCATCAGCTCCGCGAAACTTCTCTCCAGCACGGCGGCGATTTCTGGATAATGCTGATCCCCAAAAGCCCGGTTCCAGATCGTGCCATACACCACGAACAGGCTGATCGTATAGTAATTGTAGCTCTGTTCCAGGTACCAGCCGTTGCCCGCGTGATAGGAGGCAATCCACAGCAGATGACTTTTCAGCAGTTCGTCGTCAATCGGGTATCCGTTCTTCTTTAGGAACGAAAGCGCGCAGATGTTGAACAGCCGCCAGTTGTTCTGCGTGGTCCGGTGGTGGGCCCACTTGGAAATGGCCGCGGCCACCGCGTCCTGCTGTGGCTTCGTCCAGTGGGGCCAAAGCACGTTTGGCAGCAACAGCATCGTTTTGGTCCAGCCGCCAAATTCGCAAGTGAATTGATACGTCGCATCCGGCAGGTCCTCCGGCATCGGCAGGCTGTTGGGGTGGCCTGGTGTCAGGGCGTTGTAAAAATGATGACGGTAATACTCGCCCAGCCGGATCCCGTTGATGCTGGTTTCCGCGTCAACGTGCAGCAAGGGCGCCGCCAGATTAAACGTCCGCTCCAGCGCCTCAAATTCGTGCGCGCGGCTGCGCCACGGCGGATCGTTGGGCTGCGGATAAGATTTGCCGGGAATCCGCGGGAACACGATCGGCGAATCGAACGATCTTACGTGCTTGAAGGCGCGCTCCAAAACATATTTGGCGCAGTCAATATAGTGTTTTCGGGTCATCCCGGTCTGTGGGCTCAGCCGGAAATCGGGAGCGGCCACTTCAAAGGCTCGTTTCCGTTCATCCGCGGCCGGCCGGCCTTGCTTCATGGTATTCATGCTCTGCAAATGGTGCGTTGGTCGAAAAGTTAGTTGAAATCAGATTGCGCACAATCGAAAATAAACGCAAAATGTGTAAAGAAATGCGCAAATCAAAAACGCGCCGCGTTGCCATCCTATATCCCGCTTCGGTTCCCTGGTTTGCTCGCTGTCTGGATGGCATCCGCCGTTACGCCCAACAGGACGGGAACTGGCGTCTGGTCAGCAGTCCCCCCACCTTGAGTGGCGCACAGGAGTCCGAACTGACGCTGCGCTCGATGCGCGGCTGGAAAGGTGATGCCATGATTATCGCGCGCAATTGCTCCTCGAAGCGTGTGCCGAGGCATCGCTGCGGGTTCCCGAGGACATCGCCTTGATCGGCATGGACAATGATGAAACCATCTGCGAGCACTCGGTTCCCACCATCAGCAGCGTTTCGCGCAACTCCGAACAGGTGGGTTGGGAAGCCATGGCGCTGCTGGATCGCTTGCTGCAAGGGATCTCGCCTCCGGCCCGGGACTTGTTGCTGGCTCCCGAAAAAGTCGTCGCGCGACAATCGACCGACATGTTATATTGCACTGATCCTCTGGTGCGGAAGGCCGTGGATTATGTTCGGGAGTATCCCACAGTGCGGATTAACATCGCCGTTTTGGCGGAGCGGCTTGGGGTATCCAAAAGAACGCTGGAAATGCGGTTTCGTCAATTCGCCGGCAGTTCTCCGCATCTATTTATCAATCGGTTGCGGGTGCAACGGGCCCAGGCAATGTTGCAAATGCCGCATGAATATTCCCTCGGGCAAATCGCCACCGAATGCGGTTTTGGAACGGTTGCGACTGTCTATGCTGCCTTCCGGCGGTTTGTCGGCCAAACCCCCGCCCAGTATCGTCGGCGCAGTCTTGCCAAGGTTCTTGGGCATTGATGATGGCGGAGTGCGCCGGGGGGCGACGAACGGCGGAAAGCCCGAGATCTGACGGGCGATCACACTGGAGGAACATCAGAAAATCACCACGGCGGAAAAGAATCCAGAGCGGAAGACGCTTTACCAGCTGTGCTGGCACTTGGGCGGAAGCCAGGGGGACATCGCGAACTTGAGGGGGAGGACGTGGACTGGAAATGAAACACGGTGAGTTTTCGGCGGAAGAAAACGGGGGTGCCGGTGGTGGCACATTTGGGCGGGGAGGCGTTGGGACACAACAGCTAGGCCGTGCATTGGACCTATGCAAAACGGGCGCTGATGAAAATTCCGTCGCTGGAACAATACGAACGCGAGGCGGCAGCCAAGGTGGAACGGCTAGCCAGAAGGTGCGCAGATTTAATCTGTAGCACTGGCGGCGCTGTTTATCATGTTATTAGACCGCATCATCCGCAAGAAAAGGACAATAAATACAATGCTTAGCAAGCTAAAAGTGCTCGGTTCGGGAATTGGACTTGAGGAAAATTGAATATCATCAAAATACAACCACTGCCCCGTGTATGCCGTGCTATCGGTGGTTGAGAACGTCAGTTGTGCAATTGTGCCAGCAAACGCTAACACATCCCCCGCCATCTCATCAGCAGAAATCGAAATCAGGGGAATGTTCACGCCGTTCATGGTAACAACCGCAGCATTCTCGCCGTTGCCGACCAAAAAATCTATGGACTCAGTGCCAACTGGAACCAAACCTGTCTGGCTCAAAGATGGCGGCGGCCCAAAGAAACCGAAATATTGCAACAAAACGGAGTATGAACCCTGAATTGGTGCGTATCCTACGAAATTCGGGAAATCCGGCCCCATCAGTGACACCATGGGTCCTCCTGTGCTCACATCGTTGTATGCTACGGTAGTGTTCGAACCACCAACGGTCCATCCTGGAAAACAACGCCCCGGGTCAGCAGGATAGACACCAGCCGGTGTGGGCGGTATGGTCGCCTGCTCAAAATTCAGATTGACGAAACCCTGCCCCGCGGCAAGCCGAAAGAACACCACCACGATTGTTAGAAATAAGCTGATGCGTCGAATTCTCATAGATCATGCAACAATGGCTTCAACTGGTAAGGGACGGCTGGTTTTGCAACTCGTTCTCTTTCATTAAAAAACAATAAGCCACGTGAAAGTGTTTGTCCACAATCAATTGGAACTGCTCATGCCATTGAAAGCGTTTATTGCGAACGCTGCAACACGGGTTGCAAACGTGCCGCATCTCGCTTGGCAGCATTCTTTGTTTGCCAATGCTGATTTAGTGCGTTGGTGATTTTGGCCAGCCATGCCGGGTTTTTGACCAGTTCCATCAGTTGCACCGTGGCAAAGAATTTGACGCTGTTGGCCGGTGGGTTGCCCAGCGGCTTGAGCAGACGCGCCGCCACCAGAATCCGCACATCCGAGGGCTGGCAGTTCAACACTGCCGCCGCTTGCTCGGCAGTGAGCCGGGCCGGTGCCTGTCCCAGTTGCCGCATGAATTG